>Ga0123519_10016073_pt1 | contig 10442 bp, 8 predicted proteins | sample YelNatPaOPRAMG02_FD_87396 | JGI IMG/M metagenome (GOLD analysis project Ga0123519, IMG submission 87396) | Hot spring microbial communities from Yellowstone National Park - Yellowstone National Park OP-RAMG-02 (version 2) | ecosystem: Environmental > Aquatic > Thermal springs > Hot (42-90C) ...
ACCCTGATGATACTGAAGTTTCAACATATCCTGAATGTAAGCAACCAAGACCAGATTGTGGTAAAGTAGAAATTCCCTATCAACCACCTCCACTTCATCCCCAAGATTATGTGTATACTGGTTGTGATAAGTATTGTATAGCCAAAGTTGGCAATCCGTGTCATGGTTTTGGAGAAAACCATACAATAGAATTTGTTACAGACATAAGGTGTATTGATTATAAGTATCAAAATCCAGTAGGAAGCGCTGAATTCAAGAATTTAAAATTCACAATAAAAGCACATGTTTTTTTAGAACATTTAGTTGATCCGCCACCACCTCCACCATGTTTAAAGGTAAAGTGTTGTTAAAATGAGCTCTATTGAAGAAATAGAACAGATGGTTAGCAAGAGATTAGGAGAAAAAACAGATTCTAGTAGTAAAATCATCTCAGGAACCTATCAGACCTTTGTTCAGGAAGAAAAGGAAGCAAGAAAATTCTCAACATTTTTTGAGAAGTACTGTGATTTTTCAGTAACAATGCTCCGATTTTTTAATAATTACAAAATAAAGAGTATTGAAGAAGCTTTGGAGATCGCTTCTATAAATGCAACAAGTGGTTCTGTTTTTGCAGGTTCAATAATGGCTTTTTTGCTTTCAAGTTTGGGTTCAATTCCTTTCCTTATTTTAAACAATAAAGGAATGGCCTTTTTTATGATGTTTGTTGGAATATTTTTGGCCTATGTTTGTTATAGTTATCCTGATTATTCTGCTGAGATTACAAGGATAAAAGCCCAAGAAGAATCATTATTAGCTATACTTTACATGACTATTTATATGAGAGTTAATCCTGTTCTTGAAAATGCTGTTCTATTTGCTGCATCTCATCTCTCAGGTTGTTTAGGAAAGGACTTAAAGACAATTATTTGGTTATTAGATAGTGAAAAAGTGAATTCTATTGAAGAAGCAACAAGAATGTTTGTTCCTTTATGGATGAAGAGAAATAAGGACTTTGTAAAGGCATTTATGACCTTACAAACAGTTATTCTGCAACAAACAAAGGAAGACCAAGAAAGAATACTTGATAAGACATTAAATTCTATTTTAGACGATACTTATGAAAAGATGAAGCACTATTCCCATGACTTGAAGATGCCTGTTCTAATTATAAATACATTTGGTTTGATGCTTCCATTAGTTGGCTTATTGGCATTTCCAATGATGAGTGTTTTTATGTCAGAATCCATAAACATTTCTTATTTGTTTTTTGGTTATATAATTGTTTTGCCTTCATTGATTTGGTTTATGTCCCAGAGAGTACTATCAAAAAGGCCTGGTGCATTCTCTGCTCCTGATGTTAGCTTAATCAAAGGACTTCCAAAAAAGAACCGTTACAATTTAAAAATTAAGGATAAAGAACATTCCATAAACCTTATTTGGGCTTCTATAATAATTGGATTGTTAATAATGACACCTGGTTTAATTCATCTGTTTTTTAAAACAATGCCCCTTTATAATGAAACAAGAAATCTTCCTTCTGTAGCGGAGGTCCCAACTACTGTTAAACAGGAATATGAACTTTCTAATATGCTTAAGACACTAACAATTCCTGTTGGTTTAGCTGTTGGAATCTTTGTTTTGTTTTATGGTAGAAGTATACAAAAAAAGAGAATAAGAGACCAAGTTGTTGAAATAGAAGATGATCTCACTGTATCCTTATTCCAGCTTTCAAATCAGTTTACGGAAAATATTCCTGTTGAAATTGCTGTTGAGAAATTCATAGCAAACTATGAACTGTTGAATCTTAAGAAAAGACAAATCTACACTTTCTTCTCAAAAATCCTTGACAAAATGAAGAAATTCGGAAAAACATTCTCGCAGGCAGTTTTTGACTCAAATGAGGGTATAATTTTGGAATACCCTTCTGTTATCTTGAAGGAAATAATGTTAATCATGACTGAAAGCGCTAAAAAGGGTGCGCATGTTGTTTACAATATTATGAGCAAAATATCAATCTATCTTGACAATGTAAAAAAGATAAAAGAGTTGATATATGATTTGCTTGCAGAAACTGTAAGTTCTGTTAAGATGCAGGCAAAGATTATGAGTCCATTTATCGCAGCAATCGTTGGTTCTCTTACACTAATAATAATTGAGGCATTGTATAAGATGTTTGAACAGTTAGAACAAATAATGAAGAATCTTTTAAGCGCATTTACACAAGCCACTCAAGGAGCAAATTTCTTTACAAATCTAATAAACTTTGCAAAAGTAACACCACCAACTCTATTCCAAGTGTTAGTTGGGATTTACATGATTGAAGCAGTTGTGTTGTTATCAAGATTGGCAACGATTGTTGAAAATGGTTTTGATGAGGTGGAAACAGACATAAATGTTGGTAAGAATGTTTTAATGGCAACAATAATTTATTGTACAATAAGCATTATTGGAGTAGTGGTTTTGAAAGGAGTTATCAAAACATCATTTGAATTAGGAGTAACTCCAACTGTTCCGTGAACATAAATAAAAATAAAAATAAGAAATATAAAATATAGAAGTAAAAAATATAAAAAATATAAAAGTGGATTAAAATGGATGAGCTTTTTAAGTATATGATGATAATAGTTGCTATTGTAATAATAGTTTTGCTTTTGATTTTTGCATACCAACACATGCCTGATCAAGAACTAAAGACAGAACAGAATATTGCTGGAGAAAAATTAGAAGTAATAACAAATCTTGAAAGGCTTTGCAGAAATTGTCTTAATAAAGGCCCTTATGATCAAGATTGTTTTATTGTTAATCTAAATTTAAAATCAGAAAACATAAGTCAAGAGGATTTTAAGAATGAAAAATTGCCGATAAATGTTAGTGAAACTCTTAAAGGTGAAAAAACTCTGAAAGTTTATTCAAAAAAGATGGTTTGTTATATAAAAGTTTTAAATTAAAAAACAAAATGCGGATTTTATGTTTGAAGGACGGTGAATTAAGCATTCAGATAGTATTTACTGTTCTTATTGTTATAATAAGTGTGATTTTTTTAACAGCATTATTTTCTAAAAACCTTACTGGTTTTGCAAGAGAAATCTATTGCAAAACAGTATTCCATGTTACTTCAAGTGTTTTTATACCAAAACCATTTAGACAAGATTCTCAGTTCTGCAAATATGAAAATTATTTTGAAACAAAAACGATAACTCCTGAAGAGTTCTTAATTACTAAATTTCCAGAAGGGAGCACTATAAAAGAAATAGATTTTTCATTTGAAGAAAAACAGAACATAACCTTCAAAATAAAACCAAAAATGATAAAAGAATTTTCCTTGAATTTTTTTTCAAATGAAAACATGAGCATTACTTTAAGTATTTGCAACAAAACAAAGAATATTAAAATAACAGAAAACTCTGAACACCAGGAAAAGTTTAAAGCAGATTACTTTGAAGAGTGTAATCAAACTGAACTCTTTGTTGAATTGAATTCTTCTTCAGGAACACTCACGCTTAAAAACCCAAAAATGGTTTATGACGATTGTATGCTTGAAAAACAAATAATCTCAAACATTTTAGCATGCTGGCAAAAAACAAAACAAGGAAGATATTCAAAAGACATTATTTGTTTGCAACTTATTGTCCCAAAGTTTTGTGATGATGAAAAAACAAGCGAAAGTTCAATAACAAGAATAATAAAAGAACAAGGTTTATGCCACATAATAGGAAACAATGACTATGGGTGTGGAGAGGAAGATAATCTTGAATATAATTTAAATTTAATAACAAGCAGAACAAATATAATGATTGAATACAATGCTGATAAAAGGAAAATAATTGTAAGTTAGAAAAAATTAAAAATTCAATATGAAAAAAATAAAATTAAAAAGAATTAAAAATAAGGCAGAAATTCCAATAAACTTTTTGTTTACAATAGCAATAACAACAATAGCAATAGTTCTTACATTAGTATTATTCTTTAGACTCCCTAGTTCTCAAAAAATATATTGCAGCATAATAACTCCGTTTAGAGGTTTATTCATTAAATCATTGCCTGAGTTTTGCAATTACACAAGGATGGAATTGAACCCTATTGAAAAAAAGGAGTTCTTAATAGAGAATTTTTATAATAAGGAAAAATCTTTTATCCTTGATTTTATAAAGAAAAAAAACCAGAGTTTGAGCATAAAACTAAGCCCTGAAGCAGAAATAATAGATGCAAGTTTTTTAATAGAGAATCCTAAACAAACTATAAATAGTTTTTCTGATGGGCTTTCTGAAAGACAAATTGTTTTTTATGAAGAACCTATTGAATTAAAGTTTAAGATTCCAAAGAATGCTAGCTTAGTAAACGCATTCTTAAAATTGGAAACAAGAACTCCAAGAATACTCATCTATGTCTTAACAGAAGGAATTGCTGATTTTGACATGACAAGCTTTTATACTCCTGGTTTTCAACAAGAATATAAAACAAGAACTGGCAAAGATGAATTGAAAACAGAATTCCTAAAAAATTATGATGCTATTTTAATCATAAGTGGTTGTGACCCAATAAACCTCTCTGAAGAAGAAATCAACACAACTTATGATTATTACTTAGCAGGGCACGGAATTGCATTCATATCAGATTATGAAATTAATTGTTTTAGAGAACTAAATAAGATAACAAAGAGATTTAATTTAGAATTTAGTTCAAAATCAGATACACAGACATGCATAAAAAAATCTGAGGCATCAAATGTTAATTTTGATTTTTTGAAAGATGTTGAAAAACTTAGTTTTTCAGGAAAGAGTGCTATAATAAAAATAAACAATCCAAACATAACCAAAGTATTTGTATTCAAAAACAACCCATTGATGGCTTTCAAAAATGACTCAAAGGAATATGGAAATCTATTTTTTGACACTGATTCAATGCATTACAGCATGATGTCAAAATGCAACGATAACAATGATTTTAATTTTTATAACAACCTTGTTGGATTCCTAATAAAAGACTTCAATGTAGCAACTAACATTGTTGTTTATCTATTAAACAACACCAACCCTGAATTTTTAACAGAATACACAGGAGCAATGACCGTAAATCTCAACACCACTTTAATACAAGAAGCACTTGATAATTGCGATGATGAACTGTGCGAGATTAACATTAGTATTAATGCCACTGCTGGAAGATTATCTGTCAAGCAACTCCTAGTGGAATACAAAATGCCTGCAAGAAATATCAGCATAAAGTTAGGAAACAAAACATGGGTTATTGAAGAATTGAACTCAACAAAACCTGAAGAAGAAATAAATATAAAGGATGCTCTAATTGAAGAGCTGAACAAAAGCAATTGTTATGAAGAGTGTGAATTAAAGATTGATTTTGAAGCAGAGAACGTAAAATTGAAAATAAAAAATTTAAGTTTAATTTATAAGGCATATAACTTGCTGCCTGAACTTGTAAACAAAATTCTTGATTGTTGGGAAAGAAGCGAGAGAGGAAGATTGAACTATGATTTGATGTGTGAGGAAATTCCAATACCAAAGGACTATCCATTCAAAAGAATGATAAATGAAAAATCAATAACAGATATTATAATCAATAGAAAATGGTGTAACATAATCCAAAATTCTGACTTTGGATGTGGAACAAAGGATCAGATTTTAGTATCAAAAATAACAACAAAAACAAACATACTAATTGAATATAATTCAAAAGAAAAAAAGGTGATTTTGAGTTGAGTTACATTGTAAAGAACCCAAAAACTTATAAGGAATTTAGTACATTGTCAGAAGCAAAAGAAGTTCTTGGAGAACTTGATGACTATGAAGTCTATGAAACAGATTTCTTTGGCAACCTTAAAAAATTGAGCAATAATGAAATAATACAGCTTATGGCAAGTGAAAAGATAAATCAAAGCACTCAAAATTCTGTTGAAACACAAAAAACCGGCAAAGAGGAATTAAAGACAGAAAAGAGCCAAGAGAGTTCTGTCTTGGAAAAACCAAGGGCTATTGAAGAATCTAAAAATTTGAAAGAAGAAAAAAAGGAAGAGACCCCACATTCAAAACTCATGAGAACACTCCTTATACTCTTTATGATAATAATAGTTGCATTCTTCATAGTTTTTATAATATGGCCATTATTTAAGGATGTTTATGAATTGATGGTAAATCCTCCAAAAATAGGAATTTGATTTGTTAAAAAATGTATAAAAAGAATAATATATAAAAAATCAAAAAAATTAAAAACAGAAAAAAGCAAAGAATGAAAGTATAATAAGGTATAATCAAAGAGGTGTTTTTATGAATAAAAAGAGTGAAATAATTAAAAAGAATAAGAAAGGAATAACGATGTCTGTTGAGATAATATTCATCGTTCTAATAGGAACAATAGTTACTATGCTTGTTGTTATGATGATATCAAAAAATTATTTTAATGCACAAAAATTCATGTGCAAGCTAACAGGAACTTGTGAAGAGAACAAAGATGGAGTAAAAGATGTGGAAATAATAAATGCAACTTGTGGAGAAGCAAAATCAGAAATAATTAAGCATGTCAAACTGTGCAAGCAGCATGGAGAAGATGGAAATGTTAAAGGAACTTGTTATGTCATAATTCTGCCAAGTGATTGTGGGCCAAAAAGGGATGAACTCTACAATGAATTAGTGAGCAAACATAATTTGAACACAACAGTAATATATGATGGTGAGAAAAAAGCAGTCATAGTTTATGATTACGAAAAGAAAATTGTTGAGATAAGATAATCAAGGTGGTGATTATGGAAACAGTTGAGGTTTGGATGTGGCTTATTGCTGGGTTGTTGATTGGAAGTATGATCTTCATAACAGCTTATACTCTCATGGGAAAACACATTAGAAGCCAAGAGGTTTTGCAAGCAAAAGAAAATTATGGAATGTTAAAGCAGATAATTGAAACAACCTGCCTTTCTGGAATAGAGGCAAGTGAAACAAAACAACTAATATTTCCATATAGAACAGAAAAGATTTATGTTGTTGATGAGGAAGGAATTGAAGAAAAAGGTAAGAAACTTTGCATGAAGATTGAGGGTGAAGATGAATATTGTGAAGATATAAAACTCTGCGAGGTTAGTATGAATTCAATAGTGATTCCAGAGAAAACAAACATATTCTATCTTGTTCAAAAGGCCCTTGGAAAGAAAAGTGTTGCAAACATTGAATTTAATATTAAAAAAACAGGGTTAAAATCGATAACAATAACTTGGAAGAGAAAATATGTAAGTTAAATTATTTCTAATTTTTTAACTAACAACTATCTTTCCATTTTTATACTCAATAAGTATGTTATCTCCTTCTTCCATAATCTTGTTTAGTTCAAAATCAACTTGGTCCTTTGTTCCACAATTCTTTTTGCTAAAACCCAAAACATCACAGAGTTCATTGTTAATCATTATTTCTGCTAAATCATCAGCAGTTATCCTTGTATTAGCGCACTCTTTTGGAACTGCAAGCTGATAACACATTAAATCCTTTTTCATATTTCCAAAAGATGCTTTCTCCCAGCAAGCAAGCATATTTGCAACAATTTCTTTAAGCAACAAACATTCTGAGTAACTTACCCTTAAGTTTGTAATCAATAATGCTGCCTCATTTGAAATTGAAATGTTTATTGGCACAATGCATTCTGCTGAATCACAATTCCTTAAAAACTCATTTATTTGGCTAATCAATTCATTACGCTCAAACAAGATTGAATCACCAACACTTAAATTTCCAACCAAGATTGTGCTGTTAATAACCCCTAAACTAATATTATACGCAGGATACTCTGGCATAGGTATTTTTTCTTTTATACTCCCAAAGTATGGTTTTCCATGACAATAAATCTCAGGATTGCCAGAATACTTTATGCTTAAAAACAAGTCCTTATCAGCCAACTCGCAAAACCTGTTTTTTATCTTCAAAACAATCTCCTTTTCATCACTCTTATTTATCTCAAAATCTCCTATAATAACATCATAACCTAATTTATTTTCATCTTTATCGAGAACAAACAAATCCTTTATCTTTGCATCATTATTTCCAATATTCTTTAATTTAAAACTTAGAATCGCACTTCCTTCATTATCCTTTTCAAGCTTTAAATTACTAAGTTCAAGTTTTAAATCAGGATCAATCACATGAATTGTTATTGAGGAATACTCTGGTTCTAATGTTACTGGAAAATAGTTTTGCGGCAAACAAGCTCTTGCATTTCTAAGACAATCATTTCTTTGAGTTATAAGAGACCATGCATGCCAGAAAATACAGTATATTGTTGCGTTTTCTATAATAGTGTTAACTGTAGAAGCATCTAAAACATAATCTCCTGGTTGGTTTAATTCCAAACCAGAATCAATCGGTTCTTTTGATACTGTAGCCACATCCTCTCCTGAAGAAGTTGTTCCATTACAAATTATGTTCATAATATGTTTGTCTAACTTATAACCATATTGCAGATTTCCAGGGATTACATGCATTTTTATGTTTAAATTCAAACAACTATAATCATTTAATCTACCAAAAATTTGTGCATCATCAAGTTTCTCCCAATAAATATCACCATATTGCGGTTCATCCTGGCCTAATTTCTTCCAAGGACAGGCATCATATCTATGGTATGCACCATTAGGATAACAAAGAGCATTAGGACAACTTGCATATTGTGTATTTTTGCAATACAATCTATTCATTTCAGAACTTGTAATAAAATATGCGTCTGGACACTGTGTTTGTCCTCCTGTAAAGAACCAGTTTACTTCTGCTTTTTTTCTTACAAAGACCTTATCTCCAATACATAGTTGGGAACCATCTTTTAGAAGGTTATCTTCTTCATCTGTAAAAAACAAACCCCACTTTGCATCAAGGTCTGCTTCTAATGTTTCATAAGGCATTTTAAAAACAACATGAACTGCAAAAACATTGAGTGAGAAAAATATAAAAATTAAAATATTAATAATTAGTAAAAATATTGTAAAAAACAAAAAACTAACAGCATTGCCTTTCTGATTCTTGTATAATCTATTTTGTTCTTTTCCTTTCATTTTACTCACTTATTTATTTTTTTATTTAATTAAGGATTATTATTCTGATAATTTGCTTGAAAATCATTCTGAATTTTACTTTTCTTTAATCCCTTTTTTCTCTTATAAACAAAATATATTGTTATAAGTATTATAAAAGTCAGGAGTAGAGTATAAAATAAGATTAAGATAAATTTTTCAGATTTACTTAAAAATTCTTTTTCATTATCCCTTTTATTTTCTTTTTTAACTATCTTTTTTTCATTACCCTTAATAGTAAATTCCTTTTCTATTAAATTCTCTCCAACTTTGATTATTGCTTTATACTTTCCAGGATTTAATGATAAAATCCTTGAAATCGGAGTCACAAATTTATCAGCATAAACAATTCTTTCTCCTTCTGAAATTATCATATAACTTGAATTTATCCTTTTTTCACAATACTTATCTTTTGCTCTTACTTCTAATATTATACCTGAATTTCTGTTTTTAATTTCATAATCAACTGTTAAATTTTTTGAAGGAAATAAACTACAATCATAATTCACTATACTATAATCATTTAATCCATTTTCATCATAAATCGCTATTTTTAACTCAGCATTTGTTATATCCTTCTCTGATATGAAACCTGTTTCTATTGCTTCATAGAGAGGAGTCACGATTACAGGCATTCTCTTGTTAAATATCAATTTTGAATTTGATGTTAAATTTATTTCTATGATTGCATTGTTTCTATAAGGAGTTCCTATCTCTTCAAAATTTCCTGTATATGTTTCCGAACTCAGTAAAGGATTTGTCATAAGAGCAGCGTTAGTGGTTGGATTTGAAAAACCAATTCCAATCATAACTTTATCATCCTTTTTTATTGGAAAATGGTCTAATTTTTTGAAAAGGAGTTTTGAGTCAATACCATTTATGGGTATTCTAAAAATCAGCTCTTCACTAAGATTATTCTCATCAGACATGTATAATTTAAGCATGTAAAGTCCTGGTTCTAATACTCCAAGATTTATATCTAAATCATAATCATCTTTTATATACAAATCATATTCTGATTCTTTTGAATCAACAAATTTAAAATTTTCAATAAAATTCTCATCATTTATTATATTATCTGTGATCAATTTCTTCAACTGATTGTGTTTCTCTTCGTTGTAAATGAATAATTTGTAATGAACTCTTACAAACTTTTCATCACCAAAATTTTTTATTGGGACATTAACTCTTATCTCTTCTTTAGAAAACTCAGGAGTAAATGTTGCAAAGTTAAATCTCTGATTGTTTACCTTTATATTGTAAACATCAAACAATGCATAATTTTCAAATTTATTTCTAACCTTAAAATCTATTGATTTTCCCCAAAGCCCTTGTATTTCATTATGTCCTGCAATATCAAAATCATTCATTTTTGAGGAAACAGCAATAACATAATTTCCGGACG
>Ga0123519_10016076_pt1 | contig 10439 bp, 7 predicted proteins | sample YelNatPaOPRAMG02_FD_87396 | JGI IMG/M metagenome (GOLD analysis project Ga0123519, IMG submission 87396) | Hot spring microbial communities from Yellowstone National Park - Yellowstone National Park OP-RAMG-02 (version 2) | ecosystem: Environmental > Aquatic > Thermal springs > Hot (42-90C) ...
ACTTACTGAAATAAAATCTTTTGAAGATTTTCATAACATTCTTGTTAAAGAACTATGTGAGACATTTGAGTTTGAAAAAGGTGTTTTCTGTTTATACAATCCTGATGAGAATATTATATACGCTGTTCCACCAGGGTATGGTGTTAAAAGTGTTAATGATATTCTTTATTTCAGATTCAAACTTGATGAGAAATCCGCAGCCTCTCATGCAATTTCTATAAAGGATATTTACTGGACAAATGATGCTGAAAAAGACCCATACATTATAAAAAAATATGTTGAATACTTTGGAGCATATAAGGTTGTTATAATCCCTTTCTTTTATGAAAACAAACTGGTAGGGCTTTTTTATGGAACAAGGGGGAAAGATGGGAAAGATTTTGAAGAAGAAATTATCCCTCTTAAAATGATCTCCCCCAGTATTTCTATTTTATTATATTATCTCTTAGAAGTTGAGAAAAGAAAGAAGCGTGAAGATAGTATCATTGAACTACATAAGGCTAATTTAACATTATCAAGAGAGATGGATGTTGATAAAATATTAAAATTGATAGTAGAGAATGTTATTAAATTATTGAATGCAGATGCATCCTCAATAATGATGTACGAAAAAGAAAAAGAAGGTTTCTATGTAAAATCTTACAAGGGATTATCAGATGAGTATGCATTAAATCAATTCATCCCTTATTCAAAGGTTGAGAAGGTGTTGAATCAGATATTTGAAAAGGAAAGAAAGGCAGTTATCACAGAAAACCTTCAGGAAACCCCTTTTGGTAACCCTGAACTCATAAAAAAAGAAGGGCTTGTTTCTTGCTTATCAGCACTTATATTCACAGAGCATATATTGATAGGGATATTGAATGTTTATCAGAAAAAATTTAGAAGATTTACAGATGATGATATTCTAATCATAGAGGCATTTGGTGCACAGGCAGGTGTTGCATTAAAAAATGCAAAATTGTATGAGAAACTCTTACAAACTACCGAAAGTTTTATAATAACACTATCTGAGATGGAGGCTTTAAAAGATTTTTACACACTTTCACATTCTGAGAATGTTGCAACACTTGCATTAAAGATAGGGATGGCTATGGGTCTTTCACAAAATATACTTGATGATATTTATAGGGCTGGTCTTCTCCACGATGTTGGAAAGATCATAGTTGAAAGGGAACTTCTCCAGAAAAAGGAGAAACTCTCTGATGAGGAGATGGAAGAACTTAAAAGGCATGTTGAATATAGTAAGGATATTATTGAAAGGATACCCGAATTTAGTAGTATAACAGAATACATTTACTACCACCATGAGAGATACGATGGAAAAGGATACCCTAAGGGTTTAAAAAACGATGATATCCCTCTTGGTGCAAGGATCCTTGCAGTTGCAGATGCAATAGAAGCGATGCTATCAGAAAGACCTTACAGAAAAAGAATGAGTGTTGAAGAGGTGAAAAACGAACTTATAAAGGAAAAAGGTAAACAATTTGATCCACATATCGTGGATATTGCATTAAAGATACTCAATCACTAATCCCTCTTTTCTATTCAAATTGTGGAAAAATTGTGGATAATATGTCAATTTTTCACAATTATCTCATAATCAATTTATTACATATAACCATTTATCCACAAAAATCTTATTTTTAAATCAATTTCAATGGGTTATAGATAACTTTTTGATATTTAAGTTATTTATCCGAGTTCCCTAAGTTCTTCCTCTTTGAATGTGGTGAGTGGTGGTGGTTCATTATAATCCCTTCCAGGTTGATAACTAAATATCTCCCTTGTCTTTTCTCCAACTGCATAGAATAACCTTTGTAGTTCTATATCCCTTGGGCATGCGTCCTCGCATAAACCACAACCAACACAGGAATGTGACATATGTGTGAGCCTTCCAACATGGAAGAATATTGTATCAAGTGGCATCTTCGTTCCACCTTTCTTCTCACCCCACAAAAAGAAGTTCTCTGGTTTATATTCAAATACAGGTGATTCCCAGAAGCATTCCTTACAGAAACAGATAGGACAAAGGTCTTTGCAATTATGACAGGTTATACAATCTTTAAAGAAATTTAAAAGGTTATCAATACCATGAACCTCTTTAATCGTCCTCTCTTTCACTTCCTCCCATTTTTTCCTTCTTCTTTCAATGATTTTTTTAATAACCTCTTCCCTTTTCTCCTCTTTCCCATCTTCCCCTTCAAAAGATTTTATTATCTCATTTCCTGCCTCAGATTGTGGTATTAAAATAACACCATCCCCATCCAACCCAAGATATCCTAAAACAATATCTGCATTTATATTAGGAACAGGATTCAAACAGGTTGAACAGGTTCTTCTTAAATCCTCCTCATTATCATTTTTTATATCTTCTATGAATTTTGAAAATGGTTCTTTTATATCTTTTAGCCTTTTGTTATCGTATGCACCAAAACAATCAATCCCTATAACTAAGATATTCTCCTTTTCTATCTGTTTGAATTTCACAAGTTCCACGAATGCATTAAGTTCACAGGGTCTCAAAATAACACCAAATTTTCTCTCGCTCTTTTTTGTCTTTGTGATCCTTTTTATCTCTTGAGCGGTTGAAACCTGAAATGATGGAAAGAATGGATTAAATGTATCAACAAATTTTTTATCTGTGAAAAAAGTTATATATGAATTATTATTATATAGGACCGTTCCAACCAAACCATCTATAAAACCTTTCTCAAATAATCCATTTACAAAATATCTTGCTGATTGTATTATATCGCCTTTCTTGATTATCTTCATCTTTCCTCCTACACATTCCATTTCTTTCCTAACTCATTAGGACCGAGTTTTCTTATCTCTTCTGTTATATCATTCATTGTCTTTGCAAATTTCACACCTTCGCTTGCAGATATCCATTTAAGGAATATTCTCTCATCACCGAGACCGAGTGTTTTGAATATTGTCTTTATAATCTTCACCCTTCTCCTTGTCTTATAATTCCCGTTAATGTAATGACAATCACCTGGATGACAACCACCTATGACCACAGCATCTGCACCTTCAAGTAAACCTTTTATTATATATGCAGGGTCAACTGTTCCTGAACACCAGACCCTTATTGGCCTTATATTAGCAGGATATTGAATCCTTGATGTTCCTGCAAGGTCAGCAGCAGCAGAGGTGCACCAGTTACAGAAAAATCCAAGTATTTTTGGTTCAAATTTTTCATTCATCTTTCCTCCTCATATTAAAGACCTGCTGGAAGGAAAGGATCAAAATCCTTCCTGTGCTTCTCAATCGTCTTCAAGTTCCTGTATTCTGGAAGAAGAATAGGGGACCTTCTCTTTGTCTCAATCCCATTCTCTTTTAATTCCTTCTCATAATTCCTTATATGTTCAATATGCAATCTCCCTTTAAATTCCCTTTGCCTAAATAATTTTGCAGATTCAATACCAGCCCTTGCACCGAATACATTATAGTCAAGAACAGAGTTTCCCATAAGCCTGTTCCTTCCATGGACACCACCAGATGCTTCACCTGCTACAAGAAGGTAAGGAATTGTTGAATGGCAGTGTTCATCTATCTCAATCCCACCATTCTGATAATGCAATGTTGGATAGACGAGCATAGGTTCCTTCCTTATATCTATACCAAATCTTCTAAATTGTCTGAACATTGCTGGGAATGCCTTCTCAATTGTTCCTTCACCATGAATAAGTTCAATAATTGGTGAATCAAGCCATATACCCCATTTTCCATCAGGTGTTCTTATCCCCTGTCCTGTTGCGCAAGCCCTGATAAATGATGATGCCTCAACATCCCTTGGTTCAAGAGGATAAACAAATAGTTCTCCATCCTTATTCAAAGGTTGTCCACCATAACCCCTTATCTTTTCTGTTATCAAGAATCCGTATATCTGCTGAGGATAGATTGCACCTGTTGGATGGTATTGTGCAGAATCCATATATAACAATTTTGCACCTGCCCTGTAAGCCATAACAAGCCCATCTGCTGTTGCACCATAATGGTTCGTTGTAGGAAAACCTTTTATATGTAATCTCCCAAATCCACCTGTTGCAATAATTGTTACCTTTGCCTTCACTACAAGGTATTCACCTGTCTCCATATCAAATAAAATAGCACCTGAAACATTATTATCCTCATCAAGGATGAGTTCTACTGCTGGATGATATTCAAGATATGTTATAAGTTCAGGTCTATTCTTCACCTCATCCCTCAAAACTCTCATTATCTCAGCACCTGTATAATCTTTACAGGATAACATCCTCCTTCTTGATGTTCCACCACCTGCTGCTGTTTTAAGATTTCCATTTTCATCTCTGTCCCACATAACACCAAGTTCTTCAAGGAATTTAGTTATAAAAGGTGCATCTGTTACAAGTGCCCTTACGAGTTCAGGCTTATTATCAAAATGTCCACCACCAATAACATCAAGATAATGTATAGCAGGTGAATCACTCTCATTCACAGAAGCCTGCATTCCACCCTGAGACATCATTGAGTTTGCATCCCCAAGCCTTAACTTTGTTGATATTATAACCTTTGCACCCTCATTTGAAGCCCATATTGCTGCCATACATCCTGCACCACCCCCACCTATTATGAGAACATCCGTCTCATAATCAGGTTCACCTATTTCAAACTTATCAGGGTCTATTATGGAATGTGCCTCAAGGATGTCCACAACATCTGAAAGGAGTTCTTCTCCTTTATTAGGACCGATCCTGATTTTTCTTCTTGCATCAGGCATATAATCAGGGTGATATTTTGAAAGGACCTCATCCCTCTCCTCTGCTGTCATAGGTTTCAGGAAATTTATAAGCCCCTTTTTAGCCATTTCAAGCCTTTTAGGCCTTGTCTCATCAACCTTCCTCAAAGATTCATACATATATTCAGGATAACCGCTCATTCTTCCTCCTAATCGGTATCAAGTTTAATTTCCCTCAAGAAGTATTTTTTCTTAAGTTCATCTTTTGGCATAGTCATAAGTTTCTTTATCTCCTCATCATATTTTCCTGATTTTATCTCTTCCAGCCTTTTTTGAAGTCTATCTGATTTTTTCTGAATATATTTACCATACAATCTTCTTGCAAGCATTGCAACATGGAACTGTGGTATCTCAGCAGGACATCTTATATTACAAAGACCACACATTATACAATCAAAGGACAATTCAGCAGCAAGTGAAATATCACCCCTTATCACTGCTTGAACATAATCCATAACCTGTATTTCCTGTGGACAAATCTTTGTGCAAGTATTACAGGAGACACACCTGTAAACCTCAGGAAAATATTTGTTGAAAGGTTCGTTATTCGGTGTAAGTTCGTCAATATTGTAAACCTTTTTTTCTGCTGGTGAATAGGGGATTTGGACAATATGCATCCCTGGTTTTACAACAGTCTGGCATCCAAGTCCACCATACAATTTATAATCATTAGGAAGCCTGTAGAGTGAGGCGCAGGCACCACAAAATCCTTCCCTGCAACCAACACCTTTTTTTAACTTAAAACCTGCATACTCTATTGATGTAATAATAGTTGAACCTTCTGGAACAAGATACTTTTTACCATATATATAAACTGGAATAAGATTCATATCACCTCCATTTTCAATAATCACCTGTAATAATATGAACCATATCAAAGACCTGTGATTTTGTAAGATTTTTAAGTGTTATAGCACCTGATGGGCAACCTGCACTGCAAGCACCACAACCTTCGCATATTGCCTCATTCACAACAGAAACCTTCTTTCTCTTATCAATTGTGATAGCACTGTAAGGACAGATACTTTCACAGATTCCACATCCAGAACATACATCTGTATCAACACTTGCGATTATTGGTTCCCTCAGATATTCATCCTTTGAGAATAGTGATAAAACCTTGCTTGCAGCACCAGAAGCATGGGATACTGTATCAGTTATATCTTTTGGATACTGTGAAACACCTGCTATGAATATACCTGATGTTGATGTCTCAAGTGGTCTCAATTTCAAATGAACCTCTTTTAGCCATCCATATTCATCTGTCTGTATTCTCAATTTCTTTGCAAGTTCCCTCGCACCACTTGATGGTATCATAGCAGTTCCAAGAACAACCATATCAACCTCAAGTTGTATCCTTTCACCAAGTAATGTGTCAACACCAAGGATAACAACCTTCCCATTCTTCTCGTATATCTTACTCACCTTACCCCTTATATAAAGAACCTCTTCCTCTTCTTTTGCCCTCTGAACAAACTCCTCATATCCTTTTCCATTTGACCTTATATCTATATAGAAAATGTAAGCCTTCCCATTATGAACCTGATGTTTATAAAGCATAGCCTGTTTAGCAAGATACATACAGCAAACCCTTGAACAGTATGCAAGATTATGTGCTGGATCCCTTGAACCAGCACAACTAATGAATGCAACAGATTCTGGTATCTTTCCATCAGATGGTCTCTTAGGGACACCAGCGGTAGGACCTGAGGCACATAAGAGCCTTTCAAACTGTAGACCATCTATCACATCCTTTATCTTTCCACCACCATACTCAGGAAGTTCTTTTATTGGAAGAAGTTCAAATCCCGTTGCAACAATTATTGCACCAACCTTCTCTTCAACAATCTCATCCTTCCTATTATGGTCTATTGCCTTAGGTTCACACTTCTCAATGCATAATTTACATTCAGAACATCCACCACAATTTATACATCTTTTCGCCTCTTCAATAATCTGTTCTTCATTGAATCCTGTTTCAACCTCTTTGAAATTATTTATCCTCTCATTTACAGGTAAAGATGGTATCTTTTTCCTATCTATCTTTTCTGCAATCTCCCTGTATCCTTTTAAATCAGACTTGAAAGGAGGGAGAAATTCCCTATTCTCATATAAATCTTCTTTATTTAAAAACTTCTTTATTGACTCCGCTGCTCTTCTTCCATCACCAACAGCATCTATAAATGTTGCTGGACCCCTTGAAACATCACCACCTGCAAAGACCTTTGGTATTGAGGTTTGCAATGTTATCTCATCTGTTAATATACTCCCCCATTCTGTCTTTTTAATATCAACATCCCCAAGGAAAGAAAGTTCAGGCTTCTCCCCTATTGCGAGTATCACATTATCACAATCAACAATATAATTAGAACCTTCAACAGGTATTGGTCTTCTCCTCCCTGAAGAATCAGGCTCACCGAGTCTCATTTTTATAAGTTCCATTCCCTTTAATTTATTATTCTCACCTATGAATCTTACAGGATTTGTGAGGAAAAGTATCTCTATCCCCTCCTCTATTGCAGCCTCAACCTCATCTTTTATTGCAGGCATTTCCTCAATTGACCTTCTATATACAATCTTTACTTTCTTACCCAATCTTAATGTAGTCCTTGCAGCATCAATTGCTGAATTACCACCACCAACAACAAAAACATTTTCTCCAAGTTCAATATCTTCACCCAGATTCACCTTTTTCAGGAAATGAAGTGCACCAATCACACCTTCAATTTCTTCACCTTCTATACCCATCTTCATCTCCTTATGAGCACCTGCTCCTATGAAAACAGCATCACTATTTTCAAGTATCTCTTTAAAAGATATATCTTTCCCAACCTCTGTATTCATCCTGAATTTCACACCTGTTGATTTTATAAAATCTATCTCCCTTTTCAAGACATCCTTCGGCAATCTGTAAGAAGGTATTCCTGTAAGGAGTAATCCACCTGGTTCAGGAAGTTTATCTATAACTTCAACCTGGAAACCTTCAAGCCTTAAATCAAATGCTGCTGTAAGTCCAGAAGGTCCTGCACCTATTATAGTTATCTTCTCTTTTCTCTCCTCTTTTATCTCAAAACTTGCATCAATCTTATTCTTTGTCTTCCATTCCCAATCAGCAAGAAATCTTTTTATATATTTTATGGAAACAGAATCATCAACATTTTTTCTATCGCATTCCCTCTCACAAGGATGTGTGCATATCCTTCCTGCTATTCCTGCAAAAGGAAATCTACTTTCTTCCCTTATTATCTTTATCCCTTGATCAAATCTTCCAGCCCTTGTTGCTGCAACATATCCTTGAACATTTAGATGTGCTGGGCAGGTTGCCTTACAAGGCGGTGTTCCCTTCTTCTCTATTGTGAAAACATTTGGAACAGCCTGTGCAAAAGGTCTATAAATAGCCTTCCGTAATGATAAAAATCCATTATAACTATCAGGGATTAAAACAGGACAAACCTCTGCACAATCTGCACATCCCTTACATTTACTATAATCAACATATGCTGTTTTTCTCTTTATCTTAACATCAAAATTTCCTATATAACCTGAGATATTCTCAATCTCTGAATATGTGTAAAGTTTTATATTTGGATGTTGACCAACATCTGTCATTTTTGGTGTTTCTATACATTGAGGACAATCAAGTGTTGGGAATGTTTCTGATAGGAGTATCATCTTACCACCAATCGTCGGTTCTTTCTCAACAAGGACCACCTCATATCCTCCATCTGCTATGTCAAGAGCAGATTGTATTCCAGCAATACCTCCGCCAATAACAAGAGCCCTTTTCGTTATAGGAACCTTATTTAAACGAAGTGATATATTCCTTCTCAACTTTTCAACAACTGTTTCAATCACCCTTAAAGCCTTCCTTGTTGCGATCTCAGGCTCATCCATATGTGGCCAGGAAATCTGTTCCCTTATATTCGCTATCTCAACCTTATATGGATTTATACCCGCACGGATAGCAGCATTCCTGAAAGTCCTCTCATGTAATGTTGGTGAGCAGTTAGCAACAACAGCCCCATCAAGATTATAATCCCTGATAGTATCAATAAACAATTGCTGTCCTGGTTCAGAACACATATAAATATAGTTTGTTGAGAATACAACATCTTTTATCTTCTTTGCCTCTTCTGCAACCTTTTTAACATCAATTGTTCCTGCTATATTCAATCCGCAATGGCATATAAAAACACCTATCCTCATATTATCTCCTTAAATATTGGAAGAGGGTCTTGCTTATTATATTTAAATCCCCAGGTTTCTTCTGGTAAACCAAATGCTAATGCGAGAACCTGTGTAAAATAAAGGACGGGGATTTTCTTAAAATCAAGGTATTTTTTTGCACAATCGTTCTGTCTTGCTTCAAGATTGAAATCACATAATGGACAACTTAAAAGGATTGCAGAAGCACCAAGTTCATGAGCAAGATTAACAATTGAATATGTCTTGTCAAGAACAACATCCTTATCTTTTATCGTATGGTAAGAACCACAGCATTCTGTCTTAAATGGGAAATCAATCACATCCGCACCTGTTACAGAAATAATTTCTTCCATTATTTCAGGTAATTCCATATCATCTATTGCGATCTCTTTTGGTCTTAATAGAAGACAACCATAATAAGGTGCAAAACTTAATCCTCTCAATGATTTTTTTACTTTCTCTTTAATCTTTTTTATTCCTGTATCTTTAATGAGATTGAGTATATGAATAACATCAACAGAACCATCATATTTTGTATTCTCCTCATACATAAAATTATTCAATTTATCAAGTTTTTCTTTATCTTTCTGAACAAGCAAATTTGCCCTTTTTATGGTGTTATAACACATTGAACAAAGTGTTAAGATTTTATCATAACCTTCTTCCTTTGCCCTTATAAGATTTCTAAAAGGAGCGAGTTGATGCATCAGGTCATCGGAAGCAAGTGAATAAACAGTTCCACAGCAGTTCCATCTTGAAAGTTCTTTCACATCGTATCCAATCTCTTTAAGAACTGCAAGGGCGGAAATCTCAAAATTCTGTGCATCTGATTTTAATGTGCATCCTGGGTAATATCCTATCCTCATGATGATAATTTCCTCATCGCTGAAACGAATGCTATTGGGGGAACTCCTTTCCTTTCTTCCTCTTTTATCTCATATATTGATATATAATCTTTTTTGTTCCTTGTTTCCACAACCCTTATCGCTTCCATCACAGCGGCAATGTCAATATCTTTTGGGCATCTTGCTGAACATGTGAAACAGGAAGCACATATCCAGTGTGTATTCTTCCCAAGGATGTATTCAATCTTACCTTCCTGTAAAAGCATCATAACTTGATTTGGAAGAATATCCATAAAAGGGGAAGAAGGACAACCTGCGGAACATTTTCCACATTGATAACATCTAAAGACATTAGTATTACTAAGTTCTTCTATTTTTTTTACTATTTCATTCCTTATATCCTTATCTTTTATCTTTAATTCCAACTTTCATCCTTTTTTGTATAATAATAAAAAAAGATTATCTGTCAATAAAATTTTGAAAAAATTTTTGGGGTCAGTCATAAACCGACGACGAAGTCGTCGCCCCGAGGAGCAAAGCGACGAGGGGTCGCATATTCACCCGCATAGTGATACAGAAGGTGTCATTCCGAACATAGTGAGGAATCGCATATTCTCCCGCAT
>Ga0123519_10016077_pt1 | contig 10439 bp, 7 predicted proteins | sample YelNatPaOPRAMG02_FD_87396 | JGI IMG/M metagenome (GOLD analysis project Ga0123519, IMG submission 87396) | Hot spring microbial communities from Yellowstone National Park - Yellowstone National Park OP-RAMG-02 (version 2) | ecosystem: Environmental > Aquatic > Thermal springs > Hot (42-90C) ...
GCCCGCCGGGGTTTCCGCTCATATCAGCCGCTCTGCCTGGCAGGTCCCGCCACTGTTTGGCCTCATCCAGAAGCTGGGCGCAGTCACCGACCAGGAAATGTACCGCGTGTTCAACATGGGCATGGGCATGGTAGTGGTGGTAGCCGAGGACGAGTTAGCGAAGGCCATCAGCCTGGCGGGGCCCGGTGCCGCCTGCATCGGCCGCATAGAGGGACGTTCCGATGCCGCCGTCATCATTGACTGAGGAACGAAAGTGACAGACACGGGTGCGAAGCAGCGCAAGCACAGGATTGCCGTCCTAATCAGCGGCAACGGCACCAACCTTCAGGCGATCATTGACGCCACCCGGTCGGGCACGATCCCGAAGGCTGAGGTTGTTGTCGTAGTCTCCAACCGCAAGGAAGCGTTCGGGCTGGTGCGGGCGAAGCGAGCCGGCATCCCGACCGAGTACTTCCCCCTGAAGCCCTATCGGGACGCCGGCAAGAGCCGGCAGGAGTACGATGCCGACCTCGCTGACCTGGTGGCCCGCTACCAGCCGGACTGGGTGGTGCTGGCCGGCTGGATGCACGTGCTGAGCATGGCCTTTCTGGGGCGTTTCCCGGACCGGGTCGTCAACTTGCATCCGGCGCTGCCCGGCCAGGCGCCCGGCACGCACGCCATTGAACGCGCCTATGAAGCCTTCAGGAATGGGACGCTGGATCACACCGGGGTGATGGTGCACCTCGTGCCGGACGAAGGTGTGGATGTTGGCCCTGTTATTGCGCAGCGGCCCGTTCCCATCTACCCGACTGACACTCGCGAAAGCCTTGAAGCCCGCGTGCACGAAACCGAACACCAACTGCTCCCCGAAGCGCTCAGGACTCTGATAGTGCACGACCTAACCCCAGGTGAGCGGGGCTCGCCAGGCGTCAGGTCACATTGTACGAACGATACCTAATGGAGGGTGGATCAGCGATGCCAGTACAACGAGCTTTGATCAGCGTCTACGACAAGACTGGCCTGGTAGACCTGGCCCGCGATCTTGCGGCGCTCAACATCGAACTGATAGCCAGTGGCGGCACTGCCCGTACCCTGCGCGATGCCGGCCTGCAGGTGACCGAGGTGAGCGATATAACCGGCTTCCCCGAGGTCCTGGGCGGCCGCGTCAAGACGCTGCACCCGGCGATCCACTCGGGCATCCTCGCCCGGCCAACTCCCGAGCACCTGGCCGAACTGCAGCGGCTCGGCCTCAAGCCCATTGACCTGGTGATAGTGAACCTCTATCCGTTCGCTGCCACGGTTTCCAAGCCAGGCTCCACGCTGGACGAAGTGGTCGAGCAGATAGACATTGGCGGCGTCGCCCTGATCCGCGCTGCTGCCAAGAACTTCGCCCGCGTCGGCGTGCTGGTAGACACAAGCGACTACAGTGCTGTGCTGGATGAATTGCGGCAGAGTGGCGAACTCAGCGAGGCCACCAGGCGCCGCCTGGCTCAGAAAGGCTTCGCCCACACCGCCGACTATGACACGATGATCTCGCGCTACCTCTACGATACCGGTTTCGCCGGCAGCGATTTCCCCAACGTCATCTCGTTCTCGTTTGAGAAACTCTTCGACATGCGCTACGGCGAAAACCCGCACCAGAAGGCCTCGCTCTACCGCGAGAGCGGCGCACATTATGGCATCCCCGAGGCCAAGGTGCTCCAGGGGAAGGCACTTTCATTCAACAACATTATTGATACCGAGGCAGCCTGGGCGGTCACTCAGGAATTCGACGAGCCCGCGGTGAGCATCATCAAGCACAACAATCCTTGTGGCACCGCGATAGCCGACAACATCGTGGATGCCTTCAAGGCTGCCCTGGCCAGCGACCCTGTGTCGGCCTACGGCAGCATCATCTCGGTCAACCGGCCCGTAGACCTTGCCTTCGTCCGGGCCCTCGGCGACCTTTTCGTTGAGGTACTGTTGGCGCCGGAGTACACGCAGGATGCGCTTGCTCGCTTGAGCAAACGGCCCAACCTGCGTGTCCTGGTGATGCCCGCCGATCAGCCCAAGCCAGCTTACGACCTGCGCAAGATCGTCGGCGGCGGACTCGTCTACACGCCCGACTATGGCGACGTTGCTGAGTTGCGGGTCGTGAGCAAGCGCCAGCCGACCGAGGAACAGATGCGGTCCTTGCGCTTCGCCTGGAAGGTCGCCAAGCACGTCAAGTCCAACGCGATCATCTTCGCCAGGCCAGTAGGAACGGGCATCGCTACGGTCGGCGTCGGCGCCGGCCAGATGAGTCGCGTGGATAGCACCTGGCTGGCGGCACGCAAAGCGGGTGACAAGGCCAAGGGCGCCGTGCTTGCTTCCGACGCCATGTTCCCCTTCCGCGATGGCATTGATGAGGCCGCAAAAGCTGGGGTGACCGCAATCATCCAGCCCGGCGGTTCCGTTCGCGACGAGGAAGTGATCCAGGCTGCCGACGAGCACGATCTCGCCATGGTGTTCACCGGCATGAGGCATTTCTTGCACTGACACCTGTAGCGACCATTAGTGACGAAGGGCGCACCTGAGTTGGTGCGCCCTTCGTCACTGCATCAGCCGAGGGCTTTCGCCGTTCGCCGGCCTGGGGCAGCCTTACTTCTTCTTCTGTGCCCTTACTCCTGCCCCTGAAGCCGCTGGTTGGGCACCAGCGGACGCAGGTTGTGCACCAGCAGCCGCCGGCTGCGCACTTCCAGCCGCCGGCTGCGCGCTGCCAGCCGCCGGCTGCGCACTTCCAGCCGCCAGGTCTTGCTGCATGTGGCAATACTTGTACTTCTTGCCGCTGCCGCACCAACAAGGGTCGTTGCGGCCCACCTTGCGCTTCGCCGATCGAACCGGCTCGCGCGGGCCATCGCTGCCGCGGTTAGTGCGCAGGCGCTGCGCCTGAGGGAGCGCCGCCTGCGGCGCTGACACGAGAACAGCGCGGAAGACGCCCGATACGACGTCCTTCTGTATGGCGGCGTTCAGCTCCTCGAACATGACATGTGCTTCGCGCTTGTAAGCCACGAGCGGATCCTGCTGGCCGAAAGCCCTCAGACCGATGCCCTCGCGGAGGTTATCAAGGTCGGTCAGGTGGCGCACCCAGCGTGTATCAACCGCCCGGAGGATCACCATGCGCTCCAGTTGGCGCATCAGTTCCGGCCCGTACTGGCGTTCCTTATCCTCATATTGCTGCTCGGCTACCGCCAGGAAGTGGTCACGGATCGCGTCAGCGCTCATATCTTCGAAGTCAGCCGCCCTGGTGGTGGCCGGCAGAGACAGGAAGGAACCGAGGTCGGTCAGCAAGCCCTCAAGGTCCCACTCATCCTTGCGCTGGCTGCCGATATGCCTCTGCACGGCGCTGTTGACCTCGTCCTCGATCATGTTCCAGATCAAAGGCCGCAGGTTGGCTTCGCGCAGCACCTGTCGCCGTTGCTCGTAGATCAACTCACGTTGCTTATTGACGACGTCGTCGTACTCCAGCACGTGCTTGCGGATATCGAAGTTGTAGCCCTCAACCCGAGTCTGAGCGCTTTCGATGGCACGATTGACGAGGCTAGCCTGGATTGGCACATCTTCGTCAACACCGAGCCTGTCCATGATGTTCTTGACGTTGTCGCCACCGAAACGGCGCATCAGGTCGTCTTCGAGGGAAAGGTAGAACCTGGAGGAGCCCGGATCACCTTGGCGGCCGGCACGGCCACGCAGCTGGTTATCAATGCGCCGCGCCTCATGCCGCTCAGTACCGACTATGTGCAAGCCGCCTAGCGCCACCACCTTGGCGTGGTCCTTGGCGCAGATCGCCTTGGCTTTCTCCAGAGCCTCCTGCCACTGCTCGGGCGTCACTGCGGCGAGGTCCACCCCCTGCCGACGCAGCTCCTCGCGCGCCAGGCCCTCGGGGTTGCCACCGAGCAGAATGTCCACGCCACGCCCGGCCATGTTGGTGGCGATGGTTACCGCGCCGGGACGGCCGGCTTGGGCAATGACCGCCGCTTCGCGCTCGTGCTGCTTGGCGTTCAGGACCTGGTGCGGCACACCCCGCCGCTTGAGCATCTCCGAGAGCATCTCCGAGCGCTCGATCGAAGCAGTGCCCACCAGCACGGGTCGGCCAGCCTTATAGGCTTGCAGTATGTCCTCAATCACCGCCCGGTACTTAGCGGCCTCGGTCTTGAAGATCAGGTCAGGTAAGTCCTCGCGGATCATGGGCTTGTTGGTCGGTATGGAAACGACCTCGAGGTTGTAGATCTTGCCGAACTCTTCCGCCTCTGTTGCAGCCGTACCGGTCATGCCTGCGAGTTTGTCATACATGCGGAAGAAGTTCTGGAAGGTGATGGTAGCCCAGGTCAGGTTCTCTTTCTGAACCTTGACCCCTTCCTTGGCCTCGATTGCCTGATGCAGCCCCTCGGAGTACCGCCGGCCGTGCATCAGCCGGCCCGTGAACTCGTCGACAATGATGATCTCGCCATTCTGGACGATATAGTCCCGGTCGCGCTGGTATAGCACCTGCGCACGCAGAGCGTTGTCCAGGTAGGGCGTCAGGTGATAGTTGTCCGGTGAATAGAGGTTGTCTATCTTGAGCCAGCCCTCGACCTTGTTCACCCCGTTTTCGGTGAGAGTGACAACTCGATCCTTGACGTCAACCTCGTAGTCCTCGCCTTCCACCAGGCGGGGCACCAGCCGGGCGAACATCTGGTAATACTGGGCCGAGTCCTCTGCCTCGCCCGAGATGATCAGCGGCGTGCGCGCCTCGTCAATCAGGATGTTGTCCACTTCGTCTACGATGGCGTAGTGCAGTCCCCGCTGCACCAGCTGGGAGAGGTCAACCACCATGTTGTCGCGCAGGTAGTCGAAGCCAAATTCGTTGTTCGTGCCGTAGACGATGTCAGCCAGATAGGCCTCGCGCCTCGGCACAGGGCGCAGATGATGGTAGCGGTCGTCCACCGCCTGATAAGATGGATCGAAGACGAAAGAACCCAACGTCGGGTCGGCGGCAGCGTTCTGGATCACGCCTACCGAGACACCCAACAGGCTGTAGATCGGGCCCATCCATTGAGCGCCGAACTTGGCCAGATAGTCGTTCGGCGTCACCAGGTGCGCGCCGCGGCCGGCCAGGGCGTTCAGGTAGAGCGGCATGGTGGCCGTGATCGTCTTGCCTTCGCCGGTCTTCATCTCGGCGATCTTGCCCTGATGGAGCACGATGCCACCCATGAGCTGGACATCGAAAATGCGCTGGCCGAGGGTCCGCTTGCCTGCCTCACGCACGAGGGCAAAGGCTCGCGGCAGGATGCGGTTCATCGCCTGCTCTTCGGCGACGAGAATGCGATCCTTCACCTGGTCCAGCTCATAGCGCAACTGGGCGCTGTCCTCCGGGTTGCTCTGGAGCTGCTCTTCCAACTCCGCCAAACGCTGGCGCTGCTCCGAAGCTGTACTCTGGATCTCGCTCCGCCACTGCTGGGTGAGCTCTCTCATGTCGGAGTCTGACAGGCGCTCGTATTCAGGCTCGAGCGCGTTGATCTGCTCGACAATCGGCTGGAGCCGGCGCAATTCGCGATCGTTACGATCGGGCACAATCTTCTTCAGGATGCTGGTCAGCATTCCCTAATCACCTTCTGTCTCTCATCAGATCAGCATAACTGCTAACGCACCCTGCCATTATAGCATAGCCAGCCCCGGATGCCTCCCGGCTATCGCAAGGTCCACAGCCGAGTCGTAGAGCTGCTGGCGCTTCGGAGCCGCGCTCAGTGCAGCCTCAGGAACGCTCAATGTCGTCTGTATCGAGCCCGAATTGCAGCGCGCGTTGAGCAGGCCACGCCACGGTGCTAGAATGCTGGCATTCCGCTCAGCGGAGAAACCGATGCGAAGATTGTGGACGCCCTGGCGCCTGTCCTATCTCACAGGCAGTCGGCCGTCGGGGTGTGTGTTTTGCCAGATGCTCGCTGAACAGCCGAATGATAACGATCTCATCGTTCATCGCGGCCGCCACTCTTTCATTGTGCTGAACCTTTACCCGTATAGCAACGGCCACGTCATGGTTGTGCCCTACCGCCATGTGCCATCCACGGAGCAACTCGATGCCGCGGAACTGCTCGATCTGATGAACATGGTGAACCTGAGCCTCGCTGCCTTGCGCAACACGATGTCTCCCGACGGGTTTAACATCGGCGTGAACCTGGGCAAGGCCGCCGGTGCTGGCGTAGATGCTCATGTGCACATGCATGTAGTGCCACGCTGGGTCGGAGACACCAACTTTATGCCTATCCTGGGCGACACCCGGGTCATTCCGGAGAGTCTGCCCGCCACCTGCCAGCGGCTACGGCAGGCGGTCGCCGCTATCCTCTCCGGCCAGGGCGACAATCAGGAGACAACCACCAATGAGCCTTCCGCCTCAAGCTGACCCAGACGCCGTCGCTGCCGAGGAACGGCTTCGCCATCTGCGCTCGCTTCGCCAGGCCGCGCTCGCTGGCGGCGGTGCGGAACGAATCGCACAACAACATGAGAAAGGCAAGCTCACCGCTCGCGAGCGGCTGGCCATCCTTCTTGACCCGGATAGTTTCACCGAGATCGGCCCCTTTGTCCGCTCGCGTGGCGAGGCCTTCGGCCCCGATGGCCTGGGCCCTGTAGGCGATGGTGTGGTGACCGGGCAGGGCACGATTGATGGCCGGCAGGTCTACGTCTACAGCCAGGATTTCACCGTGATGGGTGGTTCGCTGGGCGAGGCCCACGCGGCCAAGATTTGCCGGGTGCTGGACCTGGCCGCGCAGAATGGCGCCCCCATCATCGGGCTGAACGACAGCGGCGGAGCCCGTATCCAGGAGGGCATCGCCGCGCTGGCCGGCTATGCCGGCATATTCCTGCGCAATACACTCGCTTCCGGCGTCGTGCCCCAGATATCAGCGATCATGGGCCCCTGCGCCGGCGGTGCCGTGTACTCCCCGGCGCTGACCGACTTCGTGATCATGTGCAAGCAAACATCCTACATGTTCGTCACCGGCCCCGATGTCGTGCGTGCGGTGACCCATGAGGACGTCTCCGCCGATCAACTGGGCGGTTCTGCAGTGCACACGGCCGAGAGCGGCGTGGCACACTTCGAGGCTGAAAACGAGGAGCAGTGCCTGGCCCTGATCCGCTTGCTGCTAAGCTACCTGCCACAGAACAACCTGGGCGAGCCGCCCGTGGTGGACTCGGGAGACGACAGCGAGCGGCAGGACAGCGCTCTGGACAGGCTGGTACCCGACAATCCCTCCCAGCCTTATGACATGCACGAGGTCATCAGCCATATTGTGGATGCCGGCGAGTTCCTGGAGGTCCAGCCCGCCTACGCCCCCAATATCATTGTCGGCTTTGCTCGCCTTGATGGCCGTTCTGTCGGCATCGTGGCTTCGCAGCCTATGGCATTGGCCGGAGTGCTGGACATCAACGCATCAGAGAAAGCGGCGCGCTTCGTCCGCTTCTGCGATTGCTTCAACATCCCTCTGGTCGTGTTCGAGGACGTGCCCGGCTTCATGCCTGGGCTCGACCAGGAGCATGGCGGTATCATCAGGGCGGGCGCCAAGCTGCTTTACGCCTTCTGCGAGGCAACCGTCCCACGCGTCACCGTCATTACACGCAAAGCCTACGGTGGTGCCTGGTGCGTCATGAATTCGCAGCCGACGCGAGGCGACCTGACTCTGGCGTGGCCAGCAGCTGAGTTGGCGGTCATGGGGCCAGAGGGAGCAGTAAACATCATCCATCGCCGCGCCCTTGCCGAAGCAGCCCCAGAAGAACGGGAGGCCATGCGGGCGCAGTTCGTGGCGCAGTACAGAGAGCGTTTCGCCAACCCCTACGTTGCCGCCGAGAGAGGGCTGGTTGATGACGTCATCGAGCCGCATGAGACGCGCCCGCGCCTGATCAAGGCTCTGCGCGCTCTGCGCAACAAGCGCCAGAAGAACCTACCGCGCAAACACGGCAACATCCCGCTATGAACACGGTCGTCTGACACATGATCCGCAAGGTGTTGGTGGCCAACCGGGGCGAGATCGCCGTGCGCATCATCCGTGCCTGCCATGAGCTAGGGCTCGGCGCGGTCGCGATTTACTCCGATGCTGATCGCACAGCCATGCACGTGCGCCTCGCAGACCAGGCTTATCGTGTTGGCCCGCCTCCGCCAAGCGAGAGCTACCTTAGCATCGCCAACGTCATCAATGCCGCCGTCCAATCTGGCGCCGACGCCATTCACCCCGGTTACGGCTTCCTGGCGGAGAACCCTCGTTTCGCCCAGGCCTGCCTGGAGGCCGACCTCACTTTCATCGGCCCAGAATTCGAGACGATCCGCCTTCTCGGCGATAAGGTACAGGCACGTCGTTTCATGCGCCGGGCCGGTGCGCCAATCGTCCCGGGCAGCGACGAGGACCCGGGCACGGACCTGCCCACCGCGGCCGAAAGGCTGGGCTACCCTCTGCTCATCAAAGCAGCTTCAGGAGGCGGCGGCAAAGGCATCCGCCTGGTACGCAGCCGCGAGGAATTGGCTGTGGCCCTTGACATCGCCCGGCGCGAAGCCAAGGGCGCCTTCGGCGACGACACGGTCTACCTGGAACGTATCGTCGAAGGGGCACGCCACATCGAGTTCCAGATACTGGGCGACCGCTACGGCAATGTCATCCACTTGGGGGACAGGGAGTGCTCCATCCAGCGGCGGCACCAGAAACTCGTCGAGGAGACGCCCTCGCGCGCCCTCACGCCTGAGCTCCGCCGGGAGATGGGCGAAGTTGCCCTGCTCGCCGCCCGAGCAGCTGGCTATTCCAGCGCCGGTACGGTGGAGTTCCTCCTGGATGCGACGGGCGCTTTCTACTTCCTGGAGGTCAACCCGCGCCTCCAGGTGGAACACGCCATCAGCGAGATGGTCACTGGCATTGATATCGTCAAGGAGCAGCTGCGCATCGCAGCTGGCCGCAAGTTGCGCTACAGGCAGGAGGACGTGCAGCCGCGGGGCTGGGCGATTGAGTGCCGGATCCTGGCTGAGGATCCGTACGACAACTTCGCCCCCAGCATCGGCAAGGTGACGGGCGTCTACGAGCCGGCTGGCCCAGGCATCCGCGTCGAGAGCGGCGTCTACGACGGCTTCGAAGTCACGCCGTATTACGACAGCCTGATCGCCAAAATCGTCGCCGGCGGCGAGACCCGCGCCGAGGCCATCACGCGCATGCTGCGCGCCCTGGAAGAGTTCCGCATCGCTGGCATCAAGACCAACATCCCCTTCTGCCAGCAGCTCCTCAACAGCCCGAGCTTCATTGGCGGCCAATTCGACACCACCTTCCTCGAAAAGCGCTTCTCGCTCACCCGGGAGCGACGCCAGTCCCTCGAGGTTATGGCCGCCATTGCCGCCGCCTATGTTGAGCATGTGCAGCACGGCCGCCAGGCCACACAGCACTTGCAGCCTGATGACGGCAGCATTTCCTGGCGCCAGGCGGCGCGTCTCGAGGGATTACGCGAATGAAGTACCTGGCTATCATCGAGGGCCGGCAGCACGAGATCGTGATTGAGCCAGGCCGGTTCGAGTTGGACGGCAAGCCACTGGACGTGGACGTGCGCCGCATTGGCGATCTCTCGCTTTACTCCCTGCTCGTCAACAGCGAGTCCGCCGATTTGAGCGTTGAGGAGCTTGCCCCGCACGAGTATCGTGTCATCCTGGGTGGAGAGATGTACGATGTCACGGTGCGCTCAGCGGCCACGGCGACACTTATGGGCAAGCAGGCAACTGCTAGTGACAACTGCCTACGCGCCCCGATGCCGGGGCTGGTCAGCGCCGTGCACGTCGCCACGGGGGATACGGTGGAGGCGGGCCAGGTACTAGTCGTGCTGGAATCCATGAAAATGGAGAATCCCCTGCGCGCAGCGGGCGCCGGCACGGTCAGCCAGGTGCATGTGAGCGCCGGCCAGTCCGTCGAGAAGAACCAGGTCCTGGTCACTCTTAGCTACGATCAGCCAAGCCAGATGAGCCTGGCGGCAGCCACCGATGACAATGGAGGCAAGTAGACGATGACGAAACTGAAGATCGGCCATGTTGACCTGGACACTTCCCATCCGGAGAACTGGATCCCCATTGAGAAAGAGTTGGGCCACGAGGTCCTCGGCGTCTGGGACGGAGGCAGCGTCTGGCCTGAGGGCTATGCCGCTGAGTTCGCCGCCAGGCTGGGTGTGCCCAAGGTTTACGCCTCCCTGGAGGCGATGGCGGAGGAGGTGGACCTGGCGATAATCCATAGCGCCAACTGGGACCTCCATCTACCTCGTGCCCGTGTCTTCGTCGAGCATGGCAAGGGCGTGCTCCTCGACAAGCCGATCGCCGGCAACCTGAGGGACATCTATGAACTGCGAGAGTGGGCTCAGAACGGCGCCAGGGTAAGCGGTGGCTCCTCCCTGCGCTTCGCCTCGGAGGTCCAGGCCTTCCTGGCCGAGGATAGCGAGCGCCGGGGCGAACCGGC
>Ga0123519_10016081_pt1 | contig 10437 bp, 4 predicted proteins | sample YelNatPaOPRAMG02_FD_87396 | JGI IMG/M metagenome (GOLD analysis project Ga0123519, IMG submission 87396) | Hot spring microbial communities from Yellowstone National Park - Yellowstone National Park OP-RAMG-02 (version 2) | ecosystem: Environmental > Aquatic > Thermal springs > Hot (42-90C) ...
ATATTTCCCGTGCCGCATCTCTTGCTCAATTTGCATTAGATAAACATTTAAAAGTAAAATCTTCTTATAACATAACGCCAGGTTCTGAACAAATTCGTTATACAATTGAACGTGATGGTTTCATCAATATATTTGAAAAAATTGGTGGTGTTGTTTTAGCTAATGCTTGTGGTCCTTGTATCGGGCAATGGAAACGTGAAGGTGCTGAGAAACAAGAACCTAATTCAATTATCACTTCATTTAATAGAAATTTTGCTAAAAGAAATGATGGTAATCCTAATACTCATGCCTTTGTTGCTTCCCCTGAAATAGTTACTGCACTGGCTTTTGCAGGACGAATTGATTTTAATCCACTTACTGATACTTTAACCAATGAATTAGGTGAAAAAGTTAAATTTGATGAGCCAAAAGGCGAAGAATTGCCACCAAAAGGTTTCGCTGTTGAAGATTTAGGTTATCAAGCTCCAGCCGAAGACGGTTCCAGTATAGAAATTAAAGTTGCACCGGGTTCTGAACGCCTCCAACTTCTTGAACCTTTCAAAGCTCCAAAATTTAATGAATTTAAAAATCTATTATTACTTATTAAAGCAAAAGGGAAATGTACGACAGACCATATTTCTATGGCTGGTCCTTGGCTCCGTTTCCGTGGGCATTTGCAAAATATTGCTATGAACACTTTAACTGGTGCTATCAATTTCTTTAATGACCAACCTAATAAAGTTAAGAACCAATTAACTAATACTTATGCTGGCGTTCCTGATGTACAACTTGAATACAAAAAAAATGGTATTGGTTCTATTGTCGTTGGCGATGAGAACTACGGCGAAGGCTCATCTCGTGAACACGCCGCTATGCAACCTCGTTTCCTTGGTGTTAAAGTTATACTTGTAAAATCATTTGCCCGTATCCACGAAACTAACTTGAAAAAACAAGGTATGCTTGCTTTAACTTTTGCCAATAAAAACGATTATGATAAAATTCAAGAAGATGATAAATTTGATATTCTCGGATTAGAGGAATTTACTCCTGGCAAACCTTTATCTGTTGTTTTAAATCACAAAGATGGTTCTCAAGAAACAATAATTGCGAACCATACTTATAATGATTTACAAATTGAGTGGTTCAAAGCAGGTTCTGCTCTTAATTTAATTAAAATCAAAGAAAATCAATAAAATTTAATTAATTACAACAAAAACGGGCTATCTCAAAAGATAATGACTTTTGAGACAGCCTATTTTTTATATTAAAAAGGTATAACCTAAAAATCTACAAATTCAGAATTTTTATAATTTCCTTTTGAATATCACCTGCAACGTGAACATTACCATTGTCATCAAGAAATACGTCAATTTCACTGCGGAATCCAATTTTTTCATGCTTTAAGTAAATTCCAGGTTCAATGGAAAAACACGAACCTTTAACTAAAAAGCGTTCATCTTTTGTTTCTAAATTATCTATATGTGTACCGTTGCCGTGAACTTCTTCACCGATATTGTGCCCAGTACGATGAGTAAAATAATCAGCATATCCAGCATCAATAATTACTTTTCGGCAAACATCATCAACATCACAACCACGAACAGGTTCATTGTTTTGCATTTTTTGTCTAACATAATTCAAAGCCGCATCACGTGCATCAAAGACAATCTGTAATATATCAGTTATTTTCTTCGGTACTTCTTTACCAATAAATCCCATCCAAGTAATATCATAATATATTCCACGTGGTTGATTAAGTTTTGCCCATAAATCAAGCAATACCAAATCACCTTCTTTCATTTTAAAAGTATTGCTTGGATTTGGTTCAAAATGTGGGTCAGCGGCATGCTCGTTAATAGCCACAATAGGACCATCTGAAAAGACCATCCCATTTTTAGTCATAAGATCTTGCATAAATTGCTGTATTTCGTATTCAGTTGGATTATCGCCTGCTTTTATTCTTTTCCCAATTTCTTTGAAAGTTTCATTTTTAACCATTTGCATTATATCCCCTGCTCTGTAATGCGAAAGTCTATCTTCTTCAGTTAAATATGATTCAAAGATGCTTACCAAATCAGCGCTTGTGGCAACTTCAATTCCGAAACTCCGAATTAAATCAACTGTTCCTCCATCAACAATTGAAACATAAGGTATTGCATTATTTGGTGAATATTGCATCGCAATTCTTTTGGCAGTTCCCAATATATTTTTTAAATGGTTATGTTGTTCTTGCCAAGGTAAATAAATAAACTTTTCACCTACAAGATGGTCAAGTTGTGCCGATTCTATTTTGTGCACCAATTTCTTTGGCTCACCCTTAGCAGGAATATAATAGAACCATCTCCGTGTAGCTAATTTGTTCTTGTCAATATCTAATATTCTGCCTGCAATTGCATCACGATTATGAAAATCATAGAATAGCCATCCGTCCAAATTTAATGACTGCAAAGTTGTTTGAATTTTTTGTAAATCCATTTTTTCTCCTTAATTTAATGTTTATAAAATTCTGTACTTATTAAATTGCTAATTTAAAAATAAAAAAAAGACTATCAATGAAATCTTTAATTAATTTGCTCAATACATTAAAAGAATCTGTCCAAAGCAACAATTCCGAAATTATCCAAGAAATTTGTAATTTCTTGCCATTTGGATTATATATTAAAGAACTTGAAAACTTTACATACGTTTTTGTAAATGATAAATTTTGTGAAATCTTTAGAAAAGAAAAAAATCAAATAATCGGTAAAGATACATCTAATTTAATTGTTAATAACAATTTTAATTTTAATTTAAACTTCAAACCTAATAATTTAAAAAATTATACAAAAAAATTTTCTTTTATAAAAATCCTTACAACCGAAAATATTTTTCTTTCAGTTATGCATTATTTCGATTTAATTCTTGATGAAAATGGTATTGAAAAATATTCTATTGGAATACTTGTTTTAGATGAAAGCAATGAAAATATTGCTAATATAACTTTGAAATCAAATCTTGGCGAAAACTTTAAATTCAATGAACTTATTGAATCAGTATCTTTACCAGTTATTGTAGTAGATTCAAGAACTAACAATGTACAAATATTCAATTCTGTTTTTGAAAATATTTTTAATCAGCAAAACAGTAATTTAATTGATCAAAATATTGCCAACACATATTTATCAAAGAATTCAAAATTTTTGTTGCATTATAAATTAGTTTTATCCCATTTTTTAAAAATTCACGAGAAAGTTATAGAATTTGAGCAAGAAAACGGGACAAAAGAAAAATTTTTATGTATCTTTAATTACTTGCAAAAATATAATATGGTGCTTATTGTATTTCTACCTTTAGCAAAAAATAATGATGAAATTGATTATTTAACCAAAAGGGCAAATAAATTAGAGGAGATGAAATTAATCAAAAGCAACTTCATTTCACTTGTTTCGCATGAATTTAGAACTCCTTTAACAAAGATTATGCTTTCTGCCGACTTGCTGTTAAATTATTCTGAAAAGATGTCTTTAACTGAAAAGAACGATAAATTAAAAGAAGTGAAATACACAATTTATGATATGATAAAATTAATGGAAGCAGTCATCACAGTTTCTAAATTAGAAACAGACGACTACCAAATTATGAAAGAAAAAATTGATATAGCATCTTATATTGCTATGTTGGTTGATAATGTAAAATACCAATTTATACATAAGCCGATAACTTTTGAAAGTGATTTAAAAATAAAAGATTCAATTTTATATACTGATTTAAATTTATTTGGAATGATTTTCACAAATATTTTAAATAATGCTGTAAAGTTTTCTAATGAAAATGACACTATACAAATAAAAGTTATATGGCAAAATGATATATTCCAAATTGAAATATCTGATAACGGCATAGGTATTCCTTATGATGAAATTCCATTAGTTTTTAATAGCTTTTATAAAGCAAGTAATAATATTAATATTCCCGGTTATGGATTAGGGCTTTATATTGCAAAAAAATGTATGGATATTTTTGGTGGCAATATTAAAATTGATAGCAAGGAAAACATAGGAACAAAAGTAACTATTCAATTACCAATGCAGTAAAATGCAGTAAATATTTAGTTTGCTCCTCCGCTAAAAAATAAAAAAGGGCTGCTCTTTTGAGACAGCCCCTTTTAATTTCAAAATGAAATTCAAATTATTGAATAATGATTAATTTCTGTGTAGTAACACCAAATTTAGTAGATAAATTGATGAAGTACACGCCACTTGTTAATTTCAAACTATTAGCATTAATTGTGATGTCATAAGCACCAGCAGCATAATTTGCATTTTCAAGTGTTGTAATTGTGTTTCCATACAAATCAGTTAAAGTAATATTAACGTGAGTGTACGCAGGAACACTAAATGTAACTTGTGCAGAATTACTTGTTGGATTTGGTGCAGGTTGAGAAAGCATTACATCACCAGCAACAGTTTCTTCAACACTTTGAATACCTTTAGGAGTAACTGTTACAATAATTGGTTTTGATGAAATCACGCCGCATTCATTTGTAACTGTACAAACATAAGTACCTGCATCAGTAAGTTCAGCATAGTTAAATGACAAAGTTGTTGAATTTGAATCGGTTAACTCTACACCATCTTTAGTCCATTTCACAGTTTGAACATTAGTAGTACTATTAACATCAACAAACAAAGAGAATTTAGCCCCTTCTACTGTATTTATATTAGTTGATTGGTTTGTAATTACTGGTTTAGTAACAACATAAACAGAAGCGGCATTGGAATAGATTTGATAACCTTTATCAAGAACATCAACAACTAAGCTATAGTTTTGAAGGTCAGAAACATCAGTATTTAAAATAGTTAATGTTGGAGTATTTGCACCTAATATTTTGTTGTTGTCTGTTAATCTGTAATTACCTTTCATCCAATAATAAGCAAGATTATAATTATTGTCATTTTGGATAGTTGCAGTAAGAGTAACATCAGTACCTTCACAAACACGTTGGTCTTTAGGTTGAGTAGTAATAGCAACATCAGCTTTCCCGAGCATAATGTTGTTAGTTGTTGCAGTTCCACAAAGTGCAGAAACGGTACAAGAATATTGTTTAGTTAAATCGGAAGCTTGGACTTGATTAAATACAAGTCTTCTTGAATGAGTACCTTGAATTCTATTGTCATCTTTCATTGCAACACCATTAGCATACCATTGATATGTAAATATATAATTTGGAGGTAATCCATTTGCAGCAGCATCAACTTCAAAGTAAGCTTTACCACCAAGATTTACAAAGAATGGCTGAGGTTGTTTAGCAATGGAAGTAGGACGTGCAACATAAACTACTATATCATCAGTTTGAACTGATTTACATCTTGCATCACCATAAGCATTTTTTGAACCTGAAACAATACAATAATAAATGCCAGTATTTGAATAATCAATACTTGCAAAATAAAGATAAGGTAAAGTTGCACCAGGAATTAATACACCATCACGATACCATTGATAATTTAAATCTGAACCTGTTGCAACTACTTCAAGTGTTACTTCTGAATTTTGGCAATATACATCGCTCTTTGTGCTATGGTCAATAATTGGAGTATCAAATATTCTTACATTGCTTGCAACATTAACAACAAATGGGTGTTCATCTGAAAATATTCTAAATTGTAAATCTTTCCCTGAATAAGTTGTTCTTTGTACCATCCAAGTAAAATGTCCTTCGCTTGCCGGATAACCAGCAACAATAGTTTGCCAATTTGAACCACCATCAAGTGAAACTTCAATTGATACAGTTTCTACTCCATTGTAATCCCAAGTAAAATCAAAGTTCCCATCATTGCAAATTTCAGAATAATCACTTAAATTTAAGAATTTTACATAAGGCGTATAGAAAGCAAATCCTTGTGAACCTTGACTTGGATTATGTGTATCTACGCCAGCCCAAATAGCATCGTTATCTGTCCAAACAAATTTTTGTGTACCATTTTTATCAAATAATGCAATTTTTGCTATTCCGTTTGGTAAATTATTAGGAATAAAAGTTCCCCAAGCTGAATTAACATTATCCAAATTAGCAAAGTAAGCAGGACTTTGATGAGGGAAACCAGGAGTAATTAATGTAGCACCATCATCTTGGATAATTGTTGCAGTAAGCGGATTGCCATTAGCATCATAAAATACTAAATAATCTTTTGGATTTAAGCGGCTGTTTGGGTCATAAATTCCAGTAACATCAGTCGATGTAGTACCAAAACGTTCTGATAATGATGTTTTTACTGAAATATTTCTGCTTATTTTTTCACCAAATTCATTCCCAAGTTGTACAAGCCAATTTAAAGTATTTCCAACATTGAATCGAGAGTTGGTTGTAGGAACAATGTTCACCCAAATTGTTTTAGAAGTTTCACCAGGACCAGTTTTAAATGTAGAACGATTCATTGGGTCTGCTAAATTAACTGATGCTGAAGTATAAGAATACGAATCACTTGCATAATCGTAATAAATATTATTCCCTGCTCCAAAATTAGTAGGGTCAGTCGTTTCAGTAGGTAATACATTCGATGTCGTATAAGTATAAATAGTATTTTCTGCCAATCCATCAAATTTTACTAAAGCATATTGAGGCATTCTACCATTTCCTGCTGGTAAGAAACTGCCATCTCCTTTAACATATTGAGGAACAATAATATCAGTAAATTTAGGAATATTATTTACTACAACAGTTACACTTTGTGGATTAGTCATTCCTGTTACCGAAGCAGATAATACATAAGTTCCAGCAACTGGGAATATTATATCATTAAAAGTTGCAACACCTGCAACAGCTTTCTGAGTAGTTGTTCCTATTAATGCACTTGGTCCAGAAAGCAATGTTAAAGAAATTGGCATATTGTCATAATATTGATTTGGAGTTCCGTTTGCATTTTGTGTTTGAACAGAAAACGTATGATGTACAACTCCAATAAAACCTTTTGGATATAGGTTTACTAATTTTGCAATTGTTGGAGCATCTTTTACATATAAATCTTCTTTATAATAACTTAGCGCATCGCCGGAAACCACTTCAAATTTAAGTTGCATACCTTCTGCTTTTGAATACTTTAAGTCATTAAAGACAACAGAGTTGGTACCCGCAAGAATTGTTTGTTGCATAGTTCCAGAAAGAGTGCCATTCCCATAATATAAGGAAACTTTTACTATTGTATTGGAATTCACATATTTAGGAACTCCATTATCGTCAGTTGTACGCAAAGTAACTGAGAAAGGAATATTAACCATTGGATTAACAGGAACTACACTTGAAACACTAAGTTTAGTAGGAGTTCCAATTAAAGATTGACTTGCAACTGTGATATCATCAAGTCTATATCTTGGTCTATTTCCACCACCACTAACTTTTTGGTAATAAGCCCAGCGGATTTGAACAAGTGATTGATTTTCCAAAGAACTTGGCAACAAAATGTTAGTAAAAGATACTGCTGATGCAGGAGCAGAAGAACCCATTGTTAAATAATCAGTATTTTGATATTCAACAAGATTATTATTTGCATCATAAATATCATTCCAAGAACCAGTAGAACCTATGCGGTATTGCATACGAATAGCATATTGCCTTGAAGAAGTACCAAGTATATCAACAAAACCACCAGTCCACGAAACTTTTATTTGTGTACGATTTGTTGTTTTAAGTGCTAATACAACTTCGCCTACCCAACCTTGACCTGAATTAGTGCTACCAGTATTTACAAACCCAATTCCATCTGCGTTACGTCCTTCAAAACGTGAAGCAGAAGTTAAATTATAAGCAGCTGTCCAATCTTTATCAAACGCAGCTGTAATTCCAGGATCGGACGTTGAGTTTGCATGGAACATCATTCCTTTTGGATAAGTTCCTGCCGAATTAGTACTACTCCATTGCGATAGAGTGTAATCACCTGTGGACAAGTCATAAGGTGTAGGGTTTGTTTGTGCATAAGAACTTATTCCAAATGCAACTGCAAACAATAAGATTAGACTTGTTTTTGTCAATAATTTTTTCATATAAAACCTACATATTAAATTAATAATTTTCACTTTTTCCAAATTCTAAAATTAATAAAAATTCTTCAAAAATCAATGAAAAAAAACGAAAAATATAATATTTATTATACATAATATTATACATTTTTGCTTTTTTGTCTATTGATGTGTAATATTTTACTCAATTTTTATATTTTCTTTGAAATTAGCACCTTTTTAAAACTTAAAATTAAGAAAAAAATAGAGATAATCAATATTATTCCACCCCAAAACCAATATGGCAAAAAAAGTGCTTCTTGAATCACCCGAGTATCTGAATAATACTGCTTACCATTTACAACACCACCATTAGAAAATAAATAGCTGATTGATAAAAACAAACTCAATATTGCTTCAATTCCAAGAAATTGCAAAGTTCGCTTTTGGAATTGTAAATTTGTTTTTAATAAAATTAATAACAAAGTTCCACCAAACAATGCAATAATAATCGCACCAAAAATCGTTCTTATCCAAATTATAACTGAAAGTAACATTAAAATCACGAGAAAAGATAAAAAGAATTTGGTAGTTTTTGCATTTTTAGATGAAATAATCATAAGACTTCCAAACATAGCGGGTCCCAGTGGTCCAGCGGCGGCAACAATAGCATTCCCTATTCTCCCTAAAAACAAATTACCATAAAAATAAGCTACACCAGAACCATCTAAATTTAAATCAAGTTTTTGAAAAGTTCCACCCAGAAGAAGTGCAGTTAATCCGTGAGACATTTCATGAAACCAAGTCCCTAAAATTGTGAATGGGTAAAGAATATATCTACCTGTTTCAAATTGCCACATCACTGCTGTAATAATCCCAAATAAAAGTACCCAGATTAAATTTTTATCTTTATCAATTTGAGTAATGTTATCTTGTTGATGAATATTAATTTGATTTTCCATAGTTACTTCATTGTTATACTTTCCAATTTAATGATAAGCCGAGCAATCTTGTAGGACCTAAATTACCTGGCATATAAGTGTAATAATAATCCAAAAGATTATACACATTAAATGAAACTTGTAAATTCGTATTTACAAGTTTAGATAAATTTGCTGAAAGAGAACAATCTACAACGTGAATTGGCACTCTCGATTGTGCATCTTTAATTTGCAACATAACTTGTTCATCAATATTTTCCACTTTACTAGAGTATCGGTAGCTTAAATCAAAGGAAAAAATGCTATAACTATAATCAATTGAAGTTTTCGCACTAAATTTAGACCTATACTTTAAAGTCTGATGCAAAGTCAGGTCAATCGGGTCAATGTAAGTTATTGCAATATTCCAAAATAAATTTTTCTGCAAAAGGAAATTCAAAGATAAATCTACGCCTGTAATTCTTGCAGAAGTAGCATTTTGAAACATAATAACGGAATAATCTTGCGAAGAAAAAGTAGCTTCAATCAAATTTTGAAAATTATTAATAAAACCTGCTACATCAGTTTCAAAAGGCAAAAAGAAATCTTCGTTGTGGTAACTAAATCCAATTTCACCTCCAACACTTGTTTCTGGCTTTAAATTTAAATTTTCTTGGACAGAGAAGCCTTGATAGGAAATATTGGCAAATCTTTCGCTGATTGATGGTGCTCTAAATCCTTTTCCTACGGAAGCTCGTAAATTTAAATTATCGTTCACTTTATAATTTAAACCAAATTTTGGAGAAAATTCAGCATTGCTGTTTGCAGTTAATACTTTCTCGTAATCATATCTTAATCCAAGGGTAGTAATTAGATTTGAATTAAATTTGCTTTCAATTTGTGCATACATTGCAAATATCTTTTGATTTCTCAATCCATAAGAAAGCGAATTAACATTATTATTTGAAAAATTCAAGCCCGATGTTAAAGTATAATTACCAAAAGAAGTAGTAATTTGCATATCATTAAAATTTTGAAAAGCATCGGATTGGCGATAATCAGAAGCATCTGTAGGATATGTGTTGTAAAATTGAGTATAAAACAAACTTGATTTAAAATTAATAAAAGTATGGTTGCTTAATATTTGGTTGTAAAGCAAAGCTAAAAGAGCTTTATTACTTTGTAATCTAATTGAAGTATTAGTATTTGTAGGAGGTTTAGTAGCACTATCTAAACTATTCCAATATACCCAATCTGCTTGATTTGTCGCATTTTGAATAATATACATACTCAAATCGCTTGCTTCTGAAAAAGCATATTTCATTTTTGCAAACAGACCAAAATCTTTGCTATCATTGTAAGAGCGGTATCCTTCATCTTTTGAAACATTTCCTGACAAGATTGCAGAAAATTTTCCCGAACCATTAGAAAAACCTGCTTGAATAGTATTTTTCGTAGTTAAACTATTTGAATAATTCCATTCTTGGTATCTTGGCTTTGTATATATCCCGCTAAAAGTACTGGCAAAACAATGCCAATCTGTTTTAATGTCCGAAGAAACTAA
>Ga0123519_10016082_pt1 | contig 10436 bp, 9 predicted proteins | sample YelNatPaOPRAMG02_FD_87396 | JGI IMG/M metagenome (GOLD analysis project Ga0123519, IMG submission 87396) | Hot spring microbial communities from Yellowstone National Park - Yellowstone National Park OP-RAMG-02 (version 2) | ecosystem: Environmental > Aquatic > Thermal springs > Hot (42-90C) ...
AACATACTTATATAAAGTTTGATAAATAACTTCTGAAACATAATCCCACTTTCCAATTTTCAGCTTTTTCCAAACACCTTCCCAGTTTTCTACGACTTTCTGTTCCTCAGTTTTCATGCAGTTTGGTCCTGTTGCAATTTATTTTAGAGTTCAAAAATTCAAAAATTTCTAAGCAGTTTTTCTATTGTTTCGATTCGTTTTTCCCATGAGTTTTCTTTGGCGAAATTTATTCTCCGCATTATCAACTCTTTATTGGGCGATTCTGCCTCCTTAACAGCCTCCTCCACCTTCCTTATAAAATCCTCTTCATCCTTTGCTATGTAAACCAGACCAGAAGCATTCTCACAAACTTCAGGCAAAGCTGTAGAAACAACAGGCTTACCAGCGGCCAAATACTCATACAACTTAATGGGATTAGAAGCCAAAGTCAACTTATTTATCTTAAAAGGAATCAAACAAACATCCATGCAAGCCAAATAACGCGGCAGAACCTCATAAGGTTTAACACCAACCATCTTTATGTTCAAATACCTTTCAAGCTTTTTCTTCAAACTAAAATCCATTGGGCCAACAAGCAAAATTGAGTAATCAGGATGTAACCTAGCCAACTTACACACAAGATCTACATCAAACCATTCAAAGACTGCACCAATATAACCAACTATGGGGTGTCTCAGATGCTCTACTTCTGGATTCTTTTCACGAACTTTTAAAGCACCGAAAAAATGAGAAAAGTCTGCACCATTTGGAACATAGAAGCATTTTGAATTAATTTTAAAGAATTTGCTATAAAGAACCTTTGAGGTCACGATAATAAGGGAAGAGTTAGCAGCAAGATATATCTCTTGCTTTAAGAAACGCGCATCACCCCTTAAATGAGAGAATCCGCTCATTTCATCAACACAATTATATACAATCTTAGCTCCCATCAATTTTAGTGCCTGCAAAATTGAAGAATATCGAGGAGTAAAGAATACTGCTAATTCTGGCTTAAAACGCAAACAACGCATGTACAACTTTAGAAATGCAAGTATAATATATCGCGACATAGATGATTCGATTATTGAGAAAGGTGATAAAAAGATGTTAATAATGATAAGTTTTTCCGTGATCTTTTTTATAGGTAAAAGACTATCCGTCGATAATCTAAAGAGGTTCATAAAAAAGATTAGATCAATCGTTGTAAACTGCAGATAAAGAATTTTATGCCCTCTTTTAGTAAGCCCTAAAGCAATTTGTTGATGTCTCTGCCGAAGATAACTCCAATGTATCGGGCAAATAAAAAGTATATTCAATGTTTCAACCTTTTTGGTTGCTCATTTCATTTTAATTCTTGCAATAACGATAAATTTCTTTTATTTCAGGCGCTATGTTCCGAACGTCATATTTTTTAACGGTTTGCATTCCACCTAAAGCTAGTTTTTTGCGCAATATTTGATTTTTCATAATTTTCAAGAGAACTTCAGCTAACTCATTTTGGTCACCGGACCGAAAAAGAACACCGTTTTTTCCATGTGATATAATTTGCATAATAATTCCCTCACCACATCCTACAACAGGGAGTCCTGAGGCCCAAGCTTCTAGCGTCGCGATATATGAAGCGCGTGTTGCGATAAAAATATCACTATTCCACAAAGCCTTTTTTTTAACTGTCTCACTACATAACCCTTTGAGAATTATACTATCACTTAATCCAATACTATGAACCAAATGTTGGAGTTCATTAAACTTAGACCCATATCCTATAATGGTTAGACTTGAATCCGAAATTTTTTCTTTCACGTATTTGAAAGCTTTTATAACGGTCATAAGATCTTTCTCTGGATCAAGTCTAGAAACAACAAGCAATTTTGTAGCTGACTTGTAATCTCTTGGAATAGGGCGTCTAAAGGTTTCTATATCAATAAAATTTGGGATCAAATAACTCTTTGATCCAACTCCCAATTCATGTAATGCATCCAAAACGCTTTTAGAAAATGTAGTAACTGCTTTAGCATGTTTTAATAGTTTAATAATCTTTGGATTAAACAACGGCATGCCTACATCTCCCAATTCGCTAATAACGTCGCCGTGGAGAGACACAACCAATGGCCTATTAAAAAATCGACTTAAAAGTAAAGCGAGATCTATATACTGCTTGTATTCTTTGTATAACCAGACTCCATGTAGATGAAAAATGTCAACCTCTTTAAGCAATTGTAAACTGATTGCTTCTTGAAAAAGCGATAACAACGAAAGTTTCTCCAAGATACGCCATTTAATGCGTGACGAATAATAGAAAGAACTGAATATATTTGGACCTAATCGATATACAAGTAACGAACCGTAATGTGATCTCTTTGATGATGATGTATAATAATAAAGATTAGATCGATCGGTTAATAATAGGAAACGCATTTCTTCCGTCGATTTTGATAAATATCGCGACAAAGTGTAGATCCATCTTTGTACACCTCCTAATTTATGTGGAGGAAAAAATGGGTATATATGACATATGAACATATGTTTCATCACCCAAGAAAATTATCCAACAAAAATTTTTCTTTGTTTTTTGAAAAATTTTTCAAAAAGAATCCATCCAAAACAGGCCTACTTTGCTTTTGTGAAAAAATCGATATTTGACTTTGATACGCGTTTATTGCTTTTCTTTTAAGATCAATAAACTCTGTAATATCTACTTCAAGCCAGTAACTTCTGAAAATTTTCGATATAGCATCTATTAATGGTCTTTGAATTGCAGGGCTTAAAGGTAAGAAAGCTGGTGAAATGACATACTGATACTTAAGGGTATGTATTTTCAATCTCATTAACGAATTGGATACTATAAGGTTTGTTTTCTTGTGATCAATGGGCAAATCATGTACCCAAGGAAAATAGATTTCATTTGGATGAATTTTGCTTAGTATGTCACTTACTCTATTAATAACATCATCACTTTCCTTGAGCGTTCCATCTTCGAAATCTAGGAAAAATAGGTTTTCTTCTCTCAATCCTAATATCTTAGCGGCTTTTTTTGCTTCTTCCCTTCTGATTTCTTTTAGCTCGATAGGAGACGGATCGGAACTTATACCGAATAACTTTGAAAGAGAATGCCTTCCATCAGTCATAAAGACTATCGTAATTTCATACCCTTCCCTCAATTTTTTAGCAATCGTCCCACCACAAGCCAAGGTTTCATCATCTGGATGGGGAGAAAAAATTATAGCTTTTTTCTTCATGTCTATCACAGTCCTAAATCCTTTTAAATTGCAATATTTTCATGTAAAATTGCTGATAGTTCACTCGGTTGTTAGGAACCTAGACGCATTTAAAATAAGATGTGAGAACCAAAAAGATTGCCAATAACGCTGAATAATTCAGAGTTTTTAATAAAAAAGTTTATTAAGTATTAATACGTCATATAACGTATACTTCATTAGCTCTCAAGCATTATTTGCTTGTGATCGATATGCAAAAGGGCAGACTCAAAATTGGTCTGTGCTATATTCTCATATTAGCTTTTTTAATAGAAGTCGCCCATGTTACGTATGCAACTACGAGTTCTTATAAAGTTATTCATTCGTCTGGTTTGATTCAGCTTTCTATTCGCCCTTTACACATCGAAGGACGCTATATAAAAGATGACTTAGGGCGTGTGATACATCTTAGAGGAGTTTGTAAAGCTACCTTTTTGGACTGTTCTGAAGGTTGGTGGAGTGACGGGAATTGGGGATCAAATTATGGCGATTGGGATGAAAATGTTGTTAGACGACATTTGCAAGCAATGAAAGATTGGGGAATTAACGTTCTTAGATTACATACAAGTGCGGAAGCTTGGCTAACAAATTGGAAGGGGACAATAGACCCTAATATGCCTTCCAATATGGCTTTCAGGGACGCTGTTAAACGTACAATAGAACTTGCTGGTGAATACGGCATATATGTGGTTTATGATGTTTACAGCGCGGCAATAGGAGAAGGACAAAACCTGTTACCTTGGCCACCATGGTCACCGTATGATGTGCTTCCGGATCCCACGGCTTTTGTAAATTTTTGGGTAAGCGTTGTTAGCGAACTTAAGAATTACCCAAATGTCCTCTTTGAACTTTACAACGAACCTGGAGGCAACCAAACCGAATGGTTCCAAACCGTCCAACTAACTGTTAACGCTATCAGAAGAATACCAGATGACCACATTATAATAGTCCAGTGGGGTTATTGTGGAGGATTCGACTGGTTAAGAACATATAGAGTTAACGGAACCAATATCTTATATAGCAATCATATTTATAGAACTCTTGACGATGATAGTTATAGGAACACATTTCCTAATGCCGAATACACATATGAAGAAATGAAAAATGTTCTATTAAACATAAGAGACTACGCGTATGCTCTTCAAAACAATATCCCTATATGGATAGGTGAAACTGGTTGTTGGGAATCCAGGAACCCAACATCTGAAGAAAAACAGTATTTTACGAATCTATTAAAAATACTTAACGAGTGGGAAGTTGGCTATGCAGTATGGGAATGGTTCCAAGACGACGTTAGAATCGAAGGACTTATAGCTACTCCATGGCAAAAAGGAACAATGCCCTCTCCAAATATAGCTGGACAAATTTTAATAAACGCAATCAAAGGCGAGCTCCCATAACTTTTTTAACTTCATTAAATTTACAAATAAATCGCATAAAGAAGCACTAGTGCATGCTGTTTCTTTGATTATGCTTATTTTCGTGGGCTTTAATTGAAAAGTAAAATTCGATATATCCAAAAAACCAAGCTACTCTTTTGAATACATAATGAAAAGGCATTAAAAACACCCATTTTTTACGTGCTAATCGATAAGCCACAACAGAATCAATAATTTGAGTAAACATGAATATGGGCGAAAAGATCTTGCCTTTAAGACCTAAATAAGCATTTGATAGTTCATTTTTATATTTATAGAAAAATTGGCACGCTCCAAAACCTTGCCAAAAATATTCCTTCCAAAGATCTCTCCACGTCTTCCTACGTTTCTCAAAAAAAGTAGCATCGGTTTTTAAAAGCAACCATCCTTTTGATTTAATTCGGAATTCTACATCCATGTCTTCTCCGGCACCTTTAAAACATGGATCAAAAAGCCCCGCCTGCTTTAAAGCTGCAAGACGATAAATAGACCCCCCCGTCCCAGAATAACCGATAGATAAACTTTTACATTTTTTGTATATTTTAAGATCATTTATCACAAAGTAAATGGTTTCTAAATCAGCTACCAGATTTGATTCCAATATCATTGCATACTTGCCTTTAGCAACACCAATCGTAGGATTTTTCTCCATAAACGTAACTTGCTTTGTAACAAAATCCTTTGATAGAATCATGTCGCCATCAACCCAAATTATATATTTGCCATGAGCATTGCGCGCTACAACATTCCTTGCCCAACCCAGTCCACTCCATTTGATGTGGAAAACTGTTGCTTGCATATCTATTTTTGAAATGTAATCATATATTATTGACAACGTATTATCTTCGCTACCATCATCTACAAAAATTACTTCCATGAGATCGTGTGGAAAATCTTGGTTGCGGACACTTTCAATTGCTTCATTAATTGTAGCTTCGCAATTTCTTACGCAGATCCCAATAGTAACTAATGGTTTCACAATTCACCAACACACAGAGGTATGATGTAAGCAGACATCAAAAAGCAACTTGAATTTTAATTATAGATAAGTAGTCTCAAGCCCAACAATTTTTATCAACTCTACAACATCAGGATTACTTAAAAAATAACGATTCGAAACCATATTTCAACATTGTCTTTATTTTATCGAGAAGAATTAATCCATTCCTTAAGTTTACGTTTCCGTGAAGAATACTACAATACACTTGTAAAAGCATACCCTGAAATTTAATTTTAGCAACGTCGTTTGCTCTAACCCCAGGGAGATTCATGACGAGTCTTTCAGTGTCAAAGCAAGAAAAATCCATATGGTCGTCGATTAAATTATGTCTCAAACATATGTCATATAATCTAGATCCGGGCAAAGGTGTTGTGATGGACCATGATAAGTTGTCAATTAACTCCTCCGAAATTAATTTCCTTACAAAGTTTAAAGTAGGCCTACACATTTCTGGGCTTTCAAACCTTAATTGTCCGTTTTCCTCCCACACATTAAGTATCATAAAGAAACCTTGCGTCTTTATCCCGTATTTTTTAAGTAGTTGAAGACCTTTCACTACTTGCTGGAGTGATATTTGTTTGTTAATTCCATTAAGGGTTGCTTGACACCCACTTTCTATTCCAACATGTGCTAACCAACAGTTCATTTTGCTAATTGCTTGGACTAATTTCTCGGTTATTCTATCGGCGCGTAGCTGAAGTTTAAATGATATATCATTTTTTGATTTTGATATCGCTTCTGCCACTTTAATTGCCCATTTAATATCGGCGTTAAATTCATCTGCATAATCAAATATTTCCTTAACACCATATGAGCCTAGAAACTCAACTTCTTTTACAACGTTTTCAGGGCTTCGCATCCTGAACCATGGCATATTATATTTCCAAACAGGATTTGAGCAAAAAACGCAATTAAAAGGACAACCTCTTGTTGACATAATGCATGCATCAGGCCAAGATTTTTTTAACAAATAGCCAGAATATTTTTTTAAATCAACTTTACTCCAAGCAGGAAAAGGGATGGAGTCAAGATTGCTAATTAAACTACGACTAGGCGTTATAATTATTTCATCATTTTTTCGAAATGCTATACCATTAATATCATGGAATTTTCTGTGTTTCGCGTATGCTTCTAGCAATTCTAAAAATGTTACCTCCCCTTCCCCGATAACACAAATGTCGGTTTTGCTATTCTTTAAAACGTCAAAGGGCATCGCTGTTGCATGAGGCCCTCCGCAAACTACTAAAATATCTGGGAAAATACGTTTAATGTAATTTATTGCCTCGTAAGCGTATGGAGATGTTGGGGTTGTGAAGGTAAAGCCTACTACATCAGGATTAATTTTGGATATTATCTTAACGAATTCATCCAGATCATAAGCGCTTCCTTCAATATAGTTTATTTCAAGATTCCTTATTTGAGTGTAGGTTTCGGCATAGGAAGCTAGATATAGCAAGCCAAGGCTTGGATAAAATGCCCTATATCGCTGACCTTTACGCCTAGGAGGATTTGTTAAAACAACTTTCATACATACCCCCCTCTTTTAGCTATTTAAAAAACTATCTAAAAATCCTAAACACCAAGCAGAAAATTTAAACACAAAGTGTAAAGGCAATAGAAAAACTTTGGTTTTCCCGAATATTTTGTAAGCTTTAACCGAGTAAATAATCCCAGTTAAAAAGCCAGCCAGCGGTAACATATTATATATTTTAATTAATCCAGGGTGTTTGCGAAGAGTCTCGTACATACCTTCACCCCACCAATAGTATTCCTTCCAAAGCCCTTTCCACGTATTTCTATGTCTTTCATAGAATACTGCTGACGCTTTTTTGATCCTCCAACCAGCAAGTTTAATTCGCTGAGCGATATCCTGATCTTCTCCTACTCCTTTAAGATTACTATTAAATCCACCGACTTCTTTAATAGCTTCTATTCTATATATCGATCCCCCTGTTCCAGGTAATCTTCTTGGCACACCATCACTTTCTTCGTAGTCGTAAATTATAAAAAGAATGTTTTCCAAAAAAGCCGCCAAACTTTTTGTTTTAATTAGGCCGTGTTTACCTTTCGCAATGGCTACATTATGATTTTTTTCCATAAAATTAACAAGCGTTGTAACAAAATTTTTACTAATAACCATATCTCCGTCAACCCAAACAATATATTTGCCATTCGCATTTCGAATAACAACATTTCTTGAAGCCCCTAATCCTTTCCACTTATGATGAAAAATTTTTGTCCTTATATCCATTTTTAATGTATATTCTTTAATTATTGAGAGAGTTTCATCCTTGCTTCCATCATCGACAAATATAACCTCCATTAATTCGTGAGGATAATCTTGAGATATGATGCTTTCAATAGCTTCATGAATCGTGGATGCAGCGTTACGAACACAAACTCCAATAGTGATCAAAGGGAGATCTTTATTTGACAACTAGCATCCAACTCGTTAAAATATGGTCTCATTAATGATTAAATTAGCTTATAGGCATAAAGAACAGTTTCTTGAATAATCATTCTATCTTTGGGCTTGCTCCAAGCCACAAAATTCTTGCCACTAGCAACAGTGAACATGGCCAAAAGCAGTAGAAGATAATTTTGAACAATTTCAAATAAGTAAATTCTAACTCTAGGGATCAAAAAAGCTAAAAATAATATGGCAAAGTATGGAAAAATTAATAGCAAAGATATTGTTGTTGCCATTAACAGTATGAACATTAATGGACCAACAAGATATAATAGGATACTTTTAATAACTATCCCTTTTGAACTTTTAACACGCCTATTTAAAAGCAAACAAAAATACCTATAAAAAACACGAATAAGCTGATTAGCCCTCCTTAACTTCATATACATTTTTTCTCTCCAAGTGGTAGGAAACGAAGAATAAAAATAAGCATCCGGAAGAAGAATGGCTCTATAACCTTTTTCAATTAACGGTATTATGCTTCCACAGTCATCAGAACCAGTATTATATGGATCAAAAGAAACTAAGACTTCTTTTTTATAAGCGCTAAAACCCCCTTCAAAAAGAAGGGTTGAGCCAGTCTTTGATTCGCCAAGTTTTAGCAAATTCATTGAATTAAGGTATGCCTTCTCTGACCTCGTAACCCAGGACTGGTTTGGATTCAATAAAATCTTTGATCCAGAAACCGCCGCGACAACAGGATCGGCAAGGAAGGGCAAAGCTTTCACCAAAATGTCTGAAGGCCAGAAACAATCAGCATCAGAAACAACAATAACTTCTCCTTCACAATTTTTAAGGGCAAAATTCAATGCAGCTGACTTTCCCAATCGCTCATTTTGCCTAAGAACTTGAATGTTACTTTCTGGATTTTGCCTAATAAACTCATAAACTATGTCGACCGTTTGATCCTCAGAATTAGAGTCCACAACAATTATTTGCATCAAATCTTTAGGGTAATTCACTTTAACCAAGTTCTCAAGTTTAAAACGAATAATATACGCCTCATTATACGTAGGAACAATTATTGATATTTTCGGCTTAAAATTACCATCCAATTTTAACTTCCAAGGCTTTTTCGCGGCTCCACTCATAGTAATGAAGATAAACCCTGCAATCCCGAAGGAAAGGGCGAAAGATATTAGCCACAAAATTATTAATAAAAACATAGGTTCCTATCCCAAGCAACCTAGTTTTTAAATTTTAAATTGAAAGGTTTTTGAAGCTGCATTCTAATCTCTTTTCAGTTGGAAGACTTGTCAATGTAAAATGTTTCTTTATTCTTTAGGAATCTCTTAAAGTCTTTAGTGTGGGGCTTGCTTTGTTTAGGTGAAATCGCCGTTAACTCGCTTTTAAATTCTTTAACAGCCTCTCTCTTCAATGGGAGAAACTCTGAAACGTCAACGTAAATTCTATCGCGCTTAAAAATGCTGGCGAGAAACTCTATGAGCGGGCCGAAACGGGCAGCCTTATGCATAATTGTATAACGGTACATCATCGGCTTTATACCAAACTTTCCAACAGCCCCTCTTAAAATGCGGTTTGCCGCTTGATGATCTGGATGGGCGTCCCGCTCGAAGGGAAAATAGACTTCAGATGGCATATACTTCTCCAATATTTCGGTAACTTTTTCTTCCACTGCCTCCCCATTTTCCTCAAGTGTGCTGTCAACAAAATCCAGAAAAATCACATTTTCCTCCGGCACGCCTAAAATTTTCGTAGCCCTCAAAACCTCCCCTCGTCTAATCTCCTTAACTTGTTCGGGTGAAGGGTCATCATCTATCCCGAAACTTTTTAATAGCAAAAATCTTCCATCCGTCATAACAACAATAATGACCTCATAGCCTTCAGCTAATTTTTTGGCTATTGTGCCACCACAACCCAAAGTTTCATCGTCAGGATGCGGAGCAAAAACGACAACTCTGCCCTTCAAAGTTTATCCCAGCTTTAAGACATCATATACGCTAATACCGTAAAATTGCTAAATATTTTATAAAACGTTTATGAATCTTAAATGTAAAATCATAAGGACCTAAAGAAGTTGTAGCCCTTTTCTGCAAGCCTCTTAGCCCCGAGTACAAGCTTATATTTCGGCTTGAAAAATTTGTGGAAAAATTGAAGCTTTTCCAAGTTTCCATTCCACTCCCTTTTCCATCTCCAAATCCCCCATGAACTTGATCCTTCAGTCGGAGGAGGTTCATGAACAAGTCCCATATGGTATCTGGAGTAGCCTTTCTGACATGCCCACTCCATAACCTTCCAATGCATAACATCATTAGGCCTAACCTTCCATCCCTCACTAAAAGAGCCAGCCG
>Ga0123519_10016086_pt1 | contig 10434 bp, 8 predicted proteins | sample YelNatPaOPRAMG02_FD_87396 | JGI IMG/M metagenome (GOLD analysis project Ga0123519, IMG submission 87396) | Hot spring microbial communities from Yellowstone National Park - Yellowstone National Park OP-RAMG-02 (version 2) | ecosystem: Environmental > Aquatic > Thermal springs > Hot (42-90C) ...
AACCTGCGGGCGCTCGCGGAGGCCCCGGACTCCATGCCCCCGGCCTCTCTCCTCCGGCGCCTGAAACTCCTGGTGCGCAGGCGCCTCAGCCCTGCCCAGGAGCGGAGGCTGAAGATGCGTGCGAGCGATCTCCTCAACCGGCTGGCCAGGCTCAGCGGCCGGGGCGTGCGACCTGCTGCCGCCGAAGCTGGCACCTCCCCGCTGCAGGCCGGAGACCTGGTGCGCGTGCGGTCGCGGGCCGAGATCGAGGCCACCCTCAACCACTGGCGGCAGCTCAAAGGCTGCACCTTCATGCCCGAGATGGCCCCCTATTGCGGCAGCGTGCAGCGGGTGCTGAAGCGGATGGAGCGCTTTGTCGACGAGCGCGACCTCGAGGTCAAGCGATCGCGAGGGATCGTGCTCCTCGAAGGGGTCCTCTGCCAGGGTACGGCTGATTTCGGGCGCTGCGACCGCGCCTGCCACCTCTTCTGGCGTGAGGAGTGGTTGGAGAAGATCGGGTGATGGCCGGAGCGGAGCAAAGGCAGCGGCCGCCAGCGGCGGAGCGCCGGCCGGCCCGCTGTGTATCCTATAGCGAGAGGGGGACCCAGTGAACACGCAGGGCCGTTGGGTCTCGGACGTGGAGGCGTTCGCCGAATGGCTGCGCCGCCAGGGGTACCGCGTGGTGCGCACTGCCAGCAGTTGGTGGTACGAGCACGGCCCCCGCGTCTACCAGGCATTCCCATTCCACTGGGTGATCCGGCCTTCTGAGCGCGAGCTGGCCGATCTGCTCATCGGGCAACGAGCCATCGGCCTGCGCTACTCGGCCCCGGTGGATACGCCGGTCGGCAAGGTCAGCTACCACTCGGTGTACGAGGGCGCCGACTATGCTCTGGACCTGCTCGGGCCGCATGCGCGGAGGAACGTGCAACATGGCCTCAAGTGCTGCGTGGTGGAGCCTATCCCATTCGAGAGGCTGGCCGACGAGGGGTGGGAGCTGCTGGCCGATACCGCCGAGCGGCAGGGCCGGCGGGCAGGGGTGAGCCACGAGGCCTGGCGCGCCCGCTGCCTGGCCACGCAGGGCCTGCCGGGCTTTGAGGCCTGGGGTGCGTTGGTCGGCGGCAAGCTTGCCGCTGCGCTCCTGGCCTTCCAGATGGGCGATTGCTACGAGCTGCTCTACCAGCAGAGCCTGCGCCAGTACCTGCGGGATCATGTCAACAATGCGCTCTGCTTCGTCGTCACGCAGGCGGCCATCCGTCGCCCGGGGGTGCGCTCGGTCCTCTACGGGCTTGGCTCGCTCGATGCCCCTGCCAGTGTGGATGAATTCAAGTTTCGCATGGGCTACGTGGCCAAGCCGGTGCGCCAGCGCGTGGTCTTTCACCCCTGGCTCAGCCCGCTGTTCAACCGCGCCAGCCACGCGGCCGTGCGCGCGCTCCTCGCCCGCCGGCCTGGCCACCCCACCCTGGCCAAGGCCGAGGGGATGATCCGCTTCTACCTGGAAGGCCGGCGCCCTGTGCAGGAACAGGAGCTGCCCGAGCCGCTCCAGGGCCCAGGCGCTGAGGCCGGAAACCGCCTTTTGATGAGGGCAGCGAGATGACCAAACGAGCCTTCGACTTGGCCGCAGCGCTGGTGGGCATCCTGCTCCTGAGCCCCATCCTGATCGCCATTGCCATCGCCATCAAACTCGATTCCCGCGGCCCCGTCTTTTACCGCGCGCTCCGCATCGGCAAGGACGGCCGCCCCTTCGGCATGCTCAAGTTCCGCACCATGGTTGACGGTGGGGCAGGCGCCGGGCCAAGGGTGACGGCCCGGGATGACCCGCGCGTCACGCGCCTGGGGCGCTGGCTGCGCGACACCAAACTCAATGAGCTGCCGCAACTGTTCAACGTGCTCAAAGGGGAGATGAGCCTGGTGGGGCCGCGCCCCGAGGACCCCGAATTCGTGGCCTGCTACTCGCCCGAGGAGCGCCGAGTGCTCTCGGTGTTGCCCGGCATCACCAGCCCCGCTGCCATCCTGTACCGGCATGAGGAGGCCATGCTGAGCTACCATGGGGCTGCCCAATCGTACCTGCGCGACATCCTGCCCCAGAAGCTGCGCCTCGACCTCATGTATGTGCAGCTTCGTTCCTTTCTGCTCGACCTCGACGTGCTGGTGCGGACGCTGTTCGTCCTCATCCCCGTCTGGCGGCAGGAAGCCGACGAGGCTGTAGACATCTTCTTCGGGCCCATCCAGCGCCTGGTGCGTGAGGAGCTGCCCTGGCTGCTGGCCGATTCCCTCACGGCGCTCGCTGCCGTCCTGATGGTTGCGTTCGCCTGGCGCAGCCGCTGGCCGCTCGACCTGGGCTGGACTTACCTGGTGGGGGCCGGCTTGGGCCTGGCTCTGGCGTTTCGCCTGACCAACCGGCTGCTGGGCCTGCAGCGCACGGCCTGGCGCTACGCGAGCGCCCAGGAGATGCCCGATGTTGCCGTGTCGGCGGGGTTGGCCGTGGCCCTGCTGGTGGGCACCAACCACATCATGCCCCTGCACCTTCCGGCCGGGCTGCTGCTCGCAGCCGGGTGCCTTGCCCTCAGCGGCTTTGTGGCTATCCGCTATCGCAGCCGGCTGCTCTCCGGCCTGCGCGATCGCTGCACGCGGCTCCTGGGCGCCACCCATGATGCCCGTGAGCGGGTCCTCGTCATCGGCGGTGGCGAGGCGGGGCATGCGGCGATCTGGATGCTGCAGAATGGGGCAGGAGCACACCTCTTCCGCGTGGTGGGGGTCGTAGATGACGACCCCCGCAAACGCGGGGTTCGCATCCGCCGGGTTCGGGTGCTGGGCGACCGGTCGTGCATCCCGCGGGTTGTGGAGGAACAGCGCATCGACTTGATCGTCTTTGCCATCCATCACATCGACGCCAACGCGCAGGATGCGATTCTGGAGATCTGCCGGGCCACGCCGGTACGCGTGGTGGTGATGCCCAACGTCGTGGCGCTGTTGGCGCCCGAGGCCGCTGCCGGCGAGCCTCGTCACTCGCCAACTCCGCAGGGCGTAGCGCCGCACGCTCGCCACGGGCGGCCATCTCCCCTGCCGACCATGGCGACCCGTACGGAGTAGCAGGAGATGGCCAGGCATGGCTTCCGCTCCGCAAGAGCAGCCCTCCCGGTTCTGGTTACCGGCGCGGGCGGCTTCATTGGCAGCCACCTCACCGAGGCCCTGGTGCAAAGGGGCAGGCGAGTCCGCGCCTTTGTGCGCTACACCTCGCGTGGCGACCTCGGCCTGCTTGCCGACCTGCCGCCGCATGTGCTCAAGCGGGTGGAGGTCGTGGCCGGCGACCTCCGCGACCAGGCAGCGGTCAGAGAAGCCTGCCGCGGGGTGGCGCAGGTCTTTCACCTGGGCGCATTGATCGCCATCCCCTACTCGTACCTGCACCCGGCTGAGGTGGTGCAGACCAACGTGATGGGCACGCTGAACGTGCTCCTCTCGGCGCGCGACGAGGGCGTGGAGCGCGTGATCCATACCTCCAGCAGCGAAGTGTACGGCACGGCGCGCGCCCCTGCCATCTCCGAGGACCATCCGCTGCACGGCCAGTCGCCCTACTCGGCCAGCAAGATCGCCGCCGACAAGCTGGTGGAGAGCTTTTGCTGCGCGTACGGCCTGCCCGTGGTCACCGTACGCCCCTTCAACACCTACGGCCCGCGGCAGTCGGCGCGCGCCGTCATCCCCACCATCATCACCCAGGCGCTCACGCAGAGCCAGGTGCGCCTGGGCAACCTCGACACCCGCCGCGATCTGACCTACGTCAGCGACACGGTGGAGGGCCTGTTGCGTGCCGCCGAGGCCGGGGGCGTCATCGGCGAGACGCTGAACCTGGGCACGAACCAGGAGATCACCATTGGCGAATTGGCCGCATTGGTCATCAGCCTCATCGGCCGGCCGGCAGAGATTGTGACCGACCCCCAGCGCCTGCGGCCGGAGCGCAGCGAGGTGCTCCGTTTGCGGTCGGATAACCGCCGCGCCATGGAACTCTTGGATTGGCAGCCACGGGTGCCCTTGAAGGTTGGGCTGCAGTGGACCATCGATTGGGTTGCCGCGCACCTGGACCGTTTTCAGGTGGGGAAATACGCCATCTGAGCGATACGGTTCGCATAAGGCAGGGATGGCCGTCTACTGCCGGGCTACGGGAGACGCACAGGGGCAGAGACCCGCAGAGGGGCCAGCACATGCCTGGCTCGCGTTCCCTCTGCGTCCGGGCGCTGCCACCCGCAGGTATTGCGTCTGGGAGCATCACCTGGACGTGGGGCGTGCGAGGGATGGGAAGATGAGAGCAGTCATTCTGGCGGGAGGAAAAGGGCGCCGGCTGACCCCCTACACCAGGGTATTCCCCAAGCCACTGGTGCCCATCGGCGACATGCCGATCCTCGAGGTCCTGATCCGCCAACTCAGGGCCAACGGGGTGCGCGAGGTCACCCTGGCCATCGGGCATCTGGGCCACCTGCTGCGCGCCTATTTCGGCGATGGAGCGCGCCTGGGGGTGCGCATTGACTACTCGGAGGAGATGTACCCGCTGGGGACCGTTGGGCCGCTGGCCTGCATGGCTCGCCCGGAAGAGACGTTCCTCACCATGAACGGCGATATCCTCACCACCGTGGCCTTTGGCGAAGTGGTGCGTTTCCACCGGCAGGAGGGCGCGCTGGCCACCATCGGCATGTACCGGCGCCGCACCAAGATCGATCTCGGCCTGATCGTGTGCGACGGTGGCAACCGCGTGGTGGACTATGTCGAAAAGCCCACCCACACCTACACCGTCAGCATGGGCGTCTACGTCTTCGAGCCACGGGTGATCGACTACATCACGCCCGGGCAGTACCTCGACTTTCCCGACCTGGTGCGGCGGCTCATCGCCGCGGGCGAGCGCGTGTTGGCCTACCCCTTCGAGGGCTACTGGCAGGACCTCGGCCGGCCCGACGATTATGAGCAGGCCGCGCGTGACTTTGAGGCCATGCGCAGCCACTTCCTGCCGGAGGAGTGAGAGCAGTGGTGCAGTGGCGGGTGCCCCTCGCCGACCTCGACATCGGGCCCGAGGAGCTGGAGGCCGTGGCCGCCGTGCTCAGGTCGAGGTGGCTCAGCATGGGCCCGGTGACCCAACGGTTCGAGCAGGCCTTCGCCGCGTATGTGGGCGCCAGGCATGCCGTCGCGGTCTCGAGCGCAACGGCGGCCCTACACCTGGCCAACCTCGCGCTCGGCATCGGTCCGGGCGACGAAGTGATCGTGCCTTCGCTGACCTTTGTGGCCACCGCGAACGCGGTCACCTACACCGGGGCCACACCGGTCTTTGCCGATATCACCAGCGAAGACGACCTGAGCATCGACCCGCAGGCCATCGAGGCCGCGGTCACGCCCGCCACCAAGGCCATCGTGGTGATGCACTATGGCGGCTATCTCTGCGACATGGACGCCATTGCCCGCGTCGCTCGGCGGCACGGTCTGGCGGTGGTGGAGGACGCCGCCCATGCACCGGGAGCCGAGGCCGGCGGCAAGAAGGCGGGCACCTTCGGCGCTATCGGCTGCTTCAGCTTCTTCTCCAACAAGAACCTGGCCACCGGCGAGGGGGCATGCTCGTCACCGACGACGACCACCTGGCCGAGCGGGCGCGGCTCTTGCGCTCGCACGGCATGACCACGCTCACCTGGGACAGGCACCAGGGCCACGCCCACTCCTACGACGTGGTGGCGCCGGGCTACAACTACCGCCTCGACGAGATGCGCGCCGCGCTGGGGCAGGCGCAACTGGCGCGGCTCGACGCGAACAATGAGCGCCGCCGCCTGCTCACGGACCACTATCGCGCCTGCCTGGCCGGCCTGGATGCACTGGCCCTGCCTTACCGGATGCACCGGGGCACATCGGCGGCGCACCTCTTCCCGGTGCTCCTCGCAGATGGCGTCGACCGCCGCCGCTTCATCGAGTTCATGAAGGCCCGCGGCATCCAGACCAGCATCCACTACCCGCCCATCCACCAGTTTACCCTGTATCGGGCGCACACACCGCGCCAGGGCCTGCCCATCACCGAGAGGGTGGGGGCACGCCAGGTGACCTTGCCCCTGTATCCGCGCATGACGCCGGAGGAGGTCGGCCTGGTGGCCGACGCGGCCAGGGAGGCGCTCCGTGCTGCCGGGGCCTGACCGGTTCACCGTCTCTTTGGCGAGCCCTCGATGCTACACCTGCACGACGGCGGCCGCGCAGCCCGCCGTCAGGCCTCACCACCCTGCTGAGATGGCAGGGCTGCCGCCGGGATTGCTGCGACCTGTGCAGGCCTGGAGCCCAGAGAGGAGGGAGGGAATGGAGAACGAACAGGCCGTCGACATCGACCTGCGACACTACGCGCGCGTGGTGTGGCGTTGGCTATGGCTCATCGTTCTGGCGTCAGCCATTGCGGGCGGAGGAGCATTCCTCGCCAGTGGTCTGATGACGCCCATCTATGAGGCCTCGACGACGCTCCTGATCCGGGAAGGCCAGAACGAAGCCGGGCTCGACTACAACTCGGTCCTCATGAGCGAGCGGCTGGCCCGGACCTACAGCCAGCTTCTGAAGGATGCGCCGGTGCTCGAAGAGGTCATCAACCGGCTCAAGCTCGGCATCTCGCCCGAGGCGCTCGCCAGGATGATCACCGTCGACAACCTCCGCGATACCCTGCTCATCAGCCTCAAGGTGCGCAGCCCCAACGCCGAGCAGGCAGCGGCGATCGCCAACACCGTGGTCGAGGTCTTTGCCGAGCAGCATGCCCAGATTGCATCGACGAGCTACAGCAGCTCGATGCAGAGCCTGGACCGCGAGATGCAGCAACTGCAGAGCCAGATCCAGGCCACCCAGCAAGCGCTGGACGCCGAGCGCGCCAAGGCCATCCCCAGCAGCGCAGAAATCGCTCGCCTGGAGACGCTGGCAGCCCAGTACCGTTCCACCTATGCTGACCTGTTGCAGAGCTACGAGGGGATGCGCGTGGCGGCGGCCAGCAGCAGCGAAGCCCTCATCTTGACCAAGCCGGCCAAAGTTCCTGCCCAGCCCATTCTGCCGCGCAAGGAGCTGAACACAGCTCTTGCGGGCGCCATCGGTGCTCTGTTGGGCCTGGCCGCAGCCTTTCTCATCGAGCATCTCGACGACACCATCAAGACCGAGGGCGATGTGCAACGGGTGACGCAAGTGCCCACCCTGGCCACGATCCCGCGCTTCAGCCGCAGCCAGTCGGCCAGCAAGGCGCCGCTCATGGCCGCGCACCCCGAATCGGCCGAGGCCGAGGCCTACCGCTTGCTGCGCGCCAACTTTCAGTTCGCCACGCTGGGCATGGGCAACTCGGCCATCACCGTAGTCGTATCGAGTGCCCAGCCACAAGAAGGCAAGACGACCGTCGCCGTCAACCTGAGCCTCAGCCTGGCACGCATCGGCAAGCAGGTGCTGCTTGTGGATACCGACCTGCGCCGCCCCACGCTGCACAGCCAGTTCGGCCTGCCGAACGACGCCGGGCTGACGTCGCTCTTTCTGGAGGAGGACCCTCACCCCGAGGAGTTCATCAGGGACACAGGGGTGACGGGGCTACGCTTGCTCACCTCGGGCCCCATCCCCGCGAATCCGGCCGAGTTGTTGGAGTATCCGCATTTCGCGACCATCCTGGCCCGGCTTCAGAAGCTGGCCGACTATCTCATTCTGGATAGCCCCCCGGTGTTGAGCGTGGCCGATGCGGGCATCCTGGCCCGGAAGGCGGGCGCTGTCCTCCTGGTGGCCCAGCCGGGGAAGACGCGCAGCGATGCGCTCAAGGAGAGTGTGCTCAACCTGGAGCGGGTGCGGGTGCGGGTGCTTGGCGTTGTGTTGAACAAGGCGGGCCACCGGCCTGGCTACTACTACTCGTATGAGCAGCATGGCCGCGCCCGGTCTGGGGTGCAGGCGCACTGGCCCAGGAGGTAGCCATGACGAGGAAGGAGCGGCCTACAGTCCTGGTCATCGACGGGATGAGCGGCCATGCCGGCGGCATCGAGGAGGCTTTCGTTCAGGCGGGCATGGAAGTTCTGCGGGCGTGCGGTGACCAGGAGGGGCTCGACCTCTTCTTCTCGGCCCAGCCCGATGTGGTGCTGCTGGGCACTGCCATGCCGGTGCTGGCCCCGTGGGAGGTCTGCCGCCGCATCCGAGGTGTTTCGAGCGTGCCCATCATCGTGCTGGCCGACAGGGCGAGCGAGGCCGAGCTGCTCCACGCCTTCAACCTGGGCGCCGACGAGTACCTGGCCAGCACCACGCACCCCGCCCTGCTCGTGGCCCGCACCGAGGCGCTGTTGCGGCGGGCGCCCCGGCAGGTGCGCCAACTCGCGCGCCGGGTCATCCAGGCGGGCGACATTCACATCGACCTGCTCAGCCGGCAGGCGCGTCTGCGCGGCAATCTCCTGCCCCTCAGCGCCAAAAAGTTCGATCTGTTGGCCTACCTCGCTTGCCATGTGGGTGAGGTAGTCACACACCGTGAGCTGGCGAGGCAGATCTGGGGAAGCGAACAGGCCACCAAGATGGCCTGCCTGGCCGTCTACGTGCGCCATCTGCGCTGTTGCATCGAGGAGGACCCGCACCGGCCGAAGCGCATCCTGACGGTGCGCGGCATTGGCTACCGGCTGGTTGCCAACCCTGTGGGCTCCCCATCGCCCCGGCCTGGGCTCACCCGGCGCCGGCAGGCGCGGGCGCCCGGCGACACAAGCTGAGCGTCGCACCCGAGAGGGAGGTCGCTGCTACGAGCCGGCGACCTCCCTTTTTTTCTCCGTCCGGAGCCCAGCTCACCGCTAGGCCGGCCTCGCTTCGCCCCGCACTCCTGGCGGCCGGGCGGGCGCTTTGACGATCCGCTCTCCCCGTGCTACACTCTCTGTGCTCCCCGTTGCTCATCCACGAAAGGACAAGGCCGTGGCCCGCCCCTACATCACCGTCAGCGGCAACATCGGCGTCGGCAAGAGCACCTTCTCCGCCAGGCTCTCAGAGGCGCTGGGGCTCACGCACTTCCCCGAGCCGGTCACCAACCCCTTCCTGGCCGACTATTACCGCGACAAGCCCCGCTGGGGGTTCCACAGCCAGGTACGCTTTGCGCTCGACTACTCTGAGGTGCACCGGCAGATCACGGCCACTGCGGCCGGCGTGTGCCAGGACCGCAACCTCTACGAGAGCCACGTCTTTGCGCGGGCGCTGGCCGGGGCGGGCATCCTCTCGCCGCGCGAGTACGGCACCCTGAGCCGGTTGATCGACCACCTCCTGGTGGGCACACAGCCGCCCGACCTGCTCGTGTACCTCAGCGCACCGATCCCCATGCTGCTCGAACGCATCAGCCGGCGCAGCCGCGGCTGCGAGCAGGTGATCGACGCGGATTACCTGGCCTGCCTGCAGGCAGCGTACGACGAGTGGGTCCCTGCCTTCAAGGTCTGCCCGGTGCTCCATATCGATGCCCGGGAGTATGATTTCGAGGATGGGCCGGCGGCGGTGCGCGAGGTCGCGGCGCGGGTCAGGCAACTGCTGGGCCGGTAGGGCGAGGGGGGGGGCTTGCAGAGGATGGATCGCCTGCCGGGTGATCTCAGCCAGTGGTTTTGCCTGTAGCGTCATGCTCAATCTCCTGCATCAGCTCAAGTAGTGGGTTTGGGCGGGGTTAGGTGCGCCGTGGCCGCCCCGCGGGGCGGCCACGGGGCAGCCAACCCCGCCCAAACCCACCCCCGGGGTACGCTGTGCTGCTAATCCACCGTCAGCGTCTTGCTCAGGTTCCGGGGAAAGTCCGGGTCGATGCCGCGTGCGACGCTCAGGTGGTAGGCCAGGAGCTGTGCCGGCAGGGTGGCCAGGATGGGCACCAGGGCGCGGTCGGCGGCGGGCAGGGCCAGGTAGTCGTGCACGTTGGCGCGCAGCCCCGGGTGCTCGGCGGCGATGGCGATGGCGTGGCCGCCCCGGGTGGTCACCTCGTTCACGTGGCTGATCATCATCGCTTCGTCGCCGGGGGCGGTGACAAAGAGCACGGGGTAGCCCTCGTGCACCGCCGAGAGCGGCCCGTGCTTGAACTCGCTGGAGAACATGCCCTCGCAGTGCGCGTAGGTCACTTCCTTCAGCTTGAGGGCTGCCTCCAGGGCGATGGCGTGGGTGATGCCGTAACCCAGGTAGTGCAGGGTGCTCCAGCGCTCGAGGTAGCCGGCCACCTGCTGTGTGGGAGTGGCCGTGGCTTCGAGCGTCTGCGCGAGCAGGCCGGGCAGCGCGTCGAGCTCGGCGGTATCGCGGCCGGCCAGGCGGTAGGCCAGGTAGAGGAAGAGCACCGCCTGGTTGACAAAGGTCTTGGTGGCCGGTACGCTGATCTCGTAGCCGCAAGCCAGGGGCAGGTAGAGGTCGCTCTGGTGGGCCAGCGTCGAGCCGAGCACGTTGAGCACCCCCAGCACCTGCCCGCCACGCTCGTGCATCACCCGGACGGCGTTGAGCACGTCCTTGGTCTCG
>Ga0123519_10016087_pt1 | contig 10434 bp, 9 predicted proteins | sample YelNatPaOPRAMG02_FD_87396 | JGI IMG/M metagenome (GOLD analysis project Ga0123519, IMG submission 87396) | Hot spring microbial communities from Yellowstone National Park - Yellowstone National Park OP-RAMG-02 (version 2) | ecosystem: Environmental > Aquatic > Thermal springs > Hot (42-90C) ...
AACGCCAGCGTTTTGCTGGCTAATAAAAAAGCCCGATAGGTGGCTTGGCGGCTGTCTCTATCGGGCGAAGGGGTCTTAACTATGCTTGATGAGAATAAAACATTAACGCAGGAATCTGTCAAGTCATCACCACCATATCAACGACAAGAGCTTATCAAGGATGACGTTCTAGAACCACGGGAAAAGAACACCAACACCACACGATCAAATCACCGAAACTGCTTCGAAAGGCAGAGTGTTACAGGTATAGCAAAGTGTCTTGTCTTAAGCGGGATGTTTCCCGTTCCTCTGCGATTACAAGCACTGGAGTTAAAGCCTGCTACTAGATGGAGAAACCGCAACCTATCAGGTGAGCCTCTCAAAGACTGGGAGTGGATAGAAAAAGAGGTCTTTAATCGAAAAGGGCGTTTCAGTGGAATAGCTTTGAAGTGTGGGAAAGTTTCTAACCTGCTGGTTATTGATGTAGACGACCCTGAGAGATTCGATAAGTTGTTCTATCCCATCGAAAAACTGAAAAAAGAGGCTACTTATGTTGTCCGGACCAAGGATCCTGGACATTACCATTTCGGGTTTGCTTATGATGATGAATTCCCGAAGGACATGGATTTTTTGAAAGAAGCGGGCTTTGAAATCAAATCCAATGGAGGATTAGCAAACTTTTATTCGACGATTGAAACAAAAAAATACACCCCTGAGAGACTCAATGTATTGAAACCCCTTCCCGATGAACTAAAGCGGAAAATCAAAGAACTGATAGATAGGAAAAGAGAGAAACCTATCCTACCTACAACCAAACATTTCGAAAGACATGCAAAAGCACCCGAGGAGTTGGCGAAGAAGATCTTGGAGGTCCTTGAGCCATACTACGACAATGGGCAGAGACATAAGTCTGTTCTTGGAACAGCGGGGATATTTAGAATTGCTGGCATTCCTAAAAATGTTGCACTCGATACGCTGTTAGACTTCTGTAAAGAGCTAGGGGATAAAGAAATACCAGATCGAAGGAGAGCCATAGAAGACACCTACAGCAAGCCCAAGGAAGAGCCGATAACTAAGTTTAGGTATCTCAAGGAAACCCTTGGAGTAAGCGATGATCATATCGAACAGATCAGAAATCTGATCAGAAAAGATGACGCCAAGAATCAGGAGCAGACCGAGGAGAGAGTCCCAGTAGCAAAAAGAACTCTAAGCTTACTAGAAGAGCAAAAACTTAGTTTCTGGTTTTCCCAATTCGACGAGGCTTTTGTTACAATCTCACCAACACAACATCTGAAACTTGAGAGCAAGGACTTCAAAGACTATCTCCAGACACTCCTATATAAAATCAATGGACGAACTCTGCATAACCAAGCACTCGAAGAAGTGATATCTATCTGCAGGCAATGGGCACGAGAGAGTAACCTTAGACACCACGTCCACTTAAGAACTGGATTCGATGCAGAAAGAAACTTCATCGAAGTAAACCTCGGGAGACCAGACGGAAAGGTTCTCCATATCACAGAAAATGGTTATGCAATGACTGACCCAGAACTGAAGTTCTTAAGACTGAAGAATCTGTTACCCATTCCTTTCGATCCGGCTGTGATGGTAGACAAAGATACCTACACCAAGGAGATCGTCTTAGAGCTCTTCTCGAAGATATTCCATCTCCAAACGGAAGAGGACTTCGCTTTGATGTTGGCCTGGATGATTAAAACATTCTATCCGGTAGGAGAATACCCTATCCTTGCAATCCTTGGTGAAAAGGAGGCTGTAGGTAAAACAACTATCAGTAAATTCATAGCTAATCTTTTGGATCCCACACCATCACCACTTAAGACGTTCCCGAGATCACGGGATGACCTTTACAGCCTTGCGAAGAATAACTTCCTGCTTGTGTTCGATAACCTGTCTAATATCTCACCCGATATGAGCGACGCCCTATGCCAACTGTCTACCGGAGGAAGCTTGAGCAAACGGAAGCTATACACCGATGGGGATGTGGTGGACTATCCATTGAAGAACTCTATCGTTCTTAACTCGATCTTTAACATCTTACACAGGAGAGATTTGCGAAGAAGATGTGTTGTCATAGAGCTGAAAAAACCTAATCAGACCAAATCACAGAAAGAACTTGATCAGATATTCCGAGAATGCGCCCCACATTGCTACGCCTACATTGTCCAATGCGTCCAGGAAGCATTGAAGAATAAGGTTATCGATGCTCCACTCTTAGATCTTGCGGATTTTTGCGAGTGGGTTGCGAAGGCACATCCTGTGTTCTTCTTAGATGGAAAAACTTTCGTGGAGACATTGAAGACGAACAGGGAACAAACAGCCATCGAAATCCTAGAAACAAACATCATCGCTTCCTTCATAGTAAACAAGGTCGAAGAAGAAGGTGAATGGGAAACCACTGCAAGCGGCCTGCTGCAACAAATAAGAGAACAATATCCTTACGAAAGAGATATCCCGCCTACACCGAATGCAATGTCTAGGGAAATCAAAAAGATTGCAACCGATCTAGAAGCACTCGGGGTAAAGGTCGATATCACCAGAACATACAACAGCAGAAAAATCATGTTTAGAAAATTAATCCCTATCCCAACGGAAGCCAATACGCCCGTTGATTCGAAAGAAGAACATAGCACTGACAGTCCGAAGAAAGGAGACTCACATAAGCCACAAATCGTAACGAAGGTAGAACAAATCCTGGCAATGGGCATAGTAGCAGGAATAGGCGTGGACACAACACCAGAAATGAACAGAGAACTAAGAGCTAGGGGAATAGCCGTAGGGAGAAACGGTATATACCTCTGCGCTAACCATGACGTCGTTAACCGAAGAAAAAACGACAGAACAATAGCTCCGTTCTACGAGGTATACCTGATAGACGACTTTCTGAAAGCATTCCCAGAGACAGAATATCCGAATCGGGAAATTTGGTAAATTTTAACGTGAAAATCGCCAGAAGTCGGACTCCCAATGTCCTACACCGGCAGGCTAATAGCCAAGTAACAGCAGAAATTGGCCGAAGAAAAGTTACAGATTCTCAGAAACCTAGATCTGACAAAGGGAAAATATCGTCATGTTTTTTCACAACGATTTCAAACACTTAATGACGGAGAAAAAATATCGTCATGTATCGTCATGGTTATCGTCATGCCTTTTTTCGGAGAGAATCAACCACTTAGATTGACCATGACGATAATGACGATCTCAAAACCATTTTTACTGAAATGGGGTAGGAAGAGAGAGAGGGAGAGAGAGAAGAGAAAAAGAAAAGGAGGAGAGCGTTTTTTTTAGAAGATAGGACTTTCTTTTCGTCATAATCGTCATACATGCCATAAATAATTGAAACTGCTGCAAAAAAAACATGACGATAACCATGACGATACCATGACGATACATGACGATAAGTGACGATAAGTGACACCAGAATAGTTCGACCGAGGTTGATGGAGCTAGATAAGAAAATTCCCGTTCTTATATTGGGTTTAAGGCTAAACTCTTCCTTTCGAAAAAGGAACTGCAGGGAATGAGAACCTACGTAAAAATAGGCTATATGTTATCGAGTAAAAGGAAGGATAGCCATGAGAGAGAAGATAATAGAATGGGTAGTTAGGGTGATGGCATTTGTTGTAGCGTTTGCGTTTATCCGAAGCTGCCTTAAAGATAGACCCTTACTTTACGAACAAAAACAAACGCCTTATGTTCTTCTTGAATCCGATCCGACATTCGATCAATTCTACATGCGAGAAGATGGAACCGACTTTCTAATCCTTGTGCCAAGATCCGAAAAGATACCTATTTACATTACCGCCCTTGAATGCCTCCCCAATAATCAAGTCTATGTAATAGCAGAGACCGTTACCGATAGGGAAGGAAATATTCTTAAATACGAGCTCTTAAATGAAGTCAGACACTATAAAGCTGGGGGTGGTTTCGACAAGGTTTGTAAGTTTATAAAAGGGATGAAACCTGCCGAATAGAAGTAGGAGAATGGGATCCTTCCCCTGATATCGCCATCGCTCTGGAAGAAAAACTCGGAGTGCCCCGGAGGAGCTTGCTGAAGAAGTATGAGAAGCTACTAGGTATCCCAAGGCACAAATGTAGCATACATAGAAAAAGAAGTTTCATCGCTGTGATATCTTGGGAACCCTTCTACGAGATTAGACGGCGGTTCAGGGAACTCGTCAACTCAGCGGAGGAATAACACCAGGAGAAAAACAGATGGTTGCTTTCCTTCGATGGAAATATATGGTGGGGTGAGGGATGACGAGGTACCCGGCGTTTACTAGTGAAAAGTCCCAACGCTGTGCTGTCCTCCCGGGGGTAAAAGGGCGAAGAGGAAAACACGGTCATCCTAATGACAGGATGGTTATCCCATGTCTTTTTAACCAATGTTTCCTTCCTAGAATCCCTTTTTATTTGCCTTCCTGAAGGCATCTTTCAACGCGGGTGGTATCTTCAAGGGGGTTTCGTTCCTAATGCCACTTTTAGGTTCGTAGAGAGAACCTTGATCTAACTGCCTGTTTTCCATTATGATTTTACTCGGCCTTGTTCCTATGATCTTACAAGCTCTATCAAAAAGGCTGCCATTGACGTATACTATTTCTTGGTCTTCCAGGTGGAAGTTAACTATTTTCCCATCCTCGTTTAGGTCAGCCTCGGCATACTCACGTATACGGTTGTCAGGTAAGCAATCAACCAGCACTATGAGATAAGGATAATCTCTTTTGTCAGATACAAAGAGCAGGTAGTGGTTACCATCCATTTCCACCACATAGAGAGCCACTTCGTTTTTAATTCCGACTAGGGCAGGATGCACATCATCGTCTAATTTGTTTGTATTCGGTTGATTAACGAAGTGCTGAATTATGCTGCTAGCAACAAAGAGCCCTAGCACAACGCCTCCAAATACGGTCAGGAAACCTTCAAATATTCTTCTCATGACCGTCCCTCCTTTCTACTTAATACAGTTCCTTTTTACCCCTTGTTGCTGCTGTTGTATAAACGACTTTGTTTCTTTCTTTCTCGTTTACCTTCTTCCTATCTTTTTGACCAAACCTTTTTCTCCGAAACTCCAGTTTATTTTCTTCTCAGAAGGCATCTTTCAACGCGGGTGGTATCTTCCATCGTTTGGAAAAAAATCCCGTTTCTGAGGCCGTTTTTAGGCTCTTGGAGCTATTGTTGTTGATACCTAACAGTAACGTGGTTTGGGTGGGATAGCTTTTTGTGCGATTGTCGGTTGCGAGCCTACCCATGAGGGATTGAAGCATTGTCTTCGATGTATAAAACCGCACGGTTTTATACACTATGAGGATGCGAAAAGGTATCAATACATTTGACAGTCGGAATTGGATGGTTTAAATGGTCATTTGTAGACCTAAAAGGACATAGAAGGAGGATTCCATGGAAAAAGCTGTCTGCTACATAAGAGTTTCTACCGAGGAGCAAGTTCGTGGTGGAGTTTCCTTAGAAGCTCAGGAAGAAAGGCTTATCTCTTATTGCAAAATGGCTGGATTGGAAGTGGTGGAAGTAATCCGAGAAGAGGGAGTTTCGGCAGGTAAACCTCTTGCTGCTAGACCGGGTGGGGAAAGGTTACTACAGTTGGTAGCTAGCAAGAAGGTTAGGCACGTAGTAGCTCTAAAGCTGGATAGGCTCTTTCGAGATGCAGAGGATGCTCTACGCCAAACCAGAGCTTGGGATAAAGCTGGTGTCGCTCTTCACTTGGTGGACATGGGAGGGCAGACCCTAAACACTGCAACGGCGATGGGTAGATTCTTCCTAAACATGATGGCTGCTTTTGCTGAGCTTGAGCGTAATCTAATCGCCGAAAGAACAGCTACGGCTTTAGTGCACAAGAAAGCCCACAGGCAGGCCTATTCACCTACGCCTTACGGTTTCGATCGAGTAGAGAAAGAGCTGTTAGAGAATTCTCAAGAGCAAGAGATTATAGCGCAAATATTTACTTGGAGACAGAGTGGGTGGAGCTTGAGAAAGATTGCAGCTGAGCTTAACCATCGTGGAGTGCCCACAAAGCGGGGTGGTAAGTGGTATGCTGCTACCATCAGATATCTGCTCAAAAACAACCTGTATCTCGAGGTGGCGTGAGATGGAGGAGAGACTCTTAACTCCGGAAGAGGTGGCGAGCATTCTTGCTGTGAGCCCAAAAAGCGTCAGAGAGTGGCTACGGCGGGGAAAACTTAAGGGTGTCAGAGCAGGAAGACTATGGCGGGTAAGGAAGCGAGATCTGGACGCCTTTCTGGATCTTGCTGTTCAGACCTCAGAGAGAGTCTTAAAAGGGAAGACTAAGGCTTGAGGCATGCCTTTAGTCATTGGGGTAGATGTGAATTTGATGAGAAAGGTGGGTATAGGGATGGATTAGCTCAAGAGGGGAATGTCATGGAGACTAAAGAAAAAGCACAAACAGAAGAATTTAATGAGGTACGTATGGGAACAATCCGTGCAATGTCATTTGGTTTTTGGTCCTATAAGTATTATGACCTGATATTTACTAACTCGAGATTGATAGTTGCAAAGACAGAGCAGTGTCGGTGGCTGTTGTGGGTTGTGTTTACAGGTATTTTTGCTTTGATTCCAGCTCTTATCGCCCTCTTCCGGAGCTCGAAAAACTCAGAGATATTGAGCTATCTTCCCCTAGATAAGATAGTCAATAGATCAAAAGATAATCTCTCGATTCCTTATAGCGAGATACATAGGATAGAGCTGGAGAAAATAATGTCCAGTGTTTCCATGACTATTTATAGGTCTAGTCGGAAACATTCCTATAAACTCATTGGGAGGGGAATACTAGGTAGGATAAATAACCAAACATTTGATGAATACAAGAAAGTTGTTCAAAGTGTCTTGCCAGATAAAGTCTTGGAGAAGGAACCAGGGAAAAAGAGACTTATATTGCGGATTTTTGGTTATGCAGTTCTATTCTTGGTAATATTGGTGGTAATTGGAATAATAGGAGCAGTAATTGACGTAATGACTGAGCAGTCAGGGCAGGTACAATGTAAGACGGGTGAAGAATGTGCGAAGCTTGCCGTGAATAATCTCGAAAGAGGCGATGTTGACATGGCAAAGAAATTTCTTAAGAAAGCCTGTGATGATATGAAATATGCACCCGCATGCTGTCGCTTAGGTCTTTTATACCGCTCTTGGGAAAATGATTCTATGGAGGAAGAATTTCTTAAGAAGTGTTGTGACAACGTAAAAGGTGAGAAATTTGATAAACATTATAATCAGGAAGACTTTGTATTATGTTATGAATTAGTTTCCTTCTATGAGCGTCGCGGGAAGATGCAAAAAGCAAATGAAGTTCTTTACAGAATAGGGCAAATGTACGAGAAAAAACAGGAGTATTCAGAGGCGGCGAAAGCTTATCACAAACTATGTAGCCTTGGTGTCTCTCAAGGATGTGATGCTTATGAAAGACTAAAAAAGGAAGGCCGAATACAGTAAGTTTACTTGGGAGAACTCTTACAGAAATTTACATCAAGAGCCCCGACCTCGAGCGGGGCTTTTTTCACAGTGATAGTGTTGCCTTAGGCGATTTTAGTCAGGTGGAGAATATAGATGTACTCAAGAAAAACTCCACGCTTTAATTTCGCCCAGGATTGCGAGTTTTTTTCTACAGATGATGGATTATATACCCCGTGGAGGAAGTCGCTTTCTGGAGGTAAACTTCGGGTTAAATGCAAGGTATGCATGCGGAGGAACATTCACAAGTTTTTTCCTCGTTGTTTTATATTTATGTCGAGTAGCAAAGAAATAGTTAGGAGGGACAAAGGAATGGGAAGAAAAGCTACAAAGAAGCTTTACACAGTAAGAATGGACGAGGAGTTTGTTGCTTGGGTTGAAAAGGTCGCAAGAAAGATCGGGAGAAGTAGGTCAGAGTTGATACGGGAGGCGTTGGTGAAACTGCTTTTGAACGAGTATCGAGATTTATTAGCGGTAGGTCAGGGGGCAACAGAGTATAATAATAAACGAGGGAGTGATTAATCGGCGGTATGCCGGTAATAACAAAAAAAAGCCAGACTGTGCGGGAGTCGGGTGGAGCAGGAAGTTATACTATGAATCAACAATCACCGAATAAAGAGTTAAATTGTTTCCGAACAGGTAACATTCTAGGGATTGCGACCTGTCTAGCTTTTGCTGGGATTACTCCTGTGCCGTTAAAGAGGGGGGGCTATGAGGGAGAGACGAAGTATCACCCTTATAACACTGAGTGGAACAACACGCAATATGCCAGATGCCCTCATACCGAGCCAATGGAGATAAGAACTTGGGTTGAGGAACGTTTTAAAGATGCAGATGGTGTCGGCATTCTTTGCGGTGAAATCTCTGGTGTCATAGGGATTGATATTGATGATCCAGAAAAGTTTAACGAGTTCTATCCCCTCGAAAGACTAATCAACCAGGCAAGCTGGGTCATTAAATCCAAAAAACCTGGACGCTACCATGTTTATCTGCCATATAGGCCAGAATTTGGGAAAGGATGGGTTCTCTCTAACTTTGGCTTTGAACTAAAGCGTGACAGATTATGTCTTAATTTCCAGACCAAGACTCCGAATGAGTATGCCATTATCAAAATGTCTTCCCCCAGGCCTGTTCATGTTCCAGAATTTGAAAAGAAACTGCTGAACTTGCTTATGAACCCGTCTAAACACACTCAGTCTCCAAAAGAAGAAACCGAGAACCCTGACATTTTGGAAATCATTGAGCTTGCTTCTGAGGTTTATCGGGAGGGTTGCAGGCATGACTGGACTATTTACACTGCTGGACTGCTTCGGAAGCTCGGCTTTTCTTTTGAAAACACGGAGAAAGCTCTGATAGATTTCTTAGGAAACCAAGGGGATGGTGAGCTTTCCATGAGAATTGCAGGGATAAGGCATACTTACGAGAAGCCACTGGATAATGTGAAAGGACTTTCTGGGCTTCTGGGATTAGAACTTAGCGATGAAAGCTACTTAAGACTTAAATCTCTTGAAGAGAAGATAACTAAAGGACAAGGGCTTAAGCTTGTTCATATTTGTGAAGTTATGGCAAAAGAAGTACAGGAACCCAGCTGGCTTATTCCTGAGCTTCTGCCTGAAGGTTTTTCTATTCTCGGCGGTAAGCCTAAGGTCGGCAAGTCATGGCTTGCTTTGTATATTGCTCTAAAAAGTGCTCGGTCAGGCAAAAATGTTGTTTACTTTGCTTTAGAGGATACGGACGCAAGGCTTAAAAGTAGATTGAAATTTTTAGGATTATCCGAGATTGAGGTATTAAACCTACCTTGGGTCTTTTCTTTTAAACTATCCAGAATAGGCAAGGGAGCGATTAAAGAGCTGAAGGATTGCATTCAAAGGTCTAAACCAGATCTTATTATCATTGACCCATGGGCTAAAGTGAAACCCCAGATAAAAGGGAAAGACCCGTTCTTGGAAGAGTACCAGATATTAGATATTTTCAGAGACATCCAGAAGGAAGGGCCAAGCATCCTTCTTATCCATCATGCAAGGAAAACCCGGAGTGATGATCCCTTGGATGAGATCTTAGGCTCGACTGGTCAGACGGCTGCTGTTGATAACATTCTTGTGCTCAAAAGGGAAAGGAACTCGCAGACTGCAATATTGCATCTAATTCCAAGGGATTTCGAATCAGCTGAGCTTGAATTGAGATTTGAGAAGGGCTGGCGTATTGAAGGCATCGTAGAGAAGGGGCTAATGCTTGCTGAAGAACAAAAGAAAATTGTTGAGGCCGTGAAAAACCTTGAGAAGATGGGAGAAGAAGCGACCATCAAAAACATAGCCCAAACTTTGAAGAAGAACTCGGGAGCGGTTAAGGTTGCTCTATCTGATTTGACCAAAAAAGGGGTTGTCATCAGGAAAAGGAGAGGAGTCTATTCCCTCCCAAACACAAAAGAAGAAAAAAAAACAACTAACCTAACTAACTTTACTAACTTACCTAACCTAACTAACCTTCTTTCTGATGATCCTTCAGTTAGCGAAGTTAAGAGTGGTTAGGATTGATTAGGAAATGAGGCTAACCATTCAACACAGGATTCACAAACCATACAAGAAAAGTTAGCTTTGTTAGCTGATTTAATTCAGATATTGGTAGGGGAGAGAGTAAGTAGGAATGAGATAGAGGAGGAGTAGTGAAGTGAAAGATGGAGGTGGTAGGAATAGAAGTGGAGAAGGAAAGAGAGAAGAATCTGTTTTCGTCCAGGAGATTGAGTTTTATCTCTGGCCTTCTCTTTCCTTCTCCTTTCATTGTCAGAAAGAGAGATCCATTCTGAGGCCATTTCAAACCACTCAGGAAAGAACCTTACACAAAACCGAAGACATGTCTCATGGTACTAAGGTAAGCTGAGAGGCATCGGGACACCGGGGGGTACATGAGATACACTGCAGAAGAGCTTGAGAATGAGGAGGTCAGAAACCTAAACCTCGAAAA
>Ga0123519_10016089_pt1 | contig 10433 bp, 10 predicted proteins | sample YelNatPaOPRAMG02_FD_87396 | JGI IMG/M metagenome (GOLD analysis project Ga0123519, IMG submission 87396) | Hot spring microbial communities from Yellowstone National Park - Yellowstone National Park OP-RAMG-02 (version 2) | ecosystem: Environmental > Aquatic > Thermal springs > Hot (42-90C) ...
GCTCCCGACCCCGGGCACCGAGCAGAAGCCATCGCAGGCGGCGGGGCATGAGTGGCAGGAGAAGTAGCGCCTCCTATATTTGGAGAAGAAGGGCAACAGGCGCTTGTCGGGCAATGCCCTCGTCCAGCCCAGCCCTCCAGCCCCTCCCCCCATGGGGTGGGGAACCATTATGGACTTCGCGTATTCGCAAACCCTTAGGAACCCATCGGGGTCGGCCACACTCACATCGCCGGCCCCCCTCACGGCTATGGCCTTGAGGTTCTTCGATCCCATGACGCCGCCGAAGCCGCTGTGGCCGGATGCCTTACCCGTTTGCGTTTGGATCGTTGCGATCCGGCTCAAGTTCTCGCCGGCGGGTCCTATGCAAAGCGTTTCGGCCCCTTGGCCCAGCTGATGGGCTATCTCGCGCTGCGTCGCAAAAGTCCCCTTCCCCCAGAGGCCGCCCGCCCTCCGGATCTCCACCTCCTCATCCAGCACGGATATATAAACGGGCTCTTCGGCCCTCCCCTCGACCACCAAGCCATCGTAGCCCGCGTATTTGAGCTCGGGCCCCCAATCCCCGCCCCCGGAGGATCTCGTTGAATGCTCGACCGGGTGGAGGCTCGGGGATTTCGACCCGACTATTATCTTGGAGGAGCATGGGGCCAACGTTCCGGTGAGCGGCCCCGCCATGAAGATCAGCCTATTCTCGGGATCGAAGGGCCGCACCTCGGGGAGGACTTCGTTCCATAGGATCCTCGCGACGATCCCAATGCCGCCGATGTAATCCCTGGAATATTTCGCCGTATCCTCGGTCCAAATCCTTTCAGAGCCCAAGTCGACCCTTAGGATCTTTCCGACCCATCCGAAGGGGGCGCTCAAGCCCCCATCACCTTTATGGCGCCTTGAGGGCACCATTTAGCGCAAAGGGCTTCGCCCCCACATAGATCGCACTTCGTGCATATGCCCCTCTCATCATCGTAGAAGATGGCGCCATGGGGGCAGGCGCTCATACAAGCTTTACAACCGGTGCATTTGGAGGGGTTTATCCTGACGACCCCGCCCGCCTCCATCGACATCGCGCCTTCGATGCCACAAGCCTCATAGCAAGGTGGCGATGGGCAATTCCTACAGATGAGGATGGATACATCGCCGCTGAAAACGTCCTTGCGAACCGCCAAAAGCCCCCTCTTCGGATTGAATGCCCCTCTATGTGAGATCGAACAGATCAACTCGCAAATGCTGCACCCTATACAGAGATCGGGCTCAATGAGTATCGCGAAGCCCTTGGGCAAGAGGATCGCCTCCTCGACGGCACGGCCCATTTCGAACCCGTGCTGGAAAGCCCAGCTCGGAGGATGGACCCGCGCTGCAAGGGACCACGGACCCCCGCTCCCTTTTTTGAGCCATACTCGGTTTAAAGGATTGACGTTCAAATACCTCCTGAGGCCCTAGCGCCCGTTAAGGCTTAAATCTCTGAGGGGCTCCCTCTTGATCGGACATGAAAAGGGCCATCCTCGCCTCGGTGCTGCTGCTATTGTTGCTATTGCCCCCGATAGCGCCAAGGATGGCCCTAGCCCAAGATGGGCTTAGGGCATGGTCCACCCCGATGGAGCTAACGGTCGAGGGGGATCAATACGATCCGAAGGCGGCCGTGGGCATCAACGGGACGCTTTCGATGGCTTGGTGGGGCTTGGCCCTTAGGCAAGGCATCTTCTACTTGGAGAGGGCGCCGGACGGTGCTTGGCGGCCTAGGGAGGCCGTGGCCCAAGGCGGTGGCCAATACGCGCCCGATCTGGCATTGGGGCCGGATGGATCCGTTCACTTGGCTTGGTTCGGCGACGCGGGCAGCGGGGTGACCCAGATCCGTTACGCTTGGCGGCCCCTAGGAGGTGCTTGGAGGGGGCCGGAGCCCGTCACCAAGGGCTCATACAACCAGCGATACCCAAGGTTGGCCCTCGGCCCCGATGGCTCCATCCACGCGGTATGGATGGGGACATCGGCTGCGAGCCCCCTGAAGGAGCAGATCTTCTATTCCAAATGGAGGCCGGGCGGGCCCGTCGAGGAGCCCTTGCCCCTCACGGCCGAGGAGTTTGAGCAGGGCAAAGCGGATGTGGCCGTCGCCCCGGACGGCTCGATCCATGTGGTTTGGAGCGGCCGATCCGCCCCAAGCCCCGTGGACGAGCAGATCAGGTATAGGCGCATGGCCACGGATGGTAAGTGGTCCGAGGCCTTGGACTTGACCGCAGGGGCGGGGTCGAAGAGGGACCCCCAAGTGTTCGCCGACTCCGAGGGTCGCAGCCAGATAGTCTGGAGCGGTGGCGGGATCTGGTATGCCAGCGGCAAGGGGGGAGCATTCGGGGCGGCGGAACAGGTCACGGACGAGCTCGGCGCCAGCCTGCCGACCCTAGCCGTCTCCGGCTCTGGGGTCGTCCACGTAGCTTGGATGGCCCCGGGCTCGTTGAAGGGAAGGACCAAGGATCCGCGGAGGGGATGGGGGCCAGTTGAGGCGATCTCGCAGGGCGAGGGCCCCCAATGGTCCCCATGCTTGGCCATAAGCCCATGGGGGACCCCCCATCTGGTGTGGCACGGCGCCTCCAAGGGCTCGAAGGATTACAGGATCAGGTATTCCTTCTCCATTAGCGGGGACTTTGGGCTTCAGGTAGACCCCAGCTCCTTGAGGATCGAGCCGGGCGGGGAGGGCGAGCTCAAGGTCAGGGCATTGGCCTCGGGGGGCTTCTCGGCACCGATCCACTTGAAGGTCCAAGGGGGCCCGGCGGGCCTCTCCCCGAGGCATGAGGGTATCGTGAGGCCAAACGCCACGGCCGCGATCAAGTTATCCGCCCCGGAGGGGATCAAGCAATGGAGTGGGAACCTGACCATAGTGGGGTTCTCCGAAGGGCTCACTAGAACGGCCTATGTAGGGCTGGAGGTCGGGCCGAGGGGGGGATGGCAGCTCCCGCTGGCGATGCCCTCCTCCCCTTGGGCGTGGGCCGCGCTGCTGGCCTCTCTGGCGGCGATCCTGCTCGTATACAGGGTGGTGCGGAGGAGAAGGCGGAGGGCTAGGCTATACTACCGAAGGATCTGACCCGGCTTCGCGAGGCTTGGCCATCCGATCGGCTCCGGGTCAAGCTTATTTATTCCCGCTGGGGAGAATACTAGGAGGGGATCGCATTGTCTCGCGGCCTTTACCGGCCCCCCGCGCGGGCCCCTTGGCCTCGGGTTTCCCCGCCTACCTCGGGCTATTATTGGATACGCCAAAACCCGCCCCAGCCCATCCTCTATCAACCGCCGCCCCAAATACTCTGGCACTTCCCGAGCCCAGAAGTTTATTACCAACCGCCCCCGCGCTTGGTCGAGATCCCGAGGCCTCCGGAACGGCTCTTCTACCAGCCCCCGCCGGTCGAGCTGATCCGTCCCCTGCCGCCCATGAGGGCCTACGTCTACGATCGCCCCGCCTATAGGGTATACTAGACCAAATACTTGCGAATCGGCCGTTCGATGGATGGGCCCTCCAGGGGATGGAATTGGGCGGATCGGCGAGGGGGAAGGGGAGGGAAAGGGTGGAGAGGCTCATAGCGATCCTAGAAAAGGAGTATCCCAACGCGAAGATAGCTCTGAACTACAGCAACCCGCTGGAGCTATTGGTCGCGACGATGCTCTCGGCCCAATGCACCGACGAGAGGGTGAACAAGGTCACGAAGGATCTATTCAAGAGGTATAGGACCGCGGAGGACTACGCCAACGCGGACCTCTCGGAGCTGGAGGAGGCCATAAGGCCGACGGGGTTCTATAGGGCGAAGGCGAGGAACCTGAAAAGGGCCGCAACGATCCTAGTGGAGAGGTTCGGTTCCGAAGTCCCGAGGGAGATGGACGCCCTGCTCGAGCTGCCCGGCGTGGCGAGGAAGACCGCGAACATAGTCCTCGCCAACGCGTATGGCATCATAGAGGGGATCGCCGTCGATACGCACGTCAGGAGGCTATCGAGGAGGTTGGGGTTGACGGATGAGGAGGACCAGGATGCGATAGAGAGGGACCTGATGGAGGCGGTGCCGAGGGAGTACTGGAATAGGATAACCTATCTACTGATGGAGCATGGGAGGAGGGTATGTAAGGCGAGGAGGCCGGCGTGCGGCGCTTGCGCGCTGAGCAAGATCTGCCCATCGGCCTTCAAGGCAGATCGAGGGCGATAGGATGGACTTGGAAGAATATAGGAGCAAGAGGGACTTCCGTAAGACCCCCGAGCCCAGCGGGGACATGGGCCCGAGGGGCGGCCCAGGCCGGATCTACGTCATCCAAAAGCATTACGCATCGCACCTCCATTACGATCTAAGGCTGGAGAAGGACGGCGTCCTGAAGAGCTGGGCCCTGCCGAAGGGGCCGCCGGATAGGCCGGATGTCAAGAGGCTGGCGGTCCAGACGGAGGACCATCCGATCGCATACGCGGATTTCGAGGGGATCATACCGGAGGGGATGTACGGCGCCGGGAAGGTGGAGATATGGGACAGGGGAACCTACGAGCCGATCGAGGAGGGCGAGGGCAAATGGGTATTCCGGATAATGGGCGATAGGTTGAGCGGTGATTATTGCCTGATCAGGTTGAGGCCGAAGGCGGGCGATAAGAATTGGTTGTTCTTCAAGAAGAAGGAGGGCTGAGGGCGGGCGGCCGGGGATGGATGGGCCCATCGGGTCGGATCCCCGGCTAGAGCTGGAGAGGCTGGCTCGGGCCATACGCCGATGCAAGAGGTGCCCTCTGCATAGGACTAGGAATAGGGCGGTTCCGGGCGAGGGCCCCCATGACGCTGGGATATTCTTCATCGGGGAGGGGCCGGGGAGGACCGAGGATCTAAAGGGCAGGCCCTTCGTCGGCAGGGCGGGCGGATTGCTCGACGAAATGCTCTCGGGCATAGGGCTCGAGAGGGATCGGGTATTCATGGGCAATGTGGTCAAATGCCGGCCCGTCGATGCTCGAGGCGGGGATAGGAGGCCCACCGAGGAGGAGATCGAGGCCTGCTCGCCATACCTGGATAGGCAACTGGAGCTGGTGAAGCCCGAGATAATATGCGCCTTGGGGGATACGGCCACCAGGTACGCCCTTAAGAAGTATGGGCTCGCCGCCTCGAGCATCGGCGAGCTGCACGGCCGAGCGTTGCGGATCGGCGGTGCGCTCTTGTTGCCCATGTACCACCCATCGGCCGCCTTATATAGGGCGCGGCTGAAGGCCTCGATGCGCGAGGACTTCGAAAAGCTCAAGGCCCTCATCTCTGAGTTGGGGATCACCTAAGGCCAGAAGCGATGCCCGATCCGCGACATCGTTATATTCTCCCCATGGGACATCAATCCCGGTCGGATTTGGAATACGGGCGCTTGAACGAGAGATTGATGGCCGAGTTGGAGTCGATAGTGGGATCCGAGAACGCCTCCACTAGGGTCGAGGACCTCCTCTGCGGATCCTATGAGGCGACCCCGCTCATCGACTACAGGCCCGATGTGGTAATCGCCCCAAAGACCGCGGAGCAGGTTTCGAAGGTCCTCCTCTTGGCCAATCGCCACCGCATACCCGTTACGCCCAGGGGTGCCGGCACCAGCTTGGCCGGCAACTCCCTGCCCGTGGCGGGTGGGATATGCCTCGATATGAGCTCCATGAAGTCCGTCTTGGAGTTCGATGGGGCGAACCAGACGATCGCCGTGGAGCCGGGCATCGTATGCGATACCTTGAACGACTACTTGGCGGATCGCGGGTTCTTCTTCCCCCCGGATCCCGCCAGCAGTCCAGCCGCCACCATAGGCGGCATGGTCGCCAACAACAGCGGTGGGAACAGGGCCCTGAAGTACGGCGTTACAAGGGATCACGTGCTATGGCTGGAGGCGGTCCTTCCGACCGGGGAAGTCGTCAAGACCGGATCGAGGACCTTGAAATCCGTTTCGGGTTATGACCTCACAAGGCTCCTCATCGGCTCGGAGGGGACCTTGGCCGTGATCACCAAGGTCGGGCTCAAGGTGACGGCCCTCCCCGAAGCCCGAGCAGCATCCCTTTACATATTCGACGATGTCGAAGAAGCCGTCAGGACCGCGGTCGAGATAAAATCCTCGGGCGTCCTGCCGAGCATGCTGGAGTTCATGGATGAGGCATCGTCCAAGGCCTCCTTTGAATACGCCCAGATGGATTGCCCGGAGGGATGCGCTGTGCTTGTGGAGTGCGATGGATGGGCGGAGGCCGTGGAGAGGGAGGCGGAGGCGGTCCATGGGATAGCCTTGAAAAGGAAGCCAAAATTCTTCGCCAGGGCCTCCTCCTCCGAGGAGAGGGAACGGCTCATCTCCGCTAGGAAGGCGGCCCTCCCAGCCCTCTCTAGGGCCGCGCCGACCGTATTCATGGAGGATCTGACCGTTCCGGTGACCAAGATCCCCGAGGCCTACGCGAGGATAGCGCGCATACCGCATGAGCTGGGCGCGCCGATCGGGGTCAGCACCTTTGGCCACATAGGCGAGGGGAACCTCCACCCGAACTTCCTCCTCGATGGGAGGGACCCGGAGCAAAGAGAGGCGCTCCTGAAGGCCTTGGACGTTCTGTATAGGGATGTGGTCATCCCGTTGGGTGGGAGCGTTACGGGGGAGCACGGGATTGGGATCTCGAGGGGGGATTACATGGAGCTCGAGCACGGGGTGAAATTGGTGGGCCTGATGCGCGAGATAAAGAGGACGTTCGACCCTAATATGATCCTGAACCCATACAAGGCGAAGGGCGGGCCCTGGCCCCCGCCCGGATTGATGATGGGTGCGGCGCCTTGAGGCCCGACATCCCGGAAACCCCTCTGAAGGGCTTTTTGGAAGATCTGGAGAAATGCGTTAGGTGCGGATTTTGTAAGGAGCTCTGCCCAGTAGGGGATCTCTATCCATGGGAGGCCAACTCCCCTAGGGGCAAGGTGCAGTTGCTAAAGGGGTTGGCGAGGGGAAGCCTCAGGGCCTCCGATTACATCGTGGATCGCATGTACTTCTGCACCACTTGTGGCTATTGCCTGAGGAGATGCCCGTCGGGCGTGAGGACCAATGAGGCATTCGAGGCGGCGAGGGCGACGCTGGTCGGGCTCGGCCTTGGGATCCCGGAAGAGCACCTCAGGATAGTCGATAGCATATCGAGGTTCGGAAATCCATTCGGGGAGCCCGAGGGCGCTAGGGAGCGTTGGATCCCGCCCGGGTTGAAGGTCGGAGGGCGATCCGAGGTCCTCTATTGGGCTGGCTGTATGGCATCGTATAGGCTCGAGGAAACGGCCATCTCGACCGCGAGGATCCTCGATGCGGCGGGGCTGGAATTCACGACGCTGGGCAGGGCGGAGGGCGACTGCGGGTCGATCCTGATAAGGACCGGCCATTGGCCGGAGGCCAAGAGGTTGGCTGAGGAGAATGCGAGGAGGTTCGAGGAGCTCGGCGCCAAGACCCTAGTCACCTCCTGCCCCGGCTGCTTCAGGACCTTCGCCAACGACTACCCGAGGCTCTTCGGCATAGACCTCAAGGGAGATCTGGGCTTGGAGGTAATCCACTCCTCTCAGCTCTTCGAGAGGCTGATGGGCGAGGGGAGGATCGGCGCATCTGGTCTTGGAGTGAAGGTGGCATACCACGACCCCTGCCACTTGGGGAGGCATATGGGCATCTACGACCCCCCGAGGAACGTGATCCGCGGCTCTGGGGCGGAGCTGCTCGAGCATTCGAAGTCGCGCTGGCTCGCCTCATGCTGCGGTGCCGGGGGCGGCTTCAGGTCCGCCCACGGCGAACTTTCGCTGAGGCAGGCAGCTAGGAGAGCGGAGCAGCTCTCAGGGTTGGGGATCGATGCCATCGTCACGGCATGCCCCTTCTGCGTCGTTAACCTCAGGAAGGGCATGGAAGGGCTCGGGAAGGGGATACCCGTTTACGACCTTCCGGTATTCCTCGAGATGGCGATGGCGAAGGGAAAAGGCCCGTTCAGATCGACTAGGCCCTAATCCTCTTGCCATAGCGGTTCAGGCTCGAGAGCAGCAGGGCCGAGGACATCAGCGCCAGCGCCAATAGGGGCAACCAGCCCATCGGGAACTCCGGGATGAATGCGAACCCAAGTTGCGTGCTGGCATCCTCGAAGCCCGGCTTGCTGGCCGTCAAGAATACCCTATAGGATCCGGCATTGGAGCCAGTGGGCATTTTGAACTCATAGGAGAATCGACCATTGCCATCCGTGTACAGCAGGGCCAAGTTCACCGGCATCCCGGATTCGGAGTTCACTTGGATCGATATCGTCGCATCCCGCACCAAGTTCCCGCCCTCATCCTTTAGTACTCCGGAGATCCCTATGACTTCATCGGCACCGTAGGATGACTTGGACATGGAGGCGGTCAGCGAGAGCTTCGCCCCCTCCGCCGTCGGGAGGGCGTGGAGCGCGATTGCCAACAGGATCAAGAGCAGCGGCATTGCCCTGAGGCCTCTCAAATCGATCACCGCTTTACTTATGGCCAGCGCGCCAGCCGGCTGGTATCGGGATGGGGGATAAAAGGTTTAGGTACTTCCTAGAATCATCTTGGGATTGGGAGGGGGCCTAGCCCGACTGAGTCGCAGTAGTGCTCGCTGTTTCGGAGGTGGCGGTCCCCGCCTCGGATGTGGTAGTTGTGGTCGTAGTAGTGGTCGTCGCTACCGTCGTCGCGGTCGTGGTTGTGGTGGCTTCAGTGGTTGTAGTGGTCGTCGAGGTTGTGGTCGTGGTGGTGCTGGTCGTCGTCGCGGATGCGCTCGTGGACTCGGTGCTCGTCGTAGTCGTGGTCGTCGCAGTGGCGGTAGTTCCGCTCGCCGTCCCGCTCGTCGTTGTGGTGGTGGACTCAGGGGATACCACTACAAACGAGGATATCTGGTTGGCTAGGAACTTCCCCCCCTCCGATATCATCTTATCCGAGACGAACGCCTTGACCCTGTAGGCCCCTAGGTAGGCGCCGGTCGAAAGCATGAGGCTGAACCCGGCCCTCACCTCGGCCCCCCGCCCGATGGTCGTTATCTGGAACTGGACCATCAGGGGGACGCCGCCCGGGTCGTCGACCTCCGCCCAGATCGTGCCCCTCTCCAAGGGGGAGCCCGTGTTCCTGACCACCACCCACACTATGAGGGTCTCTCCCGGCGAGAAGGCGGATCTGCTGGCATTCCCCAAGTCGGTCAGGTAAAGGGCCACTATCGCCACCGCGGGGGTTTGGCTCTGACCTACGCTGAACGATGCCTGTCCGCGCCCATCGATATAGCCCTCTTTGCTGGCGGTCACGTAGACGGCATAAGTCCCGGATTGGGCATCCTTTGGAAGCGTGAAGCTGTTGTGGAAGGACCCGATCGAGTCGGTGGATACCAATTCGGTCTGAGTCGCCCTCCCAGAGGGATCGTCCACCTGGATCGAAACCTTGGCCCCCTCGACGAGGTTCCCCGAGGAGTCCTTGACCGATCCCCTTATGTCCACAACCTCACTCTGGGCATAGTTCTGCTTGTCGGTCCCCACGGATACGACCAGGGCGCCCACATGCGTGGCCGTCGTGGTGGTCGTGGCGGTAGTTGTGGAGGTCGCGTTCCGACCCCCAACTATCAGGGCGGCCTCCGCCGAATGGGTGGCGTCCCCGCCCTTGCCGATCACGGTCAAACGATAAACGCCCTCTGCCGTGTTGGGCATTATTATGACCGTCAGGATCGTGGCGAAGGTCGGTATGCCATAGGGCTTATCGATGATCCCCGTGGCGCTCGGTGGCACCCCTTTGAGCTTCAGCTCCACGCCCTCCCTGAAATGGCCCATCGACCTGACCGAGATCGCGTACTTGACCACGGAGAGCCTCCCCGAGGGGGCCGTCCTCACCGAGGGCGTTATGTCCAATAGGAAATCCTCCTCGGCCTTCGCGCGGTCCTTCTTATCCTCGCTGCCGGGGGGCTTCGCCGGATTGGCCCCGATGGCGACCGCGGGCAATACGCCCCCGATCAACAACAGCAGCATGAAAACCGATGCGAACTCCCGCCTCATGGATTTTGCACCGCACCTAATGAGCCCTCCCGGATATTTAAATGTTTCTATGTGCTACACATTTACTAATAAAATCGCCCGATAGGGCTCATGGGATTGGGACGGCATCAAGGGCCGAGCGGACGGCCCCCGCCCCTTCGGCTGCCGGGCCCAAGCCTCTCGGCTATGGCATGCGCTATTATGGGCAGCGCTATCGTGGCATCGCAGTACACGGTAACTATTTTTCCCTCGACCGATTCCTTGCCCCAGCTTATGCCCTCCTCCAGCGTGGCGCCGCTGAGCCCCCCCCACTGCGGCGAGTCCGTTGTTATCTGCACTGCGTACTTGTGGGGGTAGAAGGTCTCACCGACGCCCTTCCTCTTCAACCCTTCGCGGCCCGGGATCGCGAACTGCTCGTACATGAGATCCGGGGTGACCGCGAAGAGCTGGATGAACTCCTTGGGCACCCCCC
>Ga0123519_10016093_pt1 | contig 10431 bp, 10 predicted proteins | sample YelNatPaOPRAMG02_FD_87396 | JGI IMG/M metagenome (GOLD analysis project Ga0123519, IMG submission 87396) | Hot spring microbial communities from Yellowstone National Park - Yellowstone National Park OP-RAMG-02 (version 2) | ecosystem: Environmental > Aquatic > Thermal springs > Hot (42-90C) ...
AACGCCCGATCTCAGCGCGGTCTCCGCGATCTTCTGCATCTGGTAATTCAACGTCGTATAAACCCGCAGCCCTCCGCCGTAGACTACATCATCTCCGAACTGGTCTCGAAGGATTTGAGCCACATAATCGACGAAATGCGGCGCTTTGTACGCATTGCGACCGGTACGCTTGGCAATGATATGCGGCACTTCGGTCTCGGCTTCCTGGGCCTCGTTGCGGGTGATGTAACCCTGGTCCACCATGTGCTCCAGGACTTCATTCCGCCTGCCGGTGGCTTTGCGGATATTTTCGTTCGGAGAATAGCCCGACGGCTTCTGCGGGAGCCCCGCGAGCATCGCGCATTCCGAGAGATCGAGCTCATCTACATCTTTGCCGAAATATGTTCTCGAAGCAGCCTGCACGCCGAATGCGCCGCTTCCGTAGAAGACCTGATTCAGGTAGAGCTCGAGAATTTTATCCTTGGTGAAGTTGTGCTCGATGAGGATTGCCAGCACGGCTTCCTGAATTTTTCGTTGAATCGTCTTGCGCTGCGTGAGGTAGACGTTTCGCGCAAGCTGCTGCGTGATAGTGCTTGCTCCCTGCTCGCTCTTGCCGTGCCGCAGGTTCACGATCAACGCGCGCGCGATGCCGTAGAAATCGATCCCGGAATGCTCGTAGAAGCGCTTGTCCTCGATTGCGATAGTCGCATTGCGCAGGTCCTTGGGGATATTTTTCAAGGGGACGTTGGTGCGGTTCTCGCGGAAAATCCTGCCCAGCAGGATGCCGTCCGAAGAATAGACGAGCGTAGCCTCGGGGGCTTCGAAGTCGTTGATATTCGGCAGCGTCTTAGAGAGGCTGACGAACAATCCCAGCCCCACTCCTACCGTGGCGCCCATAAAGAGCAGAATCCCGATCTGCAGAACAGTCACGACCGTCCTGATCCGGCTCCGCCGTCGCCGGCTTAGGCCGGTCCCTCGTGTCGATGCAGAGTTCATTTTCATTTTGCTCCCAATGCTCACTCAAATTATAAATACGCCTGAGATAGGTGTCAATGTAGCCAAAGAGCTGATAGCTAAAGAGAAAGCTGACAGCTATAAAAACAGCTATGGTATAATAAATCCTGTTAAACGGAGACAATTTTCGAATGTATGAAATTGCTATAGAAGATACTTTTGACGCAGCCCACTGCTTGCGTGATTACGAGGGAAGCTGCAGTAATCTGCACGGACACACTTATCGTGTCCGCGCTGCGTTTCGCTTCCGCTCGCTCGCGGATTCCGGGCTCGCATTTGACTTTAAAAAAGCTAAGGACCTGCTCAAATCTATTCTGGACCACCTGGATCACAAGTATATTAACGAACTATCCGAGTTTTCGATACAAAATCCCTCCGCGGAAAATATCGCCAGGCATATCTTCGACCGGATCAAAGACCAGGTAGAGCAGGTCTACAGCGTAAGTGTGTGGGAAACCCCCACCTCCTGCGCTACCTATTTCGAAGAGGACTAGCCGATGGCTTCCGAGCATATTCACGGCTGGATATATGAAATATTCTCGTCGATACAGGGAGAAGGTCTTTACTGCGGGCAGCGACAGACTTTCGTCAGGCTTGCCGGCTGTAACCTTGCCTGCGACTACTGTGATACCCCCTCTTCTCGCGACCCGAAACCGGCTTGCTGCAAGGTTGAAAAACCAGCAGGCAGCGATCGCTTTATCGAGATAGCGAACCCGGCGAGCGTAGAGCAAATTCTGGGCGAATGTAAAGAGCTCGGATGCAAGACCATCGCAATCACCGGCGGAGAACCGTTGGTGCAGGTGGATTTCCTCGAGAATCTATTAAGTGCGCTTAAAGATGCCGGCATGTTCACATACCTGGAGACCAACGGCACGCTTTATAAAGAACTGGCGAGCGTGGTGTCGTATGCCGATGTGGTCGCGATGGACATAAAACTTGCCAGCGCGTCCGGGCATGATTATTGGGATGAGCACAGGCAGTTTCTCGAAGTCGCCGGGGTGACCGAAGTGTTCGTTAAAATGGTAGTTTCCGCCGGTACGACCGAAGAAGAGATCCATCACTGCTCCGATCTCATCGCCGAGGTAGATCACAACGTCCCGCTCGTAATCCAGCCCGTCACCGCCAGCGCTCCTGTGCCAGGTGCGATTCTTATGCGGTTTCAGGAGATCGCCTCGGAGAAACTTGCCGACGTCCGAGTAATTCCACAGTGCCATAAGCTGCTTGGGATTTTATAGAAAGAAAGCAGACAGCTGAAATCTAACATGCCTAAAATCGCAATGACTACCACGGTCCCCGTGGAGGTAATATACGCCGCCGGGCATACCCCGGTGGATCTTAATAACGTGTTCATAACCGCCGAGGACCCCGCCTCGTTTATCACCGAAGCCGAATACCAGGGCTATCCGCGCAGCGCGTGCGGGTGGATCAAGGGAATATATTCGGTCGCTGTGAAGGGTGGGGTGGATGCGGTCATTGCGGTGGTCGAGGGCGACTGCTCGCAGACCCAGGCGATGATGGAAACCCTTGAAATGCATGGTGTTGATATTATCCCCTTCAGCTTCCCCCACGGCCGCGACCGTGAAGCTCTCCGCGTGCAGATAGAGAAGTTGATCGAGCGGCTCGGGGCGACATGGGATAATACGCTCGCATGGAAACAGCGGCTCGATAAGGTCAGGCGGAAGGTCCACCGGCTCGATGAGCTCACCTGGAGCCGTGGCACTGTGAACTCGTTCGATAACCACTATTATCAGGTTTCCTGCAGCGATTTCAACCGCGATCCCGATGCATTTGCGTTTGAGGTCGATGATAAAATTGCACTGGCTGAGCATGCCGGAGCGATAGATGGTGGTCTCAGGCTCGGTTACATCGGCGTGCCCCCGATATTTTCGGATTTTTACGAACACATCGAAAGCCTGGGAGCCAGGATCATATATAACGAGGTTCAGCGGCAGTTCACGATGCCGTTCGATACCGATGATATAATCGAGCAATACGCGCTATATACCTACCCCTACGATGTTTTCACCCGCATCGAAGATATCCGCCGCGAGGTCGATCGCCGCAAGCTCCAGGGCCTTATCCACTACACCCAGAGCTTCTGCTTCCGCCAGATTCAGGATATCATCATACGCAAAATGATCGACATCCCGATCCTCACGATAGAGGGAGACACCCCGATGAAGCTCGATGCTCGCACGAAAGTGCGAATCGAGAGCTTCGTGGAGATGCTTAGCTGATGCCATTACCAAATCGAAACGAAATCCACCCCGGCGCGCGAGTGCGCATCGTAGAAAAACAGAATCAGCCCACCGGCGCTCTTACCGAGGGCACGGTCGCGCGAATTCTTACAAAAAGTCCCGCCCATCCACACGGCATAAAGGTGATGCTGCAGGACGGCCGTGTCGGACGGGTAAAGGAGATTGTCGCGCAGGGCTGATTTATACGGCATATTGGGGAATACTGAAATACGTTTCCTTCGGGGAACCGAGAATTATTAATATGAGGGAGGCCCTTTCCGATGCAAATAGAACTTACGAGAGAGCAATACAGAGAACTTGTCCACACCATCCTCGCCGGAACCTATGTCCGCGAGGCTGTTGAAGAATGGCAGGGGTCTCCCGACTGGGAGCGGCTCGGAAAACTGGAGGAATACATTCTCTCCTTTGCCGGTCAGTTCGCCTCCGAGGATATGGTCCAGCGCGTCGATGGTGAATGGATTCCGACCACTGAAGTAACTGATCAGATGGAAAATACCATCGATGAGTATAACGATATCGAGTTCTGGGATCAGCTCAGTTCCAGGCTCGGCCAACGAGACGCCGAGCGCACCATGACCAGCCAGGAACGAAGAGAACTCGAGACAATGGGCCAATACCCCGACCGTGTCTACGATTTCTTCAACAAATGGACCGAGGAGTTCGAGGAGCACGGAGTGGATCGGTTAGAGGTGAAGGAATAGGAGGGTTCTGGCAATAATTGTTTGTTCGCGGTTATTATATCGCGGTCTAATTAACCGAGACGTATGCTCTGATGCGTCGACTTATTTAATTCTCAATGCACCATTATTCTGGAGCGATGTGATAAATTAACTATCAGGCAAATAAATGTTGATGCTGTAACTCGCTTGTGCTAACTCCCATGCAACCGTTGACACTGATGAGGATTGACATTATCATTACGGTTATCAGGGGAGGGCTTTGTGAGCGACGTTAATCTAACTCAAAATGAGGCTGACGCATTAATTGCAGCAGAAAAGCATCGTATCGACAATAAGAGATACGATTTTCCTGGTTTGGGAGGCAGCCTAACGATCCAATTAGTTTCATCCAATAAGAGAGAAAACTTCATTTTAGATATAAGGCGAGGTAGGATAGACCTTAATAGGGCAACGTATCAGAATCGTGGAAGGCAGGTTGTAACATTGATACGCTTGGACCTTGGCGCACAACCACATAGGAATCCTGATCAAAAAGAAATACCATCTCCACATCTACATATCTATCGAGAAGGTTATGGTGATAAATGGGCAGAACCTTTACCTGCTGATAAATTCTCGAATATTAAGGATCTATTCCAGACCATCCAAGATTTCATGGCTTACTGTAACATTACACTACCACCATTAATTGATAAGGGGTTGTTCTCGTGATAAGCGAAGTCCAGCATTTGCTGGAACGATACATTTCTTGGTTGCGTGACCGAACTGTCCTTCGTGAGATTGATGGCTGGGTTGAAATTACTACGCCTTATCTAGATAGACACAATGATTACCTTCAGATATATATAAAGAAGGAGAACAATGGATTTCTACTTACTGACGATGGATATGTGATTGATGATCTAAAGCTCTCAGGGTGTAATTTAGATAGCAGAAAACGGCAAGATCTGCTTAAAATGACGCTTAATGGGTTCGGCGTTCAGATGGAGGGTGATACTTTAATAGTCCGAGCGTCTGCAGATAATTTTGCAGCAAAGAAGCACAATCTTATACAGGCAATGCTTGCAATCAATGATTTGTTTTACCTGGCTACTCCTTTAGTTGCTAGTGTGTTTATTGAAGATGTTAGCAATTGGTTTGAGCTTTGTGATATACGTGCTACCCCGAGAGTAAAATTCACTGGCAAAAGCGGCTACGATCACGTTTTCGATTTTGCAATTCCGAAATCACGCGAACAACCAGAACGGATTGTGAGAGCTATAAGTAGACCTGTGCGAGATAATGCAGAAGCTGTTGCTTTTGCCTGGGTTGATACACGTGAGGTTCGACCTGAAAACTCGCGCGCATATGCTTTTTTAAATGACACTGAGCATATTCTTCCTTCGGCTATAATAGATGCATTGAGGAGTTATGATGTAAAGCCGGTACTTTGGAGCCAGCGTGAATTGGTGCGAGAAGAGTTAGCCGCTTAATTCTATCTTCTCCACCTCCCCAAACACCTTCTCCCGAACCTCTCCGACCGGCTTTTCTTCCACCAGCGTTTTTCCATCTCGTATCGCCCGCTTCAGGAGTTCGATTCTTGTTCCGCCGCAGGGGCAGGTCAGGTAGGATTCGGGATAGGAGTAGGGGACGACTACTTTATCGAAGCAGTTTTCGCAGCGCAGGAGTTGTTTTTTTCCGGAGGACTTCCCGCGCTTGGCAAAGGGTTGACCGTCGATTTCTACTATATCCAGCGCGAAGTCGATTGTATCCGCGTTCGAGATAGATGTGCCTACTCCGTAGCCGTCGCAGTGGGGGTTAAGCTGGATTATATCCTCCTCGTCTACGCCGCCGCTCACGATCAGCTTCACGTGATCAAAGCCCCGGATATTCAGCTCCCAGCGCACCTCGTCGAGTATCCTCGCCATATTACCGCGCCTCGAGCCCGGTGTATCGAACCTGACTCCCGCGAGCTTTTCTTTGAGCGCGTGAGCCGCCGCGAGCGATTCAAACTTTTCATCGCACAGCGTATCCACCAGCGCTACCCTCGGCACTTTCGGATCGATTATCTCATCAAACCGCTTTACCGCATCGACCACGTTCCCGAGCATCAACACAAGCGCATGAGGCATCGTTCCGCTTGGCTCGATCCCCATCAACTCCGCCGCGAGCACCACCGATACCCCGTCGCAGCCGCCGATATATGCGTTGCGCTCGATCACGGGCGCTAAGGTTGGAAGCATCCGGCGCGCTCCGAAGCTGATTACCTGCCTGTCCCCTGCCTTAAGCTTGCACCTCGCCGCCTTGGTGGCAATCCCACTGGGCTGGCAGATATATCCGAGGATAGCCGTTTCGAGCACCGCAAAGGTGACATAATCGCCCGTTATCTGCAATACGGGATCCCAGGCTCCGAAGACTGTTCCCTCTTCGAGGGCTTCCACCTCGACATCCAACCCTTCCAGCAGCCCGAGCGCATCGTGGATTCCCGTCAGCACCCCCCATTTATAACCATGAGGGAGCGACGAAGTCTGCACATCCACCGTCACGCGTTTATGGACATCCAGCTTTTCGAGGATCTCACGCGTGCGCTGGAAATATATATCGGTGGTCTTCCCGGATCGAATCTCATCGTAAGTAGCAGTGCGCATAGATGGATTCTACCCGCTTTTCTCAGTCGGTGAAGGCCGACTTTGTGCTTTTGCAGCAGTGGTTTTAACTGCAGGGGTTATTACCGCAGATTCATCACCTGCCGCACTTCCACAAGTGTCTCTCTTGCTACCTTTCGTGCTTTCTCTGCCCCCACCGCGAGAATTTCATCTACGAGCCTCGGATCAGCGGCATATCGCGCCCGGCGCTCTCTGATCGGAGCAAGACGTTCATTCAACAACTCCGCGAGCCGCAGCTTCGTATCCACGCAGCCGATTATTCCCTGCTCGCAATCCTCGTGCAGATCGGCGCGACCATAGAGCTTCAGCATCTCATAAACCGCGCAGCCTTCCCTGTGACCCTTATCGTGCCTGTGGACCTTCGTGGGATCGGTATACATCGCGCGGACTTTCGCGGTGGTCTCTTCGGGTGAATCGGCGAGGTAGATCGCATTATCATAGCTCTTCGACATCTTCCGCCCATCGAGCCCCGGTACTTCGGCGTATTCTGTCAAAAGCGCCTTGCAATCGGGGAAAGTGGGTTTATAGAGGTAATTGAATCGGCGTCCGATCTCGCGGGAGAGTTCCAAATGTGGAAGTTGATCCCTGCCCACCGGGACCACATCCGCTTTGTAAGCCAGGATATCAGCCGCCTGCAGCACCGGATATCCCATCAATCCGTAGCTGATCGCCTCGAGCTTGAGCTGCTCTTGTTTTTCTTTGAAAGTGGGCACGCGTTCGAGCCAGGAAATGGGAGTCACCATCGATAGCAGCAGGTGCAGCTCCGCGTGCTCCTTTATATCCGACTGCACGAATATTGCGCATTTCTCAGGATCGAGTCCTGCCGCAAGGAAGTCGATTGCGACCTCGCGCTTATATTCCTTGATGAGCTCGGTGCGATTGTAGAGGGTGGTGAGCGCGTGCCAATCGGCTACGAAGAAATAGGCTTCGTATTCATCCTGAAGCCTGACCCAATTCGCAAGCGCCCCTTCGAGGTTTCCTAGATGCAGCATCCCCGTAGGCTGCATCCCCGAAAGCAACCTTCCCTTCCCCATAAAACCACCACTTGAAAGCGCTCGATGTTAAATAACTTATGAGCACATTTGCTGATTAACAATAATTAGCGAAGCGCCTCGGATTACGGCGGCTCCCGCCGCTTTATCTGGCTTACAATCTACAGCCAGACCAGCAATGTCAATACAGGATCAGCAAGTAAGATATCCGATAGTGCGGCCTGCGAAGATAGCTGTTATCAATCAATCCGTGCTTCGACTCTCGCAGCCCCAGGCTACTGTCGTCCGGGGGATACGGCCACCATAGCTGGATCAATATTGATAGCCAAGACAGGCCTACTCAGCACTACCGGGTATCTCTATGATACCTGTATCAGTACAGACCTTCACCCACAGCCTATTCAACATTCAAAATTAAAAATTGAGAATTCCCCCTACGGTATTCCCGTAAATACCTTCCACAGGAAACCGGCCGGTGGTCCGATTATATGCCCGAACAAATTACCCGGCAGCAAAAACAAAGCCAGGAACAGGAACATACCGAACTGAGCCGCAAACATGTCGAACTTCTTCGCGCTCTCATAGGGCAGGATCGCCGAGAGAATATGCGAACCATCCAACGGTGGAATCGGTATCAGGTTAAACAGCGCCAGTCCGATGCTCACCATTACGATCGTTTCCAGCAGTATCTCTCCGTTTACGAGCACCGGCGAGCCGCTGTTCGCCATCGGAACCGCGGTAAATCTCAGCACTGTTCCCACGACCGCGGCTGTAAGCAAATTCGATAGCGGACCCCACAGCGAGACCATCAGGTTATCCCATCTCGGTCTTCTCAACCTGTAGGGATTCACCGGAACAGGCTTTCCCCATCCGATTCCGAAGCCGCTGAGCGATGAAATTACCATCATAATGGTGCCCAAGGGGTGGAGGTGGTCAATCGGGTTAAGCGAAACGCGTCCCGCCAGTTTCGCGGTATCGTCTCCCGCCCGATACGCCGAATATGCATGAGCAAATTCGTGGATGGTAAGGCACACGAGCAGAGCCACCATCGACATCACAAAGTGATAAATATTAAAATCGCCAAACGGATTACTCATATATCACATGATAGCACAACGCGCCCCCGGATGCATCCGTGGGCGCGTGGGGAAAGTCACTGCGTGTCCAGTTAATTAAGGCGATCCGGCATGACGTCGCATCTCACCAGATCTTCCAGCGTCTCGCGTCTCACCACCAGGTCGGCCTTGCCCTCCATGACAAGCACCACAGCCGGGCGAGTGAAGCGGTTATAATTATTTGCCATCGCATAATTGTATGCGCCGGTAGTCTGGACCGCGAGTAAATCGCCGGTTTTCGCCTCCGGTAATATTACGCCTGGAATAAGCGTATCAGTTTCACAATGTCTCCCGGAAACTGTATATTTAACCGTAGGAGTTTCGCCTGCCCTGTTTGCAATCATTGCCGAATAGATAGCATCATAAAGCGCGGGCCTTGGGTTATCCGAAAGGCCGCCGTCCACCGAAAGATAAATCCTCTTGCCCGGGGCTTCGGCTATGTTTACTTCCTTGATAGGGCCGATGGTATACAGGGTCGTGCCTGCTTCGCCAGCGATCGATCTCCCCGGTTCCATCATCAGCTTCGGCTTTGATATCCCCGCCTCAGCCACCGCTACGATCACAGCCTCGCTTACTATCTTCGCAAACTGCTCGATCCTGAGCGGCTCGTCATCTTTGAGGTAGCGCACGCCCACGCCGCCGCCCATATTGAGCACGCCGATCTGGGTCCCGATCTCATCACTGATCTGCCGGATGAACCCCGCCATCACCGATGCCGCTTCGACGTAGGGTGTGGGGTCGAATATCTGGCTTCCTACGTGACAGTGCATGCCCGCGAGATTCAGGCCTTTGCTCGCAACGGCTCGCTTCGCGGCTTCGAGCGCAGCTCCGCTCTTTATGTTGAACCCGAATTTACTGTCCTGCTGTCCGGTGCGGATCAGGCGATGCGTGTGCGGGTCGACTCCGGGGTTGCAACGGAGCATAACGCTTTGCGTCTTTCCTGCGTCTTCGGCGATGCAGCTTAAAAGCTCGATCTCGTGGAAGCTATCGAGGACGACATAAGCTACGCCATATTCCACCGCCATCTCGAGCTCTTCGGCCGATTTATAATTCCCATGCATCACTATCCGGTCCATCGGGAATCCAACTCGCTTCGCCGTATAAAGCTCGCCCGCGCTCGCAACATCCAGCCACATTCCTTCCTGATCCATCACGCGGCACATCGCCGATACGGTGAACGCCTTACTTGCATAAGCAATCGCCGAATCGCCATACTCCGCCGCGAACGCGGATCGATAGGTGCGGCACCGCGTCCGAATATCCGCCTCGTCCATTATATATAGCGGGGTACCGAACTCGGCTGCGAGATCGACTATATCGCACCCGCCAATCTCGAGGTGATTCCTGTTATTTATCTTTTGTGTGCCAAGTAACATCATAATGCTCTCAGACCCCTTCCCAATCGCCACAAAACAACGAACCGGCCTCCGTGAAATGCTCAGCCGGTTCCGATTTAATCTAACACAAGTACTTTCCGTTGTCAACGAAGGTTCGATTGCCGGGTGCGCGGGAAGGGAATTTAATCGCGAAAGCACGAAAGGGCGAAAGGGGATTTAGTAATGAGTAGTGATTAATGAGTAATGAGTATCGGCTGTAGGTGAAGGTCTTATCTATCAATGATTGGTGAAGCGCCTTTGGAGTGCGGCGCGTCCGGCGCTTTATCTGGCTTACAATCTACAGCCAGACCAACAATATCAATACAGGATCAGCAAGTAAGATATCCGATAGCACTGAGTGCGAGCCGTAGG
>Ga0123519_10016096_pt1 | contig 10430 bp, 8 predicted proteins | sample YelNatPaOPRAMG02_FD_87396 | JGI IMG/M metagenome (GOLD analysis project Ga0123519, IMG submission 87396) | Hot spring microbial communities from Yellowstone National Park - Yellowstone National Park OP-RAMG-02 (version 2) | ecosystem: Environmental > Aquatic > Thermal springs > Hot (42-90C) ...
CTTGTACTTGAGGTCCTGGGGAGGGCCGCCGATGGCCACGTGGGAGATGAGCTGGTTGTCGTCACCGAGCTTCACGCGGCCGTGCAGAACGCAGTTGGGGCCGATGCTGTTGCGGGCTCCCAGCACCACCTCGGGTCCGATGTAGGTGAAGGGACCAATGGTGCAGCCGGCACCGATCTCGGCGCCCGGGTCCACAACGGCTGAAGGATGGATAGTCGTCATTCTCATGCCTCGTCCCTGTTCTAAAGGTGATTGCGCCCCGCGGTTGTCCGGCATGCCGCCGGGCATTCGGGCCAGCTCCTCGCCCCCGCTCCTGCTTTTGGCCTCAGCGGTTCACCATGGCCGACAGAATGACGGCCTCGGCCACGAGGGTCCCGTCCACAAAGGCCTTGCCCTGCAGCTTGCAGGTGGTGGCCTTGCGCTTGAGAACCTCCAGCTCGAAGCGGATCTGATCGCCTGGAACCACGGGCTTGCGAAAACGCGCCTCGTCGATGCCCATGAAGTACACCAGCTTTTGATCCCGGTCCGGGATCTCCCTCAGGAGCAGCACCCCTCCCACCTGGGCCATGGCTTCGATGATGAGGACTCCCGGCATCACGGGTTTCCCCGGAAAGTGTCCCTGAAAGAACTCCTCGTTGACGGTGACGTTCTTGATGCCCACGATCCGTTTGCCGGGCTCCATTTCCAGGATCCGGTCCACGAGGAGAAAGGGATACCGGTGCGGCAGGATCTGCTGGATTTCCGTCACGTCCATCATTGCGGACTCCCCTTGGAGGGTGGCCCAGAGCTGGCGAGAGACTCCTCAAGGCGCTTGAGACGTCGGAATAGCTCCTCCAGGCGTCCCGTGAGGGCCCTCTCCTTGAGCCAGAGGCGGTGTTCTTGCGCCGGGTGGCCCGTGACAAAACCCCCGTCGGGGACGTCCTTGGTGACGGCCGACTTGGCCCCCACCCGTGCCCCATTGCCGATCCGAATGTGGCCGACGGCGCCCGATTGGCCCGCGAAGATGACGCCTTCCCCGAGGACGGTGCTCCCGCTGATGCCCACCTGGGCCACCAGCAGGCATCGGGGACCGATGCGGACGTTGTGGGCCACCTGGACCAGGTTGTCCACCTTTGTACCCTCGCCGATGCGCGTCTCCTCGATGGCTCCTCGGTCCACGGTGGTGTTGGCGCCGATCTCCACGTCGCTCTCCACCACGGCCCGGCCGATCTGAGGAATCTTGATGTGTTTTCCGGCCTCCTGGGCGTAGCCGAACCCATCGGAGCCGATAACCGCGCCGGCGTGGAGGACCACACCATTGCCGAGGATCGTCCCGTCGTACAGGACCACGCGCGGAAAGAGGTGGCAGTGCTCTCCGAGCTCGCAGCCGGCTCCCAGGACGCATCCCGCTTCGATGACGCTTCCAGCGCCCACCCTGGTTGCGTCGCCGAGGACCACGTAAGGCCCAACGCAGGCGTCGGGGGCGACTTCGCACCGCTCCCCAAGAATGGCGGTGGGGTGGATGCCTGGCTTGAATTGGCGGGGCTTGTAAAAGAGTCCGATGGCTCTGGCGAAGGCGACGTAGGGATCTTTGCAGACGAGGAGCGTCCTCCCGGGCAGGCTCTCCCCCTCGGACACGAGGATGGCTCCGGCCCCGCTGACGCGGGCCGCCTCCCGGTACTTCGGATTGGCCAGAAAGGCGAGGTCACGGCCGGTGGCGGAGTCCAGAGGGGCGATCCCGAAGAGTTCCATTTCGGGATCGCCCACGATCCGGGCTCCAACCTGTCCGGCGATGGCCGAGATCTTCATTATTCCTATTTTCCACTCGCGGCGGTGCTCGTGCCGGGGTAGGCCTGATTCATGGCCGCGATGATATCCGAGGTGATGTCAAGGGGTTCCGCGTTGTAGAGGCAGATACCCTTCTCCAGCACCAGCGAGAGCCCCTTGCTCTGGGCGTACTGCGTGATCACCCCCGCGAGCTTCTGCTGGAACTCGGCCTGCATCTTCTGGCTGCGGGCCTCCATCTCGTCCTGCGCCGCCTTGGCGTAGGCCTGGTATTCGTACATCTTGGAGTTGAATTTGGCCCTGAGGTCGTCCTTCTTATCCTCGCTGAGCTTGGGGTCCTTGACCTGATCCTCCAAGGCCTTCAGCTCGGTTTCCTTGGCCGTGATCTGAGCCTGCTTTTGATCGTGGAAAGCCTTCAGAGCGGCCTGAATGCTTTTCCCCTCCTTGCACTCGTTGGCCACGCGCATGGTGTCCACCACGGCGATTTTGAGCTGGGCTTGGGCAAACACGCCGAGGGATGCGAGGGTGAGGGTGGCCGCGAGGGCGGCTGTGAGTTTCCGCATGGTTCGTTCCTCCTTGAGGTCCTTATCAGAACGTCAGTCCTATGGAGAGCTGGAAATTGCTGAAGTCGTCGTTGGGCCGCTTCTTCAGGTTGTAGGCGTAAATGAGCCTCAGCGGCACGTTGAACTGGGGAATGAAGAATCGCAGCTCCGCCCCCGCGTCGGCGCGGTAGTTGCTCAACTCCATTTTCTGGCGCTCGTGGTAGGTGTTGCCGGCGTCCACGAAGAGGGCCACGTCCACCTGCTCCACCACGTGAAAGACGTACTCCCAGTTGGTCAGCAGGTAGCGGTTCCCGCCCTCGATGGTCTGCGTGGAGGGGTCGAGGAAGTATCGCCCATCCTTCGTGAGGGGATACACGGACCGTATGCCGAATCCGCGCAGCGTGTCCTCTCCGCCGAGGAAGTAGCGCTCCCAGAGGGGGATCTGCTGGCCGCCGTAAGCCGTGATATAGCCGATGCTTAGGCGGAAGGCGGCGTTCTGTTTCCGGAAGGTGGGGATGTAGATGTCGCCGTCGAAGTTGGACTTGATGAACTTATTCTGTCCTCCGAGCCAGGTTCCCGCCACGCTCGTGTTCAAAGAGAGCTGCATGCCGCGCATGGGGCGGAAGGGGTTGTTGACCGAGTTATAGTTGATTCCGCCAAACACCGCCGAAGTGGTGGTGTTGTTCAGGTAATCCGTGTAGAGGGGCGAGATGGTCGTGGTGAAGTTGTTGGCGTGGGAGCGTTCCCACCGGTACCCGATGGACCAGGAGGAGAAATCGGTGATCGGGAAAGAGACGGCGAAGGAGGCGCCCTTGGTGATCTGGTCGAACTGCAGGTAGGTCAAGTCGGAGTTGTAGATGGAGAAGGAGGCGCCGATCCGCTGGCCGAAGAACCACGGGTCCGAGTAGTTGATCGAGTAGAGCTTCTGCACCTTGCCGACGTCCGCGTTGAGGGAAAAGGTCGTGCCCGTGCCCAGGAAGTTGTAGGTCCTGAAGGAGCCCGACACGAAGAAGCCGTTGATCCCGCCGTACCCGCCGCCGAAGAGGAGTTCGTTCTTGCTCGCCTCCTCCCCCTTCACCAGCACGTCCACCGTGTTGGTGTTGGGCACCTTGGTGATGGTGGGATCGTCCTTGATGGTGAAGAGCCCCGTCGCCTTGAGGCGGTACAGCCCCCGCTGGTAGCGGACGTAGTTGAAGACCTCCTGCTCGTAGATGAGCATCTCCCGCCTCAGGACGTAGTCCCGGGTGGAGACGTTTCCGCGGAACTCGATGCGGTTGACGTAATAGATCTGGTCCTCCGTGATCGAGATGGCGACGTCAGCCGTCTTGGTCGCGGCGTGTTTATCGAAGATGGGGGTGGCCGTGGCGTAGATGTAGCCCTTCTCGCCGTACTTGGACTCGATGGCCTTGATGACGTATCCGAGGGCCACCTTGTCCAACGGCTTCCCTTCCTTGAGAAAAAAGAGCTTCTTGAGCTCGGCGCTCGAAAACACCGTATTTCCCTCGAACGAAACCTTCCCCAGCTTGTAGGCGATGCCCTCCTGGATGGGGATCGTCAGCTTCAGCCACTCCTTGGTGTGGTTCTTGTTGAAGCTCTTGTCCACGATGGGATCCCCGATGTCCACGTCCAGGTAGCCCTCCGACTCGTAGAGGTTCCTCAGGGCCTTGATGTCCTCGTAGTAGCGATCCTCCGAATAAATGTCGTGCCGGGTGGCCCAAGAGAGAAACCAGTGCTCGCGAGTCTTCTTCAACGTCCAGCGCAGCTTGTGCTGGGAGAAGGCGTGGACCCCCACGAACCGAACCTTCTCGATGCGCGCCTTGGGCCCTTCCTTGATGTTGAAGGTGAGGGCCACCTCGGACCGACCCATGGTCTGGACCTTGGAGGTGACGTCGGCCTCTGGGAACCCCTTCTCGGCGGCCATGAACCGCAGGGCGGCCTCGGTGTGCATCACCTTCGTGTAGTCTAGGACGGTGCCGGTCTTGATTTCGGCGTTGTTCTCTTTGAGCTTGTCAAGAATGGTGCTGGAGGTGAGGGCCTTTGAACCCGTGTACTCCACGGAGGCAACGATGGGCCGCTCCTTGATGTGGAAGATGATGATCTTCCCCGTCTTGCCGTTTTCCTCGTCGATCGAGAGGTCCTCGAAGAGCCCGGAGTTCCAAATCTTCATGAACTCCCGCCGCAGGCGGCCCTCATCGTAAACGTCCCCCGGCCGCAGGCTCGTGAGAGCCAGGAAGGCGTCCTGGGTGAGCCGGTCGTTTCCCTCGAGCACGATCTTCTCGATCTTGGGCTGTTCGGACTGCTGGCCCTGGGCGGCCTTGGCGGGTTGCTCCGCTTGGGGCGCCGGTTTCTTCTCGCTCCGATCGCCGGCGGGCGGTGGGTTCTGGGCGGCGAGTGCCACCGTGGTGAGGAGAAGGACGGTCAGGATCGGCAACAGTCTTCGAGCCATGCTCCACCTATCCGGATACGGGCACTGGCTCTACGCTGGCCAGCGCGATCCGATCCCCTTGCACTTCCAGATTGATTCGAGTGTTCTTGCGCACGTCATTGAGCAGGAGCCACTCGGCGAGCGGATCCTCAATGTAGGCTTGGACTCCCCGACGGAGAGGGCGGGCCCCGTAGGTGGGATCGGCGCAACAGGTGTCCACGAGAAAATCGGCGACCCCGCCTTCCGCGGCCAGGTCGATGCCCCGGTCCCGCATGACGCGGTTCAGGTCCTCGATCATGCGGTGGGCGATGGCCCGCAGGTCCTCCCTCGACAAGGGATCAAAGATGATGATCTCGTCGATGCGGTTCAGGAATTCGGGCTGGAGGGTCCGCCGCAGGTGCCGGTGGACCTCCTCCTTCTGCACCGAAGCGGTCCGCTCCGCCCCCTCGAAGCCGGGCACGCCCCTGTCCAGGATGAACTTGGAGCCCAGGTTGCTCGTGAGGATGAGGATCGTGTTCTTGAAATCCACCGTGTCGCCGTAACTGTCCGTCAAGATGCCGTCCTCCAGGATCTGCAGCAGGACGTTGAGGACGTCCGGATGTGCCTTTTCGATCTCGTCCAGGAGAATGACGGCGTAAGGCCGGCGCTTGACCCGCTCCACGAGCTGCCCGCCCTCTTCGTACCCTACGTAGCCGGGCGGCGAGCCGATCATCTTGGATACGGAGTGCTTCTCCGCGTACTCACTCATGTCCATGCGGATCAGGGCGCGCTCGTCGCCGAAGAGAAACTCCGAGAGGGTCTTGGCCGCCTCCGTCTTGCCGACCCCCGTGGGGCCGAGGAAGATGAAGGAACCGATGGGGCGTCCCGGGTTACGGATCCCCGCGCGGGAGCGCCGGATGGCGCGCGCCAGGGCCGAGATGGCCTTGTCTTGCCCGATGATGCGCCGGTGCAGGATCTGCTCGATGCGCATGAGCTTGTCCCGTTCGTCCTCGCGGATGGCGGTGACGGGGATCCCCGTCCAGAGGGCCACCACCTCCTCCACGAGCTCCCGTCCCACCTCGGGCGGGGCGGAGGCCTCCTCCTCGCGGGAGGCGGTGCCGCCTCGCCGCTCGGAAAGCCAGCTCTCCAAACCGGGGCCCTCGTCCAACGGCTCCGGTTCCCGGTGCCTCAGAATGCGGGCCTTGGCGCCCGCCTCGTCGATCACGTCGAGGGCCTTGTCGGGCAGGAACCGGTCCGAGATGTACCGGTTGGAAAGCAGGACCGCCCGGCGGATGGCCTCCTCCGTGTAACGCACCTGGTGGTACTCCTCGTAGCGCCGCCGGGTGCCCTCCAGGATCCTCACCGTCTCTTCCTCGGAGGGAGGCAGGACCTTCACCGGCTGGAACCGGCGCACGAGGCCCCGGTCCTTTTCGATGTGGCGCTTGAAATCGCGAAAAGTGGAGGTGCCGATGCACTGCACCTGGCCGCGGCTCAGGGCAGGCTTGAGGATGCTCGCGGCGTCCAGGGAACCTTCGGCGCTCCCGGCCCCGACGAGGGTGTGGATCTCATCCACGAAGAGGATGACCGTCCGGTCCTCGTAGGCCTCCTTTAGAATGGCCTTGAGGCGCTCCTCGAACTGGCCTCGGTACTTGGTTCCGGCAAGCACGAGGGAGAGGTCGAGGGAGAGGATCCGCTTCTCCTTCAGGGAGGCGGGGACCTCGCCCGAGACGATGCGCTGAGCCAGCCCCTCCACGAGGGCCGTCTTGCCTACCCCCGGCTCTCCGAGGAGGATGGGGTTGTTCTTGTGGCGGCGTGCCAGGATCTGAATGATGCGCTCGAGCTCCAATTCGCGACCGATGAGGGGGTCGAAAAGCCCTTCCGCGGCCAGAGCCGTGAAATCCTGGGAAAACTCCTCGAGGGTCGGCTTGGCCTCCTTCCGCCGTTCCATGCCCTGGCGGCGCAAGGCCGCCAGCAGGCGTTCGCGGGCCGACGCCAGCGTGATGCCCCGCTCCTGCAGGAAGCGAGAGGCGGGCGTGTCCTCCAAGTGGAGGAGGCCGAGAAAGAGGTGCTCCACTCCGATCCTCAGTCCGGCCATCCGCTCGAACTCCTCGGGCGCGAATTTCTCCAGGATCAGCCGGACGTCTCGCGACCAGCCCGGCGCGGACGGTTTTGCGACGGTGGGCTCTTCCGGGCGGCTCGCCGCGATACCCTCCCGCAGCTCGTCGAGGGTCACTCGCCCCCGCCCGAGGATCTCCTTGAGCAAAGGAGAGTCCACCGCCACGAGGCCCGCGAGAAGATGCTCCGTGTCGGCCACCGGCGCGTTGGCCTGGTGGGCCTCGTACCGCGCGAAGTAGAGTGCCCGCCGTGCTTGTTCCGTGAAGCGCTCGTACATCCGCTTACTCCAACTGCGGGATTATACCATCCGGCCCTGGGGCTGTCACTCGATCTTGCCGTCCCTAAGGCGCAGGGTCCGGCTACAGCCCCCCGCCAGGGCCGGATTGTGGGTGGCCATGAGGATGGTCAGGCCGTGGTTGGCCTTCAGCCCCATGAGCAGGTCGAAGGCCTGGCCGGCCGTCTCCTCGTCCAGGTTGCCCGTGGGTTCGTCCGCCAGCAGAAGGCGTGGGCGGTTCATCAGGGCTCGGGCGATGGCCACGCGCGGCTGTTCCCCCCCCGAGAGCTTCGAAGGGAGATGGCGTTCTCTGTCCACCAGCCCCACCTCTTCCAGCAGCCGCCGCGCTCGTTCGCGAGCTTCGGCCGGCTTCACGCCGGCCACCACGGCTGGCATCATCACGTTCTCGAGTGCGGTGAACTCGGGCAGGAGAAAGTGAAACTGGTAGATGATTCCGATGGTGGAGCGGCGGAACTGGTCCAGCGCCTTCCCGCGCAGTTGGGTGACCTCCCGGCCGGCCACGGTGATCTCGCCCGCGTCGGGCCTATCCAGCCCTGCCACCAGGTGGAGGAGGGTGCTCTTGCCTACGCCCGAAGGACCCATGAGCGCCACCGCCTCCCCTTCCTCGATGCGGAAGCCAGCTCCCTTGAGGACGTGGATCGTGCGGCCGCCCGATAGGTAGGCCTTTCGCAGCGCCTCGACGGTGATCATCATTCGTACCTCAAGGCTTCCACGGGGTCGAGCTTGGCCGCCCGGTAGGCGGGGTAGAGGGTGGCCCCAAAGGAGACGAGAAGCGCAAAGGCGCTGACCGCTAGAACCTGGCTCCACGAGGTGATAAAAGGAACATAGGGCAGGGGATAGACGTCGAGCGAGAGGGGGATGGCGTGCGTCCTGTCCAGGACGGTGCTGGCCATGACCCCGGCCGCCGAGCCGAGAACGGTTCCCACGATTCCGATGACCATACCGTGAAAGAGGAAGATCTTCAGGATGTGCGCGGGGGACGCACCCATGCTGCGGAGGATTCCGATGTCGCGCACCTTCTCCATGACCATGAGGATGAGGGTAGAGACGATGTTCAGCGCCGCCACCATGACGATGAGGCCGATGGAGAGGAAGAGCAGTACCCTCTCCATCCGGAGCGCCTTGAAGAATTCGGCGTTGCTCCCCACCAGGTCCAGCACCCGGTAGCGCTCCCCCAGCTCCGCCTGCAGCGCGGCGTGGGCGGCGGCGAGGTCGCCGGGGTTCTTGAGCCGGACCTGGATGGCGCTGACGGTGCCGGGAGCGGTGAAGAGGCGCTCCGCCAGAGGCAGGTCCACGTAAACGAACTCCGTGTCGTAAAGGTAATACCCCGTGCGGAGGATACCCGTGACCTTGAGGGAGATGATCTTGGGGAAGTTACCGAAGGGCGAAAGGGTGAGCTTGGGGGCGAGGAGCTGGATGGTGTCCCCCTCCCACACGCCCAGCCTCTCGGCGAGATCCGCTCCCAGGATCGCCTCCGGTTCGCCCTGGCCGTCCCTCCCCAGGAAGGAACTGCCCTGCACGTAGGGCCGCAGATCCACGACGCGGGCCTGCGTGCCAGGGTCCACCCCCACCACCTTGGCCACCAGTCCGACTCGCGTGGTGGGGCCGCTCACCAAGCCCGTGCCCAGAACGATGGGAGTGAAGGCGGCCACGCGGGGATCCTTGGCGAGCGCCTGGGTGACGGTCTTCACGTCCGAGGGCTGGAGCTCCTCGGGGCCGCCGAGGATGTTCAGGTCGGCGTTCAGGAGCTGGATCTTCTCCCGGATGCGGGTGGTGAACCCGGTGGAGATGGCCAGGGCGATGATGAGGGCCATGGTTCCCACGGCCACTCCCAGGATGGAGATGACGCTGATGAGAGAGATGAACGCCTGCCGCCGGCGGGCGAAGAGGTAGCGCCGCCCCACGAAGGTGGTGAGGCTCATGATCCCGCGCCCGAGGGCTGTTCCTTGAGCAGGGGGAAAAAGACCACGTCTCGAATGGAGGCCGTGTCCGTCAGGAGCATGGCCAGCCGATCGATGCCCAGCCCTTCGCCGGCGGTGGGAGGCAGCCCGTACTCCAGCGCCTGGCAGTAATCCTCGTCGTAAGGCATGGCCTCGTCGTCGCCCCGGGCCTTCTCGCGGACCTGCTCTCTGAAGCGGGCCCTCTGGTCCTCCGGCTCGTTCAGCTAGGAGAAGCCGTTGGCCAGCTCCATCCCGGCCACGAACAGCTCGAAGCGGTCCACCGTATCCTCCGAGCCGGGCATCCGCCGCGAGAGGGGCGAAACCTCCAGCGGGTAGTCGTGGACGAAGGTGGGCTGCTCCAGCGAGGGCTGGACCAGGGTTTCGAACGCCTCCACGAGAAAGCGCTCGGGTGTCTGGGCCTTAGCGGGGCTCATCCCTAGCTTGGGGGCCCACTCGTGCCGGCCCTCCGGCGTCAGCCAGGCGCCCTCGGGTACACCCCTTTCGGCCAGAGCGGCCCTCGCGGCGGGTCTAAGCGACATCCGGCGGAAGGGAGCGGCGAGGGAAAGGGGCCGGCCCTGGTAGGTGATCTCCGTAGTTCCGAGAACCTCTCGCGCCACCGTGGCCAGCATTCGTTCGGTGAAGGCCATGAGGTCCGAGGCGCTGGCGTAGGCCCTGTAGAACTCCATCATGGTGAACTCGGGGTTGTGCGTGGTGTCGATTCCCTCGTTCCTGAAGTTGCGGTTGATCTCGAAGACCCGCGGGAGCCCCCCCACCACGAGGCGCTTGAGGTAGAGCTCCGGGGCGATCCTCAGGTAGAGCTGGCGGTCCAAGGCGTTGTGGTGGGTGACGAAGGGCCTGGCCGCGGCCCCCCCGGCGATGGGGTGGAGCATGGGCGTCTCCACCTCCTCGAAGCTCTCCTCGCCCATGAAGCGGCGCAGGGAGGCGATCATGCGGGAGCGCGTCAGAAAGCGCGGCAGGCTGTCGGCGTTGACGATCAGGTCGAGGTGCCTCTGGCGGTAACGCAATTCCACGTCGGAGAGGCCATGCCACTTCTCGGGCAGCGGGTGGAGACACTTCTGGAGGGGCAGATACCGTTCCAGGGCGATGGTCAGTTCGCCGGTCTTGGTGCGGAAAAGGGTTCCCTCCACGCCGATCCAATCTCCGAGGTCCAACAGGGACAGGTGGCCGTAGGCCTCCCCCAGCCGCTGGCGCTCGAACAGGAGCTGGAGCCGGACACCGCCCTCGCTGATATGGCCGAAGGCGAGCTTGCCCATTTTCCGCAACGTGAGCAGGCGCCCCGCGCACTTCACCGAAGGTGCCTTCCGGGCCAGATCCTCGGCACTGTCCTGCCCGTATTCCGAAAGGATGCC
>Ga0123519_10016099_pt1 | contig 10428 bp, 12 predicted proteins | sample YelNatPaOPRAMG02_FD_87396 | JGI IMG/M metagenome (GOLD analysis project Ga0123519, IMG submission 87396) | Hot spring microbial communities from Yellowstone National Park - Yellowstone National Park OP-RAMG-02 (version 2) | ecosystem: Environmental > Aquatic > Thermal springs > Hot (42-90C) ...
GAGCCACGGATATCGCACAAGATACCTTATCAATCTCAAATCTATGTTGGGCTTCAGGCATACACATTCTATATCCGAGTGTTGAATAAAAACACAATTCTCATAGATATTCACAGAATCGAGTTGCCCCCTTGCAAACTCCCCCTCGGCAAAGAAGTTGGCATAGAGGTCATCTCCACCCCAACTGTCGAGGTGATTGGTGGGTCTATCAGACCTCTCGGATACAGGGAGAGGCACTTTGGAGCTACCGAATTCGGGGTCTTTTTTCAGGATATCTATCAACTTATCGAATGTCCAGTCTTTGAGGTCGAGAGACAAAATGTGTTTTGCAAACCTCTCATCACCCTTCTGGCTGCTATAGTAAAAATCCAGATAATCCGTCTTCAAGAGCGAGGGCTGAGTGTCTATCCTCCTTGCAATATATAGAATCAATTTATCTGCTGCATTTTCACTCTGAGTTATCTCTAAAACAACCTTGTCGCCGATCCACCCCATTGAGATTATCTTATACCCTATCTCGCCGAGCCTCAATATATCCGCAAAGAATCTCTGACTATATTCTCCACAGGAGAGCTTGAGCCCTTCTATATCACTTCTATCTTCAATATATCTGTGCAATCCTCACCTCATACTTTATTACTATAGACTGTTCGACCTTTACTTGCAATTATTTTTACACTCTCAAAAAGCCCCTTCAAAGTATCCTCGATCAAACTCTTGTACTTTGCAATATTTTCGCTCGAACCTTCGCCTTCGATTACAATCGGACTGGAGAACCTGATGAAAACTCTGCTAAAAGGCGGAGCAATGATGAAATTGTCCCACGATCCCTTCAATCTGTACATAGGACTCGAGATGGCGGAAACACAGACTATTGGGACCCCACTGCTCAATGAAAGTCTGATTATCCCGCTCTTTACAACCTCCTTGGGGCCTCTTGGACCATCTACTGTAATTGCCGCTGATTCACCCTTCTTGACCAAGCCCACAAGTTCAGCCAGACCCTCCTTTCCTCCCTTGGAGGAGGAACCTCGTACAACCCCAAATCCCAGTCTCTCGAGCGTAAGGGCCGCGATCTCTCCATCTTTCGAATGACTCACTAAGATATTGGTCCTGAAGGGTGTCTCGTATGCCGCCGCAAGCATCTGAAAGGCGTGAAAGAGGGCAAATATAGGCGGTCGCTCGCAGGTCCTAATATATTCATCATCGATCGCCGAAATTCTATAACTCCTTATGATCTTTTCGAGTATAATAGGGGACACTGAGAGTAATAGCCGTGGTCGCATACTATCTGAAGTAGTCCTCTCCTAAGGTATCCTTAATAATCGCCTTTCGCTTATTCAGATTTTCGATATCAAGCATCAACCTTCTGCTCCTCTTATCATCCTTTTCGTTCTTGAGCTCTTCTTCGTATCTTCTCAACTCTTCATCTATCAAAATGGGATATATCTCAAGGGTGTTTTCGAGCCCTTTCGAATAGAACAGATTGTTATTTATTGTCCAGACAGGGACGAAATACAGGTCAGAAACCACAACAAAAGACGAATCCTTGAATGAAAACTTCTTGAGACCAAACTTCAAAATCGCCGAGTCCCTCGTCCTCCCCTCGTCTGTCTGAGATATGGGGTAAGAGTAATTTCTGCTCTGATTAGAGACGAAGTTCCCCATCGAGAAGGCAACGGGCACCACCCTTTTATCCTTCGAGGGAATCAGATACAAGGGTTGTAGTATATGTGGATGACCGCCAATTATGACATCTGCCCCTGCTTCGATAATTGCCTCGGCAATATCATTCTGATTCTTATCGGGCTCCTTTTTGTACTCCTCTCCCCAATGAATATATACAATTACCACATCCGAATCCGATTTTGCACTCTGAACATATTTCAGGTCTTTGGATAAATCCAACCTTCTTACATATTCTTTGAGCCCATCGTAGTCAGGCTGATTGTTCAAAAGTGTAGTGAACCCGAATATGGCTACCCTTATTCCGTTCTTCTCGATTACGAGAGGAATAGGTATATCCTCTCTATAAAGACCGATGAAAGATGTCTCCTCTTTTCTCAATATATCTATCGTCTCCTTGAAGCCCGATATGCCCTGATCATATATGTGGTTGTTCGCTATGTTGAAAACATTGATATTTGCCTTTTTGGAGGCCCTCAATAGTGATACAGGAGCATTGAAAATATATGGTTGCCCCTTATTCCCACTCAACGGCGCAATTGGAGATTCGAAATTGGCAATTGTAATATCGGATTTCAATGAATCCCTTACTCGTTCAAACAAATAATCATAACCCTCGTTGTTCTTACTTACACTATCGACAGAAAGATTGTGCATCTCTGCGGTCTTCTTTATATTAGAGTGGGGAATTATATCCCCAATGGCGGATACCCTTATCTCCCCTCCTGACTTCAAGGTAGAACTCTCTTCGATCCTCCTGTTTGATGGCTTAGAAACCCCAACTACATTGAAATTTGCGATCGATTTATGCTGTTCGATAGTCTGACAACCGAATAGAAAAACTATGATCAATGTTATAGACGGCAGTATTCTATCGGGTCTCATCACTTCTTCTTCTTCTCGTATAATTTTACCTCTATAGAGGCAATGGTATTGTTGGGTTCGAGCTTCAAAAGCCTCTTGAAGGCATCTATCATCCTCTCCTCATTCTTGATAGCCTTGTAGAGATATCCCAAAAAGAGAAAGAGGTCGGGGATCTCCCTCTTCTTTGCAATAGATTCCAGCGATGCAATAACCTTCCCTGTCGCATTTGGATCTGCTGGTTTATCCTTCAAATACCTACCCCAGAGATAATAGACCTTATATTCATCATCCTGATTTCGCTTCATTATATCCTCGAGTATCGCAAGGGCTGTATCTATATTTCTGTTGTTCTTGATCAACCCCTTTGCCTTTATGAACTTTGCCTCATCTTCGAGGATTGCAGCGATATCTACCTCTGCCTTTCCATCCTTGCTCTGCCTAATCGATGCAAGGTACTCCTTCCTGTCACTCTCCCTCTCGAGCTTCTGATATGCCTCATTTATAAGGGCAAAGATATCCTCATAGCACTTCTTGATGCCCTTAGATGCATCTGTCGTAACCACATCCGGATGATACTGCTTTGCAAGCTTTATATATGCCTTCTTGACCGCTGCATCATTTGCATCCTCTGCAATACCCAATCTATCGAAATAATTCTTCTTCTTAAGATCCTCGAACAGGGCATTCAACTCAGCAACCTTCTTATCTTCATCGGGATTAGCCGGAGTAGAATTTGCTGGCTTTTCCTTGGAAGTATCAACAGCCCTATTCAACCCGCATTCACTAAAGAGATTTTCTTCTGCATTTTCTATATGGAATACTGATTCAAGTGTATTGTTGCCTCTTCTCAGTTCGATTATCGCACATATCTTGAAATAGTAAGCCGCCCTCAGTTTATAGATATGCTCCCTATTCTCGGGAGCTATCTCAGGCAGATAATCTTTGAATTTACCTGTATTACAGATGAGTTTCAAATATCTCAACTCCTTTGGGCCAAGCCTCGCCTTATCAACTCCCAAACCCGAATTTTTTATTATTATGTCGATCTCAGTGTGATTCTTGAACATCTTCAGAAAATATTCATCTGGCAGATAGTTGAATATCATATTCTTGACCGCATCAACCGTATTGAATCGCAAATTTACGACAAAAGGATATACATCCCCGACAATCTTATAGTATATATATTGCCCTTTCGAAAAAGTAGCAATTCGACCAAGTGCACATATCAAGAACTCGTTGATAATCGGAATTACCTCGTGTGGTCTTAAAAACCCAAGACTCAAGAGGACATCGGCGGGGCCCTTATCTCCCAGACTTATCAATTTTTTTACATCCTCATACTGCTCGTCATTCAATCTCCCCTTCTTCTTCAAGAATCCAGCGAGCGAAAAATCAAGACTATCCGAATCAATATTTACGATATCGCCCATATAAAGGTAGATTCGTACTCTATAATCTTGTAGTACTATCTCGACATATCCATTTTCGCTCAATACACCAAGTCTTATGAGGAGTTCAGATATATTTATCTTCGAGATATCACCTTTATATAACGGTTTTATATTGCTATCTGCCATAATTATACAAAACAGACCCCTGCATATCCAACCACTCTATCATAGTCGAAATCATACGCACTGCTCGTATCGTATCTCCTGAGGATTCCACCAGAGGCCCCAAGCGATTTGCAGATCTCCATATTCAGAGCTGTAGGCTCGAATCCACACATACTTATCTTCTCCCCTTCCATACAGCCTTTCAATCCAGAGACATCCATACTCTCTATATATTTCAAGAGCAACCTGTCTCTCCTTGCTGTCTCATCGTTATTTTCATAATGAGATAGATCACTCGTAGATAAGAAGAGCGTACAGTAAACAGGATTTTGCGAAACAAACTCCTTGAATTTGGCAATAATTCTATTCAGGTTTTCATCCAACATCCTCTTCATAAGAATAGGTACAATCTTTATATCATTCCTCATATACTTCAGAATCGGGAGCTGAACCTCGATAGAGTGCTCTATAATGTGTGGCTTATGATCCTCTATAACCTGCGGTATATTCTTGATAATCATCTTGCTGATATCCGTATTTACCGGCACATCTCCTATTGGAGTAACAAATCTGCCCTCTGAAATTATACTGACATCCTCACCAAGTCCGCTATGATTTGGTGCCAATATAATAATGTTCTCCGGAATCTCTATACTCTTCAATACCGACATCGACACCACACCAGAATAACGATACGCCGCGTGCGGTAGTAATATTCCCAGAGGTCTTATCTTTTTTTGGGACCACTCTACCTTCTGAAACATATCCTGCAACATAGATATCAGGGCTCTCGGCTTTTCTGGATAAAACCTGCCTGCAAATTTGTATTCTCTAACAAACATTATTTACGGCTTTTCTTCTCTTATATATCACTTCTTATTTTTTGTTTTCCTGGCTGTTTTCTTCTTACCCTTGCCGCTCTCATTTGCCCCCTTCTTTGACCTGACACTCTCACTCTTCGAGGAGATCCTCGACTCGACCTTTAGGGTTATCCTCGTCTTGCTACCCTTGCTCTTCTGATTTTGCTTGGAGACATCCTCCCCGGAAGGTAGCAACTCGTGCTCGAGTACATCCTGAAGGAGTTTCTTAGCCCTTTCCGAAAGCCCCTTGAATTTTATCCCCATACCCGGATTCTCAGCCGTACCATTATGCACTACCACGCCGATAGATTCGAGGTAGCATCCAAACTGGGGTATATTGAAGCTTATCTTGATCTCCGTACCAACTGGCAGTGGATTTGTAGATTTTACGAATACGCCTCCAGTGGAAAGATTGGTACCCATTTCCGAGAAGAATTGATCTATAGTCCTGTAATTGATAAATACCTTTACTGGTTTTCTCTGTTCATGTCTTACCTCTGATGGAGTCTTGCCCATTGTACCTCCTTTACCAAAAAAGGAAATTCATATTATTACAATTATCGCCCTTTTGCAAGCGATTAGAAAAACAAGATATGCTAATTTTTCTTTTAAGAATGGCTTGACATTATCGGTATTATTGTGTATATGCAAATCCCTTATTTATGGAGGATATGTATGTATGCAGTAATCCAAACAGGTGGCAAACAGTACCGAGTTGAAGAAGGGAACAAGATCAAAGTAGAGAAGCTGACCGGGAATGTGGGAGACAGGATAGAGATAAAAGAGGTGCTCTTCATTGGCGGCACAGAATCCCCAAAGATCGGCAGGCCCATCGTCCCACAATCCAAAGTTATCGCCGAGATTACAAGGCAGGACAAATCTGATAAGGTCTTGGTATTCAAGCGAAGAAGGAGAAAGGGTTTCAAGAAAATCAAGGGACACAGACAGCCATTTACAGAGATCAAGATTGTCTCGATAGAGTCTAAATAGGAGGTACCAAAATGGGAAGGAAGAAGGCTCAAGGCGCAGGTAGAAATGGAAGAGATAGTAACCCAAAGTACAGGTGTGTAAAGATCTACGACGGTCAGACCGTCAGGGCAGGTAATATAATAGTCAGACAAAAGGGCACCAGAATACACCCCGGTAAGAATGTAGGTATGGGCAAGGATTTTACGATATTTGCCCTCATTGACGGCAAAGTAAAATTTTCTACGAAGGAAAGAGACAAACACTTCGTTTCGGTTATTCCAGAGGCAAATTCATTAACAGATAAAAAATAAGGAGGTTCAAAGATGTCTGGGCACAGTAAATGGGCGACCATTAAACATAAGAAGGGAGCGGCTGACGCAAAGCGTGGAAGATTGTTTACCAAACTTATCAAAGAAATAACCATTGCCGCTCGTATGGGTGGCGGGAACCCCGATAACAACCCCAGACTCAGAACAGCTATCGACGCTGCAAGAGAAGCCAATATGCCGTCCGACAATATAGAGAGGGCGATCAAGAAAGGTACAGGTGAACTCGAGGGCGTCAGCTACGAAGAGTGCATATACGAGGGCTATGGTGCAGCGGGAGTAGCAATTATAGTCGAGGCAGCCACAGACAACAAGAACAGAACTACTGCCGAACTCAGGAAGATATTCAGTAAGTTCAACGGCAATCTCGGTGAATCAGGTTGCGTCGGCTGGATGTTCAATAAGAAGGGCGAAATTATAATAGAAGGCGACAAGATCTCCGAAGACGAGCTTATGGAGATTGCCCTCAATGCCGGTGCAGACGATGTCGTCAACGAAGATGGTACCTTCACGGTTTATACAAGTGTTCAGGATTATAACAGGGTGCTCGAAGCCATCAAGGCAAAGGGAATTACGCCGGTATCCGCTCGTATAGGATTTATACCCCAAAACTATGTCAAACCCGACAATAAGGATGCTGAGACTGTCTTGAGACTCATCGAAAATCTGGAAGAGCACGATGATGTCCAGAATGTAAGTTCCAATCTGGATATAGACGAAAACCTGCTCAACTCTATGCAGGAACAAAAATAGATGAGGATACTCGGGTTCGACCCCGGAATCAACAAGTGTGGCTACGGAATAATCTCCAAGGAGGGGAGCAAGATAAGGCACATAGATAATGGAATAATTCCTTTGAATCACAAGTTGAGTTATTTCGATAAACTATCCAAAATCTATGATTCCTCAGAAATACTCATTACGCAATTCGAGCCGGATCTAATCTGCCTCGAAACAGCCTTCTATGCAAAGAATGTACATTCTACGATAATGCTTGCCTCTGCGAGGACTGCTGCTATACTTGCATTTACCAGAGGTGGCAGAAAGATTTGCGAATTTTCACCGAGAGAGGTAAAGAAATCAGTCTGTGGAAATGGAAACGCCTCCAAGAATCAGGTTCAGGAGATGATAAAGATACTCTTGAATCTACAGGAAATCCCTTACGAGGATGCTGCGGATGCCCTCGCTATTGCACTGTCGGGGGCATTCAGAGGTAATGTATAATGATTGCACAGGTAATTGGCAGGATTGTCAAGAAGAGTGAAAATAGTATATTTGTCGAGACTGATTCGGGACTGGTCTTCGAGATATTCTGTCCCTCTAATACCATAAACAGATTCAATTTGGGTGATATCAAGGTCAGAGTCCTCACTCATTTGCACATCAGAGAAGACCAGATGACGCTCTTCGGTTTCATCGATGAGGCTGAACTCTCACTCTTCAAACACCTCATCTCGGTGTCGGATATAGGTCCAAAGAAGGCAATAAATATACTCTCTAACGAATCATTCCAGACGATTGTCAACGCTATTGCAGGCTCCGATATACGATTCCTATCTTCTATCCCGGGGATTGGCAAGAAGACGGCTGAGAAGATTGTGCTCGAACTAAAAGACAAACTCTCCGAGATTTCGACAAAGACGACTACGACGCAGTCATCCATCGACAAGGCTATGCAAAACGAACTCTACTCTGCACTCATAAACCTCGGATACAAACCAAATCAGGCTGAAAAAGCAATTGCCAATTTGAAAAATATAGGTAATAATGACTTCAATACTCTATTCAAAGAGGCATTGAACCTCATAAAGTCGATATAGACTATGGAAAGAAGAGAGATTTCACCAATCAAGAGAGCAGAAGACGCCCGATTCGAGGCGAGCATCAGACCGCGCACTTTCGATGAATTCGTCGGACAGGAGAAGATAATAAGTAACCTGAAGGTTTTTGCCAGAGCAGCCAGAGAAAGACAGGAGTCACTCGACCATATTCTATTGTGTGGACCACCGGGACTCGGGAAGACAACACTTGCACATATCATAGCAAATGAACTCAAAGTCAATATTTTCGTCTCATCTGGACCAGCCATAGAAAAGAAGGGCGACCTCGCCGGACTCCTGACGAACCTCAGTGACAATGATGTACTCTTCATAGACGAGATACACAGACTCAACGCAGCGGTAGAGGAGAATCTATACCCCGCGATGGAGGATTTCCATTTCGATATCATTATCGGAGAGGGCGCTCACGCCAGAATCGTAAACCTGCCATTGAAACCATTTACCCTCATCGGGGCAACTACAAGGGCCGGACTACTCTCCTCTCCCCTCAGAGACAGGTTTGGCTATGTAGAGACTCTCGACTTCTACAGCCCCGAAGATCTGAAAAGGATCGTAAAGCGGAGTGCAAGCATCCTCAACATCGAAATAGACGATGAGGCGGCGCTGGAGATATCAAAGAGGTCCCGTGGCACCCCCAGAATTGCAAACAGATTATTGAGGAGGGTCCGGGACTTTGCTCAGATAAAACAAAAGAAAATCATAGATTGTGAAATCTCTGACTTTGCCCTGAACCAGTTGGGAGTAGACAGGTTGGGTCTGGACAAGATGGATTACCGACTACTCGAATGTATCATAGACAAGTTTGGCGGGGGACCCGTAGGGATAGAGACGATATCTGCAGCCATTGGAGAGGAGAAGGATACGATTGAAGAGGTCTATGAGCCATACCTCATTCAATCAGGTTTCATAAACAGAACCCCAAGAGGGAGAATAGCTACAGTCCTTGCATATCAACACCTCAACAAGAAGATAGACAAGAAGAACCAAACAATTCAGGAGACACTATTCTGATGTTACAGAAGACTATAAGACAGACAATCGAGCTCAAAGGGATTGGGCTCCATTCTGGCAGAGAGACGAGAATGAGAATTACACCCGCCTCACCCGATTCTGGTATAGTTTTCAAGATTGGAGAGGAGAGAATTAGAGCGATATACTCCAATTCACACAATTCATTGCTCTGTTCGACCCTTGTTTCTAATAGATACAAGATATCGACTGTCGAGCACCTCCTCGCCACACTTTATGCACTAAATATCAACAACGCATTTATAGAAATCGATAATGAAGAGGTTCCCATACTCGATGGTTCTGCACTTATATTTGCCGAGAATATATTGAGGGCAAATATCAGATTGCAGGACTCAGTCGAAAAGAGAATAATTGTCCGCCGTGAGATTGCATACACCAACAACAATTCATATGCCATAGTCAGACCCTCGAGTGATTTCAGGATCAAGTTTACAATAGACTTCAAGAGTAGGCTCATAGGCAGACAGAGTCTATCCATAAAGATTACTCCAGAGATATTCATAAGAGAGATCGCCCCCGCAAGGACATTCTGTGAATACCAAGAGATAGAACATATGAGGTCTTTGGGGTTGATCAAAGGAGGTAGTCTCGAGAATGCAATAGTTGTCGATGATATGAGAATCTTGAACTCATCTCCACTCAGATTTATCGATGAATTTGTGAGGCATAAGATTCTCGATGCAATCGGTGATATATCTCTGATTGGTTATCCTGTATCCGGCGAATTCGAATTCTACAAGACCGGACACAATGCCAACCAGCATCTCATAAATAACATCTTCTCGAACAAATTGAATTTCGAGATAATCGACACCCCAGAAATAACTATCGAAGAGAAGAAGAAAATCAGTGAAGAATTCTCTCATCTACCAGAAATAATTCCGAGCTATTCATAAGGTGGCAAAGCCAAATCCAATCTTTACAGATCTAAATAAAGATTCAGTTATTAGTGGTGCTTTCGACAGGATCACAATAATAAATGGGTAATAATAAATGGGTAAATGGGAAGTGGAAAATGGGTAAGTTAAATTCCCCTCTGATAAAGGATTGATCCTAATACCGACACGGTTCACGGAACATAAATGGATAAGTGGGAAATGGGAACACTAATAAATGAGTAAATGGGTAAATGAGAAATGGTTAAGTAAGAACAATAATAAGTGGGAAATAAGTAAATGGGAAATGAGTAAGTAGGAAGTGAGAAATTCCTTTTCATAGAAGGGCGTCTTGAAAAAACTCACCGACCACCGACCACTGATAACCGACACGGATTAATTCCCCTCTCACAAAA
>Ga0123519_10016100_pt1 | contig 10428 bp, 10 predicted proteins | sample YelNatPaOPRAMG02_FD_87396 | JGI IMG/M metagenome (GOLD analysis project Ga0123519, IMG submission 87396) | Hot spring microbial communities from Yellowstone National Park - Yellowstone National Park OP-RAMG-02 (version 2) | ecosystem: Environmental > Aquatic > Thermal springs > Hot (42-90C) ...
ACTGAGTTCTTCAAATCTATCGATACCGATGCCGGTTTGCCCGAATACTCAGGCGAAGCACCCTACGGTTTCTATACTGCTCCGGCGTTCGAGCCTGACATCTATTTGAAGGCTCGCGAAGCGGAAAACATGCTCGCAACCGCAGAGAAACTTTCTTCCATGCGTCATCTCTACGACCTCGGCTTATATCCGCGCGAAGAGCTTCGCGAAGGTTGGCGCGCGTTGTTCTATCCGCAGGATCACAACTTCGCAGGCCGCCACGGCAAAGACAATGAAGAACAACGTCTTAATAAAGCCATCAACGCTTTTGACATCGGTAAGTCGCTTGCACACGAAGCTAAACTCGCGTTTGCCGTCAACGTCAGGCACAGACGCGAAAGCTTTCCGATTACGATTTTTAACCCGTGCAGTTGGCCGCGAACTGACATTATCGAAGCAGCCGCCGAATTCGATACGCTGAAGGATAACGGCGTCATCGTTCACGACGGTGAAGGCTGCGAGACACCCTGTCAGATTATCGCAGTCGATCGAGCACGTAACGGCCGCTACGACTTCCAGAATTCCGAACGATCTCAATTCCGTTTTCTCTTTGTCGCACGAGACGTTCCGCCGCTCGGCTACAAGACCTACTATGTTAACCCATGTTCCGAGTCGCGCATCTACCCCAGCTCACTTGTGACTTCGAACGCGGATATGCGCAACGCAACAATTACGTTTCGATTCGCCGATCGTGCCGTCTTCTATGGCCATGACAGCCGTGAGATTACCGACACCAAACGCTATCTTTTTGCCGAACCGGTTGTGCTTGAAGACCGCCGTGGAGACTTAGAGGACGCCATCGAAGAGCAGCGCGAAAAGGAACTCTGGTCGGACGCAAGTCTCCACTGGCGACTCGAAAAAGAAATACTGACAGGTCGAGAATGGCGCGCATCTGAGCAGCCTATTTGTATAGACGTCGTCGAATCCGGTCCGGTTCGGGCAAGTGTGCGCTTTTCGGGCAGAGTGAATGGCTCACCGTTCGAGCAAATCTTTAGCATATACGAGGGAATAGAGCGCATTGATCTCAAAACTGTCGTGCAGTGGCAGGGAAACCTGAACACTCTTCTGACACTGCCGATGGCATTTTCAATAGATGATGATCCTGAGACAACCTATGAGTCTCCTTTCGCAGCGGTGCGGTTGGAGAAGGACGAGTTTGATAATTCCTATCGTGGGATCGGCGGTAGGCTTGTGCAAAAGTGGGTGGATGTCGGAAGCAAAGACTTCGGCGTGACAATCGCGACCGCTTCCGGGTCCCACCTTCTACACGGCGCCACGATCACTCCGATACTTTTGAAGAGCAGCTATTCTACTGGCGACGCTTTTCATCTTATGCTTAACAAAGGAACCTGGGAGTTTCGTCACCGAATTGTGCCTCACGAAGGAAGCTGGCGTGAAGCTAAGAGCTACCGCCAAGGTTGGGAACATTGGACGCCAATGCTTGATGCGCACTTCCATCCGCCGTTGTGCACACTTCCGAATTCGAAGCAGCTTCCCGATGTCGCATCGCTTTTCGAGGTAATGGCAGAGAACGTTGTTGTCACTGCGGTAAAACAGAGCGATTGGGTTGATAATCGCTTTATAATTCGCCTATACGACGCAGAAGGTGTTCCAAACCCAAAAGTAAGGATCAAATTCGCTATCCCACCACAGTCTGTGCGAAAGGTCAATTTACTGGAAGAGCCATTGGATGATGTAAAGCAACTCAACGATATGATATGTTTCCCGATGAGGAAATGGGAGATTGCGACACTGGCAGTTGAGTTTTGAGCGCAGGAATCGCAATTGCCGATCGAGAAGACATACTGCGGCGTTCCAGCGTGCAATGATGACAAACATCGCGCTTTACTCAACACGACAGCCGAGGTGTTCTGCTCGGATTATATCCGTTATTGCTGTTAGGTTCTTTCGGAGTTAATTATGTATCTTCCCAACATCTGGGGTGAAGGTGGCGCGCTCTTTGCCTTTTCTGGTATGGATGGCGAGACCGACGCCTTACATCCGCTCATAGGTTCGACCCTTCACGATAGCCGTGGGTTTGTTTTCCACACTGAAGACAGACCGGAATTACGGTTTGGGGTCGTTATAGAAGAACAAGACTCGCCTTTTGAGTCTGTGACGGATCAACTGGTTAGCGGAACCGTAGTCATTTCTCAGATTGAGATCGCCGGTGCGGTGTTGCGCCTTGAGTATGCATTCCTTGACAAGAGCACTGTGGGCGCGAGGATCACATGCGATAGACTCGGCGAGCCGATAGATGTCTATATTCAAAGTGCAATAGAGGGTGCCGAGTGTTCCGTGGTAGATGGGAAGCTTGTTCAGTGTGTGGGCGGTAATACTTATGCGCTCGGCTGTTCAAACCCGTCTGCCCGCATCAGCGAGCCGAAAGGGCGGGTTCAAACTACGCTGCTCAAGGCAGGCGAATCGGTTCGGTTTGCTTGGGCTTATAGCGCGGAAGGTCGTGAAACGGTTGTTGCAAGTGTTTCCCGTGGTTTGACGGCGGATTTCGACGCAGTTGTTGAGCGTGAGCTGCAGTTCTTTCGTAGCTTACCCGTGCCCAAGACATCCGATCCCAACATTGCCCGTACGTACTACAAGTGTGCGTCGGTTATGAAGGTAAATTGTTGTTCTCCACAAGGGCAGATACTTTTTCCTTGGACTACTCCCGATCGCTGGCCGCATCGCTGGATGTGGATTTGGGACTCTGCGTTTCATGCGATCGGACTGAGGCACATTTCACACAAATGGGCGGAGGATGCAATCAAAGCGGTGCTCTCTGTCCAACGATCCGATGGTTTCATCCCGCATATGATAACCGTAGATGGCAAAGACGATTCAAGCATTATTCAGCCTCCGATTCTTGCTTGGGGAAGCTGGAAAGTGTACGAAAAGACAAAGAACAGCCAATTTCTGGAATACGTCTTTCCACGCATCGGCAAGATGATCTTATACGACTGCCAAGAGCTGGATACCGACAACAACGGTCTATCGGAATGGAACCAACAATATACGGGCGGCGCGAGTGGCATGGACAACTCGCCTCGGTTTGATCAGCCCATCAAAGACGCCGTCGACTTGAATTCCTACTTGGTGAACGACATGCGCTATCTGGCGAAGATAGCACGTGAGCTTGGCAAGGAAGACAAAGCGCGCGAGTGGGACGAACTGGCGGACGAGCGTTCTCGTCGGATAAACGAGTTGCTTTGGGACGATGAGACCGGCTTCTACTACGACAACGATCCCAATGGCAAGCTCGTTAAGATTAAAACTGAGGCGGGTTTCACGCCGTTATTTGCCGGAGTTTGCAACGAGAAGCAGGCGGAGGCACTTGTAAAGCATCTTACGAATCCGAAAGAGTTTTGGCGACCGTTCCCTATCTCAAGCGTCTCTGCCGATGAGCCTACATTCTGCGACAACATGTGGCGCGGACCTACATGGATCAACTTCAACTATTTTTGCATCGAAGCTCTGGATCGATACGGCTTTGCGGAAGTTTCAAAGCAATTGCGGAAAAGAACCATTGAAGAGGTCTCACGTTGGCACACATTGGACGGTATCATTTATGAGTTCTTCGATAGTGAAGGCAAGACTAATCCCGTCTTCTTACATCGCAAAAAGCTTGGAGGTCCGCAGGCTGTTCGCTCTGCGACTTCCCTTGGCACCAACGTATGCGACTATAATTTCACCGCTTCGCTGTTTTTCGATTTAGTCATTAGCGACCCATTTCTGCCTGAGCCTGTCGAATGAGAGCTTGTTTCCGTGCTTCGGATATTCCCGCCATAGCGGCTATGCGATCTATGCGGTCTGGAACGTCAGGGTGGGTCGCAAAATAGCGGTTGATTCCCTTTGTGCGTTCTGTGCCCAGCTTGGCAAGTGCTCCGATTGCGCCTTCGGGGTTGTATGTTGCGTTTTTCATTATCTGAACCCCGTAGGAATCCGCCTGGTATTCTTGATCACGACTGTAGCCGCGTTCGTAAAGAGTGTACATAATGTTAATGCCTGTCGCTACGATATCGCTTGATCTTCCAAATAGGATCGAAAACAAGCCCTGAGCAATCAGTGCTTGGTTTATCGCCTTTCGACCGTGTTGGCCAGCTATGTGTCCGGTTTCGTGAGCGAGCACAAATGCCAGCTCGTCATCGTTGAGCATATTGACGAGGTTTTCAGTAATCATCACCGGGCCGCCAGGCGCAGCAAAGGCATTGATCACGTTAGAATCAAGCACTGTGTAGGTATAGGTTACGTCTTTTCTAGGCGATGCGGTAGCGATTCTTGCGCCGATTTTGTTTACTCGCTCGATTGCCCGCGTGTCGTTGCTAAGCCCGTACTCCGCAACCGCCTGCTGATACACCTGTCTCCCAATTGCCACTTCCTGCGATCTTGAGACAAGCATAACAGCATCCGCAGGTGCGGATACTGTTGACAATGTCAAAACAGTTAGTATTGTAACTAGTAATGCTGTTAAGGTTCTAGTCTTGTGCATTTCGGTCACCGTCTTATTGCAGAGTCTAATCTGTATTCGTAGATGCGATTTGTTGCACATTAGTACGTGCCACAGAAGAGGGACTTGTCAAACCCAATCAGAAATACCAGGAGTGTCCTACGCTTACCAAACTTGCATTAATGCCGATATTGGGCAGTCTTATTCCCCCGTTCGAGACATGATAGAACTTGTATTCGATGTTAATTGAAGTTGCTGGCCCGGTTGCATATTGCAACGTGAATCCGAGCTGCTCGGTGAAGTTAGTCTTAGTTCCAAGTGAGGACACTCTTTCTTGTAGGTGCATTATTCCGAAGCTGACGTCCCAGCTTGCCGCAGTACTGCCTCGCACGAGGAATAATTGGCGGAAGGTCGTAGTTACCCATAAAGCGGAGTTACTTTGACTGGCGTCGAGTTTGCCTGCAGATATATCCAGTGCAACTTCATTTCTGGGAGAAGTAAATCGACCGAACCTTATCTTTGCTGCGTCGAAGGCGAAGCGGTCTTTCGTTGCGTGAGGAATGCGATGATTCTCGCCATATCCAAAGAATAAAGCAATTTCCTTGCGACCGGGTTCTATTTCATCAAACCGGAATCGTTGACTAAAGGCAGGTCTGCCGGTCAACATTAGCAAGATAATTAGGATACAGGATAGATATTGTTTGTGCATGAGCAAAGTCACTTTGTCAGTTTCGGACGATGGTAACCCATGGTAACGTGCTGGCGGAATCTTGGTCAACTTGATCGAGTTTAACGAGCACGTTAAGTGTTGTGTAAATTGTTTTGGCAGGCGGATTGCAATGTTTTCCGAGAATTGCCTGGTGCTGTATCCACCGCACAAAGACAGATTGACATCAGCGACATGCAATGCTAGAATCGGGCCGTTGATATGAACTTCAGAATTGCCACAGAGCAGGATCGCGATAGATACGATGATTTCGTCGCCCGTTTCGAAACGGGCGATTTGCTTCAGTCGTTCGAATGGGGCGACCTCAAGAGTCGCAGCGGGTGGATACCGATTCGGGTGTTTGCAGAAGAAAAAAATGAAACCATCGCAGCGGCTTCTCTTCTAAAGCGCACGATCCCAAAGACAAATAGATGCATAATGTATGCGCCTCGCGGACCCGTGTTGGATATTCGCAATGCCGAGCTTGCAACGTGGTTTATAGAAAGGCTCAGGGAAACGGCGCTGGAGCATCGGGCAATACTCATCAAAATCGATCCGCCTGTACCAGTTGAGGACACCGCAGGCGAGGCTAACCTACGCGCTGCCGGATTTCGAGCCGTGAACTACGAGGGATTCGGTGGTATCCAGCCCAAGGCAGTAATGCAGCTCGATTTGGCCGGTCGTGACCTCGACGAGATAATGGCCTTGTTCAAACCCAAGTGGCGCTACAACATTCGCCTTGCTGAGAAGAAGGGCGTCCAAGTGCGGATGGATTGCAGCAGAGAAGACTTGCCTGCGTTCTATTCGCTTCTCAAGGAAACAGGCAAGAGGGACGGCTTTGTGGTGCGCGATCTTAAATACTTCGAAGACATGTGGGATTGTTTGGTCCCAAGAGGGTTCATGAAGTTGGTTCTGACATACTACCAGGACACGCCTATTGCAGGCGCGATCGCGTACTTATTCGGCGACAAAGCAACCTATGTGTATGGAGCATCTTCAAACGAACACCGCAATGTTATGCCGAATCACCTGATGCAGTGGCGGCTGATTCAGTGGGCAAAAGAATGCAACTGCAAGTGGTACGACTTTCGCGGCGTAAGTCCTCAACGCAAAAGCGACGAAAATGACCGCCTTCAGGGACTGAACAGGTTTAAGGAAGGATTTTCCCCTAGGTTCGTAGAGTACATCGGGGAATACGATATGGTCCTTTCGCCGACGTGGTATTGGCTGTGGAATGTTGCGCGTCCACGGTTGCAAAGCATTCTGAAAGCCAAGCGAAGAGCAGAGTTGGAGTGAACACTCACGACGTTTGGGTCGAGGTAGACCTCGAAGCCCTCAAGCACAATCTAAAACAGGTGCGAAGTATACTTGCAGACGGCGTCAAGATAATGGCCGTGGTCAAGGGTAATGGATTCGGTCACGGCTACGTCGAACCTTCGCGCGCTTTTCTGGAAGCCGGCGCTGATGCGCTTGCGGTAACACGACTGGAAGAAGCACTGCCCATACGCACTGCCGGCATAACAGCACCTATTCTCCTTTTTGCCCCCGTTCAACCGGCTAACGTAGATGTTGCCGTGGAAGCCGATCTGGACTTGACTGTTACGACCGTCCGGGCGCTTCGAATTGTCGCCGAAGCAGCTAAAAGGCAGGGACGAAAAGCAAGAATACACATAAAGGTGGATACGGGAATGGGTCGATTAGGAGCCGCCCCGGAGGAGGTTCCTTCGGTTGTTCAGGCGGCAGTGGACTTCCCTAATGTCGAACTTGCTGGCATATACACGCATTTCGCAACCGCTGCAGAAGCAGACATTCTTCCTGCGTTCAGACAACTGGGGTTGTTCGTAAGACTCGTCGAGGCTTTGAAGGAGATGGGGTTCAACATCGGATTAGTTCACGCGGCTAACAGCGCTGCGATAATTCGGATGCCCAACTCACACTTGGATATGGTGCGACCTGGAACGTTGCTCTACGGGCAGTATCCGTCGCGACACGTTCCGCATAGGCTCGATCTCCGGCCTACGTGGACACTTAAAGCCAGAATATGCGAGGTCAAAAACATTCCCGCTGGATCGAGTATCGGCTACGGAGCTGAGTACGTTGCCAAGCGTCCTATGAGGGTTGCCGTTGTGCCGGTCGGCTATGCAGACGGATTTACGCTTGTACCAGAGGGACCAATCTATCGACAAAGTCTCTTTAAGTTTGCCGCAAAGAAAATGCGTCGGCCGTTGGCGCTTAAAGTTAGAGAACAGGCGGCACCTGTTTTAGGACGCGTAGCCATGCAAATGACAGTGATCGACGTGACGGGGATTGGTGGAATAGAGGTTGGAGACGAAGTCGTAGTGCCTGCTCTCCGTATACCGACCAGTGCGCTTATCCCAAGAGTCTATCCGAAAGGCAATTAGGGATTGGGGTGCTGCTTCTCCAGCACCCCAATCCCGATTATGAACTAAGCAGTTCTTTAAGCCTCTTCAGCGCTTTCTGCTGTAAGCGGGACACGTGCATCTGCGAGATGTTGAGCCGCTTCGCTACCTCTGTCTGCGACATGTCCTTAAAGAATCGGTAATAGATTATCGCCTTCTCGCGAGGTTCTAAACAGTCTATGGCCTGCTTCAGGTCGCCGTAAGTCTCGATGTTTTGCAAAGACGAATCCATATCACCGACGAACTCCGCGAGAGTCAGCGGCGCCGATTCACCTTCATGAGCCAACTTGCTGTCGAGCGAAACCGTATCGTATGCATTACCGAGTTCGATAGCTTCCAAAGTTTCCTCCTCGGAAGCACCTACTGCAGCAGCAATCTCTTGTATCGTCGGCGGATGGCCCAGCTTCTTGCTAAGCTCTTCCGCAGCCTTGTTGGCAGCCAGATTAAGTTCTTGAAGCCTACGCGGCACTTTAAGGCTCCAAGCTTTATCGCGAAAGTGCCGACGAATTTCGCCGACTATCGTTGGCGTAGCATATGTAGAGAACTTCGTGCCCCTGTCAGGGTCGAACCTGTCAATAGCGTTGATCAGACCGATTATACCGACCTGTACCAAATCCTCAAGCGGTTCGCCTCTGTTGGCGAATTTCCCTGCTAGGAAGCGCACCAGATTCTGGTGCATAACAACCAGTTGATCTCGGATTTTCTTGTCGCGCGTACGAATGTACTTTCTGAAAAGCTCTTCTGTCTCCTCTTCGGTCCATTCGGCCACGCTGCCCTTCTTGCGCACCGGCAGACTATCGTTGTCCTGCATACTTAACCATCCGGACGTGCGTACCCTCGGCCTGCGGTTCTATTTTTATCTCGTCCACTAGTAGGGTGATGAGCAATGCTCCTATGTTTTCGGTCTCCTGCTCGTCTTCCGCTTTAGTATTATCTTCCCTCGCGCCTGCTTGGTCGTAGATATCCACAGTCAGCTTATCATTGGCGATCTCACTCCGCAGCGTAATGGTCGAATCAGTCCTCCCGTTTCTTTCCGCCCATTCGACAGCAGTTGTGCAGGCTTCTCCTACGGCAAGCCTAATATCCTCCACCTCGTCATAGGAAAACCTCATCCTGCTCGCCACTCCAAGAATAGCCAATCTGGCGACACCTACGAATTCCGGCTTACATGGAATTACAAGCTCCACGCGCGCAGGGCTATCGGCATTTGTCACTTCTAGCCTGTCTCCTTTCCGACAGCTTCTTGGGCCTCATCGGCTGTATTGTAGATGTCGAAGATCTTGTCCAGGCCTGTGATCTCGAAGACCCGCCTTATTCTCGCGCTTGGACATACCAAAACCATATTGCCGTCCGTTTCGCGCATTCTTTTGAGGCCACCAATCAGCACTCCAAGTGCAGTGCTGTCCAGGTATTCGACCTTGCTAAGATCTATTATCATTTGCTTGGCACCGCTTTCGAGCAGGTTGATCATTTGCTGCTTGAGTTGCGGCGCTGTGTATACATCTACCTCGCCCTCGAGCTCTATGACCGGAAGTTTGTTATCGATGGTCCGTGTATCCATTTTGAAGTTCACGTCAACCTCACCTCTCTGAATTAGGCGGCCAACCGGGCCCAACAATCTGAAGCCCGAGGGCCACTATCCGTTCATTGCCCGATGGTAGGAGCATTCATATCCATCACATCCTAATCCGCCGATTTAGGCGGCCATTGCAGGCTTTGGGTCTTAATTACGTGATACTATGTGCCCAACTTAGTCTAACTAATCACATGGTACAGTACGAACATTCGACATGAAAAGTGCCCCGAAAGTTCATTACTCATCCATTCATAGCAAACACTCTATCCTGCTGGCGATTCCTCTCCAGCCTCCTCCCCAGCCGTTTCCTCTCTTTTTCGAGCCATTGCCTGCTTGCCGGCGTCTATAGCCGTCTGCACCTTTGATTTAGTAGTCTCGAGGAGTTCTTTGCTCTTCTTTATTGCCTCCTCGCTATATGCAGATACGTCTTCGACCAGCTTGTTCATTTTGGTCTTGATCTCTTCGGCAGCGTTCGCCAGGTCCTGCCTGGTCTCACTTCCCGACTTCGGAGCCAAGAGCAGCGCGGTTGCTGCACCTATCAATGCTCCCAAACCAAGCCCAGCAAGAAAGTTCACTACGACATTCTTTTCTTCTCGATTTTCACTCATTGCCGGATTCCTCCTTCTTTTCTTTCGGTTTGCTTCGGAGAGCTTTCAGTCCCTCCTTGAGCCCCTCAAGAACAGTTGCTAAGGTAGACCTAGATGCCGCCACTGCTCTACCGGCTGCTATGCTGATCGCTCTGCCCTCAATAAGACGCTCGACAAGTTCCATAGCGCGTCCAACCGACTCCACGTCCTTACGTGTGCTCGATATGAGGCCATCCAAATTTGCAAGCACAGACCTCATATCCGCCGCCAGCGGGACAATTGCATCACGAGCCGCGCGAAACGCCTCTGCAGTCTCGCGCGCGGACTCTGCTATCTCTCGCGTTGCAGAATTAAGTCGGCGAATATACAGCCCAATACCTACTATCAGCACAATAAGCGCGAGGCTCACAAGAGCAATCAGAACGGTTAACAGTGTTGTCTGCATCTCGTTCTACCTTTCAAGGTTGCGCCCGGCTGCTACGCCGCTCACGCTATTATACAGTATCATTGCCCGGACGGCAATTTGCATCCCGGAATGGTAGCGTCAAGTGTTGTGTGTAAATTTTTTTGGCAGATAGGCAGCATCCCACTTACGATTCTGGTATGTAAACACTGCATACAGCATCCTGTCTACGCTTCGACGGTTGGTGAAGCACGAG
>Ga0123519_10016101_pt1 | contig 10427 bp, 7 predicted proteins | sample YelNatPaOPRAMG02_FD_87396 | JGI IMG/M metagenome (GOLD analysis project Ga0123519, IMG submission 87396) | Hot spring microbial communities from Yellowstone National Park - Yellowstone National Park OP-RAMG-02 (version 2) | ecosystem: Environmental > Aquatic > Thermal springs > Hot (42-90C) ...
CCGTCCGGACGATCGTAAATACTTCCCTTGAAGTTAGGAAATACTCCGCGCTCCGCTGCCAACTCACTGCTCATTTTCTTGCCTTCGTTTGATATGAAGCTCATCACCTGTTCGGCAATCGAAATGCCTTCTTCTGAATCGTAAGGAATTCCGAGCTGGAGCAGCATGTCTGCGAAGCCCATAACTCCAAGACCTATCTTTCGGTTTCCACGGGTTATCTCAGCTATCTGCTCGAGAGGATAACGGTTGACGTCGATAACGTTATCCAGGAAGCGCACTGCAAGTCTGACGGTTCGGCGTAGTTTGTCAAAGTCGATTTCCACACGTCCGTCGTTCTCTTTTACCATTCTGGCAAGGTTGATGGAACCAAGATTGCAAGACTCATAGGGCAGAAGCGGTTGTTCTCCGCAAGGGTTTGTGCTCTCGATTTCGCCCAGTTGCGGCGTGGGATTATCGCGATTTACGCGGTCGATAAATATGATGCCGGGTTCGCCATTGCGCCAGGCCATGTTGACGATTAAATCGAAAACCTTTGCGGCATTCAGACGTTTCACAACTTGGCCTGTGCGAGGGCTGATGAGGTCATAATCTTCGCCCTTAGCGGCTGCTTCCATGAACTTCTCGGTGACCAGCACGCTAATGTTAAAGTTAGTTAGCTTTGCCGTGTTTTGTTTGCAGGTGATGAAGTCGAGTATATTGGGATGATCTACACGAAGGCAACCCATGTTCGCTCCGCGCCGAGTGCCTCCCTGTTTGATCGCTTCGGTAGCCGAGTTGAATACCTCCATGAACGATATTGGGCCGCTGGAGACTCCGTTTGTACTCCTCACGCAGTCATCGGCAGGTCGAAGCCGGGAGAACGAGAATCCAGTGCCGCCTCCGCTTTTATGTATCAGTGCCGTATGCTTAATGGTCTCAAAAATACTCTCCATTGAATCGTCAATGGGCAGCACGAAACAAGCGGAAAGTTGACCTAACTCCCGCCCGGCATTCATCAGCGTCGGGCTGTTCGGCAGGAATTCAAGATTTCTCATAAGCTCATAGAATTCGCCTGCCAGCCCTTCGACAAAACTGGGAGCAGCTCCATAGCCGTATTCCGCTTCGGCAATTGCGTTTGCTACCCTGCGGAACATACCGTCGGGATCTTCAACGAGCCTACCTTCCTCGTCCTTGCGAAGATATCTTTTCTCCAAAACCGTTAGCGCATTCTTGCTAAGCACCTACCTGCCCTCCTAGCTCACGAGTTTTGATTGCGTTATAAGTCACGACTTTTTTGGCGGTCGATGACCGCGACTATCCAAGACATCGACGATTTCCTTGAACTGTCCGACGTCCTCGAATTGCCGATAGACCGATGCAAATCTTACGTATGCTACCTGGTCGATGTGTCGCAGCTCTTCCATGACCATCTCGCCGATCTCACGCGACTCGATTTCCAGTTCTCCTCGATCGTAGACTGTGCGCTCGATGCGGTCTACAGCAGCATTGAGCGTTTCTGTGGAAACCGGTCTCTTTTCACAAGCAACAGTCATACCTCTAAGCACCTTCGCCCGATCAAACGGTTCTCGCCGACCATCACGTTTGACAACCATGACTCGACGTTCTTCGATTTCCTCGAAGGTGCTGTAGCGCCGTCCGCATCCCAGGCACTCGCGTCGTCGGCGTATCGCTTCTCCATCCCTGATGGGCCGCGATTCCAAGACTCGATCGTTCTGATCACCGCAGAATGGACATTTCATAAGACGACGAACAGACACTACATATAGTGGTAGCCGGAATGATACTACACTAAATATGCCGTGTCAAGGCTCTTTTGAAACTTTCTAGTGGGGAAATATCACCCAGCCAGCGTTAAAATTTTGGAGCCAATTAAAGTAACAGAGGAACTGTATGTCTGCTTCTCATTTTGTGTCGAAGATTTCATCATATCTCCGCAGAATATCCATAGACAGCTCTGCCTTAGAGTGGTAATCTATCACGGGCATCTTGCGGCCGGGACCATCGCCCAGTCTCGCGCACAAAAATTAGCCCAATAGGGATCAAGACCCGGCACTCAAGACCCGAAGGCTAAATTACAGTCTCTTCATAAGGATGGGAGTCAGCGATGAATGCCCAACGTGGAGAACTGGTCGCGAGACAAATAGACGGCGACCTCGAGATCGGCAATGATCGCATTCGTGCCCGATTTGTCCGGCGAGACGGCGGTTACGCCCAGGAATTCTATGCTGCCGACCGCGCTGGCAACTTCAGGCTGGTGCTGTCGTCGCTTCACAAGAACCTGATTGCCGGCAGCGAACACCGCGTATGTTCTTCGCCGATGATTGCCGGCGATCGACCTCATCTGTTCGCGGTGTGCCGAGAATCACTGCGGATGGTATACTCCACGATCGACGTAGTTCGCCATGACGAAGATGTAGTTACAGCCCAACTCACAGGCACTGTTCAGGAACACTCGCTTACTTGCCAAGTGAGTATAGCGCGCAGCTCGAACGTTGCTCACATATCCGTAAGCGACGAGATCAATTCCAACGGCGTCGATCCTCTTGTCGAATACCTGATGAGCTCCTATGCATTCCTGCCAGATGGCCGCGAACTGAGAATCGGAGAAACTATCGATTATGCGTGGGTACCAAACCTACGCCCAGGTGACGACCATATCATAGGTGATTGCGCGTTTCGTTCGCCTGCTGTGGTTGTTCGTAAGGGTCGAGTGCTCGCTGCATTGATTCCTGATCTTGAGACTCTGAGCGCTGATCGCCCCATGCCGTTTGCTGTAGACCTGGATCTAAAAAACGGTCTTCTTCCGGCTCCGTTGCTCTCTTGCGGTTTCTGTGGCTACGAAGAAACCGCCGACGGCAAATACTTCCGTCACGACATCACTATGGCAAAGCGCATTCCTGAAGCTCGCCTTTCGTACAGCCATGATCTGCTTTTGTATGCCGACTGCAAACAGCCGTACGGCTACGAAGTCGTTTCTCGGTTCTTCTGGTCCAGATACGGCGAGGCGACAATGAAATCAGTGCACCTGAATGCCCCACGGTCGCGGTCAGACGACAGTTGTAGTTATGAAACGATGACAATTCTGCCTGATGCCTGGACAGCTTACGGTTTGCACACCAAAGGGGCTAACCAAGGCTGCAGTGAGATGATCCGATCCGCCAAGATATTGATGGAAGCCGTGCTCTCGGCTCCGCAGGTCGGAGGATTATTCCCTACTAAGTTCGATCTCGAAAGTCGCCAATGGATTGGGTGCAACTATTCAGAATGTGGAGCGCAGTTTCATACAGCAGAATGCTCCAGCCAGCTTCTATGGTTGTTGAAGTGGCACACAGAAGTAGAGAAAGATGCGCGCATAATTCGCCTGGCACGAAGTTATGCAGACTTTTTGATTTCGGCTCGTCTCCGAAGCGGAGCAATTCCGAGTTGTTATGGAGCTGATCTGCTTCCTATCTCAACATTCAGGTTTGCCGCCGAAACAGCCGTATCAGCATCATTCTTGGGGTGTCTGGCAAGCGTGACTGGTATTGCAAAGTACGCTCGCTCTGCGGAGCGTTCGGCCCGATTTGTCATCACGGAGATCATTCCAAAGCAAGCGTATACGGATCATTTTCTTATGTCCGACGGCACCGATCTTGATCCACACTCCGGAGCAAAACCTCAGAGTGGTTGGGCGATGTTGTGGGCTGCTCAGATGTGCCTCGTAATGTATGAGCTTACACAAAACCGAGATTATATTGAGTACGGACTTTCGGCGCTCGACCAATTATGCCTTTTGCAATCGGTAGGCGTAAAGACCTGGCAGCCTGCGGACGGGAAGCCCGGCATGTGCGCGATGAACAACATTGGATCTAGACTTGATGCGGAGCTTACTGTAGAGTTTGCTCGTTGTTTAATGGACTACGGCGCCGTCACTGGCGAGAGTGAGTATTTCGAGAGGGGGACATCAGCTCTTGTAGCAGCTTGCACCGAGCACAATCTTTCTGCTGTTTCCAGAGCCAGAATTGCAGCCAGCGCAGCGGTAATACGAAACCGTTACGGTTCGGCTTTTATCCACATCGGAAGAAAATGGGGAGTGCAAATAGGAACAGCCACACGACTTGACGTTGCATTCGAACGCGGATCCGTTGAGGTCAATCTCAATGGAAATAGAGATGCCTTGCAAAGCGAGAGAATTGTCTTTGGAGGAATGCGCGGAAGCAGATACAAGGTGCGCATCGACAAGTTTGTATGCGATACATATTCAAGTCAAGAAATGGCGCGCGGATTGAAGTTGCCGATTGAACCGACGTCCGCTTCGTCTCACGCGGATGAGGTAGAATGCGCGCGGCAGCTTTCGCTTGAAGGAATCTAGCTGGGATGTGTGGTTTCTAGAGTTTGCGTTGCCGCTTCTGCTTTGGTATCCGGCGGAATGCGTGCAGTTGTCGAACGTCCGTTGCCGTTTTTGATAGCCTCTCCCAGCTTCGCCAGCTTTCGAAGCTGTTCAATTTCTTTCTCTACGTTAATTTGTTCAATCTGGCGGTTATCGAGCGCGCGGATAATCCGTTCCGCTGCACGGATTGCGCCGAGTACAAGAATTTCGTTATCGTAGTCCACATAGACGTGAAATCGTCCTTTAGGATCCACACGCCAGTTCCACTGTGTTTCGCCTTTGAGGACTCCGGATTGCTGGGCCTGTCCTTGGAGCTCAATGATCAGGTGTTCAAGCAAGTGCGGTATTTCGGTGCTTTGACATTCTCGCTTGAAGGTGAAACCGTTATCATTATCGCATCGATGATGTGCAAGGTGAGGAAATAACTTGAACAGAAGTTTGGGAATATGAGGCGCATGTTGCGTAGAATAGCAATTCGGGTCTGCCATTTCGACTACAAGCTTGACGCGATTGCTGCTGTAGAAGAGGATTTCGACAACTTTCACCTTTACGTAACTCCTCAACGCGAGCCAAAATGTTCAGTGATCCGGCGATATTCCAGTGCCGGGATGTTGCGGCGGTCCAGCAGACGCATAGAGGCGCAGCAATTTCATTGTATCACGCGAACATGGGCATGTAAAGCGATTGGCTTTTATTTGTCGCGAAGGTTTATTCTTTCAACAACAAGCTCAGCCTTAATCACGTAATCGGCAAGTACGCCAATTATTGCAAGCAGACTCTTAATTATAATCAAAAGCTGTTCAGATATGGCCTGCCCCGCCAGGCGACTGAGGTCGCGACAACCAGAGAGCGAAGTTGGCCTTTGTCGACTTTATAGACTGCCACATAAAGAGGAATTCTCCTTCTCTTGCTGCGGTTTCAACCGCCGCTGGAGAAGGAGAAGTGAAGTTTTTTCAACTGAGAGAGAATAGGCGGGGTATTGAATACTCTACTTGCTGCGCGAGACCAGCTATTCTTATGTGCTAGCGTCGTTAGACCATGAGCACGTATCTGAACCTCCCAGCTCGTCGCTCCAACTGAGCCAGCCACTACCGCTCAAGTAGTGTAACACTTACCGATTGTCGCCGCCGAATTCTCAGTATGTCTTGCTCATACATCCTCTTCGACAGCCACATGCCGCTCCGCCGAAAATTCTCCACTTTTTAGCGCTGGCTATCATGACGGACTCCTAGTAAGGCGTAATGTAAGTGCGATTCTGTATCGCCCATTGCGTTCTCAAGAAGCGCAGCACTTCGGGGCTAACGTAGCCTATAGGCGGCGGTGGAAGCGGCCCATGTCGGATTATATACGGATTGCCGCCTGCAACCACAACCGGAGGGTAGCCTCCCAATATCCTAACAGCACCAAATTGATATACAGGCGGGTAGCCGTCCACGCCGTAAGGGAAGTAATATGGCGGTGGTAGCGGCTGTCCATAAAAAACCGGTGCCGATTGCTCATTGCTTATGATGATTGGCCCAGTCGCGGTTGCCTGCCCGGCTGGCAAGCCTTGTTGAGCAGTCGGCGCAGGTGTCTCGGCTTTGTCAGTCGGAACCTGTTCGCTCTTAGGTTGTTCTTGACCCTTGCTCGTATCCTGCTTTGTCGCAGGTCCGCCTTGGTCTTTGCTCGTAGCAGTCTTCGCATCAGCAGGGCCGATTACATAGACGCCGTTCTCAATTTTATATGTCAAACGCGCCGCTTCCATCAGAGCATCGAGAGCCTGCTCGAAAGTCACACCCTTGAGCTTCAATTCGACCACTCGACCCGATACGCCGGGTTGAATGTTATACTTCAGCCCAGTACCGGCGAACAGCTTTTCTATTGCGTCTTTGACCGGCACATCAGCCAGCTCGAGGTTCACTATCCGCACGTTGCTTGTCGGATTGGAACTCAGCTGGTCTGCGAGCAAAGCTCCGCATATCAAAACTGCTCCAACTACGGCGAGTATTAGATATCCGGTTACTTTCACGTGTTTCATCTCAAAACCCTCACTGTTCGAACCGGCGGCTTGTTGATCAATACCATAAAGAGTATACCCTACCTTGACGTTCCGAAGCGAAAGAATACTCATCCTTGGCGGCAGAAAACTTGATATAGTCCCGTTGTGGAAGCGTGACGTGGAGTTTATTTCTCGCGCGAACCAGATGGGCTGATTCACCCCATGAATCTGTATTTGAGCAATGTCCAAATGCACTGGACACCGTCAAACCACTTGATCTTCTTACCTTGGCCATACGTTCGGGCTTGATAGCTGATAGGGACCTCAGCATAACGCCAACCGCGCTTGAGCAGGCGTGCCGTGACCTCGGGGCAAAAATCAAACCGCTTGCAGTTCAGTTGGATACTCTTGATCACCTCGGTACGAAATGCCTTGTAACATGTAGCTTCGTCTGTAACACGGACGCCGTATAACACAGTCGCCAGCCAGGCAAAGAGTCTGTTTGCAATGTAGTTAGCAAGCCGCATGTTGGGCTTCCGGCCTGCAAACCGAGTGCCGTAGACTATATCCGCCTTGTCCTCTATGATTGGCTGAACAAGTTTGGGATAATCTGCCGGATCATACTCTAAATCCGCATCCTGGATTATTACGATATCGCCGGTAACATGCTCAAGCGCCGTCCTAATCGATGCGCCCTTGCCAAAGTTGCGATCGTGTTCGATAAGCGTTATATCCTGTTGCTCTCTAAGAAACTCTCGGGTGCCGTCAGTAGAGCAATCGTCTACGACAATAATCTCTTTGTCGAAGTTTTCCGCGCGAACACGGTCGAGCACTTCGGATATAGTATCGATTTCGTTATATGCCGGTATGATAATACTGAGCTTCATTTCACTTTGTATACGGCTACATAGGAGCCATCGTCGTAGTAAGGAGGATACAGCCTGACCAATAGTCCCCTTTGCAACGCCTGATAGAGCATTCTTGTGTTCCTGTTTGCCGCTTTCGGAGACGACAGGAACCTGAAATTGATCATTGCGTGTGTCACGCCGTGTGCTTTGAGATTCCGCACCAGATCCTCCGGCGAGTCGTAATTACGGGTAAAAGCAACGTTGTGTCCGGCGTCGGCCCAAACGTAGTTTCGGTCCAGGTAGAACCCTCGCGTGTCTCCAAAAAGCGCAACTTTTGCATTTTTCGGTAAATGTCGATTGATGAAAGTCTGCGCATCGTATATATCCAGTGTGCGAGATAGATAGCCAGCACGCGACTCTCGGCCCAACACAACCGGTGCCGTTTCCACTACAAGCGGTATCATTGTAAATATTCCAAAAAGCGCCGTAGCTACCACTGCTCCCATCAACACGTGCCTGGTTATTGGGAATCTATCGTTTGAATGCGCGATTTCACTTGCCAGGATTCCAAGTACCGCAAAAGCAGGAATCAGATATCTGCTCTGCTGGCTAAGTTGGAACCATATTGCAAGCTGCGCGATAAAGAACAAAAGCAGCCCCAAGTGTTTCCGCGAAGGATACTTTCCCAATGCAAGCAGAGGCACTGAGATCAAGAACAGCGGTCCCACGTAAAGCCCCGGTGTATCGTAGAATGCATCCGATCGGAATGTAAGGTCAAACGGAAGCATCAAGAACGAAGCAAGCGTATGGCCTGTTCCAAACCGCTTTTGGAGCATCGAGTAATTCTCGGCAAGTTGCCTTGTCCAATCTCTTCCATCGAAGATCGAATAAAAGAACGGATAGACAGGATTTCCAGTGTATAAGGCAGACTTCACATACCACGGCGAGCATACCAACAGAGCAATTCCCAAAAGCATCAACATCGATCTCCACGGAAAAACTCTTTCCACAGCCAGTCGATCAAATATCAGCCAGAGGACAGCCAGCAAGACAACTGCCAGTCCGGTCATCTTAGTCGATGCTGCAAATCCGGCTGCAATGCCGCATCCTATCAAGTAGCGTCTGTCGTAGGTATCGAAGTAAGCCAATAGAAGGTGAATCGCAAGAACCGTGTAAAGAGCTGTCGCCAGATCTACATACGCAGTTGTTGCCTCCCAAAGCACGATGGGCATTCCCGCAACAGCAACAGCAGCCGTCGGTGCTGCTTTGGCGTTCAAATGTCTTCTTACAAACACAACGATTGCCAATATAAGCAACGCGCCGGTCCAATAGTGCATCATCTTCGATGCCGAAGGCTGATTTAGTGCCAGCCCCGGCAGATACAGCATTTCCATCAGATACGGGAAATTGGAGTGTGAGACGAAGTTGATGTAGCGGAACCCACCGTGTTCCAGATACATTTTCGGTACGGCAAGATGATAAGCCAGCGAGTCCCAATCGGTCATTGAAGGGGGCGCAAGCGCAGGAACCAAGGCCGATACTGCCAAAACCGCAAGTAGCACTGCTGTAAGCCGTGATGATATCGACCCGCCGGATTGATTAAGTGATTGTCGCACCGGATGAACCACGTCGCGCAGCACGTGAGGAAGCTTTGCCAATCCGCACGCGACAAGAAGAACGGCAACCCCTATTCCCCACGTTATCTTCAACAGTTGACACGCGCTCAGAGCAAATAACACGAGCGATACAGCACCTAATCCGACGGATGTATCGACCAAGATCCGTTCGGAGGCAGGCGCCTTATCCGATCGTGCAACGGCAGATATCAGCCGTCCGATGCCGGCGGATACAATCACAAACCCTGTCGAAACTGAAAGTGATATCAGCGAATCCACATATTTCCTACGCTTTCGCTAAAGGGATGAGTTCGTTCTTTAAGTTAAACCTTCCCGGCTCCCAATCAATATCCACCCTTCCAACGTAATGTGCATAGCATCCGTGATGCAGAATACACGTGCCCGAGACCCACTCAGGTTCCGAAGTGGCAATATGGGTGTGACCTCCAAGGATCAAATCTATTCCCCGGACAGCAGATGCAAGTTCACGATCGGCTTTCATTCCGATATGTGGGAGCGCAATAAGAAGATCACACTGTGAGCGCAGCTTTGGCGCAATCTCCGCCGCTGCAATGATCGGCTGCTCGAAGTAATAGTTCGAGATTCTCTTAACAAGCATTTGCTCAGTTATGCAAGGCACTGTTAGACCGAAAACTATAATACGAACACCGCGAATATTGAATTCGACGGCGCTGCTTATTCTGTTGCCCCGACTCTCGTTTGCCGCTGAAGATTGAGTTAGTGACTTAGCAAGATCAAACGGTGCCCCCTTCGTATTTCGCAGATTTGCACTCAGCACGGGGAATCGTGACCGAGAAGTCTTTGCACACAGGCCGAGAGTGCGAAAGTGAAACTCGCGGTTGCCCATACACATAGCATCATACGGGACCGAGTTCATCAGATCAAAAATAGGCTCTCCACCTGGTCGCCATATTATGTTTCCAGCCCAGATCGCATCTCCGGAGTCCAACATTAAACAGTCTGGGTTGTTTTCTTTCAGAGTGCGCAAGAAGCTTGCCAGGTTAGAGGTAAGTTTGTTGTGAATATCTGAGGTATGGAAAATAGTCAGGCTTGCCATTAGGCGACGGCCTCCGGACCAGGCTTTCCGGCTTCTTCCTTAGCCAGCTCTTCGAGAAAGGCGGCAACAGCTTTATCCCAGTCCCCTTTAGCTTTCACTATTAGCTCTATTGCTTCGCGGACAGCGCCTTCTCCCCCACGTCGCTGAGTGACTATATCGGCTCTGTTTCTGACTTCTTCCACCGCATTTGCAGGAGCAAAGCAAAAACCGGCTCTATCAAACGCGGGTAGGTCGTTCAAGTCGTCCCCGATATAGGCGATTTCTTCTTTCGAAAGACCATGATCCACAGCGATTTTGTTCATAGCTTCCGATTTATAACGTGCGTTTTGGTAGACTGCATCCACACCAAGTGTTCGTGCTCGATCCGCGACCGCTGACGTCAGATTTCCCGTTACCCAAGCGATCTTCAGACCGTAGCTCATTGCAAGTCGAATTCCCAGCCCGTCGTAGACGCTGAATGCTTTCATCTGTTCGCCGTTCAGAAACAACATGGCGCCGTCGGTCAGCGTTCCGTCCACATCCATCGCGAGCAGTTTGA
>Ga0123519_10016102_pt1 | contig 10426 bp, 11 predicted proteins | sample YelNatPaOPRAMG02_FD_87396 | JGI IMG/M metagenome (GOLD analysis project Ga0123519, IMG submission 87396) | Hot spring microbial communities from Yellowstone National Park - Yellowstone National Park OP-RAMG-02 (version 2) | ecosystem: Environmental > Aquatic > Thermal springs > Hot (42-90C) ...
ATTTGGAAAATCCTCTCTAACTTTATCTATTTTAAATTTTGTCTTTAATTTTCCCAAGACAATCTCACCTAATTTAATAAAAGATAAGAAAAAATAAGGGAAATACTTCATTGCTTCCCCAAATAAGATTAAATTAAAAATAAGAGATTCTCCACCATTGTAATATTTTTTTTGCATTTGTGGTGGTTCTATTACAAAGGGCTTTGGAATTTCTTCAATTTTATATTTTTCTTCTAAATTTTTTGATTCAAATAATTTAAAATATGGACAATTTTCTTTTAAAATACAATCTTTGCACTCTCTTTTGTCTTTCATAATGCAAGCAATTTTTTTGAAGGAATAGCCAAAGCCACCTCTTAATGTTGCTGAATTAAATTCAGGGAGTTTTAGTTTTTCTTTTGGAATAATTTTAAATGAAACAGAGGAAAAGTATAGTTTTTTTATGAAATCCATTGGAAGGTGGCGTAGCGGAAAAGATAGTAAAATTGGATTAAGAATAATAAGGGGATTAAAATATAAATTAGCTTCTTACTAAATGTCTCACCAAGAATTCCAAAGATTGGAAAGGCAGGCAATATCAATCTTTGATAAGATAAAAAGGAACTGCAAATTGGAAAAAGCAAGACAATGTAAGTCCAAAGGGATGCCCATAAAGGAAATTTTTTCCTTATCTTTGAAAAGGTGATTAAGGGAATAAAAGTTATGCATAAAAATAAATCAATCCAGCTCCCTTTCCATGAAAATATTCCCTTTTCTTTCCATAAAAAAAATTCAACAAAGCCATGCCAAGGTCCCAAAGGAATTCCCCTTGAGAAGGACTGCCTTTGTAAAAATGGGAGGAGTGAACCAAAGTTTTGATAGTAGATTAAAAATATGATTAGGAATCCTAATAAAGATAAAATTAATAAATAAATTTTCTTTTTTAATTCTTTAGGGAAGAAGGGAAATAAAAACAAAGTATAAAAACCCTGAGGCCTTGTTAAAAATAAAAGTGGCAAGAGTAAGTAGCCCTCTAAAAATTCCTTTTCCAAAGCTAAAAAAAACAAAAAAAGAATAGTTAAAAATAAACCTTCTGGATAAGGAAGGGATAAAAAAATTGAAGGAGGGAAAAACATAAATAAAAGGGTTGAATGAAAAGCAGAGGCGGGCAAAAATTTTTTTATCAAAAAATAGAATGAAACAATTGAAGTCAAGCCAAAAAGAAAACTTAAAAAAATTCCTGCAAATTCATAGGAAGGAAAAAATATTTTAAAAAATTTTATAAAATATGGAAATAAAGGTAAAAATCCAGCTGAAAAAGGTATATCTTTCCATTTCTTTGCCTCAGGTGCCTCCTTGTTTTCTTTATAACCATTTTCTGAAATGTATAAATACCATGGAGCATCCCATCTGTAAAATGCTTCAACCCAAGCACTCATTTTTCTTTGAAGATGGTAATTTTTTTCATAATTTTCTTTTAAGAAACCAACTTTTTTTAATATAAACCCACCAGAAAAAAAATAAAAAATTCTTGTAATTAAATAAAGGACTATTAAAATTTTTAATTCTTTTTTCAAGAAAACTCAACTTCCCTTAAAAACTTTGCACTTTCTTCTGGAAGACCTGTATTTATGTACATTCCAGAGCCAAGTTCAAAACCAGCTGCTTTTCCCAGCCGAGGGACAATTGAAATGTACCAATGGAAATACTTTATTCTTTGGGCATCCACTGGCCCTGATCTTATAACTAAATTATAGTCAGGGTCTTTTAATCCCTTGTAAATTTTCCCTAAAACAATTCTTATGGCATCTGTTAAATCATCTTTTTCTTTATCTTTTAACTCTCCAAAAGTTGCTTGATGTCTCTTGGGAAAAAGCCAAAAATGGAAAGGCGAAAAGGCAGCAAATGGTATAAAACCTATAAAACTTTCATTTTCATAAACAATTCTTAAATTTTCCTTTTTTTCCATTTCAATCATATGGCAAAAAACGCATTGTCCTTCTCTGTCATAAAATCTTATTGCTTCTTCCATCCTGCCCCTTACCTGCTCTGGAAAAACAGGAAGCCCTATTATTTGTGAATGAGGATGCTCCAAAGATGTACCTGCCCCTTCTCCATGGTTTTTAAAAGGAATTACAAATTCAATGTCTGGATGGGATGCAATATCCACAAAAATTTTATGATATGCCTCTATAATATTTTTTATATCTTTTACTGGAAGGAGTGGAAGATAAGTATTGTGCGATGGTGTCTCAATTATGACATTGTGAAAACCAAAGCCAGTTGCTTTTCTAAAAGTATTGTGGTAAATCCTTTGATAAGGAACATCTGGGATAAGGGCTGCAAACTTATTTGGAACAACCCTTACCTGCCATTTCCCATCTTTTTCAATCTGAAAAATCTCTTTTGGTGTTAAATGTTCATTATTTGGGCAAAAGGGACAATTTTCTTTATAAGGTGGAACTTCTTTTTTTTCTTCCTTTTTTTTAAAGTCCTCAGGCCTTTTTGCCCTCTCTGTTGCTAATATTACCCATTCCCCCGTTGCAATGTTCTGCCTTAGCTCTGGCATAAAACCTCCTATTCATTAAATAAATTCCCTTGAGATGTTTTATCAAATTTATATCCCAAATGCTCATATGCTTTTTTTGTAGCAACCCTCCCTCTGCCTGTCCTTATCAAAAAACCCGATTGAACTAAAAAGGGTTCATATAAATCTTCCAGTGTTCCTTTATCTTCACCAATTGAAGAAGCAAGGGATTTTATTCCAACTGGACCACCATTGAAATTTTCAATGACAACTTGTAATATTCTTCTATCCATTTCTTCCAAGCCAAACTCATCAACATCCATAACTTCAAGGGCTTTTAATGTCTCTTCAAGCTCAATTGAATTTTTTCCTTCTACTTCAACAAAATACCTTATTCTTTTAACCAAGCGGTTGACAACCCTTGGAGTTCCCCTTGCCCTTTTTCCAATTTCATAAGATGCCCCTTCTGAGATTTTAATATTTAAAATCCTTGCTGTCCTTTCAGCTATTTTTTTCAAACTTTCAATATCATAATAATCCATCCTTAAAATTATTCCAAACCTTCCATAAAGAGGAGGAGTTATGAGCCCTGCCCTTGTAGTTGCCCCAATTAAAGTAAAAGGTTTTAAAGAAATTTTAACTGTCTTTGCCCCAGGACCTTGCCCAACAATTATATCAAGGCGGAAATCCTCCATTGCACTATATAATATTTCTTCAATTGCAGGGTGCAAACGATGTGTTTCATCAATAAACAATATTCCCTTTTCATCTAAATTTGGCAGAACAGCTGCCCATCCCCCTCTTTATTGAACAGCAGGACCAGAGATAACCTTTAAAGGTGCTCCCATTTCCCTTGCAATGATAAATGCTAATGTTGTTTTCCCAAGGCCTGGCGGGCCCGAAAACAAGACATGGTCTAATACCTGCTTCCTCCCCTTTGCTGCTTTTATAAAAACAGATAAATTTTTTTTAATTTTTTCTTGACCTATGAACTCCTCCAAGTTCAATGGCCTCAATGTCTCTTCCCATAACTCTTCTTCTTTTAACTTTAAACCAGAAAGTATTGTTTCACTCATTTACTTTCCTAAAATTTTTAACGAAAAAAGAATTAACTCCTCTAATGTCGTTTCTCCTTTTTCCTTTAATGCTTTTGATACCACTTCATCTGCCACTTTATAATTATACCCTAAATTTAAAAGTGCAGAGATAGCTTCTTCTTTTATGCTTAAAGTTTCTTTTTCTTCTTTTGGGAGAACACCTTTTAATTCTAACACCAACCTTTCTGCTGTCTTTTTACCAACTCCAGGAATTGTTGAAAGTTTTTTTGTATCCTGATTTGAAATTGCTTCTTTAATTACTTCAAGAGGATAATGAGATAAAATTTGCAAAGACATTTTTGGACCTATGCCTGGAATTGAAATAAGTTTTAAAAAGAACTCTTTTTCTTCTTCTTCAAAAAAACCAAAAAGATTTAAGTTATCTTCTTTTGCTTGAAGGTAAGTCCATAAAAATGCTTCACTTTTATCCTTTAATTTTAAATAGGTCTGAAAAGATATAAGACAAATATACCCAACACCATTTGCTTCAAGCAAACAAAGGTTGCTTTTTAGTTTAACTACTTTTCCTTTTAAAAATCCAATCATTTTATGATGTCTTTTTTAAAAAATTTGGATTTATTTGGATTGCCCTTTCTTTTTTTACCTTTTCTTTTAAAACATCAATGTATTGGATTGATAAATTTTGCCTCAATGAGTTCCTTATCTCTTCCTTTTTTGCTTCAAAATCATCTTTGTTGAATTCTACTTTGTTTTTTATTTTAAAAACTGCCCAGCCATTTTGGCCCTCCAAGGGCTCCGTCTGCTGGCCTATTGAATAATTAAACAATTTATTGTGCAATGATTTTTTATTTCCTAAATTTGGAATTGGTGAAAGGTATCTTATTGTCTGATCCCTTGAAACAGAAACATTTAAAATTTTTGCAATTTCTTCTATATCTTTATCTTTTATTAAATTTATTTTTTCTTCTGCAAGTTTTTTTGCTTTTTCTTCTTTTAATTTCTTTTCAACTTTTTCCTTTACATCCTGAAGTGGTGGTATGCCTTTTTCTTTTATATCTTCACGGTAAGCAATTACATAGCCCCTGCTTGTCTTAATTGGTGGAGATATACTCCCTTTTTTTAATGCAAAAACAGCATTGTTTAATTCAGGAGCCCTTCCAAGCCCTTGAACAAAGTCATTTAAACCAAAGTAATTGGCAGTATTAAAAGTGCAAGTTGGTTCTGTTTCTGTATATTTTTGGAAGTCCTCTGGTTTTTTTGGATTTTCTTCTAAAATTCTTTTATAAATTGATTTTGCTTTATTTAATCCTTCAATTTCTGCTTTTTCTTGTAAAATTTTTGCAGTTATCTCTGCCCTCACTTCTTCCAAGGGCTTAATTCCGCCTTCCCTCTTGTCTTGAACCTGAACAATGTGGAAACCATAATTTGTTTTAAAGGGCTCAGAAATTTTTCCAATCTCTGATGAAAAAGCAACTTCTTCAAACTCTGGAACCATCTTTCCCCTTTCAAAATAACCCAAATCCCCTCCTTTATCCTTTGAGCCCGGGTCTTCTGAAAATTCTTTTGCAAGTTTTTCAAAGTCCTCGCCCTTTATTGCTCTTTCATAAATTTGGTCTGCCAACTCCTTTGCCTTTTCCTCTCCTCTTCCTTCTGTTTTTATTAAAATATGCCTTGCTCTGACTTCTTCTTTCCTTTCAAATTCATTTAAATTGTTATCATAATAATTTTTTATTTCATCATCTGTTGCTCTTAAATTTTGTTTAATTTTCATATAATCAATTAAAAGATAAGAAATTTTCCTTTTTTCCTGTTCATAAAACTGATCTTTTATTTTTTCATAATAATTTTTCAATTCATTTTCATCTATTTTTACAAAATTTTCCATATTTGAATATGGATAAAATATATAATCAACAGTAATTGTCAGGTTTCTCTTTTTATATTCCTCCAAGATATCATCATCGGATATAAAAATTGATTCTGTTAAAAGTTTTCTGTACCTGTTTTTTAAAATATCATCTTTTAGGTCCTCTTCAAATTTTTTAGGTGTGTATTGGTTTGCTGCTAAAATATTTCTATATGTTTCAAAACCAATAAATGTTCCATCTTCTTTTTTAAAAGCAGGAACTTTTAATATTTCATTTTTTAACTCTTCCTTTGAAACTGCAAGCCCTGCTTTGCCTGCCTGCATCTTCATTATTTTTTCATCTACCAAATTATTTAAAACCATCTCCTCCATACCTTTGAGGAGGTCCTCTGAAAACCTGTCTTTATAAAACTGCCTTAGCATTTCCCTTTGATTTTCATAAGCCCTTCTGAAATCATTAAAGGTTATTCTTTCATCTTCAACAAAGGCAACATAGTCCCCTCTTTTCCTTGCTGAATCAGTTCCCATTCCCCATTGGACAAATATAAGGGCAACAAATACAAATATTACAGCATAAAGAGCCCATTTTAGCTTTTTAAACTCTTGTCTCATATACTTCAGCGGTGTAGCCATAAAAACTCCTTAAAATTTTATTGATTTAAATAGTTTAATATATATTTACTTAAAAATCAAGTAAAACTAATTATTTTCTTAAATTTGAAAAGAATAAATTTTTCATATTTAAAATTAATTTTCCTATTTATTCTAATATGTAATCACATTTTATCTTTTATATTCAAAAGAAAATACAAAAAATATTATGGAAGGCGATATGAAAAAATTTTAAGATTTTCAATTAAATTATCTTTCTCTGCTGGATCAACAGCATAAAATGAAACAGTGTCACTGGCACATACTACATTTCTTGAAATCTTCAACTGACCCACTTTTACCCACTGAGGTGGTATTCCTCCTATTTCATTTGATTCAAACCAATCATCATAGACAATTGCAATTTTTACTTTCTTTTTTTTGTTAGATTATATATTTGCTGTGTCTTGTAATTTCTTTTCATTTTTAATTTTGCTACCTCTAAATTTCCAAGCCCCCATAAATCCAAACAATCAATATCTGCAAGATAACTGATTGCACCAATATCATTTGCAGCAACTGCCTTCCCTTGATAAAATTTTTTGAGGAATAAAGCCATTTGATACTGTTGTCCATAAATATTCCTCGTAGCTTGAGGAGTAAAAATTAAACCACCAAATCCCCTTATAGCAAGTGGCAAAGTAATGAAAAGGATTAAAATTCCTGTTGCAATATATTTTGGTAGTAGTGCTTTATTAAAATTAATTGATGCCTTTTCTGGCAAATACTCGCATATTCCCAAAGCAATGACAAATATGCCTAAAGCCATAAGATATGCTTCATATCTATAAAACCAACCTAATCCTGCAAATGATATGTGAAAAAGGGCAGTTGAAATAAAAATAACAAGCATTATTATGGGTTCTTTCCAAAGAACTTTTTGTTTATCAAATCGAAAAATAAAAGAAAACAAAGCCAAGAGAATGAGAATAAAAAGATGAGGATTTCCAACTAACTGTGCAAAAAAGTGGTAAAAGAATTTTCCAATACCAATTAAAGAAAGTTCAGGAATATTACCCTTGAGAAGAACAGGGTTTGGAAAAAAATACCATCCCTTTGAAACAGAGATAAGTCCATATATCACTATTGGTAAAACCCCTAAAAAACCTAAAAATATAGAATGGATAAATTTTTTCCTTAAAATAAATTAGATACATATTACAAAAACCATAAATATTCCTTCATAATGAATGAAAGTTATAAGGGGTGCTAAAATCAAAGATAATAAATATTCCTTGAAAATTATTTTTTCATTTGATAAAATTTTGGCACAAATATATACAAATAATATAGTAAGAAATGAATGAATTGTATGCTCTTGCCCACAAAAAACAATGGGAACCAAAGGAATAAAAAATATTATTGACAACAAAACAATTAAATTAAAAACAGCTCCCATTGTATATTTCCTCAAAAGAAAATATATTTCAAAGACCAAAAGGGTTGCAAATATAAAATTCAATATAAAAGGGCTAACTTCATTTACTCCAAACAAGAAATAAATAAAAGACAAAATCAATGTCCAAAGTGGTGAAGAAGATGAAGATGAAAATTCATTTTTATTGATACCCCAAACGCCATATTGTGAAAAATTTTTTGCTTAAGACATATGGATATAGGGGTCATCAAGAGCATAAACAAGGTTCCCTTGGTTTTGAGAAACAGATGAAATAAGTAAAATTATTATTGTTATCCATAATGTTAAAAACGCTAAAATTAAAGACCTATGTTTTTTAATGATATTTTGCATAAATTATTTCCTTTAAGAGACGATTGCATAAAAATCTTTTATATTTAATTTTAATCTTGCCTTTAAAAATTAAATTTATCATATTTTCATTTTAATATACTTTTGATAAAAAAATCAAATATAATTATTTATTGGAATTAAAAACTATTGCTTCTTTATCCAGCTTGAAATGTCCTCCAAAGCATCTTCCGAAAAATTCCCTTGTTTTTCATATTCTTCTGGGGTGCTTTTTCCCTTGCCAAAAATAAATAAATGGTTTAAATCCTTATATAACTTAAATTCTGTATTCTTTCTGCCTTTTAACTTTTCCTTCCAGATATCAAAGTCCTCTTGGGTAACCTGATAATCCCTTCCACCTTGCAAGATAAAAACAGGTATCTTTAATTTTTTGATTGCTTCAACTGGATCATATTTTAAAAGGTCTTCCCAGTATTTCTTTGATGCACCCATAATGATTTCGCCATCCTTCATTTCAAGATCTTTTATCTTTTTTAATTGTTCTTCAATTTCTTTTAATTTTTCAATGTCTTCACTCTTCAATTCCCCATCAAGTGATAAGATATATTTTGTTTGTTCATAAACCTTATTTATATAAAAACCATAAGGAATACCTGCAATCAAAATTATTCCATCAATATCTTTTTCTTCAAGGGCAATCCTTGGTGCCATTGTTGCACCTAAACTATGCCCTAATAGAAAAATTTTCGAAAATTTTATGTTTTTTAACTCTTTTAAAAATTTAATTGCTTCCTTTACATCTTCTGTTGTCTCTTCCTTTATAGTAAATTTATCAATGTTTTTTGAAAAATCTTCTGGATAAGTTTTTGTCCTTTTATCATAACGAAAGACAGCTATTCCTTTTGATGAAAGCCCCAAAGCAATATCTTTAAAAATCTTGTTAGGTCCAATTGTTTCATCCATATCCTGTGGGCCCGATCCATGGATTAAAATAACCAAAGGATAAGGGCCTTTTCCTTTTGGAACAGTTAACACACCAGTGAGTTTAATTTTTTCTTTACCAAAATTATATTCAAATTCCTCGTAAATTTCTGGCTTTGCATAGGAAGGCATTTTATAAGATTCTTCAATTAATGGAAGAAAGAATAGTCCTGCAATTTTCTCATCCTTATCATAAACAACCTTTATATTTAGTGCTTTCTTTGAAAATTCCGTTGTCAAATAAATACATTTATATCCCATTTCTTCATTAAATTTTGTTTTTTTTATACTTTTAAATTCCCCAACCTGCTCTTTAAGCCCATACCAAAGATTTTCAATTTCAATACCCTTACTTTCAAGTGCCTTTATCATTAATTCTGCCAAATTTCCTTTTGCTTCTTCAAATTTTTCTTCTTTTAATAAAAAAATAAAATTTTTTGCCTTTTCTTCAAAATTTTTTTGTAAATTTAATTCAAGTTCTTTTGAATTTAAAAAAATTGAAATTAATAATAAAACGATTAAATCCTTCATAAATTCCTATTAATTATTTTGTTTTAAGTCATATTGCAGGTGCCTTCAAAGATGCCTCCTTCTTCCATAATAAAAGAAGGGGTCTCAATATCAGATAAAAGTTTTCCTCCCCTGTGAACAACTATTTTTTTTGATGCCTTTACTTTCCCCCTCACAACACCACTTACATATAATATTCCTACCTCCACTTCCCCTTCCACTTCACCTTTATCCCCTACAATTAAATCATTTTTAGATAAAATCTTCCCATAAACCTTTCCTTCTATCCTTAAAGTATCTTGAAACTCAATTGTCCCATTTATTTTGCAGCCAGAATCAACAAAACCATTTAAATCACCTGTTTTCATTTATCTCCTCCTCTTAAAAAATCATATAATCTAATCAATTCTTCTTCATCCTTAAAAAAAATCTTCAAGAAACCACCCCTTCTCCTCCTTTCAATTAAAACCTTTGTATGGAGTGCTTCTGTTAATTTTTCTTCTGCATCCTTTGTTATTGGATCTTTTTCTTTCTTTTGAACCTTTTTTTCCACTGCCCTCACAGTTAACTCTTCTCTTTTTATCTTTTCTGCCAGTTTAAGCATCTCTTTTTCATCTTTTAATGAAAGGAGTGCCCTTGCATGCCCTTCCTGCAATATCCCTTCCTTCAGCATTTCCTTGATTTTTTCAGGTAGTTTCAAAAGGCGCAAAGTATTTGCAATTTGTGCCCTTGATTTACCAATTATTTTTGATATCTCTTCTTGAGTTAAAGAAAAATTTTTCTGCAAATTTTCATAAGCAACTGCCTTTTCAATTGGATTTAAATCTTCCCTTTGAATATTTTCAATTAAGGCAATGAGCAAAAATTCACCTTCTTCTTTTATATCTTTTATAATTGCAGGAACCTTTTCCCAGCCCAAACTTTGAACTGCTCTCAATCTCCTTTCACCTGAAATCAGCACAAAACCATCTTCTGCTTTGCTAACAACTATTGGCTGGATCAACCCTTTTTCTTTTATGCTTTCTGCCAGTTCTTCTATTTCATTTTCTCTAAATTCACCCCTTGGCTGGTAAGGATTTGGTTTTATTTGAGAGATTGACAAATAATGTATTGTACTTTTTTCATCTGTTGAAGGAAGGAGGGCA
>Ga0123519_10016105_pt1 | contig 10425 bp, 9 predicted proteins | sample YelNatPaOPRAMG02_FD_87396 | JGI IMG/M metagenome (GOLD analysis project Ga0123519, IMG submission 87396) | Hot spring microbial communities from Yellowstone National Park - Yellowstone National Park OP-RAMG-02 (version 2) | ecosystem: Environmental > Aquatic > Thermal springs > Hot (42-90C) ...
CTTTTAGCAAATATTAGAGAGATAATGTTTCGTAAGACGTAATATTTAATAACTAAAGCACGCATATAATACAACAGCATTACAGGAGAAGCCCTATGACTAAACTTCACCTTAAAGAAAAGCTAGAAAAACTTAAAAAAATAAGTTTTAGAAAGAAGAAAAAGGCAGAAATTCCGCCGCCTCCGCCAAAACCGATTCCAAAAGGATTTAAGGTTGTGGAGAGATACCCCCTTTATGAACCTTTTGCCCATGTAGCCATCGTCCAAAACCCCAAAACTGGCGAGTATAAATACATTCTAGACGAGCTGCAGCTTGACTTAATGGAAAGAAGCGTTTACAATCGCATATTAGAAATACTCCTTGCCGAAATCGAATCTCCTAAAGAGGAAATATCAGATCCAAGAAAGTTCTTCGCCGAACAGGCTAAAAAAATTGTTGACAAGTACCGAATAAGCCTCGGATGGCTTCCAGACGTCTCATGGTATAAAATTCTCTATCACGCCGAAAGGGATCTAGTGGGCTTCGGCAGAATAGACCCCCTAATGCGGGACCCAAACATTGAAGATATTTCATGCGACGGCGTTAACAAACCCGTTTATGTTTGGCACAGGGCCTATGAAAGCATAGAGACAAACCTCAAATTCGAAAACGACGAGGAACTTGACAACATGGTTGTTAAGCTTGTCCACATGGCTGGAAAACATGTAAGCTCAGCCTTCCCAATAGTTGACGCTTCGCTTCCTGGAAAGCACAGGCTCGCAGTCTGTTATAGGCGTGAAATTACACCCTTCGGCACAGCCTTCACAATTAGAAAGTTCCGGGAGGACCCATACTCAATAATTGACCTCATAAATCTCGGCACATTCTCCGAGGAGATGGCCGCATATTTCTGGCTTTGCCTTGAAAACAGGGCCTCAGTTATGGTTTTAGGAGGGACAGCAGCTGGAAAGACAACAGCCTTAAATGCGTTGGCATGCCTAATCAAGCCTGGAAGCAAAATAATCACGATTGAGGAAACAGCGGAGCTTAACCTCCCCCACGAGAACTGGGTTTCCCTCATTGCCAGGCAAAGCTATGGACTCGGCGGGAGCAATATAGGCGAAGTAACCCTCTTCGACCTGGTTAAAACCTCTATGAGGCATCGTCCAGACATACTTATAGTTGGAGAGGTTAGGGGACAAGAAGCCTACGTGCTTTTCCAAGCCCTTGCCACAGGCCACGGCGGCATGTGTACAATGCACGCTGAAAACTTAGACGCAGCCGTCAAACGTTTAACCCAGAAACCTATGGACATTGCACCAGCATACATACCCCTCATGAACATTGTCCTATCCATTCAAAGAGTGCCTTTGCAATCTGAGGGCAAGAAAGCCTTTAGACGTGTGATTGACGTGAATGAAATTGCAGATTATGGTGACTATAAATGCGTATTTAAATGGCACCCTGTTAAAGACGAACATTTATCCACGCTTAACCAAAGTGTAATGTTGAATAAAATTTCGGAACAATTAGGAATCAGCAGGAAAAACCTGATCGCTGAAATTGAAAAGCGTAAGAACATTTTGCATTGGATGAGGGAACGCAATATAAGAAGCTACAGGGACGTAGCAGCTATCATTGCAGAATATTACGCGAGATCTGAAGATTTTTATGAGAATGTTATTGTTGAAGGGGTGAAACCGGTTGCCGTTGCTGGAAACCCTTGAAGCTTGGGCTTTCCGCATATTCGGAAGGGCAGCTCCATTCTTCTTAAAACACGTTGTTGAGTTTAAAGGATACCTGGAAAGGGCGAAAATAAAGATTTATCCAGAAACATACGTTTCACTGATGCTTTTCACCTCCGTGCTAACAATCCCAATAACAATTATTTCCATAATACTCTTATACTTCTTCACTTTTATGCCTGCAATTTTCCTCGTCCCATTTCCAATTTATGTGATGATCGGATACCTTCTAATACCATTGTCAAAGGCTGGAGAAAGAGCAGGCAACCTTGAAAGGGAAATGCCCTTCGCAGCCGCCTACATCAGTGTTATGGCTTCCGGCGGCATCGCCCCATACGTTAGCTTTAAGCGGCTGTCTGAAGTCGAGCTTATGCCGTCAATGCGTGATGAAGCAAAGGAAATTATGAAGGATGTTGAAATTTTCGGAATCGACCCACTAACAGCCATAGAAAACGCTGCCAAAAGAAATCCATTAGACGTTTTCAAAGATTTTTTGTCAGGCTACGCTTCAACCGTTATTATAGGCGGAGATGTAGGGCATTTCCTAGAAAGAAAAGCAGAGGATATTTTCAAGATGAGGGCTATGCGTGTCAAGGCTGCTGCTGAAAGACTAGGCATGCTTTTAGAGACATTCGTCATAGTGATGGTTTTAATGTCTATGTGCTTTTTCATTCTTTTCGCTGTACAGTCAATTCCAGGCGTCAGTGGAGGTGGAGGAGTTTCAATGCAGTCCGGCATAATCCTTTACACCTACATTTTCACGCCTATGCTCTCGCTAGTTTTCATTTATTTGGCGCACAGCATGCAGCCTAAAACGCCTGTTGTGGACATGCGTCCCTACAAGGTTTTTGGAATCTGCAGCATAATCGGTGTAACAGTATTGCTTCTGTTAACAAATTTCTTTGGATTACTTCAGATTCCATTTTTCAGCCAAATTCAGAAGCTCGTAGATTTACCAGTTGCAATAACAATAGCCCTATTCGTCACAACAGCACCGGCAGCCGTAGTATACCATAAAGTTAGCAACCAGAGGGCGGGCTTGGAGCAGGGAATTAACAGTTTTCTAAGGGATTTAACAGAAATTAGAAAAACAGGTTTGTCGCCTGAAAAATGCATAGAAAGCTTATCAAACCGGGATTATGGCGTTTTCAGCAAAGAGCTGCGTAAAATCAGCTCTGAAATCTCATGGGGTGTCCCAATTAGGAAAGTGGTTATGGATTTTGTAAGGCGTACTAAAAGCTGGATGGCCCAGATTGTTATGTTCCTCCTCGTAGAAACTATAGACGTGGGCGGCGGAACAATAGCCATGATTGAATCGCTTGCAAGGTTTAACAATTTAACACAGGAAGTTGAAAAAGAGAAGAAAATGGCCACACGCCCATACGTTATGATGCCATATTTCGCAGCCATTCTCCTAGTGGCGACAACAATAATGATGTTGAATTTCGCCGACATCGCACGGAGCGTTGCAGGAGGCACACCCACCGCAGACATGACGGGAATCAAAACAGTCTTCATAACTTCTGTAATATTCCACAGTTACCTCATAGGCATAGTGGCTGGAAAAATAAGCGAGGAATCCGTTGCTGCAGGATTCAAACACGGTGCAATACTTGTAGTAATCGCCATTCTAGCTGCAAAACTTGTACCCATGTTTATATAATCATATGGAGGGTGTGAAGATTAAAGCTAAACTTTCAAAAAACGATGGAATAAAAAGAAGCAGGAGAGCCATTAGCCCTGCAATTTCCATGGTGATAATAACAACTGTCACCATTGTTTTAGTTCTGGTGGCAAGCAGCTATGCTTATCAAGTTTTAGAAATTCAAAGAGGGGCTTCCGAATTTGACGCTGTGAAGAAATCTTTCACAACTTTTGACGATGCCATATGGGATGTTTCATTCGACAAATATGGTTCACGATCTGCACGTTTTACTGTTAATTATGGAGTTTTAGAGGTAATACCGGCTGATGTATCTAATAGGTTGCCTATAAGCGTAGTTGTTAATGAATATTCTGATGCAAGATACGATGATTTTACAGGTTTCTTGAGATATAACCTATCAATACGGTACGTCAATTTTGGAAATGGTTATAAAACATATCTGTTTGGAGACAACCAAACCATAATAACTGAGGCAACTAAAAGCTCCGGCACAGCAATAATTGAACAGAGGTCCCAATGGGTTAGTATAACACTTTTTTATAAAGTTAAATTTTTGGGGGTTCGAGTTGTCCAAGTAAGCGGTCAAATTGTGAACTATGTAGATATATTCATCATTAAGATGACTGCTTCAAGATGGTCAACATTTAAGGGTGATTTCGATCTGGTAGCTAAGAACAAAAACATAATGACAATATCCCATGGTCCTTATAATGCCGTAGAAAATTGTCACGTTACAGTCAATATAGGAGGGCTTAGTGACACAATATCTGTAACTTTGGAGCCTGGACTTGTTGTTTTTAACTTTATTGTAGCTGAAGTTCAGGTTGGTGGGTAGGGGGATAGAAAATGCCTTCACCAACAATAAGCTATTTGATCTGCACAACAGCCCTAGTGATCCTAATTTTTGTTATGCCCTTTTTCTATAGTATGACCGTCGAATTTATTCAAGTTGACATGATCACAAGAGAATTAAGAGAAATTGCCGATTACGTATCAAACACTATTGCCAACTTATACTATTTAGTTAATTCAACAGATGTCCATGAGGTTTCATTGCAAAAAGAGTTAGTGTACTTACCCTCAGACATTGAGAATTTCGTTTACATATTGAAGATTAGCGGAAAAAATGGATACGCTTCAAATGTGACAGCCTATTTAAAGACTCGTCCTTCCGTAGCTGCTGTTGCATGGCTGGCTCCAGGGTTAAAGATCGATGGTGCAAGAAGTTTTGTTGAAAGCTGTGACTGCCAGTTGTTGTGGGTTGTTTTCGAAACCGTGACGGCGTTTTTGTTTGGATTGGTTATGGTTCAGCGTGAAACGGCAATAAAAAGTATTGTATAGTAAGACTTAATAATTCCTTCTTATACAATATTACAAGGGAAATTAAATGGTTAACGCCACTTACGATCACATATTGGCAATCATAATCGTCTGCGCAATATTCGTTATTGCAGTGGTTATCATGCCCCAATTAAGCATTGCAAACACTAAAACAGTTGATGAGCAGCAGCTGAGAAACACAGCTTTAAATGTTTTCAACGCGATGCTTTTAGATACTGGATTAGGTGTTAATGGAACCGAATTAACAACTGAATGGGGCTGCATAAAAGATTGGTCTCCAGACAAGGTGGTCAAATTTGGTTTAGCAAGTTCTCGTGATTCTACTTTTTACGTGTTAGATCCAAATAAGGTTCAGAGGCTTGTGAAAGATAATCCGCTGGGCGAACTGCCCTATAGCAGAGTTAAGGAAATTTTAGAATTGGAAGGTTACGATTTTTACTTTAAAATCTCACCGCCATTTAACGTAACAAATATTGATGGTACCAAAATAGATAATATGCATCCTCCGTTAACGTTGATTGGCTCTACGTTGAAGTATGCCATCAAAGTTACCCAGTTGGATGGAAGACCCATACCAAATGCTGCAGTTGAAGCGTACGTATTCTATACAACAAGAGATTATTTCTATCCGCCAGTTAGAACAATACAGTTCACCGATTCATTAGGGCAATCCACTTATCAGATTAACCTTGAAACATCTGATATACGAAGCCTCATAACAGTTTTCAGAGTAACTGTTTCCGATGTGGCCACAGTAGTTGTAACCTACAAATCTGGTTCAGTTAACATAGTGGATATCAATTTGGTAGGCGACGAATTAATTCTGACGCGAACGAAGTATACTCCAAATGATAATATTTGGATAATGAACGCCACATACGTTCCAGGTTATGGAGGACTCAGCTACCTATTTAATTCCAGCAGAAAAAATGATCAGAATTATCAATTGAATACGGGCGCAAAAATAATGTGGAACAATACGTATAGGGGACTTTCATACGATGAGCCTGTTTGTATTGTACTTAACCTCTGGGCTGTAGATCCTAATACTGGAGTTGGCAGAACGGAAATTGTAATAGCTGGGCCATTCCAAAATATTATGGGATATGCAGTATTTGATTATGGAGCATCTCCCGCCGGCTACGGGTCGGTGAGGCTTCAAAGAAGTGTCATAATTTCTGGTATGACCTACACTGCGGAGTTGTGGCTTTGGAAAAGATCTCCTTAAAAAATAGTAAAAAGGGGCAAATGCGCGTTATCGAAGTTATACTTGCCTCCTTTATTATTGTATTTGCTTTGTCTTATGCGAACATAATGGCAATATCCCCAACAAGTCCAAAATATGAGGTAACGGAGCTTGAAAAAATGGGATATAACGTTCTTTACGATCTAGATAAGCAAGGTCTTCTTGCTAAATTAGTATATAGCGAAGATTGGGATAATCTGCAAAGGGCTCTTCAAGTCCTGTTACCTTTAGATGTGTTTTTCAACCTCACCGTCTACTATACAAACGGAACGAAAGTTAACAGTGTTCCAATTATTTATGGCGACGCATCAACGTTCGCGGCATCTAAAAATGTTGTCTCGGTGACCTATGGATTGGCAGGTTTTTCAGCCTCTGATAAGGCTGTTTACGACCCCAGAATATTAATTCTACAGCTTACGAGGGGATAGCCGTGAAAAGGTTAATGAGAGAAAGAAGAGGCCAATTTGTGATAATTGCCGTTTTAATGATAGCCATAATGATCATGTCGATAAGTGCTTTAATGCATAGAGCTGTAACCTATTACCGGCATGAACCATGGGAAGAATACTTAGCATTGATAGGCAACATAGAACTAAACTCTCACCGACTCGTGGGACTCAGCCTAGCCAATTACACAAACCCCATAAAAGTAAACAATACAGAAACTTTTGTCGACAATAACACTTCTGACGTTGATGGTAATGGAGACAAAGGAACACACGGCAACTTCACTGCACAACAACATGCTGACAGCTTTTATGACACGTTAACCGAAAGTGGTGTTCCATTAACCACTATACTGAAAAAACCGTCCGCAACTTCCGGATCATGGAGCGATCCAACTAACGCTTATGACGATGACACAAATTGGGCACGGTCAACAAATAGCGGCCAACAACAGGTTTATAGCGGATTCGGATTCAACATCAGCTCTGAAGCAACAATAGCTCAGGTGAGAGTTAGATTAGATGTTAAAGCTGAAAAAAATGACGAAATAAAGTTAGAAATAAGCAACAATGGGGGAGCTTCATATCTTTCCACAACCTACACAAGTCCTGACCTAACTACCACCGAGCAAACTATATGGGTTAACGTGACAACATGGGATAGTTGGACCCCAGAAAAACTAAACAATAACAATATTTGGGCTCGTGTTACACAAGTTAAATCTAGCAGTCAGGATACTACATTCCTAGACTGGATTGCAATAGAAGTAACGTATTACGTCTCATACAAGTTAGATTTAGAAATTCAGTGGACTGCCATTGATTATGATGAATCAAATGAATATTTATGCATCCACACAGGTTCAGCGAATTGGGGGTCTGAAGACCTTAGAGTCGATGTTTGGAACGCAGCTTCGAACAATTGGGATACCGTTATTAACCGTTTAACGCCCAACAGTTGGAATAATGTTTCTATCTCAAGCTACTTAACCTCTTCAACGCTTACAATCAGGTTTAAAGATGGAGCCAAATTAAACGATCCTAATCAAGACAGTTGGGACGTAGAATGCTCCCTAATCCACGTCTGGTCTATCGAATTTAATAAAAATATTTTAAAAGATAACCTGGAAAAATGGCAAACCGACATATCAAGAATATATGTTGGTCGCGGGATATCCTTCAATTATGAATTGGCAAACGGCTTACACAATGCCTTCGGCACACCCGTAAACTACTATCTAGGATTAAACCACACATGGTGGGAACCAACGGCGTTCTCAGCGGCAAACGCAACATTAAAAATTAATGTTGGTTACATAGGATTGCAAGGGTATGAGTTCAATTCTGCAGTTTTCCTTAAAATGATGAACGTCAGTAAACTTTCATATAATAGTCAAGAAAAAACTTTAATGATCAACATAACAATAACTAAAGAAAACAATAATCCCGTTAAAATTTCAAGGGACAATTTTGAAATCAGCAAATTCGGATTCAATTATACGAGGGTTTACATAACAAGCGGATTCGACAGCATATACGGGCCTATCTACACAATAAAATTTGAGGAAGTTACAATACAAACATCCAGAGAAGTTCAAATAGATATCCAAATTTGTGATGAACGAGGTGTAAAAGTTATCGCCCGATACAAAGGAAAAGTTTAACTTACCTAATATCTAAATTCGCAGTTCATAAAGTTAAATAACCTTTCTTAATATTTCATAAACAGTAGGTGCAAACCATGAAAACCAAAACCATGTTAAAGTCCAGGCGTGGAATATCCCCAATCCTTGCAACCCTCCTCCTAATAGTAATAGCTGTGGCAGCCATAGTCGTAACATACGCATGGGTAATGACATACATGAGCAGTGCAGGTCATGAAGCAGGCGTGCGGCTAACTATAGAGGCTGTAAACTGGCCTAACAATAGCACCATTAAGCTTTACGTAAGAAACACAGGGACGTCAGATGCAACCATCGATGCGGTTTATGTAGGCACATCTTCAACAGACCTTCAAAAGCAAACTTCTGTAACTTATAACCCGGAAAACAAGGTTGTTAAGGCGAATGGAGAGACGGTAATGGAAATAACAATCAGCTATTCGTGGACATCTCAAAGGACATATTACTTTAAGGTCTCTCCTTTAACCGGGCCTGCCGCTGAGTTTAGTGCAAAAGCCCCCTAACACTTTTTTAAATGTTTAATTCTACCTGTTAAGTGTTTATTAGATGCTTCTTCAATTCAGAAGCGTGTGACTAAAATGCAAACTTTAGTGGAAGCTGTGAAAATAGGTTTCACCGCTCTTCTTCTACTTTATGCTTCTTGGAGCGACTATAAAACCCGTGAAGTAAGCAACAACGTCTGGATGTTATTTGCCCCAACAGCATTCGCTTTAACCTTCGCTGAACTCCTCCTCTATGATTTTTCTATGTTTCCCCATTATGGGCTTTGCTTCGCCCTAACATCAGCCCTCGCCATAATCCTTTTCTACGCTGGAGGCTTCGGCGGGGCAGATGCAAAGGCTTTGATGTGCCTTGCCTTGGCCTTACCCTTTTATCCAAAACCTCTAAAACCGTTAATGCCCTTAATGGGCGAAACCTCACCGATAATGGAGCTGTTTTTCCCAGTGACAGTTTTCAGTAATTCTGTTATTTTGGCGGCCTTAACAGCTATATACTTACTCTTCCATAACATTATTTGGTGTTGGAGAACTGGCAGACAACTTTTCGAGGATGAACAGAGAGAGGCTCCAATCGGCAAAAAGCTTCTGGTTCTGTTGACCGGCTATAAGGTTGATGTTAAAAAGTTAAAGGAAAAATGGCACATCTACCCACTAGAAGATGTAGAGGAAACAGAAAGTGAAACTAAAAGAAAACTCCTAATCTTACCAAAGGATGAGGAGAGAGAAGCTATAGTTAAAAGACTGGAAAAGGCTGTTAAAGCCGGAAAAATCCATGAAAAAGTTTGGGCAACACCAGGACTGCCAATGCTCATATTTATAACGACAGGTTTAATCATAGCACTTATTTACGGAGATATTGTCTGGGCTTTAATACGTCTTTTTATGGGAAAATAGCCCAATTCAAAAGAGTTAATTCCGCAATGTTTGCAATACTCTAATATTTAGAAGGCGGAAAACTTGCTGGACAAATATTTGGACGAAGTTAAGAGTTTTGTAAAAAGCCAGCAAAAAGCCATCAATGTCGTTGTCATGCCAGACTTTTTTATGGATAGGTTCATAACTATAGACACAAGCGCGGAACAATTTTTTAAGAGTGTTATGAGCGTGGTGGAGAGAAAGGGCGGAAGCATAGATGGGATAAGCCAAAAAGAGTTTAGGGGCGGAAACGCCATAAACACCGCAGCTGCCCTAGCAAGCTTAAACGTAAAAGTAACACCAATAGTCTGCACAGACCGGCTTGGTCTTCAACTAATAAAATTCTATTTAAAATCTCCTAACATCAACCTATCTCACATCAAAATTGTGGATAAGCCCTCCAAAACAACAGCCATAGAACTTAAAACAACTCATGGAAAGGTCAACGTCATGCTCAGAGATATTGGCTCCCTAAAGGATTTCGGACCTAAAAACTTGGATGAAAAGGATTTTGAAGCAATCGAAGAGGCTGATTGCATATGCGTTTTCAACTGGGCTGGCACGCGAAAATACGGCACGGAACTAGCCGAAACAGTTTTCCGCCACGCCAAAACCAAGGGGAGAGGCATAACCTATTATGACACTGCCGACCCAACCCCCAACAGAAGAAAAGCCAAAAAACTGCTGGAAAAGGTTCTCCAGGGCGATTTAGTGGACGTTTTAAGCCTAAACGAGAACGAAGCGGTCTTTTATGCCTCACTCTTGAAATGTAAAGCTGAGAAATCTAAGAAAGGCTTAAAGTTTGAAGAATTAGCAAAAGAGTCTGCCAAGCTTTTGGCTTCACATTTAAAGGCTAGAATAGACCTCCACACAACAGACTTTTCTGCAACCTTCAACGGAAAAAG
>Ga0123519_10016107_pt1 | contig 10425 bp, 9 predicted proteins | sample YelNatPaOPRAMG02_FD_87396 | JGI IMG/M metagenome (GOLD analysis project Ga0123519, IMG submission 87396) | Hot spring microbial communities from Yellowstone National Park - Yellowstone National Park OP-RAMG-02 (version 2) | ecosystem: Environmental > Aquatic > Thermal springs > Hot (42-90C) ...
ATGCGGTGGTCGTCGCAGGCTGGTCCATATACGCCCTGGCATACGCCGGTTTCGCTCTCCTGGAGGGGTATGCCTGGACCTGGTTCCTCTTCGTCTTCTACGGGCTCTACTACCTTACGGAAGGGGTCCTCAAGGCCTACGTGGCCGACCTCGTATCACCCTCCCTCAGGGGCAGCGCGTACGGGGTGTTCAACTTCACCGTCAGCATCACCGTTCTTCCGGCCAGCCTGCTCATGGGCATACTCTGGGACACGGCCGGGCCCCGCTACGCTTTCCTCACCGGTGCCGGCCTGGCGCTCCTGGCCTTGCTGGTGCTCTCCTTGCCCTCCGGCGGACGCGGTTCGGGGAAAGTGGAGCGGGAGGCGGAGGGCGACGGCGTCGCCCGTTAGAGGGGTCGAAGGTGGTAACCCACGGATAATAGAATTAATAATTGACCCGTGATCGAGGCGTTGATGGAGATAGGCGGCAGGGGAGAGTCGGACGGGGAGACGGTGAGAGAGACACCGGAAGCGCGCCGGACCAGGTGCGCCGCGGGAGGACGGTGACGGCCGGGCAGAACCGGGGCGGTGAAGATGGGAGAACAGCGGAAGCAGGGCGCGGGGCCCGCGACCGTGGATGAAACGGTGGTTTCCGCCGCCGTGGCGGAAATAAGGCGCACCGGTTCCCTGAGGGCGCTGGAGGGACTGGAGGACGCCCAGGTCATGGAGGTCGTCTGGACCCTCCTGCAGTGGGGCGAGGAGGAGGCGGCGAGCAGGATAGTCGAGACCGCCTTCCGCAACCTCTACAGCCCAGCGGCGGATTTCCGCCTGCGCGCCTGCGATTTCCTGCTGGGCATGCACCGCCTTTGCGCGGAGAGAGGCCGCCGCTTCAGGCTGGGGGGCTGCCTGGGACGGTTCGTGGAGGCACTGGAGAGGGAAGAGGACCCGCGGGCGGCGCCAGGTCTGCTAAGACTGGTGGAGGTCTGCCTGGCCGAACTCCAGGAGGCAGGGTCGGTCGACGCGCAGGTGCTGGCCCGCCTGGAAGGAGCCCTTTCATCCCTTGCGCGGCGGGGAGGACCCGGTGTCGGCGGGGCAGCCTATAGGATTCTCGACGTCATCAAGGTTGGGAGGGAAGCGGGGCAGCCCCGGAGGTCCGGCAGGGCCGGGGAGGCGGAGGCACCGGTGGTGGGAGCACCTTCCCCCACGAGGATGCCGGAAGGCGTCGCCGGGGTGGTGAGGGCGCTGAAGACAGGCGAACTCGAGCACTCGCCGGCAGTGATCTCCGCCTGCCGGGACATGGGCGCCCCCCTGCTCGAAGCGCTGTCCGGCTTCCTGGAAGGGAATGTGCGCGAGGAGGTGGTCCTGAGGGCCATCGAGCTCCTGGGACTCGTGGGGGGGAACGGTGCCCTGGAGGTGGTGAAGAAGGCGGCGGATCACCCCATACCGGAGGTTAGGGCGAGGGCCCTGGCCTGCCTGAGGCGGATGTCTCCCGGTGACCACCGCCTCTTGCCCCTCCTCATGCGGGCGTTGCGGGACGAAGAAACCGCCGTGCGCCGCGAGGCGGTGAGGGGCCTGGGGGACATCGACGATCCGCAGTGCGTGGATACCCTGCTCTCCATACTGCAGAGGAAATCACCGCGGGGGGGAGCGGAGCACCCCTCGGTGGAAGAGGCCGCCTGCCTGGCCCTTGGCCGACTGGGTCCGGAGAGCGCCGTGCCTACCCTGGTGAACCTCCTTCGCAGGAGGCCCCTGGCCGTCTGGAGGCGAGAGGCGCATCCCCGCGTGAAGGCGGCCGCCTGCCGTGCCCTGGCGGAGATTGGGGGACCGGAGGCGGCGGAGCTCATCCGCGATTACCTCGATGACCCCGATCCCATCCTGAGGAACGAGGCCCGCAAGGCGGTGGCCGTCCTGCGCAACCGGGGGTTGCTGGACTGAATACTTCCTCCAGCCCGGTCCGCTTGCCGAACGCCGTTCGATCCCCCGTCTGCCGGCACCCTCGAGTGATGAAACGGTTTGCTTTAGTGCCCATTAAAAGTTATTCTTAGATTGATCTAACGAATCGCGGATACGGGGAGAGGTGAGGCCTGTGCTGACGGAAAAGATGGAAGAATACCTGGAGGCCCTGTTCAAGCTCAGTCGCGAGGACTGTGCTCTCACCCCGACCAGGCTCTCGGAGTACCTGAAGGTCACGCCGCCCACCGTCCTGGACATGCTGCGGCGCCTGGAGGCGGAGGGTTACGTGAGATACGCGGGGCCGGAAGCGGGTAGGGGAGGCGCAAGGGGGAAGGGCAAGGGCTGCGGGAAGGCGAGGCGGGTGATCACCCTGACTCCCAAGGGAGAGAGGGCGGCCCGCACCCTGGTGAGGCGGCACCGCCTCTCGGAGCGCTTTCTCACCGACGTGCTGGGGCTGGACTGGGAGACCGCCCACCGCGAGGCCTGCAGGCTGGAACATGTCATATCCCCGGAGGTGGAGGAGAAGCTGGCCGCCATGCTCGGCAACCCAGGCACCTGCCCCCACGGTTACCCCATCCCCGACGAGAACGGCCGCATAGATGACCAGGGGGAGATAAAGCCGCTCTGCGACTTCCTGCCCCGGGAAAAGGGTTGCATCGACCGGGTGGAGGAGGAGGAACCGCAGCTCCTGCAGTATTTGGCCACCCTGGGCCTGCTTCCCGACGTGGACGTCGAGGTCAGGGAAGTGGCCCCCTTCGGGGGTCCCCTGCTGGTGAAGATAGGCGACGCCCAGTATGCCCTGGGCAGGGAGGTGGCTTCCAAGATCTGGACCAGGAAGAGGCGGGGCCGCGGCCGCGGCGGTCCCCGCATGGGCGGTCCCTCACGCTGAGATGAAAGCGGAGCGGTTGGAGGCGCTGGAGAAGCTGCGCGGCAGGGTGGAACATGTCTTCGCCCTGGCCGGGAATCCCAACGTGGGGAAGTCCACCATCTTCAACCGCATCACCGGCATGGGGGTCATGACCGCCAACTACCCCGGGATGACCGTGGAACTGAACCTGGCGGTCACCGACTTCGGCGGGCGGCGCATCGGCATAATAGACCTACCGGGCACCTATGCCCTGGGTGCGGTGTCCGAGGACCAGTTCGTGGCCAGGTACGGGGTCCTGGAAGGGAAACCCGACGTGGTCATCGTCATCCTGGACGCCAACAACCTGGCGCGGAACCTCTACCTACTCCTCCAGTTCCTGGACCTGGGTTGCCCGGTGGTGGCGGCCCTCAACCTCGTGGACCAGGCGGAAAAATCAGGTATCCATACCGACGTGGCCCTACTTTCCGAGATCCTGGGTGTGCCCGTGGTGCCCACGGTGGGGTTGCGAGGTGACGGTCTCAACGAGCTCATCGCCCAGGCGGTGGAGGTGGCGGAGAAAAAGGAGGAATACCCCATCATCCCCTTCTCCTACGCCATGGACATAGAGTCCCGCGTCCGCAGGATCGCCAGAAGGATAGAGAAGGAGCTGGAGGACCTTCCTCACGGCCTTTCCCCGCGCGCCCTGGCCATCCTGCTCCTGGAGGAGGACCGGGAGTTCGTGGAGCACCTGCGGGAGAATCCGCGGGGAGAGAGGCTGCTGGGGTACGTGCGGCAGGTGGCGGCGGAGATAGAGAGGGAGCACGGGGAGCCGGCAGCCCTGATCATCGCCCGCGAGAGGCACGGGGTGGCGGGGAGCATAGCCGCCAGCGTGCAGGAAAGAAGGGAGTACAGCCGCCCCACGTGGGGGGAGAGAGCCTGGGAATACACCACCTCCTTCCGGACGGGGCTCCCCATACTGGTCCTCGCCCTGGGGCTGGTGTTCCTTTCCATCTTCTGGGGGGGCGGGGAGCTGGCCGGCCTCTTCTCCCGCTTCTGGGACGGGGCGGTGAGCGGCCCCCTGGGGCGCGCGCTGGAATCCTCCCTGGGGTCGAACCTCCTTTCCCGCACCCTCCTTTGGGCCGTGGACGGGCTGGGAGCCGTCCTGGAGATAGCCCTGCCGTACCTCCTCGTCTTCTACGTCGTCCTGGCGCTCATGGAGGACAGCGGTTACCTGAACGCGGTGGCCTTCCTCTCGGACCGGCTCATGCACCGCCTGGGGCTGCACGGCCGGGCCGTGATACCCCTCCTCTCCGCCGTGGGGTGCAACGTCCCCGCGGTGATGGGAACCCGGGTGCTGGCCTCGCGCAGGGAGAGGGTGATTGCCTGCATCCTCATAGTGCTTGTCCCCTGCAGCGCCAGGGTGGCGGTGATCATGGGCGGGGTGTCGCGTTTCGTGGGCTGGGCTCAAGCCCTGCTGCTCTTTTTCCTCATATTCGTGCTGGTGATCGTGGTGGGTATCCTGTTGAACAGGGTCCTGCCCGGGGAATCCACGGGGCTGGTCATGGAGATGTTCCCCTTCCGCCGCCCCTCCCTGGCCAACGTCCTGAGCAAGACGTGGCAGCGCATCAAGGATTTTCTGGCCGTGGCCGCCCCGCTCATCGTGGCCGGGAGCGCCGTCCTGGGACTGCTTTACGAGAGCGGGTGGATAGACAAGCTCCTGGTACCCCTGCGCCCGGTGGCCGAGTGGTGGCTGGGCATCCCCGCCGTGGCGGGGCTGGCCCTCCTGCTGGGTTTCCTGCGCAAGGAGCTGGCCCTGGCACTCTTGGTGACCCTGGCCGCCAGGACCATCCCCGGGGTCACTGCCGGGTCGCCCCTCCTGGACTTCATGAGCCGGGGGCAGATATTCACCTTCGCCCTGGTATGCTCCATCTACATCCCCTGCGTGGCCACCCTGGCCGTCCTGTGGCGTGAGCTGGGCGTCCGGGATTCCCTGGCCATCACCGCCTTCACCGTGGGCCTGGCCGTGCTCCTGGGCGGCTTTTCCCACCTGGTGCTGGTCCTCCTGTGAGGCGGGGCGCGGCGCGGATGGTTTATCATGGAGGTGTCCGGAAGGAGGGGGTCAGCATGAAGGAAGCCCTTTATTACCAGAAGATGGAAGATAACCGGGTACACTGCCTTCTCTGTCCGCAGGACTGCGTCATAGCCGAGGGGAAGAGGGGGTTCTGCAAGGTCCGCGTCAACCGGGGCGGGACTCTTTACTCCGAGAACTACAACCAGGCCATGGCCAGGGCCATGGACCCCATAGAGAAGAAGCCCCTCTACCACTTCCACCCCGGGGAGCCCATCTATTCCCTGGGCACCCGCGGTTGCAACCAGAACTGCGATTTCTGCCAGAACTGGCACATGCTGCAGCCGGACGCCCCCACGCGAGGGATCACGGCGCAGGAAGCGGTGGAGGAGGCCCTCTCTCACGGCTCCCTGGGTATCGCCTACACCTACAACGAGCCCACCATCTGGTACGAGTTCGTTTTGGAATGCGCCGGGCTGGCCAAGGAGAGGGGGCTGGCCAACGTGCTGGTGACCAACGGCTCCATGAACCAGGAGCCTTTCAGGCGCCTGGCTCCCCTGGTGGACGCCATGAACATCGACGTCAAGTCCATGGACCCGGAGTTCTACCGCAAGATATGCAAGTCCAAGCTGGAGCCGGTACTTGCCACCTGCCGCGCGGCGCGGGAGGCGGGGATACACGTGGAGATAACCAACCTGGTCATCCCCACCCTCAACGACTCGGACGAACTCTTCCGCAAGCTGGTCGATTTCGTCCAGGAGCTGGGGCCGGAGGTGCCGCTCCACTTCTCGGCCTATTTCCCGAGCTACCGGATGACCATCGAGCCCACCCCCCTTTCCGCCCTGCTCCGGGCCAGGGAGATCGCCAGAGAGAAGCTCTACTACGTCTATCTCGGCAACGTGGCGGTGAGCGACGGTTCCCACACCTACTGCCCGAGGTGCGGCAACCTCCTCATTGCCAGGAGGGGCTACGCGGTGAGCCTCAAGGGCATCGAGGGCAGGCACTGCAGCCGCTGCGGGCGCGAGGTGGACGTGGTGTTATGAACGGGCCGGACCCAGGGAAACGGAGGCGAGGTGCGGGAAGCGCGTTGATGTCACGGGTGCGCGGGCCCCGCCCGCGGAGACGCATGGTGCCCCCGCGGGGGGTCCCGAGCGGCAGGCGCGGGAAGAAGGAGTGGAGATACTCCGACCTGGCCAAGCTGTTCCTGATCCTTCTCCTCATCCCCCTGTCCTACGTCATGAACTCCTTTCCCACCGGGTACGTGGCCGAGGGGCCAGGACCTTCCTTCGACTTGCAGGGGACGCTCCGCGTGGAGGGAACGCCCACCTATCCCTCCGCGGGGGAGATCATGCTCACCGCGGTGAGCCTGCGGGAATCCGTCCTCTTCCTGCACCTGGCCTCCCTTTTCGGTGGGTGCACCCTCCTGAAGGCGCGCCAGTACCTGGGAGAGGACCTGGATGCCGAGGGCCAGGAGACCATGGAAGAGCTCATAACGGTGCTCAGCCAGAACACCGCCATCGTGGTGGCCCTGCGACTGTCGGGGAGGGAGGTGTATACGGAGGGCCTCGGGGTGATGGTGGTCTCCACCGCCAGGGACTACCCCGCCTACGGCCTGCTGAGGGCGGGAGAGGTCATCACCGCCGTGGATGGCAAGGAGGTGAGAGACGCCGAGGGCCTCGGCGAGCTCTTGGGAGAGGTCCCGGAGGGAGAGGAAGCGGTCCTGGAGGTCAGGGGAGTGGACCAGGAAGCGCTCGAAGGGCTAGCCGAGGGTGAAGGGGATGCGTCCGGCCTGGCCGGACTCCTTTCCGGGGAGACGAGGGAGGTCCGGGTCCGTCCCGTGCGGGACCCGGGATCGGGAAGGAAGGTCATTGGGGTTTCGGTCCGTGACTGCTTCGCCTACCGTTCGCCGGTATCCGTGAAGTGGGAACTCAACTCGGTCAGGGGGCCTTCGGCCGGACTGGCCATGGCGTTGGCCCTTTACAACGCCCTTTCGGGCGAGGACGTGACGGGAGGGTGGAAGGTGGCGGCGACGGGGGAGATATTCCTGGACGGGAAAGTGGGTCCCGTGGGGGGGCTGCCCATGAAGGTGAAGGCGGCGGAGAGCCAGGGGGCCGAGGTCTTCCTCTACCCCCGCCTCAACCAGGAGGACCTGGAGGACGTGAGCAGCGGCATGGTCCTCATAGCCGTGGACACCCTGGAGGAAGCCCTGGAAGCCCTCCGGGACCTCCGCGCAGGCCCTGGAGGGGCCGGCAGAGAGCACGCCGCCGCCGGCGCAGCTGAAAAACCCCCCTTATCCCGCCGCGCCAGGATGCGTTTCCCCAGGTAAGAACGGTTTTAGAACCACCACGCCGCCGGCTGAAGGGCTGGCGCCGTCTTTCTTGCGACCTGCTTCCGGTCAGGTGGTTTCCCCCGGCGGCGGGAAAGGCCGGAGGTTACTGTCCCCCACGGCGCTGCCGGGGCAACCCGCGACGGGATCGGACTAAGAGTCCCGACGGGTGGGAGAGAAACCATTCTGCCGTAGCGGGGTTAATGACAAGGGAAGCGGGCTGGGGGACGGCCCGGGCTTCGAGGGGCTCAATTTTCCGGCATCGGGAAGGACTGAGGCGGGGGGGTGGCGAAGACTTTCCCGGAGTCAAGGGCAGATTTGGCGGAACCATATCGCCAATAATACCGTCGAAGAAGTACAATGTGGGTGAAGAGATTTTTGAAAGGTGATAAAATTTATTTTTTAAGCCCTGAGATGAATTGAGGTGGTCTGAAGGATGAAGCCGGCAGGGATCGAGAACCAGAACATCTCCGACATCATGGAGAGCATGCGCCAGCTGGTGGGCAAGGTGGTGCGCATCTCCGTGAAGGAGTCCAAGCCCAAGACCCACTGGGAGGAAAGGGAGGGAGTCATCGAGGGGGTATACCCCACCGTTTTCCTCTTCCGCTTCAAGAACCGTCGCAACGTGGACGAGCGCGTGGCCTACAGTTACGTCGACGTGGCCATCGACGACGTGAAGATACTGAATTAAGCGTTTCCAGGCGGTCCCATGCGTTGCCCTCGCCGGGATGAGCGACGGCGGGGGTTTTTCTTCCCGGAAGGGGAGGGACAGGGTGGGTGGGAGCGATCCGGTCGCCAGCGTCCGGAGGCACGGGTTGAGATGATCTACATAGGCACCGCGGGGTTCAGCTACCAGGATTGGAAGGGTGCCTTCTACCCCAGTGACCAGGACAAGAGGTACATGCTCGAGTATTACGCCGCCACCTTCCCGGTGGTGGAGGTGAACAGCACCTGGCATGCCCTTCCTTCGCCCCGCACCATCCATTCCATGGCCCGCAGGACCCCCGACCACTTCCGGTTCATCGTCAAGGCCTACAAGGGGATGACCCACGAGTACCGGGATAACGAGGAGGATTTCCGTCGTTTCCTGGAGGTCATCAGGCCCATGGAGGATTACGGGAAGCTCGCCTGCGTCCTGGCGCAGTTCCCCTGGGGCTTCAGGAACAACGCCGCCAACCGGGATTACCTGCGGCGTTTCCGGGAGCTTCTGCCCGACCGGGATCTGGTGGTGGAATTCCGCAACGAGGGATGGGTGACCGGGGAAACCATGGAGCTGCTGCGGGAGCTGGCGATGGGCTTCTGCTGCGTGGACGAGCCGCGCCTCAAGGGGTTGGTCAAACCCCACGTCATCCTCACCTCCCACATCGGATACGTGCGTTTTCACGGGCGTAACTACCAGGCATGGTGGGACCGGGGGCGCGAGTCCTGGGAGCGCTACGATTACCTGTACGGCGAGGAGGAGCTCATGGAATGGGTACCCGGCCTGCTTTCCCTGGACCGGGAGGCCGAGCGCACCTACGCCATCTTCAACAACCACTACCGAGGCAAGGCTCCCCGCAACGCGATGATGTTGGCTAGGCTCCTCCCCCCGGAGAGGGTCGTCCCCCTGGGCTCGGACCTGGGGTCGGAGAAAGGGAGTCCCACCCTGTGGCAGGAGTAAGGCGGGGGCCAGGGCCGCAGACCGTTGGGAGGGGCGTCAGTCTCCCAGCGCTTCTTCGATCTGCAGGTTGCCGCGCAGCTTCTCCAGGATCTTGCGCAGCAGCCTGGACACGTGCATCTGGGATATGTTCAGCTCCTTGGCGATCTCGATCTGGGTCATGCCCCGGAAAAAGCGCATGTAGACCACCTTCTGCTCCCTTTCCGTTAGGCTGGAGATGAGGTTGGCCAGGGTATCGCGATCTTCGGCCAGGGAGAACTCGTCGTCTTCCTCGCCCAGGTAGTCCAGGAGACAGAAGCCGCGCTCCTCGTCCTCGTTGGCGTACATGCTGTCCAGGCTGAGGTAATTGGTGGCGTGGGAACTCTCCAGTATCTCCACCACTTCCTCCAGGTCCATGTCCAGGTACTCGGCCACCTCCTGGAGGGTAGGGGAGCGGTGTAGCTCCTGGGTGAGGTGGTCGATGGCCTGGTTGAGCTCCAGGTCGCGCATCTGCAGGCGCCGCGGGATGCGGATGGCCCAGCCCTTATCCCGGAAGTAGCGCTTGAGCTCCCCGACGATGGTGGGGGTGGCGTAGGTGCTGAACTCCACCCCCCGATCGATGTCGTAGCGGTCGATGGCCTTGATGAGACCGATGTATCCCACCTGGAGCAGGTCTTCCAGGGGTTCCCCGCGGTTGGCGAACTTGCGGGCGAGGTATTCAACCAGGTGTATGTTCAGGGCGATGAGTTCGTCCCTGACTCGGGGGTCTCCGGTCTGGCGCAGCACCTCGAAGAGTTCCCGGACCCTTTTCCGCCTCTCCTGCCGCCTGCGCTCCTCGTCTCTCACGGAAATCTCCTCATGGAAGACAGAGCCGCGGACGGTGATCTGCCCTCCTCAAAGGGGACGTTTCTTCCGCAGAGTAATACGACAGGAAGCCTCTTCCCTTTGCAGTTCGACGTCGTCCACCACGGATTGCATGATCATGCGGCTGAAGGACTCGGGCATCACCGCGCGCGCCTCGCCGTTCTCAGCCAGATTTGCTTTAAGGACGATTTCAAGGTACTCCTTTCCGGGCCCTATTTCAACTTCCAGGGAGGAGTCGCGAGGTGCGTGCGAGACGGCGTAATTGAAGGCCTCGTCCACGGCGAGGCTGAGGTCTTCCAGGGCGGCGAGGTCGAAGCGCATGCGGCTGGCCACGAGATAGACGGTCAGCCGGATGAGCTGTCCGGAGAAGGGCCCCACGGGCAGGCGAAGACGCACCAAGTCTTCATTTCTCTCCAATGACCTCACCTCCCCGCCTCGTGCGCTGACCTTTGCCGCCTTCGTGCCTCGCCCGGCTTTCTTCCCTTCGGCTGTCTTTTTTCCCGGTGCCGGTTTTTTCACCCTCATTATTTTCCCAACCTCGCCCTTCCCGAAACCGGCGAGGGAGGCCCTTTCCCCGCCCTCCCCACGAGGGCAGACCCGCGGAGTGGCGGCACCGCGAGCCAACGCAGACGAAAAGTGTTGCTGTCCAGAAAAAGTAGGCACCTCATCCCGGCAAAACCTCAACACGCCAACTTGTCATAACCCGCCAGGCCCGCGAGGACCTCCTTCACCCAGGGATCTCCGCTTCTTGAC
>Ga0123519_10016109_pt1 | contig 10424 bp, 3 predicted proteins | sample YelNatPaOPRAMG02_FD_87396 | JGI IMG/M metagenome (GOLD analysis project Ga0123519, IMG submission 87396) | Hot spring microbial communities from Yellowstone National Park - Yellowstone National Park OP-RAMG-02 (version 2) | ecosystem: Environmental > Aquatic > Thermal springs > Hot (42-90C) ...
CATTCTCCCCCCCACTTGGCCTAAAAGGGGGGGGGGTTATGCCAATTCTTTTCCCCGTTTGGGCAGGAAAGCTGTCGGCCTGGCGGACCTTGTATAATGGAATCGGGGGGGGGGGGAGCAGCCATGATAAAAGCCGCACTCGTTTTTTTCGCGCTTATCCTGATTCCGGTGGGAGCAATCGCAGAGCCGAATTTCGTCTACCATTCTCCGAGCGACCAGGTCTATGGTGAAGCATCTGGAGTCACGATGAGAGAATCGGATGTCCCGCGCGAAGATGAAACCGTTGATCTGTGGGTAAGAATCGGCTACTCGTTCTACTACACTGATGTCGCCATCTACTACACCACCGACGGAACCGATCCACAAGGCAGCTTCGGCTCGCCGGGCAGCGCATCGACTTCCGTCCTGCGGTCGAGCGCCGGTGGAGTTACATTCATCCGCAACGAGCCCGCATCTCCAGCCAACATCGATTGGTGGAAAGCTACTCTTCCGGCTTCCACCCGAACCTACGGGCTTACAATCAAATATAAGATCGGCGCGTGGCACTCCGGCGGAGGATCCGAGGTTTTCGCAAACGATTCATCACCGGTCTTCTCATACAACGTCAAGCTCGCGTGGCCTGGTAAAGGCTCGCCAAATTCCAACCCCGGCGCGGGCTACCCGAACATCCACCTTTGGAAAGAAGAAGCTGTCGTCGGAAATAACTGGATGAATGTCCAGCTCGATATGAACGGCTCGATCTACGATATCTATTATCCCTCCGCGGGCTGCGTGCAGGGAGTCGGAACGAAGAACGAAGGCTATGTCGACGGCTACGACACATTTCCGCCTGGTCTTCCGCTTGGTTATCGCGGGCAGATGAATATGAATATGGGCTGCGCAGGTTTGCGGGTTGATGGCGTGACCTACTGGCTCACCAACGAAGGCGGGGCATATTCAAATGTGGCTCAGGCCTATGTGCAGGACACGAACGTCGTGCGCTCCTCGCAGATTTTCACCGCCAATTCCAACAACATCGCGGTCGAGCAATATGACTACTGCCCCAAGGGAGTCACATTCACTCTCGATTCCGCCGGAACTCCCGTGCGCGGAATCCACATCAAGCGCGTGCTGTTAACAAACAACGGCTCCTTTGCGAAGACCATCAATTTCTACTATTTCATCGACCCCGCGATTAACGGCGGCGATTCATACGATATAATGTCATTCGACCCCGCACTCGGAGCAATGACCGCATCCGATACAACCTATCGCACCACATCGACGAGCGGTGAATACAACCCCAACTCATTCTCCGATTACACGAAAAACGTTTCGATCAGTTTCGCATCGGCTCTTAAACTCTGCCCTTCGGTCGGCAGTGAATCAGGATCGATAGCGGCTGATTCGTGGCGCGATTCGAGCACGGATAACAACCAGGGCTGGATCGGTCTTAAACTCACGCTGCAGCCGGGACAGCAACGGGAAGTCGATATGTGCACCATCGGCGGATGGAAGCAGGGCGCAGGCGATCCCGGCGCTCCGAGCATCTACTCCGGACAGATCACCCCCGCTCTGAACTGGTTTTACCAATCGAGCGCAGCGGACCTTGAAACCGCGACCGAAAACTATTGGAGGAACTGGCTCGCAAGCGGTGTGACCGCCAGTTTCCCCGATCCGCGTTACGATTCTCTTTTCAAGCGCTCGCTCCTTGCAACCGCGCTGCATATAGACGAAAAAGGCGGCGGGGTGATCGCGGGGATGCATAACGGGGCATATCCGTTCGTGTGGCCGCGCGACGCGGTATATGCGGCGATAACTCTCGACCGTACAGGGCACTTCAGCGAGGCGGAGAACGTTTACCGGTTTCTTCGCGATGTGGCTTATCGCGCGGAGGAGGAACCGGGACGAAAAGGGTTCTGGTATCAGAAATACTCCACCGATGGTTACATGATCTGGACAGCTCCTCAGGTCGATGAGACTGCAGTCGTACCATGGGGAGTGAAATACCACTACGACTGCACCGGCGATATAAACTTTCTTAATGCAAACTACCAGATGGTCTATGAAGCCGCGCGCGCATCAAGCGAAGACAGCAGGATCAACACCAACCTCTACTACGACGATGCCGCCAACCTGATGCACTCGAACAATGTATGGGAAGACTCCTGGGACGACTTCCTCTACTCCAACGCCTGCGTAGAACGCGGGCTCAAAGACGCATCAGCACTCGCCTCCGCCACGGGACATTCAGCCGACGCGTTCACATTCAATTCGCGCGCTGACAGCATCCATTCCGGAATATTGAGCCGCCTGGATTGGGACGGCGAAAACACCGATATCAGCCAACTCGGAATCAGCTACCCGTTTGGATCACTGCAGCCCGATGATCCGCGCATGGCTCATATTCTCGCACGCATAAATGGAACCGCGACCGATCGCTGGGGCAACAATCACCCGATTGCCGGCTCAACAAATCCGCTCGCAAGCCGCTACTGGGGAGACAGCTACTGGCACGGCGGACCATGGTTCCTGAGCACCCTCTGGTACGGTCAGTTCTACGCCATGCGCCAGGACCACAACCCCGGCAAAACCGATATCAACGCCCTGAAAATCAGCATCGATGCCCTCAGAAACCAGCTTGGACCGGTGGGGCTCGGGGCGGAGCAAGTCGCGCCGCTCAACAGCCTGCTCTATCCCGGTTTCTACCTGCAGGCTGCGTGGCCAAACGCGTGGGAATCGATGTCTACTTTCGTGGACGCGCTGATGATGTTTCTCGATTTCCGTCCCGACGCACCTGATAATTCATTCCAGATCGCACCCAAGCTCCCGACTCCATGGAGTTCGATCACATTCAATAATCTCCGGGTAGGATCGAGCACATTCAGCGTGGCATGCTCCGAATCGACAAACGGAAGCCGCCAGATCTTCACCTTGCTCTCCGGTCCAGCGCTAAATTTCAATACGATCATCCGGATTCCGGCGAACTCTGAGATCGTCTCCGTAACCCAAAACCTCGCTCCTATCGCCTATGTCTACAGCCCCACCACGGGACAGGTGCATGTAATGGGAACCCTCAGCCCACCAGGATCGCAGACCACACTTATAGTGACTTACGGCAGCTACCTCGCCTCAACGGTTCAGCAGCTCAAGTCGCTCTCCCCGGGGACAAGCGTGTGTTTGAGCGATGTGGTTGTGACACGTGTACACGGTGACCGGTTCAATGTCGAAACCTCGGACAGAACCTCCGGCATCGCAGTAATTGGAACAGGGGCGACGAGGGGAATGAAAGTAAAGCTCATCGGGACCGCCGGGGTCTCAGGCGCGGAGCGGGTGCTCAATCTGATTTCGATCCTGGAACAGACTCCCGCGGACGGCGTTCCCGGCCCTGTTGCAATGGCAGGTAAATCAGCCGGCGGCTCCAATTTCGGTCAACAGCCCGGCGCTTCGGCATCAGGCCTCAATAATATCGGGCTCGATGTGACCATGTTCGGCAGGATCACTAAAATCGCTGATGATGGCTCCTGGATCTCAATCGATGACGGCTCCGGCTTCTCGACCAGCACTGTCAATCCCGGCATACGCCTGATCGGCGCCCTGAACCCCACCCGCTTCGCCGAAGGCCAATTCATCCGCGCAACCGGCTCGATGAGCATAGAGCAAGTCGATGGCATCAATTATCCGCTGGTGAGAATAGCACAGGCTGAGGATGTAATGCGAGAATGATTTTTTAGCTAACAGCTTTCAGCTGTCGGCTGTCAGTGATCTCACTGCTAATATTTATTATCACAACCACTAATTCTGTCATTCCCGCGAAGGCGGGAATCTTACTGGTGTTTCGGATTTGATGGTTGGATATATGAGTTATCATATAACCCACCATGCCCCCAACCCAACCCGGAAATCCCGAAACTTGTGCTACTGCAGATAAAAAAGGCCCGGGATTTGCAATCCCGGACCATCCAACCATCCAACCATTCCCGGCATCAGGACGCCATAACGGTAAGCCCCGCCTACTTCCTATCCTTATTCTTCTCGCCCGTATTCATAGGGTAGCGATAAGGAGAGGTGTGCAGCACCATATTCGCGGTGGAGCGTATCACTACCTGCGTCTCTACATCGTCCTTGCTCTGGACCTTGTCCTTACCGATTGCGGTCATCGCCAGCATCACGCTGTCCGCATCCTTGAAGATCCCAGCCGGAATCGTGCAAGATGTCGCCGTCGCCGGAAGTACGATACCATCTCTTACATACTTATCCAATTGATCGGTGGTAAGAGCCGAATACTGCATAGCCGGATCGGGGTTGGGCTTAGCGCTGGAGGTCCAGTTGATCGTGGTATTCGCATTCCCACCATACGCATAGAGAATATAACCCACCGCATTCTTCACCGGCTTCCAGGCAATTTTGATCGGCTTGGTCATATCGTATTTATCAGCCATGGTTATATTGATCGGAGCCATAAACTCCTGATCAGGGCCGAGGGTGACCGATGCGCGACCGCAGAAGTTCGTGGTAAGCGAGTATGTGCCTATGGCGCTGGCGTCTTCGGTTATCGATTTCGCATCATCTCCGGGCCAGTAGGCATAGGATTTATATGGTGATTCGACCGCTGAGCTCGTGCTCTCGGGTTTCGCGCCCGGTTCCAGTGTCTTCGGCTGCCCATCAGGCACTGCCTCGCCACCGCCCCAATAGGACATAATCGTGACTTTTCGATTAGAATCGAGCGTAGCATCCTGTTCCGGCTTCGGAGGCCCAGCCGGATCGATTTTAAGATCCACCTTCTCACCGGCGCGCAGTTCCTCGGGCGTCTTCACGCTTGCTTTCGCCGTTTCACCGGCGGGCGCGCTGCAGGAAAGCTCCATGGTCAGCGAACGTGCCGTTGGAACCTGAAAATTCGAGCTGGTTCCCGGAGTCGAGAACATGTTGGGGAATATCAACCGCGCAGTCGCGACGGTGATAACAAATAAGGTCTTAGCCTGTACCACGAAATCCGCTCCTCTCGTCGTTCATCAGAACAATCTCATTCATTCTGACGCAAATCGACCTGACGATAGTTCCCCATTTACCATTTAAGCTCCTTCACAACTTACCGCTCATTCATAAATACTCTACCGGATAGATGCCAGCCGCAAATAAAGGAGCTGATTCAGCGTTTACGCAGTCGAAAGTCTAAGCCGGAAGTTCAATGGACATCTCGGCCCACCAGGAGTGGCGAGCAGCCGGCTGTACTACTTTAGTATTACAAAAAATTAGCACCATTTGGTAATCGACTCTTTGCCATGGCCGGGGTATAATTTGGTTGTATGAGATTTTTGCTTGCGCGGCCCGTTCGAAGTAAGATCATCCTTATCATTCTTCATTGGGCTTAGCGCAGGCAATGCAAGCCCAATTGAAGATTGAAAAAGTGAATATGACGCAAATCAGGGCTCGGTTTTCGCCGAGCCCTTTTGCGCACTTATATCTAAACACGATCATCCCTGCCTTCGGGACTCGCGTTCACCCCGAAGGCAGGTCGGATATCAAACTGCCTAATTCCGCGCGAAGTTCACTCCCAACTGGCAGCTATTGCCTGATAGCACAATCGACTGGCTCGCAGGTGTGAACGTCCGGCCCAGGAGCGACGGAGTCAATACATACGTCCCATCAGCGAGGCCGTAGAACAGGAAGCTCCCATCCTTTGTGGTAATGGTTGACAGCCCACCAGGGCTTACGCTCACCACCACCCCACCGACCGGAGTCGGATACATATAATCATACTTATCGATAGCAAAACCATAGCGGTTATTGCTCGAATTTGTCGTCAACCTGAACTGGAGCACATTGCCATCGACCCAATTGCTCCACCAATCGTAGGTCGGGGTATTGTAGTCGAGTATCTGCTGATCGGCGCCGGCAGCATTCTTTATATAAAGATAATCCAGTCCCGATTCGAGCTCGATTTCATTAAAATGCGCCCTGATCTGCGAAGCTCCGGCAGGCGCGGATATGGTCCATGTGTTATCATAGGCGCCGGGATACGGGTGCGGGGACTGAACATTCGTTACCGCGGTCATATAAGCGTTGATATATACTTTGCCACCTATGCTGCCCCTGGTCGATGAGCATTCGAAATCCTCATTGCTCGCTTTCTCATCCTCACCCACGCTTACGGTAAGGTTCGACGGTGATACCGTCGCCCCAGCCAAGGAAGCAATCAGGTTATAATTCCCGGCGGCTAGAGTGTCAAAGTAGAACGAGCCGTCGCCGCGCGACGCAGTTACCACCGGCCCCGGTGTCAGAGTAACAGCCGCGCCGGAGATTGGTACGGCTATCGTCTGGCATTCGAACTTATCTATCTGGAACCCCCAGCAGGTGAACACGCTGTCGGTTACCAGCCTGAATCTCATAACCGTACCCGTTACCCAATCGCTCCAGAAATCGTAGACGTTATTGCCGTTCGTGTATGTCTGAACGGTGCTTCCGGTGGAATCGGAGATATAGAGGTAATCATGGTTTGTCTGGACCTGCGCTCGGACAAAGTGCGCCCTGACCCTGCTCGTGCCGCCCGGAGCGGTGAAAGACCAGGTCTGATCCAGATTGCATGTATACGGATGCGCGCTTTCGATGGTGGTGTTGACTATCTGATCGTTTGAGGCTGTCGTCACCTTTCCACTGATCATCGCCCCCCTTGCGGAGACGATATCGTCCTGGCTTGCCACCTTGATTACACGCCGTATTCCACCCGACTGATCCGGCTCGCAGGAGCTAATACCCGTAACCGTGAGATACTGCCAATACGGATTGATAATCACTCCGGAAGGGACTATGCAATCGACCGATTCGTTGCCGTCGGTAAGGTTGAACCTGGTGGAATTGACCGGGTTAAACTGCCCCCACACCTTCACCAGGAGCCCCACGTTGTTAGGTCCTCGCCCATCACTGAAACCCATCTGACCCGCGCCAGTCGTGGGATTGTAAGATGATGTAATCCCGCCAAGGTCACGCAGGCTCATCGCAACCGGATTTATACTCCCAAAGCCCATCACATAGGCATTGAGCGCATTGATGCATCGCTCACCGTTGATAGTCCTCAGCGTGCCGACCACATCCACATTCGTGCCTGGAGTAAAACCATGGCCATACATCGATGCCTGGATGCCGGTCGTCCTATCAGGCGATTCGATATAGAATGTATCTCCGATCGCCGAGGTGACAATCCCACCCGCGCATCTTATGGTTACACCGTCGGACTGCCCCTTAACAGCCTTGATATCCACGAGATCATACATGGTATAGAAGCTGTAGGTGGTATCGCTGTTCGTCCAGTTGGTCTTGAAGCCCTTGACTTTCAGGGTGCAGTTTTGAGTAATGGCTATAGGTCCGCCCACCAGCGGATCGGTCGGCAAGGGGTCGCGGCCATTGGTCGTATAATGGATCTCCGCGCCTGTTGTTTCGCAGGTAACCATCACGTTCTGCCCGCGCTGATAGGTACCGCTCGATGGAATAAGAACCGGCGCGCGAACCTTCATCGTATATGAACCGACCGCCGTGTCACTTGCGATAATACCGGATTTGAATGCTTTCAAACGGATGGTTTCGGTTTTGTCTACGAGAATGCTGGCTCCGGCGGCTATGGTAGGATCGCTCTCGGTCGGGTCGGAGCCGTTGATAGTATAATGAATGGTCGCTCCCGAGGTCGCACAATTCATGGTAACATTCATCGACTGGTAATAGACGCCCGCCGTAGGGCTGAAAGTCGGGGTTTCGACCTTAACGGGCGCGAGGTGGAAGACCGTAACGCCGCAATGCTTCATCGGACCATAACCATACTTGCTATAACTTCCACCCCAGGTCATGGTATCGTAACCGGTGTCCCAGGTATTATGGATATACACCGTCTGAGCGCCGTTCGTGTTATCGTAACCATAACCGATCATCGTATGGCCCTCGAGCTGTATAAGGACCGGATAACCGGCGTCGATCTCGCTCATGAACTGCTGGAACGTAAATCCGGCAGTAGATGACTTATAACCAAGGATATACTGGTTGTAATTTGCTGTTACGGTGTAGCCTTTGGACTGCGCGTAGAGCTTCATTCCGTGGCAGCCGTCTCGATTACCAGGCTCGCACCAGGTAACATCGTTAGCCGGAGTGCTGTTGCTGTTGTAAAAGAAAATAGTGGAACCGTCAGGCATATTCCATTTGTGCTGACTGGTGCCCATAAAGTCACCGGTGCAGTCGAGGGGACTGTGCTCAGCCCAGCCACCGGTCTGATAAGGATCGGGACTATTATTATCGACGCTGATCCAGTAATCATCGACATGACCGCGAACATTACGTCCATCCACACCCATGTGAGATGCGACAAACGGGCATTCCGCATGGCTCGCGCTCCATACATTGTTATTAATCGGACACACACCGCCGTTGGCAGGTCCTGTATACATCTTGTCATAACCGATGCGGTCGTAGTAACCCATCATCATTCCCGCCGCAACCGCCGAGCAGCCATAAGCCCATGTAAACGATGGCACATTATCCAGCACCTTTGCGCCCTGTGGAACCGGTGCTTGGACCGTAGAAGGCACATAGCCTGGAGGAGGCGGGCTCGGGGGAACGATGACGCCATCGACAGGATTACCATCGGGGTCAGTGAATGTCCCGAGGAGATATGGCTGGTCGGCCCGTGCAGCTCCACACAAGCCGGTTATGAGGCCGATTGTTACGAGTAAAACGATTAAACGCGTGCCGATAGGCATCATGTACATCCTCCGAAAGTATGTCCATGCGCTGCAACCATCGGCACGGTCGATGAAGTTGCTTGCTAGTGACTAATTTCAGTTTATCCGTCAGGCAGGTCGCATGTCAAGGGCTTGCAGACACATTTGACGAAATCCGGCAACAGTACGTGCGGTGTTAACACTGGGGAAGTGCTATCAGTCCAAATATCCACCCAACCGCAACGCAGCGCCATTACAAATGCCCTGCAATATCGGCAACCCATCACTGAATCCAGGTCATCATTTACTTCATGTTTCCATTTCTTTCTCTATTTCATGATTAAAATCACCGGTAAAAGCAGCATTCAACTATCGGCTCGATATTAGGGCTGAACGGGAGTTACCGCGCCGGGATTCAATACACGTTGACCGTTGATGGTGCTCAGTATACCCGTCACATCCACTAGGCTGCCTTCGGGCGGGTTTTTAGACGACATTACAGCAATCCCCGCGCACCGGTTCATCTCCTCCAGGTAAAAGCAGTTAGCGAACGAGGCGGAGACCATTTTATTCTTCAAAAGGACAGTCGCTCCGTCCGCCATGCCGAGGATATCGCTGATAAGCCCCAGCGAAAGCGCGGACTGGCAGCGAATGGCAGTAGCATAGTTATAATATGATTTAACCCCGGCGCCATTTGTAGCTCGAACGTTCAAATAATAGCTTTGACCGGGAGTAAGTTGAAGCCCGGTTACCCAGACCTGGGTTGCAAGCCCGGCATTGGTGAGCGGCACGATATCGCCGGACTGTGCCGTGGTGCCTACGGAATACTCGTACCCTGAAATGCCCGATTCGGGGTCAGTCGCTGACCACATAAAATGCAGCAGCGAGGTATCGCCGGTATAATCGCCGTCGGCAGTCACAATCGGTCTGGTCGGAGGAGTCACATCGACCTTTATCCCATCCGATACACCTTCGCTCCAGAGCCCCGCGTTGTTATACGCCTTCACATAGAAATAATAGGTGCTACCGGGTGTGAGGGTCACGGTTTTAGTGACACTGTTCGCGGTCCCGGTGGATGTCCACGGGACGAGGTAACCAGCGCCGGTATCGGTGGGCGATGTGCCGATGGCGTATTCGAAGTGGTTCATGCCACTCTCGAGATCGGCGCTCTGCCAGGAAGCGGTGAGCTTACTGCTGGATGATGTGTAGGCTCCTTCGTCCGTGACCACTGGAATTGTGGGCGGAGTCGTATCCGACCCTCCCGCGACAGGACCGATGAGCCGCACGGCATCGGCGATCACATATTCGGTGCTCCCAGCTTGTGAAGAGAGGCTTATTACAGCGCTGCCCGCCGCGAATGAGAAGGTACCGAGATGGTTCCACCTGGCAGTGCGGGTCTGCTGGTTGATTTTGACTGCCGCAATGCCCGTGGTGGTCATGATATCGTATTCGGCGGCAGCCGCGGCGCCGGTGATTGTGGGGTATCGGACATAGACATCGTAGTATCCTGCCGTGGGCACGGGGATCGTCCATACGGCGGGATCGGTATTGGTCGCCGTGCCCGTACGATAGACATAGTCTCTCAGCGTGGACGGATACGCATCGACCGCAAGCCTCTTTGCCCAGCTCGATGACGCCGTAAAGCCGGTGTTTGAGTTATCCAGGATGAGCTTATTGGCGTATGGAGTCACCTGCGCTCCGCCCGACTGTGTCCAGACGACATATCCGCCCTCGAAGTTTTGC
>Ga0123519_10016111_pt1 | contig 10423 bp, 13 predicted proteins | sample YelNatPaOPRAMG02_FD_87396 | JGI IMG/M metagenome (GOLD analysis project Ga0123519, IMG submission 87396) | Hot spring microbial communities from Yellowstone National Park - Yellowstone National Park OP-RAMG-02 (version 2) | ecosystem: Environmental > Aquatic > Thermal springs > Hot (42-90C) ...
CGATGGCCCCGTAGACCAGCGTCATGCTGCTCCCCCAATGGTCTCCGGAATACAGCCCGTATTATATGCCGAAGGGCAGGAGAGGGCAAGCGGGAAATGACCAATGGGGAAATGACCAATGACAAAAATGACCATTGAGCGAGGGGGGCCTGGGGGGGGCAGCATTTGACAGGGGCGCGGGGTCGTAGTAGAATGTTGGCCGTCCCTTCCGGGGGTGAACTGCAAGCCAGTGCGATCAGGTGGGCCTCGGCCTCCCCGTCCAGACGGCGAGGATATGCGCGGTTCGGCTTTTTCCGATAGACCGCCGCCTTCACGCCGCCCTGACAATATACTTTGCGAACGTGGGTGACCACACCCCGGAGACACCAAACGCCGCGCAGATTTGTTGATAGCTCCAGTTGGGACCCTCAGGGCTGCTGTCGGATTGGAGCAAGATATAAGCCCGACGAATTTGCCTGGCTGATGCTGTGCCGGAAGGGACAATTTGCCGAAGTTGGGCGCGCTCTTCTTCGTTCAAACACACAACGTACTTGCGGTCCATCGCTTTCACCTCCTCCCACTGGAACACCGGGAGGAGGAAAAGGATACGGAATTAAACCTTTATGATTGACAAAGTAGTAGGTTGAAGGTGGTAACATTATTCCTGATGAGAAGGAAATCAATGCTGTAGCCTTAGGATTGTTTTGGCATTGGGCGATGCTTCAGGGCTTGCAGGATTCAATGGGTGAACGCTTGCGGATTCTCTTTGTCACCCGCAAGTTTCCTCCTTCAGTGGGAGGAATGGAACGGCTGAGTTATCAACTCATCACGCATCTGCGCACACGCGCAGACGTGCGGGCAATTACCTGGGGACGCAGCCAGCGTCTGCTGCCCTGGTTTTTGTTACGTGCCTTGATACAGGGCCTGGTACAGGCGCGTGATGTGGACCTTCTCCATGCTGGTGACCCCTTGGTGGCTCCGGTCGTGTGGCTGCTTGGACGTTTATATCACCTGCCAACTGTGGTCAATGTCCACGGCCTGGATCTCACCTTCAACTTCCCCGGCTATCAGACTTTCATGCCACGAGTGTTGCGCCGTTTTACCCGCGTCGTATGCATTAGTGAGGCAACCTATGTTGAAGCGCTGGCCCATGGCCTTGCCCCCGAACGCTGCCGGATTATCCATCCGGGCGCTGACCTCCCCGATCAGCTTCCTGATCGTTCTCTATCCCGTGCTTTCATCGCGTCTTGCCTCGGTATTCCCCTGAATCAGCAGCAGGTCTGGCTGACCGTGGGGCGCCTGGTCCCGCGCAAGGGGGTAGTGTGGTTCTGTGAACAGGTGTTACCACTGCTGCGCGACGCAACCGACTTCGTTTATCTCATCCTTGGTGATGGGCCAGAAGCCGCGCACGTCCGGGCGCTGATCGCTAAACCCGAACTGGTCGGGCGCGTGTTCTGGTTCGGACGGGTGGGTGATGCGGAGTTGCATCAGTTTTATGCCGGAGCCGATGCATTTATTATGCCCAATATCCCCCAACCCCACGATCGCGAAGGGTTCGGGCTGGTAGCCATTGAAGCAGCCATGCATCACCTGCCAGTCATAGCGGCCAGGCTGGAGGGGATTCAGGATGCGGTGATTGAGGGTGTAACGGGTTATCTGTTGCCTGCTAAAGATGCCCAGGCCTGGGCGGATTTTCTCCGACACTGTCTGGCAGAACCGCAACGTTTGGAGTCCCTGCGTTCCGGCGCGCAGGCGGCGGTGGTGGAGCGTTTCGGTTGGGAGCAAATAGCCCAACACTATCTGACGTTATTTCACGAAGCGCTACAGGAATGGCAAAAATGAACGAACCAGGGAGGAATCATGGAGACTTATACGTTAGGTGAACTGATCGAAAAAGGCTTGGCGCTTTTAGGGTGGGGGAATTTACCCTTTAAAGAAGGCACAAGGAACCGTTGTTGAATCCGCTTTGGAGCATAATACCCCGGAGCGCACCGATGCGCTATATAAAGACCCTAAAATCCTGCGCCGCTACTTGAACCCGGCACGCCTGCGCTTTTATAAGAACCTCGTTCACCTCTTGCCTCTGGAGGCTTATCATCAGCGCCGCATTGCCGATGTGGGGTGTGGTCCCGGATATTTTCTCTGGGTGTTAAAGCAAGAAATGGCCACTAAGGGGTATCAGGCTGCTGGATTATTGGGTTTTGACTATTCCCAACGTGGCTTTGGAGTTGGCGCGTAATCTTTTACCAGAGGTGGAATTCCGTCATTTGGATATCTATACACCTTTAGAGGAACAATTTGACATTGTTATATGCACGTGCGTGCTAGAGCACCTGCTCTATCCCGACCACGCCTTACATAATCTGGTGCGAATGCTGGCGCCCCAAGGAATCTTAATTTTGGCGGTTCCCAATGGCCGCTACGACTTTTTTGCCGGACACATTAACTTCTGAAGTCCTGAGAGCTGGCGTGTTTTCTTGGAAACGATCTGCCCGGAGCTAGACATTCAGACTGGCTTGATGGGAAACGGACGCCTGGCGGGCGAGTGTCACGTCAACTATGCGCTGCTTAGAAAACAGAAATGAGGCAAATGAATGCATTTGGCAGTGATCATCCCTAATCTGCACAGCCCGGTGATTGACGAGGTCATTGCGGCGCTGCTCGCTCAGGCGGAGGAGACGCTTGAGGTGTGGGTAGTGGGGCAGGACCGCTATGGCAAGGTGCCCCATCATCCCCAGGTCCACACCCTGATCACCCCTACCCCTGTTTTTCCTAGCGTAGCGCGCAATCTGGGCGCCGCACAGGTCAAAGCCGATGCTTATATTTTTCTGGACGCGGACTGCATCCCGCAGGCGGGATGGCTGGCAGCGCTCCTGAACGCCTGGAAAACATACCCGGACGCCGGGGCTATCAGTGGCGCGATGCTGCCGGAATCGGATGACTTTATTCAACATTGTGGACAGATCGCCAATTTTCATGAACATCTCGTCCTGCACCCCTTTGGCGAGCGGGCTACCCTGGCCAGTTTCAGCCTGTTGGTGCCTTATCCGGTCTGGATGCAAAGCGGCGGCTTCGCTCCGCATCTCCGGCACACGGAGGACATAGACTTTACCCTGCGCCTGCGTGCGCAGGGCTGGCGGTTGTTTTTCGAGCCGCGCGCTCAAGTCTATCATCGCCCTTCTCGGACAGGGTGGCGTCAGTTTTGGAGCTATGCCCGCCAGAGCGGAAGCTATTCGATTCAAACGCGCCTGCGTCACGCTCAGGCTTTTGCCATGCCGGTTTGGTCGCGTTTTCCGTTGGCCTGGCGTGTCCTGGCTCCGGCTATAGCGATGCTCCGTACAATTCAAATTTACCGCAACACACCAAGGTTGTGGCGCTACTGGTATGCCATGCCAGCGGTCTTTTTCAACAAACTGGCCTGGTGTTACGGAGCGGCTGATGGTTTATCTATAATGAAAACTACAGAAGAGGAGGTGAAAGGGTGAACTCCTGCCCACAAGTGGCCGTTGTTGTTCTGGCTTACAACAATTATGCCGATACGCAGGAGTGCCTGCACTCAGTGTTGAAGATGGATTATCCGGCATTAACGGTCTGGCTGGTGGATAATGGTTCGGTAGATGGGACTGCCGAACGCGCCGCTGCCGAGTTCCCTCAAGTGCGTCAGGTGCAGACGGGCAGGAATCTGGGGGTGGCGGGGGGCTTCAATGCGGGCATTGTCCCTGCACTTCAGGCTGGGGCACGCTATGTGTTTATCCTGAATAACGACACGGTGGTTGAATCTGACCTTATCCGCATCTTGGTGGAGACGGCGCAGGCCCATCCGGAGTATGGAGTGTTAATGCCCAAAATCCTGTACTATAGTGACCGCAATCGTATCTGGTCCATTGGTGCATGCTATCGTTGGTTTCCCCCCGCCATTGTCATGCTAGGTCTGAATCAACCTGACGGGCCGGCCTACAACACGCCGCGATTTTTGGAATATGCGCCTACTTGTGGCTTGCTAATTTCGCGTAAGGTATTTGAAGATGTAGGTCTCTTGGATGATGGCTATTTCTTTTTCTACGACGACTGGGACTACTCGCTGCGGGTACGCCAAGCCGGCTATCGGATTGCCTACGTCCCTGAGGCCCGTCTTTATCATAAAGTCTCGCGCACCATCCAACACAAAGGTCGCCCACCTTTTTTCTGGCGCACCTGGGGACGGAGTGGTGCGCGTTTTTACCGACGCCATGGACGCCCACCCTTCCTTTCGGCCCTGATCCACCTGGGTTACCTGGCCTTGCGCGAGGGCTGGCGTAACGGTCTGTCGCCGATCAGACATTTTATAGCCGGGGCGCTGGAAGGCTATTGTCAGCCCCTCACTCCCTATCCCCGTTTGCCTGGGGTTAAAACATGAGTCTGGGACCGATCTTTGAGTCAGTACCTTGCGATTTTTGCGGCAGCATCGAAGTTCTGCTGTTGTTCGAAGGACCGGATCGCCTGTTGGGCCTGCCTGGCCGTTTCCGGGTGGTGCGTTGTGCTCGTTGTGGCTTGCTGCGTCAAGATCCGCGTCCAACGCGCGCCACGATAGATTTTTACTACCCGCCTGAGTATGAGCCTTACTCCATCGCTATAGATGAAGAGCCTTCGCGGCTACGGCGTTGGGATCGGCGCTATGGCATGCGTAAGCGCCAGCGGGCTATCGAGCGGTACTGTCCCGGCGGACGTTTACTGGACGTGGGATGCGCTACTGGCAACTTTTTGTACGAAATGGCGCGTTCCGGACACTGGCAGGTGGAAGGGGTGGAACCTAATCCCGAGGCGGCGCGCTATGGCCAGGAGCATCTGGGTCTGACCATTCACATTGGGGAGTTGACCACAGTAGACCTGCCAGCTGGTGCTTACGATGTGATTACTATGTGGAATGTTTTTGAACATCTACACGAGCCAATGGCCAATCTCAAAGCCATTGCCCGCTTGCTCAAACCGGGAGGCTGGTTTGTTTTTAGCATTCCCAATCTGGCGAGTTGGGAGTATCGCTTGCTGGGCAAATACTGGATGGGCTGGGAGCTACCCCGCCACCTGTATTTTCCTTCCGCTGCTCTGATGGCTGCCATGCTCTGTAAAGTAAATATGGAAATCAGGGACTGGCAATGTCTGGTTGGCGCTTATCCTTCTTTCCTGCTCAGCTTGCGCTTCTGGCTGGAAGGCGTAGGTGGGCGTACACCGCTGACACACGCCATCCTGGCCCTCAGCGCCTCCCTGCCAGCCCGCTTGATGACAGCGCCTCTTTTCAGCCTGATCACACGCCTTAACCGGGCTTCTCTCATCACAGGTTTCGCACAGTTACAGGCATGAGACGCTTTTTCTGGTTGCGTTGGATAACCCATCTGGCCATCGTGGCCTCTTTTGGCTTGATCGGCTGGTTTCTCTGGCAACATGCCGCTGAACTGTGCGCTGTGGATTGGCGCGCGCTGGCCTGGCCGACAATACTGAACTTGCTCCTTTATGGCCTGGCTTTAGGCCTGCAAGGTGCAGTGTGGATTACCCTGTGGGCATCTCTGACTGGCATCCCTTGGGGGTGGAATGATGTACACACCTACTTTGCGACGCACCTGATGCGGCGTCTACCCGGAGCGCCTTGGTATATGGCTGGGCGTGCGATGATATATCGCGAACACAGCCCAGAGGCGGCGCGCGCTGCTCTCGCGGTCAGCCTGATTGAGTGGGTTGGGCTCATCCTCACTGGCCTGGTATGGGTGGCTGGAGGGCGCTGGGGTTTACCTGGTATTGCGCTCTGCATAGCACTACTGGCAACAGGCATGCCTCTAATGCGCTACTGGAACTGGCCAAGGCGTTGGGTTCCATTACAACGTTTTTCTTTATGTAGCCTGTACCTAACCCTGTTGATCTATACAGTTCAGTGGATCCTGGCTGCTCTGATGTTGTATGAGTTCCTACGCGCCCTGACTCCGACCCACGCGCCAGATTTTTTACAGACCGGAGTCGTTTGGGCTATCAGCGGTGTCGTCAGCAACTTGGCAGTTTTTGCCCCGGCTGGCCTGGGCATTCGTGAAATATCGCTTGTGGCTTTACTTGAACCACATGTCGGGCTGGGGTATGCCGTTTTAGGGGCGTTGTTGATGCGAGTCATTTTCACTGTGGGGGATATGTTCTGGGGTCTCTTGGTGGGCCTGATGGCCCTATGGACAACTTTGCGCGCGAATACCCCATAAAGGTTATTGCCATTGCGATTTTCATTAGTATAATGAAGACAGTAAAGTCAATTCTACCCCATCTATCTAAAGGAGGTATACCATGCGTAGGCTGTCAGTGGTTCTGGTGTTCATTGCGCTTCTTGTTAGCGCTATGCCTGTAGTGGCACAAGTTCCTGGGCCTGGTGGCCCATACAACAGCGCTTTCACTGTCCAGAACTTGGAGTCTAGAGATGGTACTTGCGTATATACTTTGTACGGTGCAGATGGCTCTCCGGCCTTTACCAGCACTGCTGCTCCTATTCAGGCTAACAAGAGCATCTTTGTCTATGTGGGTGGCTTGAGTGTGACTGCAGGCTCCTACTCTGTAGTTATCTCCTGCGATGTGAATGTAGCGGCAGTGTCCAACTACACCGGTTCGGGCGGCGCATATGCGGCTTCCTATGCTGGTGTTCCCGCAGCAAAAACTTCTACAACAGCGTATTTCCCGGGCCTTTACAAAAACTACTATGGCTATTACACCAGCGTTGTAGTTCAGAATGCTGGCAGTGCGAATATTAATGTTACCCTGAAGATTTACCAGGGTGCTACTCTGGTAGATAGCGAAACCAAGACGGTACCGGCTAATGCTTCGGTGGCTTTTGATCAGAGGAACTGCACTGGATTGCCCGATGGTATCTACGCTGGTGTAGTGGAAGCGACTGGTCCGGTGGCAGCCATGGTTAATGTGTGGAATAGCGCTGGACAGCAATTTGCTTACAGCGGTTTCACCTCTGGATCTTCAGTTGCGTATGCTCCAGTTTTGATGAAGTCCTATTATGGTTTTAATACGGCCTTGACTGTACAGAATATGGGAGATGCGGCTGTGACTGTAACAGTGACTTACTCCAACGATGCAACTAATACTAAAACGATCCCGGCTAAGGCTTCGCAGCTTTTCTATACTCCCAACGAATCAGGGTTGCCTAATGGTTGGCTGGGTTCGGCTAAGATTGAAGCACTAGGAGGGACCATCGTAGCTCTTGTTAATGAGTCCGATGCTAATAACCGGGCGGCTTCCTACACCGGTTTCGCGGGTGGTGGAACGACTTCTAACGCGCCTATCGTATTGAAAAAATACTACGGCTACAGCACCAGTATTACCTGTCAGAATATCGGCACCGCGACCACCAATATCACTGTTACCTATTCCAATGGTGTGGTTGAAACCAAAAATAATGTCGCGGTCAATGGTACAGCGCTCTTCTACCAGCCCAATAATACAAGCCTGCCCGATGGTTTTAATGGTTCAGCGGTGGTTACGGCCAGTCAGCCGATCGTCTGTGTAATCAATGAGAATCAAGTTGAAAACCCCAACCGGCAAGATTTCCTGCTTACCTATGAGGGTATTGTCCAATAAGATGACAGGCAAAGCATAGGACAGGGGCCGCTGGTTATGAAGCACCAGCGGCCCTTGTCTTTGAAGAATGGAATGGAGAGAGCGGAATGGCATCTTGGCATCAAAGAGTACGACCGATATTCTTGTTAGTGACGCTTCTAATACTTCTAATAGTAGTGGGCTGTAAGCCCAATGAACAAAACTCCCCTCTGAACAGCCCGCTCCAGCCTTTCAGTACACCGAGGCCCACGCCCGTGCAACTACCTCGGCCGGCACCGGGTACAGGTGTCATTGGTGGTACGCTCAAGATAGAACACACCGATCAGCCGATGGTTGGTGTAGACCTCTATCTGGCACGAAATATTGGCGTTACAAAAGATACGCCCATATATAATCTAGAACCTGATAGCGCGCCCCATGCCATTACAGGGGATGATGGTCGGTTTGTATTTAAAGATGTTCCACCTGGACGTTATGCCATTGTGATTTGGAACCCTTTTAACTCTTTTTTGGCGCGCAACCCAGCGACTGGCTTAGAGATGGTGATTGATGTGGAGCCTGATCAGGTTTATGATATCGGCACACTCTTTGAACCGCATCCCTGACGAGGTTCCCATGAGCGCAACAGAGGTTATTGGTATTGTTCCAGCAGCTGGAAAGGGAAGACGACTCGCCCCCTATCCTCTCCCCAAAGAGCTGTTTCCGATAGGACATCAAATTATAGAGGTGGACGGCCAACCCCAAAAGCGACCGAAAGTCGTCAGTCAATATTTGATTGAAGCAATGGCAGCAGTTGGCCTGAGTCGGCTGTTTATTATTATAGGACCAGGAAAACTTGACATCGTAGAGTATTACCGTTATGGCGAAAATTATGGAGTCCCGATTGCGTATATTTTCCAGTCAGAAGCCAAGGGTATGCCTTACGCTTTAGATTTGGTCACGCCTTGGCTCAAGGGTAACGAGACAGTGATAATGGGTATGCCTGATACAATTTTCGAACCCCGCGATGCCTTCCAAAGGCTTCTATCAGCGCACCAAGCCTGGGAGTCTGATCTGACTCTTGGATTGTTTAAGACCGATTCTCCACAAAAGTTTGGTATGGTTGGCTTAGACAACGATTACAATGTGATTGAACATGCGGACAAACCACATACTACGCATTTGAGATGGCTATGGGGAATAGCTTGTTGGGGGCCACGCTTTGCGACCTTAATGCACGAAGTGTTAGAGACGCATGTCTTAGCCAGTGCGGAACGTAAGGGACGTGAGGTTGTTTTTGGTGATATCATTGACTTCGCTTTGAACGCCGGTTTGCGCATTAAAGGACTCCCCTTTGAGGAAGGACGTTATACTGACATTGGCACTTATGAAGACCTACGGCAAGCTATGCTACTTTATATTTAAGTTGTTTAAATAGAATTATGGCAAATCAAGACGGAGGGCAAGCTTAGCATAAAATTGCAGAATCTTTGCAAAGCAGCACCAATTCTCGGTCTTCTTACATGAGCGATTGCCCGGCATTCTGTGGTACTCTTGAGCGGAAACACTATCACCCTAACTAGCCACCTGACACTTTCAGCCAAATGAGGGTATGAATTTGGTGGAGACGGGCCAGGCATTGGCTAAGCATCGCTCCACCCATCGTAGTCCGATCTGGAAGATGCTCAAATCCCGCCGATCAGCCCGATCCACCTGATGCCGTTGACCGTTCTTGATGACCCATGATCCCTCAGCGACAAGCCAGACGTACAGCAGAACTACCGCCAGCGTCAGGCGGGATAATCGTAAGAAATGAACCAGGTGACTGCTTTCCAGATCAAACCCGTTGCCTTTCAGGTCACCGAACATCTCTTCTATCCACATTCGGCGACGATAGGCCCTCAAGGTCTCTTGCCGGGAGGAAAGATTGGTAGCCAGCAACCAGGGTTCGTTCTCGCCCTTTTCCCAATGAGCCAACAAGTTCGTCGGGTGCCCGTGCTCGCGAGCCAACTGCCCCTGGCCCAACCACCGACTCTGACCGGGCTCCCGAATCACATCCCCGAAGCGTTGCCAATCGCCGCCGGGAAGCCGAATCAGATGGCTGGCTTTCTGCCGCAGGGCATACTGCCATCCCCAGGCTTCCAATTGCTGGATGACCTCTAAAGCGCCGAACTCACTATCTCCCACCAGCAGGACTGGGGTGCCTGAGGGAATCAACCGCCGGACGTAGGCCAGCAGAGCCAGTTGCTTGATGGCCGAACTGTGGCCTCGGGGAGTCTTGACCCACGTCCAGGCGATCGGAATGGCTCTTCGGCGGAAAGCCAGGCTGACGACCAGCAGATGATGTCCAAAGCTGACCTTGGTCCCATCGGCAATCAGCCGGATTTCCCCCGTCGTTGAGGCGGCCGTTTGCAGTATGGCTCGGGCAATGGGCTCAAACCACTCCCGCACACGAATGGCCGGGTTATCCAGAAATCGGGTCAAGCGGCGAGTGATACTGGGCACCTTAGCCCGGCCGGGAATTTTCAGGGCGATTTTGCTCAAGTGGACGGAGCGACGCAGATAGATGCCGACCATGAGCCAACTCATATTTCGCAGGCGAGGGATCCGTTCCTCGGGGCGAAGCTGTATCATCTGCCGCAACAAGACAGAATACAGACGGTTGGCCAACATCGCTGTCCTCCTCGTGTGGGAGATAGACTTCGGATGAAGTCTATTTTACAGGAGCCAGCCCGCTGGTCAACCATTCTTTGCTTAAAAGTGTCAGGTGGCTAGTACTCTGTCAAGGCTGATTTTTCAGTTTGGCCGGATTTGAGAAATACCCTGCTGGCTGGATATGTGGGCCTATAATGACCTCATTTGCCCATATTTGGGGGTATTCAACCCCATCGCA
>Ga0123519_10016113_pt1 | contig 10423 bp, 7 predicted proteins | sample YelNatPaOPRAMG02_FD_87396 | JGI IMG/M metagenome (GOLD analysis project Ga0123519, IMG submission 87396) | Hot spring microbial communities from Yellowstone National Park - Yellowstone National Park OP-RAMG-02 (version 2) | ecosystem: Environmental > Aquatic > Thermal springs > Hot (42-90C) ...
CTCGGCCCCGGGCGTCCGGCAGCCCGGACAGGAAAATGTTTGGCCGCACTTGACATGGTGGTACGATGTGTGAGAAAATAGCCTGTGAAAGTTTTCACAGGCAGTGAACCTGTCGCTGGGCGAAGGGGTCTTCCGAGTGGTCGCGGATCGGTCCGGAGAGAAGGAAAATACCAAGCCGGGAAGGATACGTAGAGTGGCTGGCTTTGGTTCAACCGCGAGTGGCTGGTCCTGAAGTGACCGGTGACAGCGCACCGGATCGCTTTGTGCTGGTAGGCCCCCGCTCGAGACTGTTCACGAGCCGCGCCTGAGGGGATTTCCGCTGTCGAAGACTGGCAAGCGGCGTTTCTGGAGAAGGTTATTGTGAGATTTTTCACGAAGCGCCGCATGCCTCGCGACCGGGTGAGAAAGGAGCAAGGATGGAGCAGACACGGCTGTGCACGTGCCCTCCCGGACAGGAGCTGGCCGATCCCTGCCGCTGGGCCCGCCTCGAGGAGGTGATCGCCGCCCATCGCGGCGAGCCAGGCGCCCTGATACAGGTGCTTCACGCCGCCCAGAACATCTTCGGCTACCTACCCCTTGAGGTGCAGGAGAGGGTGGCGGACGGCCTCGGCATCCCGCTCGGCGAGGTCTATGGCGTGGTCACCTTCTACTCGTTCTTCACGATGGTGCCCCGCGGGGAGCACACCATCCGCGTGTGCCTCGGCACGGCGTGCTATGTCAGGGGGGGGCGCGAAGTGCTGAACCAGCTGAAGGCCCACCTGGGCATCGAGGTGCAGGGCACCACCGCGGACCGCGAATTCAGCCTCGAGGTCGTCAGGTGCGTTGGTGCCTGTGGCCTCGCCCCTGTGATGACGGTGGACGGCGACGTCTATCGGCGGGTGAAGCCGGCCAGGGCGGTTGAGGTGCTTGAGAAGTACCGCAAGAAGGAAGATTGAGGAGGCGATGGATGGCTGCTTACCGTTCCCATGTCCTGGTCTGCGCAGGGGCCGCGTGCGTGTCCTCGGGTTGTCGCGCGGTGGCCGACGCCCTCCGACGCGAGCTGGCGCGCCACGGTCTCGACCGCGAAATACAGGTGGTGGAGACAGGGTGCGTCGGTTCCTGTGACCTCGGCCCGGTGATGATCACCTATCCCGAGGCCGTGTTCTACCAGAAGCTCAAGCCTGAAGATGTTCCCGATATCGTGGAGCACCACCTCCTCAAGGGGCGAGTGGTCGAGCGCCTTCTCTATACCAGGCCGGCCACGAAGGAGCTGCTGCCAACCCTGGAGCAGATCGACTTCTTCTCCCGCCAGCAGAAAGTCGTGCTCCGCAACTGCGGCGTGATAGACCCGACCAATATCGAGGAGTACATTGCGCGCGACGGCTATCAGGCCTTGGCCAAAGTCCTGACCCAGATGACCCCCGAAGAGGTGATTGCGGAGGTGAAGGCATCGGGGCTACGGGGGCGGGGCGGGGCCGGCTTCCCCACCGGGCTCAAGTGGGAGTTCGTGCGGAAGGCGCCCGGCGAGCCCAAGTACGTCGTCTGCAACGCCGACGAGGGAGACCCCGGCGCGTTCATGGACCGCAGCGTCCTGGAGGGCGACCCGCACAGCGTGATCGAGGCGATGGCGATCGCCGGGTATGCCGTGGGCGCGCACCAGGGCTATGTCTACGTCAGGGCCGAGTATCCCCTGGCGGTCGAGCGGCTTGCGATCGCCATCAAACAGGCCAGGCAGTACGGAGTGCTGGGCAAGAACCTGTTCGGAACCGGCTTTGATTTTGACCTGGACATTCGCATGGGGGCGGGGGCCTTCGTCTGCGGCGAGGAGACAGCCCTGATGGCCTCCCTGGAGGGTCGCCGGGGAGAGCCCAGGCCCAGGCCTCCCTTCCCCGCGCAGCGCGGACTGTGGGAGAAGCCCACGCTGCTGAACAACGTCGAGACCTATGCCAACATCCCCGTCATCATCCTGAAGGGCGGCGCCGACTTCTCCCGCCTTGGTGCCGGGCAGAGCAGGGGCACCAAGGTGTTCGCGCTGGCCGGTGCCATCAACAACACCGGCCTCGTCGAGGTGCCCATGGGCACTCCCCTGGGCGACATCATCTTCGACATTGGGGGCGGCATCCGCAACGACCGCGCCTTCAAGGCGGCCCAGACCGGGGGCCCCTCCGGCGGCTGCATTCCGAGAGACCACCTCAACGTGCCTATGGACTACGAGTCTCTCAAGGAACTGGGAGCCATCATGGGCTCGGGCGGGCTCATCGTGATGGACGAGAACACCTGCATGGTGGACCTGGCCCGCTTCTTCCTCGAGTTCACCCAGGACGAGTCCTGCGGCAAGTGCACTCCGTGTCGGATTGGCACCAAGCGCATGCTCGAAATCCTCAACCGCATCACCCGCGGCGAGGGGCGCGAGGGAGACATCGAACTGCTCGAAGAGCTGGGCAAGCAGATCAGCGAGTCGGCGCTCTGCGGGCTGGGACAGACCGCGCCCAATCCCGTGCTCTCAACCATCCGGTACTTCCGCGACGAGTACGAGGCCCACATCTACGAGAAGCGCTGTCCGGCCGCGGTCTGCAAGGCCCTCTTTCGCGCTCCCTGCGAGCACACCTGCCCGGCCGGGGTGAACGTCCCCGTCTACGTGGGCCAGATCGCGGAGGGCAAGTTTGCGGAGGCGTTGGCCACCATCAAGGCGAGCATGCCCTTTGCCGCGGTGTGCGGACGCGTCTGTCACCATCCGTGCGAGTCCAAGTGCCTGCGCGGCCAGCTTGACGAACCGGTTGCCATCCACGCGCTGAAGCGATTCTCGGCCGACTGGGTGATGTCCCACGACGGCCAACCGAAGGTCGAGCCCCCTGCCCCCAACGGCCACTCCGTCGCCATCGTGGGCGGCGGGCCGGCCGGCCTGACCGCGGCCTGGGAGCTGGCCAGGAGAGGCTACCGGGTGCAGCTCTACGAGGCGCTTCCCGTCCTCGGCGGCCTGCTGGCCGTGGGCATCCCGGAGTATCGTCTCCCGAACCGGGTGCTTCAGCGAGAGATTGACGAGATCCTCGCGCTCGGGGTTGAAGCTCACACCGGCGTGCGAGTGGGCCGAGATATCGATTTCGACGCGCTGCTCCGCCAGGGGCACGACGCCGTCTTCGTCGCCGTCGGGGCCTGGAAGAGCGCTCCCCTCGGCGTGCCCGGTGAGGAACTGCCCGGCGTGATCTCCGCCCTCGACTTCCTCCGGGACGTCAATCTTGCCCTTCTGGGATACCAGAAGGAGGCGCCGAAGGTCGGTCGGCGGGTCGCGGTGGTCGGGGGCGGAAACGCGGCGATTGACGCGGCCCGCACCGCGCTTCGCCTGGGCGCGCAGGAGGTCCACATCATCTATCGCCGGCGCCGCGACGACATGCCTGCCCACCGCGAAGAGATCGACGAGGCGGTTCGCGAGGGGGTGCAGTTGCATTGCCTGGCCACGCCCACCCGGGTGCTGGGCGACTGCAAGGTCGCCGCGCTCGAGTGCGTCCAGATGCAGCTCGGCGAGTTCGACCGCAGCGGCCGGCGTCGCGCCGCTCCTGTGGCGGGCTCCGAATTCACCCTGCCAGTGGAGGGTGTGATTGTGGCGATCGGCCAGAGCGTAGACCTCGAGGCCTCGCCTCTCGCCGTTGACCGCCAGGGAAGGCTGGCCGTCAACCAGCGCACCCTGGAAACCAGCCTGGCCGGCGTCTACGCAGGAGGAGACGCCGCCAGCGGGCCGGCGACTGTGATTGAGGCGATCGCCCACGGCCTGAAGGCCGCGCAGATGATAGATCAGCGCGTCCGTGGCGTGGCGCCGCAGCGGGTGACGATTCCCGACAACCGCCAACTCGGCGAGGAGGAAGTCCGGGAGCAGCCCAGGGAGCGCATGCCGGTCCTCGATCCCCGCGCGCGCATCAGCTCTTTCGCTGAGGTGCAGCTTGGCTATTGCGACCAGGCCGCGGTGGCCGAGGCGAGCCGTTGTCTCAAGTGCCACCTTTCAGCGAGACCAGAAGAATAGCGAGAGAGGAGAGGAGCGATGAAGAGTGTGGAGGAGCTGAACCAGTTGCGCGAGCGGGCACGCCGCAACCTCGCGGTGCGCGAGGGCGGAGCCAGCGCGCGCGTTAGCATCGCCATGGGCACCTGCGGCATCGCAGCCGGCGCGCGGGAGGTGCTGATGGCGGTCCTGGAGGAGATCGAGGCGCAGCAGCTTCAGGGGGTGGCCGTCACCCAATCGGGCTGTCGCGGCCTCTGTGAGCGCGAGCCGATGATGGAAGTGGAGAAGCCCGGTCTCCCCACCGTCACTTACGGAGATCTTGACCCGGACAAGGCCCGGGCCATCGTCGCCCAACACCTGGGCCAGGGCGTGATCATCGAGGAATGGGTCGTCAAGCAGGCCGGCCGTGCGGAGCCCGGCCATCAGGAGGAAGGCTAGCGTGAGCAAGATCACCGTCACCATCAACGGCGAGCGATGTCAGGCCGAGCTTGGGCAGACGGTGCTGGAGGTGGCGCGCCAGGCGCAGATCCACATCCCCACTCTCTGCTACCACCCAGATCTCAAGCCAGAGGGGCATTGCCGCGTGTGCCTCGTGGAGATCGAGGGGCAGCGCAATCTCCAGCCGTCCTGCTGCTTTCCCGTGTCCGACGGCATGGTGGTGTGGACCAATTCGCCCCGCGTTCGCGCCGCGCGGCGCACGGTGGTTGAGCTGCTGATCTCAAACCACCCGCTGGAGTGCCTCCAGTGCGTGCGCAACCAGAACTGCGAGCTCCAGGCACTGGCCAGAGAGGTGGGCATCGAGGAGGTTCGCTTCACCGGCGAGCGCACTGTGGCGGAGCCGGACGACTCCAGCTACGTGATCCGTGACCCCGAGAAGTGCGTCCTCTGCCGGCGGTGTGTGCGCGTCTGTCAGCAGGTGCAGGGCGTCGGCGCCATCGGGCCTCACAACCGCGGCTGGGAGACCGCCATCGGCCCAGCCTTCGACCGCTCCATCGCCGAGCTGGAGTGCGTCTTCTGCGGCCAGTGCATCAACTATTGTCCGGTGGGAGCCCTGCGGGAACAGAGCGCGAAGGAGGCGGTATGGGCGGCGCTCGCCGACCCGGACAAGTTCGTGGTGGTCCAGACCGCGCCCGCCGTGCGCGTCGGCATCGGCGAGGAGGCCAACCTTGCGGCGGGCAGCCTGCTCACCGGCCAGATGGTGACTGCGCTGCGACGCCTTGGCTTCGACCGCGTGTTCGACACTAACTTCGCGGCCGACCTCACCATCATGGAGGAGGGGCACGAGCTGGTGAAGCGCCTCACAGAGGGAGGCGTGCTGCCTATGTTCACCTCCTGCTGCCCGGGCTGGATCAAGTTCGCGGAGCAGTATTACCCGGACCTTCTCCCCCATCTTTCGACCTGCAAGTCGCCCCAGCAGATGTTCGGCGCCGTGGCCAAGACCGTCTACGCGAGGCAGGCCGGCATTGGCCCCGCCAAGATGGTGGTGGTCTCGGTAATGCCCTGCGTGGCGAAGAAATTCGAAGCCCAGCGGCCGGAGATGCGCGCCTCGGGCTATCAGGACGTGGACTACGTGCTCACCACCCGCGAGCTGGGACAGATGCTGCGGGAGGCGGGCCTTGACCTTGCCAGTCTGCCGGAGAGCGACTACGACCATCCCCTGGGTGCCTCCACCGGCGCGGCGGTGCTGTTCGGCGCCACCGGTGGCGTCATGGAGGCGGCCCTGCGCACCGCCTACGAAGTGGTCACTGGCAAGACGCTCCCCCAGCTCGAGTTCGCCGAGGTGCGTGGCATGGAGGGGGTCCGCGCCGCCACCGTGCCCATCGGCGACCTCCAGCTCCGGGTGGCGGTGGCCCACGGCCTGGCGAACGCCCGCAAGGTGGTCGAGCAGGTGCGAGGCGGCAACTCGGGGTTTCACTTCATCGAGATCATGACCTGCCCAGGGGGTTGCCTTGGCGGTGGCGGCCAGCCGGTCCCCGTCTCCGACGAAGTCCGCTGCCAGCGCGCCTCCGCCATCTATCGCGCCGACGAGCAGAGCGCCCTCCGCAAGTCACACGAGAACCCGGACGTGCAGGCCCTCTACCGCGACCACCTGGGACAGCCGCTGGGCGAGCTCTCCCATGAGCTGCTGCACACCCACTATGGCCCGCGCCCCCTGCGCCGCCTGCATCGGGAGCGAGAAAACGAGCAGACCCTGACGCCGCGCTGACGCCTGTCAGCCCTGCGCCCCCGGCACTGCGGCCGAAAGGAGGCCAACGATGTCAATTACGAAAGCGGATACGGGCTTCGAGCTCGACTTGCCCCTGCTGACCGAGCTGGCCCAGAGGCCACAGCCACCGGACCGCGCCCGGCTGGAAGACATCATAGCAAAGGCCCGCTCTCTATCCGGCCTGAGTCTGGAGGAGGCGGCGGCCCTGCTGTGGGTGGCGGACCCCGAGGCGCGGGAGCAGGTGTTCGCCGCCGCGCGGGAGGTGAAGCAAGCCATCTATGGCCGCCGGCTGGTGCTGTTCGCGCCGCTCTACGCGAGCAACGAGTGCGTGAACAACTGTCTCTACTGCGCCTTCCGCCGGGATAACCGCGACCTTCGTCGGCGCACCTTGACTCGTGAGGAGATCGCGGCCGAAACACGGGCCCTGGAGGCGCAGGGCCACAAGCGCATTCTGGTGGTGCTCGGAGAGGCCCCCCACACGGGCGCCCGCTATGCGGCGGACGCCGTGCGCACCATCTATGAGACCAAGTGCGGTGCCGGGGAAATCCGCCGCGTCAACGTCAACCTTGCTCCGCTCTCGGTGGAGGAGTTCAGACTACTGAAGGAGGCCGGGATCGGCACCTATCAGTGCTTCCAGGAGACCTACCATCCGGAGCAGTATCGCCGCCTCCATCCCTCGGGCCGGAAGGCCGATATGGCCTGGAGGCTCTCTGTGTTCGACCGGGCCTTCGCCGCGGGAGTGGATGACGTGGGCATGGGCGTCCTCTATGGGCTGTATGACCACCGCTTCGACACCCTGGCTTTGCTTTCCCATGCCCAGTGCCTGGACCGGCGCTATGGCGTCGGACCCCATACCATCTCCTTCCCCCGCGTGGAGCCGGCTCAGAATGCGCCGGCCGCGGAACGCGTGCCACATCCGGTCGGCGACGACGACATCACACTGGTGGTGGCCGTGTTGCGGCTCGCAGTCCCCTACACAGGCATCATCATGACCACCCGGGAAATGCCCGCCCTGCGCCGGGCACTGGTGGAGGTGGGAGTCTCCCAACTATCGGCCGGCTCCCGCACCTACCCGGGGGGATACGCGACCGGCCCCCGGGATGCCCATGTGCCAGACAGCGAACAGTTCACCCTGGGCGACACCCGGTCTCTGGATGAAGTCATTCGCGACCTGGCCGAGATGGGCTACTACCCGAGCTTCTGCACCGCCTGCTACCGCCTGGGGCGCACCGGACACGACTTCATGGACCAGGCCAAGCCCGGCCGCATCCAACAGTTCTGCACGCCCAACGCGCTGCTGACCTTCACGGAGTACCTGCTCGACTATGCCAGCCCACAGACGCGACAGGCCGGCGAGCGCGTGGTGGAGGCGGCCCTCCAGGAGGTAGCGCCTCCCCTCCGTTCCACCGTGGAGAACCGACTGGCCCGCATCCGGGCCGGCGAACGAGACCTGTTCCTCTGAGTGGCGAAACCATGGCCGCGCGGCATGGCGAATGGCGATGGGAGCTGATCGACGCGCTGCGCGTCCGAGCAGCTGCCTCGCGCGAGGAGCTGGCGGCCTTGCTCTCCTCCGATGGAGAGACGGCCACCGCCCTGCTGCGCGCGGCCGACGAGGTGCGCGCCGAACGGGTGGGGAAAGAGGTACATCTGCGCGCGCTCCTCGAGTTCTCCAACCACTGCCGCCGCAACTGCGGCTACTGCGGCCTCCGCCGGGAGCACCGCGCCTTGCGCCGCTACCGCATGTCGCCCGACGACATCGTCGCGTGCGCGGGGGAGGCCGTCCGCGCGGGCTACCGCACCGTGGTCTTGCAGTCGGGGGAAGACTTGTGGTACTCGGCGCCGCGGCTCGCGGAGGTAGTGCGAGCCATCAAACAAGAGGGCGACGTGGCGGTGACCCTGTCAATTGGGGAGCGGACGGCCGAGGAATATCGCCTGCTGAGGGAGGCCGGGGCCGACCGGTTTCTGTTGCGCATGGAAACCTCCTCTCCCTCGTTCTACCGCGCGCTGCACCCGGACTCAGACTGGGAGTCGCGGCTGGAGTGCCTGCGCTCTCTTCGTCGCCTTGGCTACCAGGTGGGCTCCGGGGTCATCATCGGCCTGCCGGGGCAGACCATCGAGATGTTGGCCGATGACCTGCTGTTCCTCCAATCGCTGGACCTCGACATGATCGGCGTGGGCCCGTTTATCCCCCACCCGGCCACGCCCCTGGCGGACGGGCCGGCCGGCGGGCTGGAGCTGGCGCTGCGCTTTCTCGCCTGCCTTCGGCTGCTGTGCCAGCAGGCGCTGATCCCCGCCACCACTGCGCTGGGCGCGCTCGCGCCGGACGGTCTGCGCCGCGGCCTACAGGCCGGAGCCAATGTCGTGATGCCAGATTGCACCCCGGCCTACTATCGACGCCTCTATGAACTCTACCCGGGCCGGCGAGATCTCGGGGAATCGCTCCGGCAGGCGCGGGCTGCCGCCGAGGAGCTGGTGTCCTCCATTGACCGCCGGGTGGCCCGGGACCGCGGAGATAGCTGGCGGGCCGGGATGCTGTCAGCGGTGCGCCCTGCGCTGCTGGCCGGGGGTGATATGAGATGAGCCAGACCCTCAACGAGACGCCGCTGGGCAGCCGGCTGCACATCGCTATCTTCGGACGGCGGAACGCCGGCAAGTCCAGCCTCATCAACGCGCTCACCAACCAGCGCGCCGCCATCGTCTCCGACGTGCCCGGCACCACCACCGACCCCGTTCGGAAGACGATGGAGATCCTGCCCATCGGCCCGGTGGTTATCATTGACACGGCCGGCATTGACGACACCGGCCAGTTGGGCCGGGTGCGGGTGGAGCGGACTCTCCGGGTGCTCCGCCAGACCGACCTCGCGCTGGTCGTGCTCGATCCGACGGCCGGCGTGGACGGCTACGAGGAGGATTTGCTGGCCCGCATCAGGGAGCGCGGAGTGGCGGCGGTGGGGGTGGTCAACAAGATTGACCTGCATCCGGATGACGGCGAACTGGTGGCCTGGGCGCGGGAGCGCGACTTGCCGGTGGCCTCTGTCAGCGCCCTCACGCGGGAGGGCATCGAGCTGCTGAAGCAGCGCATCATAGAAAATGCTCCCTCCGGCTGGGCGCAGCCGACGATACTGGGCGACCTCATCGCCCCTGGCGATGTCGTCGTCATGTGCATCCCCATAGACAAGGCCGCGCCCAAGGGACGGCTGATCCTGCCCCAGGTGATGGCCATCCGGGACGTGCTCGATCACGGGGGCGTGGCGATGATGGCCCGCGAGCGAGAGCTGCCGCACGCGCTCGCCACCCTGGAGAGGAAGCCAAGGCTCGTGGTGACCGACAGCCAGGTGGTGCTGAAGGCCGGCAGCGACACGCCCGAGGGCGTGCTGTTCACCTCCTTCTCCATCCTCTTCGCCCGCTACAAGGGAGACCTCGGCGAGCTGGTGCGGGGCGCGAAGGCCATCTGGCGGCTCCGGCCCGGAGACCGCGTGTTGATCGCGGAGGCCTGCACCCACCACCGCCAGCCCGATGACATCGGCAAGGTCCAGATTCCCCGGTGGCTGCGGCACGCGGCCGGGGGAGAGCTGGACATCCAGTGGAGCTCCGGCGGCGACTTCCCCGACGACCTGGCCAGCTATCGCCTGGTTGTTCACTGTGGAGCGTGCATGATCAACCGCCAGGAGATGCTGGCGCGCATCGAGCAGGCGCGCCGCGCCGGGGTGCCGATAGTCAACTACGGCGTCTTCCTTGCCGCAGTGCACGGTGTCCTAGAGCGCGCCCTGGAGCCATTCCCTGCCGCGTTGCACGCCTGGAGGGGAAATGATGGGTGAGCCAGCCCGCCGATCCCGACGCCGCGGGAAGGCTGGCGGGCAGGGTGCCGCCGGCGACTCGCGCCCTGCCTACTGGCAGATGGCGCCCTGTGGCCTGGTGGCCCGCGCCCAGTGCGAGACCGGCCTGGCCGCGCTGCTGGACGGCTGCCGTGCCGACAAGGTGGCCCTCAGGCGAGTGGGCCGGCAGCACTGCGCCATCTACCAGTGCGTCGAGGAACGCGGCATCGCCTATTGTAAGGAATGCGACCGGTACGGATGCAAGCTCCACAAGAACCTGGAGCGCATCTGCCCCCTTGGCCTGGACAGCTCGCCCGTCGAGCCGGTTGGCTGGAATCTGCCCGCGCTCGGGCCGGGGCCGCTGCCACGGGGCGCGGCCGCCCGGCCAGCGGCCGAGGTGCCAGCGCGCACCATCTCTCGCGTGCGGTGGTA
>Ga0123519_10016120_pt1 | contig 10420 bp, 12 predicted proteins | sample YelNatPaOPRAMG02_FD_87396 | JGI IMG/M metagenome (GOLD analysis project Ga0123519, IMG submission 87396) | Hot spring microbial communities from Yellowstone National Park - Yellowstone National Park OP-RAMG-02 (version 2) | ecosystem: Environmental > Aquatic > Thermal springs > Hot (42-90C) ...
ATCTGGAGTTTCTGTTCGGGACTTAATTTTCGGGCTTTCTTTTGATCGGCTGGTATTAGTTCTACGCTCATTCATCTTCCTCCTCCTCTATATCTTAGCATCTTTTGAGCGTCTCAACTAACACCTTTTTTATCCCGATTCTGTCCGAATACTACTGAAACATTATACCATGAAAAAAAGGGTGCAAAATCTTAGTGGGCTGATACGGCGATTGATCGCTTCAGGAGTCGATTTCGTCCTCGTCGGAGGGTTTGCGGCCGTAGCCCACGGCGTCACTTTCGGGAAAGGAGGCATCTTGAACAGCGATGCCTTGATTCGGGCCAAGGAGGCCATGAACCGGGACCACAACCGGATCACGGTCAAACAATTGAGGAAAATAAAGAAGCGAACCGAAAAGGTTTGAAAAAATTGGGAAGGGCGGCCAAAGGGGCTGACCTTGACCTCAGTTCAATGGCAGAATGCCCAAAAAAGGAAGTGACTCAAGGTCAAATCAACGGTAAGCGCGGAGAAGGCGCCATGGTCAGGCCGTGTCTTGTCTGTTCAGCCGCGCATCCGGCTTCTGCTGTCCTTTGATAAGCGGTCCCATAGCTACCTGGGCTATGTGCTTGGCATTGAGGGGACCGGTAACGGGCAGGCCGCCGGCCTCTGCGGTTTTCCCGGAGGCATAAAGGGGCAGGGAAGGCCGCTGAAAGGCGCCGGGGCCGACCATTCCCCGCCCATTCGGCCTAAGGCATTAAAAAAAGACCATGGCCAGGGTCTCGGCCACGCAGGCCGGTTTGTCCTGCCCTTCGATCTCGATGGTGTGGGTCTGGGTGATCAAAAGGCGGTTGCCCGGCTTTTCCTCTACGGCGGAAAGGACGATCCGGTCTCGGATTTTCGACCCCGAAGGCACGGGATTGAGGAAGCGCACCCGGTTGAGGCCGTAGTTGATGCTCATCAGAGCCCCTTCCATTTTCAGGGGGACCTGGTAGCTGAAATAAGGGATGTGGGAGAGGGTCAGAAAGCCGTGGGCGATGGTCCGGCCGAAAGGCCCCTTGGCCGCCTTTTCCACATCCACATGGATCCATTGGTGGTCCTTGGTGCAGTCGGCGAATTGGTTGATCTGTTCCTGGGTGATTTCCGTCCAGTCGGAGAGGAAGATCTCCTTGCCTACGGATTCCTTCAATTTTTCCAACATAGCTGCAGCTGACATGGTGACATTCTCCTTTTCCGTGATCTGGATAATCCGAAGATACCTGAAGTCGGATTTTTTCTCAACCCCTATTCTTAAGCCGACGGTCCGTCGGCCCGATCCTTTTCCCGCCATCCCTTTCAAGGGAAACCCGACGGAACAGGAAGGCGAAAGCCTTATTGACACCCTTCTTCAGGGCGTTTATAGTCCATAAAATGGGTTGGACCAAGGCATCGGCAAGCTTAAGAAAATCCACCGAAACCCAAAAGGGAGGAAGGCCATGAGCGCCGTGGAAGAGGCCAAACAGGCCATGGAAGAATATTTCGCCGCCTTCAACGCCCAGGATGTGGAGGCCATGAAAAGCCGTCTCCATTTTCCCTTCAGTTGGATCATCAATACCCGGGTGCGCCATGTTCCGGATCCGGGGGCCTTCGAATCGCCCACCCGCGCCTTGATCGAAAGCGAAGGCTGGCACCACAGCGCCTTCGATTACATCGAACCGGTCCAGGTCTGGGAAAACAAGGTCCACTTCACGTTGGCCTACAGCCGTTATGACGCCCAGGGAAATCGTTATGTCACCCATGAGGCGCTGTGGATCGTGACCAAGGTGAATGGACGCTGGGGCATCTGCCTCATGTCCTTACATATTCCAAAAACCCCTTGATTTCCATAGGCCTTTCCGTTCAGAGGGGCCACTTTATTCTTGCTTCCCTAAAAAGTTGGGCCTATAATCACGACCAACGAATTTCATCCAGGGAGGAGAGCATGATCGATTTTTCTTTGGCGCCCAAGACCCTCAAGGCGCTGCAATACGAAAAGAAGGCGGCCGCCTACCTGCGCAGCCTGGCCCGTTATTACGACGAACACGAACACGAGGAGCTGAAGCCGGAAGAGGCCAAACAAGTCCTGGAAAACGCCGCCGCTTCGGGCCGAATTCTGGCCGAACCCGGGCCGGGGGACGGCGGTATGCTGGCCACCATTGTCATGACCGAAGAAAGCTGTACCGGCGACCCCATGATCCCCCAAACCGTGGCCGGTTTCGGTCTCGGTAACGCGGCCATCAACGCCGTGGGCACCCCGGAACAACGCCAACGGTTCGGCCACCTCTTTTGCGCCATGGCTATCACCGAACCGGGCTGCGGTTCGGACACTTCGGCCGTTTCCACCACGGCCAAGTTGGATCCGGAGACCAACGAATGGGTCCTGAACGGGGAAAAGATCTTCGTCACCTCGGGCCGGCGCTGCGAAGCGGTGGTGGTCTGGGCCACCTTGGACAAGAGTAAGGGTCGGGCGGCCATCAAAAGCTTCGTGGTGGAAAAGTTCCGCAAAGGGATCACCGTCACCAAACTGGAACACAAATTGGGTATCCGCGTTTCCGATACGGCGGCCATCGTCCTTGAGGACTGCCGCATCCCCTATGACAACATCCTGGGCACCCCGGAAATCAAGGAAGCCAAGAGCGGACAGGCCGGCGTCTTGGCCACCTTCGACGCCACCCGGCCTTATGTGGCCGCCCAGGCCATCGGTGTGGCTCGGGCCGCCTTGGACTTCACCAAAGAAAAACTGGAAGAAGCCGGATATTCCTTCCCTTATGATAGAGGGATCCATTCCTTGACGGCGGTGCAGAAAGAGATCCTGGATATGGAAGCCAACCTGGAAGCGGCCCGTCTGTTGGTCTGGCAGTCGGCGGCCATGCTGGACAAAGGCCTGCGCAACTCCCTGGAATCCTCCATGGGCAAGGCCAAGGCCGGCAAGGTCTGCAGCCATATCTGCCAACGCTGCGTGGCCCTCCTGGGCCCCTTGGGTTACTCCAGAGAGATCCTGGCCGAAAAATGGATGCGGGATGTCAAGATCAACGACATCTTCGAAGGGACCGGACAGATCCAGATGCTCGTGGTCTGCCGCCTGATCCTGGGCTTCAACAGGAATCAATTGAAATAAAAAGTAAAGTCGGTCCACGATCGGGAGGGTCCGATGGATCTTCCCGATTTTTTTTGTCCTTTTCCGACGGTGGGCATGGCGGAACCCTTAATAGGCCTTCTTGGGTAATTGGCTGAGGGCTATCCTTTAAAGATAAAATAGACCGCCCCCAAAAGACACAAGCCGGCCCAGAGGAAATTGAGGCGCAAAGGCTGGCCCATGTAAAGGACGGCGAAGGGGACGAAGACGGAGAGGGTGATCATCTCCTGGAGGATCTTCAACTGCCCCAGGTTCATTACCGTATAACCCAAGCGGTTGGCCGGGACCTGGATCAGGTATTCCAAGAGGGCGATGCCCCAACTGGTCAGAGCGGCCAGGTACCAGGGCTTGCTGCCCAGGTTTTTCAGATGGGCGTACCAGGCAAAGGTCATGAAGAGATTGGACAAGGTCAACAAAACGGCGCTTTTGATGATGACGGACATGGGCAATGCATGTTTCTCGTTTCTGTAATTTTTTGTGCCTTATATAAGGAAGGCGATGAAGGATGTCAAGGGGTAAATGTTTTCAGACGGAGAGAAAAGGATTGACGATGAAATAAAGGCCGAGGAGGCCGATCAAGACCCCGGCCCCGCGGCGGAACCATTGACCGCCGGAAGCCGAAATTGGTTTTTATGGTATATTAGGCGATCGTTTTTGAACCCTCTTCCATTATCTCCTGCAAGGTTCCGATCGGCTGGAAAAAGTTGTAGGAGGTAACCTTTTCATATTTATAATACGCCTCTTTTTGGCAGGCCAAACATTGCAGACCTTGTTTGGCGGAATAGGCTTCCCGGCAAACCGGACAGATCCGGATCTCTCCCTTTTTGTTTTTTCCATAGTAGCCGGTGATCTGAACCGGAGCCGTATTTAACATTTCTCTTCCGGCTGAAAGGATAGCTTGATTTAAAACGGATAAGGGCAGCTCTTTTTTTTCTACCAGGCGCATATACCAATTATAAATATTTGGAAAGACGGAGAGCTTCGACAGGTCTATCCAAACCCGGTGTCCGAAGAGGGTTTTTTTGTCATAGAGACACAGGGCGAACTTGTCCCAGTCCAGGATCTTCATCCAGCCGTTGCCGCAGGTGCAGGGGGTGAAGAGTTGAACCGCATCGGGTAGGCAGTGAATGGTCTCCACAATGGCATCCGCCTCAACGTCATGGCCCAACAGTTCTTGAGCCCAATCGACCATAAACCCGCCAATCACCACACCCGGAGCGGCCCAGCCGTGAAATTTTTCAATGAGGGTTATATATTCCTCTAAGGATTTCCCGCAAACGGTCGTTTTTCCCATGGCCTGTTTTCCATTCTTGATGGCTTCCTCTGAAACACCCCTGCCCCGGAGGAACATTCCCAATTCGGGTAAAAAGATCAAAAAATATAAAGGGCCAAGGGTTTAAATGATAAAGCGTAAAAAAATAAATTGAACACTTGATGGGGACTACACCTTAATCAACTTGACCAAGGTCTGATAAAAAACCGCACTTCCTCCGACTGGGTCCGAAAGGCCGGTATTTTTAAGGACCGGGTCCACCCGCATGGCCGCATTGGCGTGAATGCCTGTAGCCCTTCGTGGGTCTCCGGAAACCGTCTGGCCGTCGATAATCACATCGCCGGCCCCATAAGCCCAATGCCCGTGGCCGAGTGTAAAACCGATCACCCCGGGACGGATTCCTTCGCGAATAGCTACTTGAGCGATCATGGGTTTCTTTTTTCCGTTCCCCAAATCCCATTCGCCTTCCGGATTGGATACCGAGGCCACTTTAACCCGATCTCCTGGTTTCAATCCCAGTCTTTGGGCATCGACCGGAGAAATATCGATGAAATTTTCAGGATAGAGAGCTTGAAGCCAATAGTTGCCCGCGGTCCGGCTTTTGGTTTGGGTAATGGTCCGGTAGGTAATGAGAGTCAGGTCATACCCTTGCGGTTCGTCGTTGATTAGTTCTCCCATACAATCCTTGGGACTTTCCAGAAAATCGGCATGGGGTAGATAGGTCTTGCCGGTCATGGAATACTTGGTGGTAGCGAATTTCTCCAGATAAATATTTACCATTTTGCCGTATTTATTGGCCAATTGCCCATCTTTGTAGGCCTCTTGATAGGATTGGAAACGCCCTCCCCGATTGAGCACATAAACTACATGGGGCCATAAATCTGGTCCCACCACTTCCTTCCAGCGCTTTAAATTGAAAATCGTATCGGGCAGGTGTTGACGAGATTTTTCAAAGAGTTCTAATTCTTTGGCATCAGCCGCCGGCACTTTTTCCGAGCCGTCGGGTTTGTCCCCAAAAGCGATATTGGCTACCATCCTGAGATATAGATCCTCTTCCCGTTTTAAATGCAGCCCCGGTCCAAAGGCATTTTCTCCAAAACCGGGTAACTTCAATTTTTCAGCCAGACCCAGGAGTAGAGATTCCAAAGAAAGGGGCATTTTCTGACCAAAGACCGTAACCGTATCGGTTAAAGGAGCGGAGGCCGGCTGACGAACCGGTGCGATCTTTGGACTAACCGAAGGGTGAGATCCCGGGAATTCCCAGCGTTCCAGAAAGGTCAGATCCGGGAAAATATAATCGGCGTACATGCTGGTTTCTCCGATGACGATATCAGAGGCGATGATCAGGGGGATTTTTTTGGGATCCGACAGGATTTCTATGAGCTTATGGCCGGCGGGCAGGGAGTAGATCGGGGTCCCCATATAAATCAAAAGGGCCTTGATGGGATAGGGATAGGCATCCCCTATGCTGGGGATGATTTCTTGATAGATATCACTGGAAAAGGGATACCAAACCCTTTTGGACGGATAGCCTTTAAACAGGGTGGTTTTGTCATAGGAAACTTCATGACGGATAATGGAAATACCGAAGGGCTTCATCTTGCCGTTGAGTTTGGTGATGTTGAAGGGCTTACCCTCTTTAGTCCCAGCCATATCATAGATTGTGGCCTTGGCCAGTCCACCCATCCAATCATGATTGCCGATCAAAACATTCAGGGTCATATAGGCCAGGACATTATAAAAACCTGAGGTATGCTGGGAAACCCCACGATGAATATCGGCCACCGCTTTTTTCCCGTGCCGGGTGAACTCTTCGGCAACTTCAATGATGTCTTTTTCTTTGACGCCGACCACTTCGGCCCACTGAGAAAGGTTCCGGACCGATGCTGTTTCCCTTAATATCTGAAGAACGCTTTTAACCGGGATTCCTTTGGCTTTCATGTTTACAAAAAGCTCGCCTTCGATGGGGTCTTTCTCGCTATTGGGATCAAAAGTTTTGAACCTCCCCTCGCTGAAGACCACGAAGGGATCAAATTCCCACTCTTCGGGTTTTTCTCCCTCTCTAGGTTTTTTCAACCGTTTTTCCTTGGGAAGCCCCAGATCGGAGCCACGCAGGAAAACCCCGGGTTTTCCGTCTTCCCCGATTTTGACCAGCCAAGTGGCCTGGGTCCAAGTGGGTTCGTTGTCTTCATTAGCCGCCGCTTTATTGGCGTTGGCCAGATATTGGGCGTCATATCGATGGTTTTCAATAATCCAGTGTATCATGGCCATGGCCAGGGCCCCAACCCCGGTGGGCTTCACCGGGAGCCATTTCCAGGCCCGGGCAGCGGTTTTGGAACAGCGGGGATCCACTACGGCGATCTTTAACCTTCCATCGACCATGCCCTGGGTAATTTTTTGAATTCTCAGGGGAGGACCGTAATTGGCCTCGTAAGGGCTGGCCCCGACAAACAGAATAAACTCGGCATTACCCGTATCGGCCTGCCAGTAAAACTTACTGCCGTGGGCGAATTTGCCTTCCTCAAACTGGTCGCTCATGGCTTTGCAGGTAAAGTAAAGCGAACCCTGGCAGACTGTGGTATGTCCATGGGCATTGATTGATCCGAAGGCATCACGGGTAAAACGGTTAATCAGGTCTGCTCGCCCCCCTTTCAGTCTTCCCCAGATGAAACAAAATTGATTATTTTTGGGACCGAGGTCCGGATGGTCGGGATCGATCAGGAACTGAAGATTGGCTTTATGCTTTTCTTTGAATTCCTGCAAGGTCATCTTTTTTTGGCCGACTTTTGCCGAATCTTCGCCAAGCTCAGCGGCGATCTCCTTGTCTTTTAAGACGAGAATATCTTTGAGTCCGGTTACTATCCCTTCCCCGAACAGATCTCCGCCTTCCACGATTTCCTTAATCGCCTGGTCAAAGGGGATCGTCTTCCACTTGTTTTCACCCCGTTTCCCGGCTCTCTTAATAACCCTGACCAAACGATAAGGATCATAAAGGGTCTGAATACCGGCCTGCCCCTTAGGGCAGAGGGAACCGTCAATGGCCGAGGCCTCGGTTAAAGGTGTTTCGTAGGGGATGTGGGGGGTCATATTAAATGGGTTGTAGGGATTACCATCGATCTTGGCTACCTGCCCGTTCCTTATTTTTACCTTCATTCCGCAGTTGGTGTTGCACTGTTGGCAAACGGAATAGATTTGATTTTCCGGGAGATGGAGGGTGTACTCCTTGCCCATCAAATCATCGGCGAAGACCCGGGAGCCGGACTCCTCGTCAAGATAGCGCAATAAAAAACCGGAAGCGGCCAATGACCCGCCGAGGAAGGCCGTGCATTTCAAAAATTCCCGCCGGTCCATGCCCTTTTGGGAATCGGTATTACCTTTTGGCTTAGGCATGTTCTTTTTCTCCTTTTTCGGAATCTGGACTGATTGAATTGAGTATGTTGAACCAGGTAGTCGGCCCCTGCTTTCCTTCTTCCTTGGCCGAAGAATGGATCGGCAGCCATCGGCTTCCGGCCAGAAAGGCGATCAACCCGAAGGAAATGATCCACAGGGAAACCAGCCATTCCACAAGACTGGGAATATAGTGGGTTCGGAGTCTCCGATGAAAAAAGGTGTATTCCAGGCCGTCTAATTTATAAATGGCCAGATCGGGGATCAGGAAATTGAAACGAACGGTTACAAAAGTGACCACGATTAAAAAACAGGCCCAGGCGACGGCCCGGGGAGCATCGCCATACTTGATCAGCAGGATCAGGGGGATCAAGGTGCCGAAGAAAAGGTGGATAATCCAGAAGGTCCACCATTGGCGGCCGAAAACGATCAGGTTCAGGGAGGTTACGATACCGGTGACCTTGGATTGATAGCCGACAAAGAATAGAAGGACCTCCAGCAGGAGAAAGATGGCCAGGAGGTAAAGGATGACCTGGCCCATGGGTTTGACCAGTTCTTCGTCCTCATGGAAGACGTAAATCAAGGCCGTGATCAGGGCGCCTCCGGAAAGCAGGGCGGCGACGATAAAAAGCAGGGGGGTCATAGCGCTGTTCCAGATGGGCCTGTTTTGCAGGATGGCAAAAAAGGCCCCATTGGTCCCGTAAAAGAGGAGACCTGCCGGGAGACTGATAATGGACAGCCTACGGACCCTTGTTTTGTCACGTTCCCGGTCTGCCTCGGTATAACCGGTTTTCCCCAGGGCCAGGAGGTGGTAAATCTTTTTGGCCTTTACCTGTTCAGCCTGAGACAAGCGAATCAGATCCTCCCGGAGCAGGAAAAACGATTCCAGAAGGTAAATAATAAGCATGAGGGTAGTAAAGACCACAAACCAGGTCATCATGGAGGTAAAATTCGGGGTGATCAGGAAGCGGTAAAGGCGCTCCATATGACCTAGGTCCAGGGAAATAAAGATCAGTTCACAAACCAGGGCCACCAGGACGGTAAAGGCTGAAAGACGCCCGATAGGTTTTAATCGTTCCACCCGAAACATATAGGTCATAATGGTGATCAGGAAGGCCCCAGCGGTGAGTCCGACAAAAAAGAGGTAAAAAACCACCCATAGACCCCAAGGCACATAAGAGCCGTAATTCACCGCGGTGTGTCCGAAAATGAGGCGACTGCCCATACCCCAGGACCCGATGATCAGGCCGATGACACCCAGGATCATCAAAACTTTATATCTTTTCTTGCTCATAAGTCCCCCCTCCTTACTTGAGATAAACAACTGAAGGTTGGGTGCCCAATTCTTCTTTAAGCCTGTAGGACCGGGGTGAGGCCAACTGTTCGGAAATAAGGGCTTCGGGATCATTCCGGTCCCCAAAGAAAGTGGCCCGTCCGATGCAGGTGGTGACGCACATGGGGAGCATTCCGACGGCCAGGCGATGGAGACAGAAATGGCACTTGCGGGCGTTACCGACCGGGGATCCGTGTCCCCGATCCGGCCAGGTCTTACCGTATTCGGCGGCCGGCTTGTTTTCATAGCCCGAGGCGGCCTGTTTTCGGCCTAACAATTTCCCCGGTAAGTCTGGTGTTTTTTGGGTGTACCATTCCCCGAAGTCAGAGGTCCGGGCCGCGTAGGGGCAGGCCACCAGACAATAACGGCAGCCGATGCAGCGTTTATAATTAATCACCGTTACGCCTTGTTCGGTCTTGTAAGTGGCTTTGACGGGACAAACCTTGACACAGGGGGGATTCATACAGTGCATACAGGGCCTGGGCAGAAACCGTCTTCGGACATTGGGGTAGGTGCCGACCTCTTCTTCGAGGACTGGCCGGTAGACTACTCCGGGGGGAAGCTTGTTTTCAGCTACGCAGCCGATGGTGCAGGCATGACAGCCGACGCATTTAGCCAGGTCGATGACCATGGCCCAGCTGATTTTGTTCGGATTTTTAGTTAAAGCCTTTTTCAGGTCCCTCTGCATCCGAATCAGCAGGTCTTCTTTAGGCAGCGGTTGACCCATGAAATTCCCTCCTTTATTAACCCATAATGGATTTGAAGACTTCACATCTTTCACACATTTTTATTTTTGTCTTCCAGTCATTTTGGGGTTGTCCTTCACAAAGGGTACCGGTGATAAACCAGCATAATTGACCGTTTTTAAACTTCCAGGCCGGGCACTTTTTTTTTCTTTCAGGAGGGCAGCAGCTTTGGACCCAGCAGGGCCGTGGTCTTCCCCTTAAGGTCTTCTTTTGCGAGAAAAGATAGAGAAGCTGTCGTTCAATATTTTCAGGGATATTACGATATCCCTGTTCGTAGCTGTGGATGGTTTTGATCGAAGTGACCAGCAGTTGAGCCAATTCCTTTTGGGTCAGCCCGAGCTGCTTCCGGTAATTTACGAATTTTTCTTTTTCCATGATGAAAAGCCCAATAAGATTAGGGAAAATATCCTATATATACTACAATGTAGTATATATGTCAAGCAAAAAACTCGCATGAAAAAATTATTAAGGGCCTCATAATAATATAGACAAAAAAGGATCGGGGAGGTCTTCTTTTTGGGGTTGTCCAAAGGGTCATTGATCGCCCTATC
>Ga0123519_10016123_pt1 | contig 10419 bp, 6 predicted proteins | sample YelNatPaOPRAMG02_FD_87396 | JGI IMG/M metagenome (GOLD analysis project Ga0123519, IMG submission 87396) | Hot spring microbial communities from Yellowstone National Park - Yellowstone National Park OP-RAMG-02 (version 2) | ecosystem: Environmental > Aquatic > Thermal springs > Hot (42-90C) ...
CTCACCGGCATGATGATCGGAATGACTTTGGCCACCAAGCCCGAAGAGATCTACCGCGCGCTCATTGAAGCTACAGCCTACGGTACCAATATCATCATCGATGCTTTCCAGTCCAGCGGCGTTGAGGTTAACGAGATTGTGGCATGCGGAGGTCTGCCGGAGAAAAACGAGATGTTGATGCAGATCTATGCGGATGTTACCAACCGCGAGTTTAAAGTTGCCGCTTCGGCACAAACCTGTGCGCTTGGCTCTGCAATGTGGGGTGCAGTCGCAGCAGGCAAGGCTCGCGGAGGCTACGACGACATCAACGAAGCGGCTGCCAAAATGGCTCGCGTGAAAGATAAAACCTACAAGCCTAATCCAGAAGCTCATGCGGTGTATGCCAAGCTCTTCGAAGAATACAAGAAACTTCACGACTATTTCGGTCGTGGCCAAAACGATGTAATGAAGAGGCTAAAAGCAATTAAGGAAGAACAGCACGGGTAGTCGGTAAGCGGCAAGCTGGAGAAAATCTTCCGATCAAGGACGTGAATTGGGGCGAGCTATTTAACTGCACAGCTCGCCCCATTGTTATCGTCAAGTTCTTACTAACAGGTTTTCAGTAATCGTCTATCTTCGTTTGTCCCAGCGCCTTGCAACAGCCAGGGCCGAAAATCCGCCGATTGCGAGCAGAAGACTCATGGGTTCAGGGATAACAGGTCGACTACCGCTGAAATTGCCGACGATCATGTCGTTGCCGCAGTCGGGACGCCACGACGCTCTCATTTGGAATGTGCCAGAGTTGATGCCGATTGCAGACCAGGGCACGCTTGCTTCATATACATAGACACGGCCTGTGTCCAGCGTCAGTCCGGTGTCGGCATGAGATACTGAGGCGGAGCCTACTAGATTACCGCTTCCAGATACAAAGAAAGCGTAACCTCGCGGATCATTATCAGGCATGCCGGGATGATCAACATGGTCCCAGCGCGGGTTAAGCTCTACTCGGCCTAGAGTTCCGGCATCGCGAGCATAGATGCTGTCTACACCGCCTTCCGCTTTGTAGATTTTGAAATAGGGCGAGGTAGTGCCGGGATCTACTGCCCAAAGTAGATTGCTGAGTCTCAAGCCTACCCCATAGGTATTGCCCGATATGTCAAGTTTGAGGTCACCAGGCCCGAATATTCGGTTGCCGTAGCCAGCGATCGCTGCATCAACACCGGTCTGCGGCATGCCGGTGATTATCATAAACTTCGCGACGTCGGCTTGCGGCAGGAAGAACAATCCCATTGCGTCGAAATTGCGATGTATATTGTTGTAGCCAAGTCCTGGTGAAGCGGCTGCGTTAGGTCCGTACCAGATCGAGTCTACCTGAGTCCAGCTATAGCTGCCCACGGCATATTGCGCGCCGCTCGCCGCAACACCGCTAAACGTGAGTTGGGGCGCGCCTTGGTAGACCGTGGTGCCCATAGTAATGCCCCAGAAATCGTAAGCAAACGCGCCAACGGGTATAAGCGCGAACGCAAGTGTCAAAAGCAAAACTTTCTTCTTCACCATTTTCCTCCCTGTCGAATCGCGCAGCCGTCGATTCGGCTGCGGGAGTGACTACAAGCATTCTCTCACTTAAATAGGGTTGAGCGTAACTGTAGAAAATACTGGCTTTTCGAATTTTGAGAGCTATTGAGCTGGAATATTCGCGAAAACTGGTATTCTTGCCGGACCGATTCCTGATACGTATTGAAAAAACTATTCCGTAAGAGGAACTTCGGCGTGCAGTAAGAATATGATATCAAGCCTGAAAAAGAGTCCCGCTGATAATTACAAGGCGGATTAACTGGAAGGCGGTGTATGAGGTGGAGTTGACGGGAATTGCGATCTTTTACTTCATCTGCCTGGTAGTTGGATTCTTGTTCGCGCTGGTTGGTGCGATTTTTGGAGAGTTAGGTCACGGTGGGATGGATGCCGGCGGACACGAGCTGTCGCTGGGCCATCATTCGATAGAGGTTGGAGATCACAACCTCGACTTTGGGCACGACGTTGATGCGTCGCACGACATGGTCGCCGGCGGGCATTCTGTTGGAGTGGGGCATGCTAGCCAAATGCCCGAAGTTAGTTTTTTTAACGCAATAACTATCTCCGTACTCACTGCCTTCTTCGGGTTGTCCGGACTGTTTGCTGTTTATGTCCTGAGAATGTCTGCGCTTCCAAGTCTTGCATTCGCGTTGCCGGTAGGACTTGCAATCGCTGTAGGTCAGTTCTTGATGTATGTAAAGTTGTTCGTGCAAGCCCAGGCGAGCAGTGAGGCGACAATGGCTGATGTGCTCGGTTGTGAGGCAGAAGTGATTACGAGCATTCCTGCCGACAAAGTTGGCGAGATCGCTTATGTTGTCAAAGGCACCAGATACACCAGTCCGGCTATTTCTGCAGACGCTGAAGAAGTGCCGAAAGGAACTCGGGTGCGAGTGGTGAATATTAAAGGAACAACGCTTGTTGTTCGACCAGAGTAGGTTATTGCAGAGTTGACCAGTGCCGGGTGACGCGAATCACTCATATTCCAAATTGCGAAAGGGGTCTTCGTATGTATTTGGGTGAATTGTGGTTATACGTCGTTATCGGGTTTGTTATTGTATTGCTGGCACTTGCATGGGCGGCAAGCCGGTGGCGAAAAGTTGGGCCGAACCAGGTCCTTATCGTCTACGGCAAGAGAAGGGGAGATCGCGATCCGATAACGGGCGAGCGAATAGTGAGAGGGTTCCGCATTGTCAAAGGCGGAGGCACTATCGTCTGGCCGGTTATTGAGAGCTGGTCGACATTGTCGCTGGAACTGATGACCCTGGACATCACCACGCCAGCGGTCTATACCATTCAAGGCGTGCCGGTACTGGTCGAGGGCGTGGCACAGATTAAAGTTAAAGGCGACGATGTTTCCATTGCCACAGCAGCAGAGCAATTCCTGGACAAGACCCAACAGCAAATCGCAGAGATTGCGCTTCAAACGCTGGAAGGCCATCTTAGAGCTATCATCGGCACTATGAACGTCGAGGATATCGTCACGAACCGCGATGCGTTTGCGCAGCGTGTACAAGAAGTCTCTGCAGCCGATTTGGCTAATATGGGCCTCCAGGTAGTCTCATTCGTTATTAAAGATATCCGCGACACGCAGGGTTATCTTGAGGCGTGGGGTCGACCGCGAATTGCAATGATCAAGCGCGATGCCGCTATCGCTGAAGCCGAGGCTCAAAGGGATTCGACCATCAAGTCGGCTCAGGCAAATCAGGTTGCCCAGGCCGCTAAGTTCGAGGCTGATACTAAGATTGCAGAAGCTGACCGAGATTATAAATCCAAACTTGCTGAGTATAACGCATTAGTCCAGCAGAGAACTGCGGAAGCTGATCTCGCCTACGATCTGCAGAAGTTCAAGACTCAACAGCTCGTAAAGCAGGAAGAAATACAGGTCCAAGTAATCGAGAAGCAAAAGCAGATCGAAGTGCAGGAACAGGAAATCCTGCGTCGAGAAAAAGAGCTTGCGGCCACGGTAGAGAAGCCTGCTATGGCAGAGCGAGCGAAAATACAACAGCTTGCCGAAGCGGAGCAATATCGGCTGCAGGCAACTGCTATGGGTCAGGCGGAAGCTACCAAACAAGTGGGGATTGCTGAAGCCGAAGCCAACAAAGCTAAAGGCTTAGCGGAGGCTGAAGTGACTCAAGCCAAAGGCATGGCTGAAGCTCTTGCGATGGCCAAGAAGGCTGAGGCATGGCAGAAGTATAACGAAGCTGCCGTGCTGCAAATAGTCGTGGAACACCTGCCTGAGCTTGCCCGTGCCGTTTCGGAGCCGCTTTCGAAGACCGAGAAGATAGTTGTCGTTGGCGGAAACGGAGATGGGGCCGGAGCGTCGAAGGTTACCCAGGATGTAGTTAATGTCGTAGCGCAACTACCGCCGATGATTCAGGCTCTTACTGGCGTGGACTTGCAACAAATCTTGCAGAAGCTTCCGCACGCCGTTGAGAACGTTGCAAAGCCAAGCGGCGAAGGGCCAGTCGAAGAAACGCCGGCGGAGTCTCGACCGAAGGGGTAAAGTCGAGAAACTACATGCTGCGTTATTTATATTCTGAGCGGCAAGCGTCTTGATCCGTCGTCTCACTCAATATGCCGAGCCGCAGGTGTGTTACAATAAATGCCGTCCGTCAAATCTGCGGACGGCATTCTGCTGTTGGCATGCTACGGAGGAAACTATGGCCATATCCGAATCTGCTCTCGATCGGCTCGTTGAACAAACGACGGAGAGATACCGTAAATATGTGAATCCTGGAATTGCGGCGATACTGTCCTTCAGCGGTTTCGGCGTGCCTGAAGAGCGCGCTCAGGGATGCTATATATGGGATGCGTCCGGGCGCAAATTTTTGGACTGCGTCGGCGGATACGGCGCGTTCAGTTTGGGACATCTGCATCCAAAGGTAGTCGAAGCCGTCAAAAAGCAACTCGAAAAGGAAGCCTTAAAAAGCCACTTCTTTATGTCGGTCGAACTCGGCGAGGCGTGCGAGCTTCTTGCCGGTGTGCTTCCGGGAGAAATCAACTATTCTTTCTTGTGCAATTCGGGCACTGAGGCAGTCGAAGGAGCACTGAAATGTGCGCGAATACATACAGGACGCTCGGAACTAATCGGGGCAGTAAACGGCTTTCACGGAAAGAGCTTCGGGAGTCTTTCGGTCTCAGGCCGCGAGATCTACAAAACTCCCTTCCAGCCGCTCCTGCCTGAGTGCAAACAGGTTCCATTTGGTGACGCCGATGCGCTGGCGAACGCGATTAGCGAGAAGACTGCAGGCGTTATACTTGAGATCGTTCAGGGTGAAGGTGGAGTGATTCTTGCTCCGGACGATTACTTCCCAAAGGTTCGCAAGCTATGCAATGATGCAGGCGCACTGCTTATCATTGATGAGGTAAGAACCGGCTTCGGTCGAACAGGCCGGATGTTCGCATCGGAGCACTACGGTATCGTCCCGGATATTGTAACAATGGGGAAAGCACTGGGTGGAGGCGTGATGCCGGTCGGGGCGTTTTCCTCCACGGAGGCTGTGTGGCAGTCGATGTTCGGAAGCAATCCGTATTTGCATTCAAGCACGTTCGGAGGAAATCCGTTGGCATGCGCAGCAGCCATTGCTGCAATTAACACGACTATCGAGGAAGGACTGGTAGAGCGTTCGGCACAGTTAGGCGAAAAGCTGCTTTCCGGGCTAAAATCTGTACAGTTGCAGTATCCTGAAATGATTAGGGAGGTCCGGGGCAAGGGCCTCTTGGCGGGAATCGAATTCGCAGAAGACGATATAGCTGCACTGGTAATTGCGGGCTGCGGTAGGCGCGATTTGCTGGCTGCTTACAGCTTGAACAACCCGAAAGTGGTTCGAATCGAGCCGCCTTTAATCATTGAGGAAAGTGAATTGCACCTTGCCGTGGATATTATCGCAGAGGCAGTGGCTGAAACCGCAGAGATGGTAAAAGGATTGGGCGGCAGCAAATGAGAACCTTGGAAGATAGAGGGGGAGGAATATGGCCGATTTGGACTTGCGTACGGATATTGTAGTTGCCGGAGGAGGTATGGCCGGCGTGTGTGCAGCGCTTGCCGCAGCACGCAATGGAGCCACGGTTGCTCTCATTCATGACCGTCCGATGTTCGGTGGGAATGCATCGTCCGAAATACGAATGCACATCTGCGGCGCCGATCACAGCAATCCGGTGTGGCGCGAAACCGGCATACTTGAAGAAATTCGACTCGACAGCCTTCTCCACAACCATGAACATAACCACTCCATCCACGACTTGGTCCTTTACGACAAAATACGCCGTGAACCAAATATTCGATATTTTCTGAATGCGCGCGTCGACGGATGCAAAACGGACGGCAGACGGGTGGTCTCATGCACCGCATACGAAGTTACCAGCGATCGACGACTATCTTTCACGGCGGATCAATTCATTGACTGCACCGGCGACGGCAATCTTGCATATCTCGCCGGAGCTGAGTATAGGCACGGCAGGGAAGGGAGAGATGAGTTCGGCGAGTCTCTGGCCCCGGAGAAAGCGGACAATTACACGCTTGGCCATTCGATTCTGTTCCACATTGCTGATGTGGGCAGACCGGTGCCGTTTACCCCGCCGCCGTGGGCTCTCAAGTTCGAATCGGATGAAGACCTCCCGTTTCGCAATCATTCTAAGACGGTTGTCGATTGGTGGATAGAATGGGGCGGAACCATGGATACGATCAAAGACCACGAGGCAATAAGAGACGAACTGCTCGCTTGTGCGATGGGTGTGTGGGACCACATGAAGAACAAAGGCGACCATGGTTTCGCCAACTACGCTCTAAGCTGGCTTCAATTCTTGCCCGGAAGACGGGAGAGCCGTCGATTTGTGGGTGATGTGATGCTTACTCAAGCGGATGTTCAGTCTGGCAGGCAGTGGCCGGACCAGATAGGTTACGGTGGATGGCCTATAGACCCTCATCCGCCGCTCGGATTCCGAAGTCCGGAGCCGCCCTGCCGACAGTATAAACTGGATAGGCCCTACGGTATTCCGCTTCGCGCTTGTTACTGCCGTGGCTTTGACAATTTGTATCTTGCAGGTCGGCATGTGAGCATGTCTCACGTGGCATTCTGTTCAAGCCGAGTGATGGGTACATGCAGCTCGATAGGGCAAGGCGTGGGCACAGCTGCTGCGCTTGCCGTCAAGCTCGGTGCTACGGCAAAGGAAATGGCGGAAAAGCATGCTGGTGAAGTGCAACAAATATTGCTTGCGGATGGGGCATACCTGCTTGATATTGCCAACTCGGACCCGTCTGATCTCGCTCGTTCGGCTCGAGTCACTGCATCAAGCTCATTGGGGTCGGCTTATTCGCCCGAAAAAATCATCGACGGAATAAACCACCCGACGCCGGAAGACAGCCACACTTGGCGAAGTGACCCGGCTAAAGGCTTCCCGGCGTGGATCGAACTGAGATGGGCACAGCCTGTTGAGATTGATCGAGTTCAGATCGTTTTCGATACGGATTTCGAGTCAAAGCTGGTTCTTACGCCATACCCAGACTTGCGAGCGCAGTCTCGGCCGGTACCTAGATCGACTACTATAAAGGATTTTCGTGTGGAGGTTGAGTCTTCGGACGGTCCGAACTGGATTGAGGTAGCTTCTATGCGTGACAATTATCAACGCTTGGTTCGGCTTCGGTTTCCGGAGGTAAAGACGGGCGCTTTAAGAATAGTAGCGGAATCGACTTGGGGAGCAGATTACGCTTCGATCATTGAGGTCAGGTGCGGGTAATCGCAAATTTGACATCGTGACAGAGCGGGTTAATTGGATGGAAGGCAAACTAACAGGGGGATACAATTTTGGCTGAGCATGAACAAAGCCGCTGCCGGCCTGCAAACTGGTTTCTGCCGGTTGTGGTTATTACAATGCTAATAGTGTTGCCGGTAGTTGTGTTTTTAGTCAACAATCGGCCGCCGAATGTCAAGATCCGCCTGCCTAATATGCCTAAGGACAATGGTTACGATTACTTCGTGCGCGCGGGGGATATGATTCAAAATGCGCACCACTATGGACCGTATTCTCTAACGACTAAAAAGCCAGAGGAATGGACCATATCTGAATACCATGCTTTTCTAGCGGCTAATGGCAGCGCACTTGCAGTCTTGCGTGAGGGTCTTAAGAAGCCATACATGCATCCTTCCTCTCTTGATTATGAGTCCCTCGGAACCTTTTTTCCCAAATATGCAAGCTTCCGCGAGGCAGCTCGAACGCTTGCGGGGGAGGCGTTGTATTATAAAGTTACTAACCAGCCGAGCAAAGCCGCAGACTCGCTGTTGGATTGCATAGAGTTCGGAGTTACTATCCCGCGCGGTGGGCCGTTGATAGCAGGACTGGTGGGCTCAGCTATTGAGAACATAGGCTGTCATTATTTCGAGCCGCTGATCGAGCAACTACCCGCCCAGGATCTTGTCCGAGTGGCCGAGCGTTTCGAGCGAATTCAAGCAAAACGCGTAACGTATGCGGACGTGCTTGCTGGAGAGACCATCACAAGCATAGCGTATATGGTTGCGTTCTTCAGCGATCCAGCTACTCGTAAAGACCTGGCTAACCCTGTAGTGTGGTTAAAATATGACTATGAACTAGGCTTGCCAACCAGTAAGTCCGGCATTAAAAACAAAATGGCGTGCTTTTGGAATAATGTGCGTTTTGCCTTCAGTAACAAGGCGGCAATGGTGCGAGAGAACGAACGATTTCTCAAGGCCTTTGCCAACGAACAGAAGGGCATATATACCGGCAAGTCAAATATCAAGGAGCCGGACTACCTGTTCGCATTGGATAAAGAATCACTTTTAGGTATACGTGCGACTTTTTGTAAAACTGAAGCAATAGTCACGCTGTTGCAGACTGAAGTCGCTCTCCGACGCTATAAATTGGATCACGGCCATTATCCAAATCGATTGCAACAACTGGTGCCGACATATCTCAAAAAAGTTCCAATAGATCCGTTCGGCAAAGGCAAGCCGCTGCGCTATGAACTGCAGAGCAACGGCCACGAATACCTTCTCTACAGCTTGGCACGAGATATGGTAGACAACGGTGGTATAGCAATCTCTACAGTGTACAGCGGCAAACAAGGAGACTACGTGGCTGGAGAGCTTAAATTTAGATAGAGAGCGCTGTTCGGCAGTACCAGTCAGCTTCGATAAATGCGTAAAATCAAGAGGTGGGCAATGAGCGATGCGTCCATACAACGTTCCGAAGAGTTCCTAAAAATAGCCGATCAGTTCAAACTGGGAGTTTTGACAACCGAATCATCACACCCAGTTACTGCGAACCTGAGCGAGACCGCGAAACGCGATATCAGTGCAGCGCTTGGTCTTTTGTTCGAAGTGGACGGTGACGTGGTGCGCAAGTATCGTGAGTTCGTCGAATCGCGCCGTGCCGAAAGCATCGCGGAAACACTTGTTGAGCGGCTGCGTAATGGCGGGAATCTCTATTTCACGGGCTGCGGGTCAACCGGTCGCTTAAGTATTCAACTTGTCTCGATCTGGCGGGATTTCTGGCACAAGCAGCGGCTTCGATGCACGCTGCTTGCAGAGGAATTCGAGAATAGAGCGTTCAGCGTGATGGCTGGCGGCGATTTTGCGCTCATTAAAGCCGTTGAGGGATTCGAGGACTTCACCGATTTCGGCAAAAAGCAGATCGGCGATTTGGGAGTCAACGAAAAAGACGTTGTCTTCGCGATCACAGAAGGCGGCGAAACATCGTTTGTTATAGGCACGGCGTGGAAAGGTGTTGAGGTGGGAGCGAAAGTCTACTTTGTCTACAACAACCCAGACGATGTGCTTCGACCCAACATTCGGCGCAGTCGTGAGGTAATCGACGAACCGCGCATAGAAAAAATCAATCTCACCACTGGTCCGATGGCCATTACTGGCTCAACCCGAATGCAAGCCACCACTATTCAGCTCTGCGTAATGCTTACCATTCTTGAGATGGTTGTCAGAGAACTTATTGGGGCGGCGGAAGGCGAAGAGCTAAGTAAAGAAAGCGTGCCTCGGCTGTTTCTCGATGCTCTTGTAGAAATGCATGCGAACCTGCGAAGCCGCGAACTGCTCGCCCAGCTTGCACGGATCACGTCAATGGAGGAATCGGTCTACCGCCATGGTCACAAGAACAACTATTACGCCGATCGATTCGGAATAGACGTTCTGACCGATACCACAGAGCGTTCGCCCACTTTCTGCACTCCGCCTTTTAGGAAATTCGATGACCACACAGCCGCTGAATCGTGGGCCTTTCTTTTTGTAAATGAGCAGGACACCGAAAAAGCCTGGCAACGGATTATCAAGCGCCGACCTAACTGCATAGAATGGAGTCACGAAGAGGTCAGAGCGTTGGTTCCTGAGGACAAAGTCGAACGGACCTACGAGGTCATAACCAAAATCGGTTATTCTGAGTTAATGCGGTTTAAGGTTGGACTCGACGGCTTGCAATATCGTCCGCTCGGCCCTGGCGACAGTGCGGTAGCCATAGTTTCGGAACTCGAAAACGAATTACTCTTTTCGGATGGCGGTTTCTTCCGCAAGCAGCTCGATGCAGCCCGATCGGCACGTGCTCGAACAGGACTAATCTACTTCGGAAGCGAGGAATCGATAAAGCGCGTATCGGATTTCGTAGCGCAGTGGAACCCGGAGTGTATCACTGTAGCAGTTCCGGTGCCTCAAACCGGCCTTTTGCTGGACGGCGTAACGCGTGTTGGTGTGAAGATGCTTCTCAATGCTCTTTCGACTTGCACGATGGTGCGTCTTGGTCGCGTTATGGGCAATTATATGATATGGGTCGTTCCCTCGAATTTGAAGCTGATTGATCGCTCAACGCGCTATATATGCAAACTTACCGGCTTGGCGTATGAAGATGCCA
>Ga0123519_10016125_pt1 | contig 10418 bp, 6 predicted proteins | sample YelNatPaOPRAMG02_FD_87396 | JGI IMG/M metagenome (GOLD analysis project Ga0123519, IMG submission 87396) | Hot spring microbial communities from Yellowstone National Park - Yellowstone National Park OP-RAMG-02 (version 2) | ecosystem: Environmental > Aquatic > Thermal springs > Hot (42-90C) ...
TATTGTAACTCTTATCGAATATCTCAAGGATTGGTCTATCTACATTCACATCATAGGTCCTCGTTGCAGAACCCGTATTCCCCGCCTGATCCTGAGTAGAGGCACTTACTACATTGCTCCCATTATTCAGAGTGAAGTATGTAGAAGGAGACGGGAATGTCAATAGCTGACTATCTGAGGTGAGTGTAAGAGAGGAGTTTATGGAAGATGCACCACTTACTACAAGATTTACATCCTTCCCGCTCTTCCCATTCTTTACATCGACCTTTATCCATGTCTGCAAACCTGCTGTAAAGTAATCGTAGTCATTGGAGATACCGAGCTTATCGGAGGTGGGGAATGTTATACTCACATCCGGGGCCTTTCTATCTATGTGAATCGTAATAGAGACCTCGGGGGATTCATTACCCGCCTTATCTCTCGCCTTTATCTTGAGGGTAGTATCTGTCCAGTCGGAGCCCGCTACATCAGTCACCTTGACACCCTTGAAGGTACAGGTATTATTCTTGACCTTCCCCGTAAGAGTATCAGTTGAGAGGGCCCTTACAACTGTGAGTGTAACAACAGAGTCATCCTCGAGGGATTCACTCCCGGACCCACCCTGAACAATCACATCAATCCCGAATCCCACACCGGGGAATTTATCCTCGTCATTCAGATTGAATATCTGCCCATCAGTTGGTGCCACAAACGAGACAGATGGGATACCCGTATCTACATAAACATTGTATGTCGTGGAGAGTCCGCTCTTTGTGCCATCATCGCAGGATACCCATATCTGGTTCTTTCCCTCGTTAAATGTTACATCAGAAAATATGATTTTACCCTGTGAGACAACGGCGTTATAGACCGCAATATTCGTCTGTTTTACACTCAATACACAGGGGGTATTGTCAGGGGCGTTAGTATCTGCCTTTACATCGTACTGAACACCATCTGCGGGATCTGAGTTCTTATCGTTTGCTGCTACCAGATATGATCCATTTGCGGGGTCTGTAATGGTAATAATGTATCTCCCGGTATTTACAATTATATTAACTTCTGCAAAACCTGTCTTGCCCACCTGATTCTTTGCCTCAGCCCTTAGCGTTATATCTCCCTCTGGAAGTCCCACATTCTCAAATACGAACTCCACAAGCCCATTACCTATATCTGTGGCCGGGAGACTCTCAATGGGTTCAGAAAATACACCTCCCTCCTTGACATAGAGATTTGCGGTACTTCCTACCTGCAGGTTCTCACCCCTCACCTTTATATCGTACTGCAAACCATTCGTGATGTCTGAATCCTTATCGTCCTGTTCTGTAAGGGTAGCCCCATCCACCGGTGCGGTGAATGTGAGGGCCGGAACGGTTGTATCTACATAGACTCTGATCTCAGGCTCATTGGACTTATTACCCGCTTTGTCCGTAGCGTAGGCCTTGATAATATTCGGCTGTTTGTCCTTATCTGCAATAAGCGGGACCTCTTTGAATATAGCCCAGCCATCATCCACCTCGACGGATGGTACATCTACATCGTTTACCTTGAGATACACCTTCTCTCCATTCTCCAGACCGTTCGTCTTGACCGTAACATCTATAAGGTTTGTGTCTACATATACATTATCAGTTGGGTCTGTTATAGCAAGGACCGGCGGAGTAATATCCACTGTTACAATTAGAGGATCGGGCTGAACGAACGCCTGAAGCCCTCCTGCGTTCTTTACATCTATGGTTATCTCGTTTCTCCCCTCCGGCAGCTCCACCGGCTCGGAGAATACAGCCTTGTTGCCATTCACCGTAAAAGTATAATCCTTATAACCCTTCACAACGAGTTTCCCCGTTATACCATTCTGGATATTCTGTGTCCTGATATCGAACTTCGTCGTCTGCAAGTTCGGTTTTGCGCTGTCCTCATCATTATCCTTGTTGAGATAGGAGTTATTTGCAGGCCAGATGAACTGGGCAAATGGGATACCTGTATCAATAGTAATTGTGATATCCTCACTCTCAAACTCATTCCCGCTGTCATCTACGAGAAAGAGCCTTAAGGTATGTATCCCCTCGGGTATAGTAACAGAATTGAAGCTGAATACACCCTCCGGGGTAAATGTATCACTACCCATATCCATCATAACAGGTGGTAGATCTGGATTTATCGCAGCATCAAGCCTCAGCATAATATTCTGATACTTACTCACGCCGGTAGTTGTACCCGAGACCTTTATCTGGAATCCGGGTTTGCTCGAGTCAATATCCATATTTGCATTAAACAACATTCCGTTTGGAGGGGAGCTTATCACCCCTGATGGGGGGACCGAGTCCACGAGGGCACTTACAGGAATTGCTGTACCAGTATGGGCATCTTCTCCAGTCTCATAAGCAGTTGCCTCGATCCTGACCATCTCCCCGTTTAAGAGTGCCTCCTCGTCAAAAGTGACATCGGCGCTTGCAATGAGCCTTTTCGTTCCACTCTCCTCAGAGACATCTACACTCTTATTTATGACCTTTGTGGGTGTCGTAATCTTGAAATCCACCTTTGAGCCAAGCCCACAGGCGGTGTTGGACTTCTCATATGCCGTCTCTACCACTATGGTTGCCTGCATACCTGGAGTATTCGGGTCCTTATCGAGTATCACCTTCTCACCCTGACCCTTTACGAGATACTTACTTCCATCCAGCGGGCTCAGTATCCTGACCAGACACCTCCCTGTATTGACAGTTACTTTAATCGGGTTAACAGTCGCCTTCACCCCTGAAAGGTTATAGACAGAGACTGAGAGTTCATTCGTACCCTCTGCAAATGTCACATTCTGAAAAAGCAGGGTATTTACACCCACCTTTGCCGTCGCCACCTCAATCCCGTTGATAATCAGTTTTGCGTTCTGATTCACCTCAACACCGATACAGGAGAGCTGGACATTGTACTGGAGGCCATTGGATATATCCTGATCCATATCATCTGTAGTTGTCAGATACGCCCCGTTCTGAGGCTTCTCGAATTTGCAGCTCACCTCACTTATGGCAGAGACTACGATGGTCTTACTCCCTTCCCTACCCGCGAGGTTCTTTACACTGGCGGTGAGAGAGTTTGGACCATTTACAAAGGTCACAGACTTGAATGTGGCGATATACCTTCCTGAATCATCCTTTGTAACCGTAGCGTTGTAGGACTTACCACTGGAACTGGTGGTTGTATCCGATGCATTCAACAGGGTTGCCTTCTGCCCCACCTCTACATTCTGTAACCTGATGACAACATCATATTGAATGAGCGGTAGATTAGAATCCTTATCGTCTGAGGCTGTGAGTGTCCTCCCGTCTTTGGGGTCGAGGAAATCAATAACAGGCGAAGGAGTCACCCCTGTATCAGATATGGTGTCAACCACATCCTGGGGATTCTCACCACCCCCACCACAATCACAACCCACGGAGACAAATATTGATCCCAATACTACAAGGACTGTTAAATATCTCAGGTTCATAGACCCTCCTGAAAAGAGTTGCACAATAGATAAGTTATGATATTATCATACCGCTTTTTGCATTGCAAGGGTAATTTTGTGCTTTTTAAAGAGAGACAATTCGGTCATACTGACAATCAGATCGAGAAGTTGACCTGAAGATCAAAGGAGTTTTTAATGAAGAAGAATGAACCAAAAGAGAGACAGCCAAAAATCTCAAAAAAGTTCAGGGTTAAGGGTGATATTACCCACAGGATAATAGACAACGAGGCAGCCATAGTCAGACCCTCGGATGGGACTCTCATCATATTAAACGAGTCGGGTACATTTATTTTCAAGAACTTAGTAAGAGGACTATCTCCTGAGAGGATTATAAAGAAGATTGTACAGGAGTTTGATGTAGACCCGGAGCGGGCAGAGAGGGATCTGAACTCCTTTCTCAGGGTTATGAAAAGGGAAGCAATAATAGAAGAGGTATAAAGTAATTTCTGGAGGTGTTTTTATGGCTTCAAAGAGACTTAGACTGAAGAAGTCCGAAAAACTCTATGAAGAGGCGAAGCGCTATATTCCCGGTGGTATAACCGGTATTCGAAGACCCATAAACTTCATACCCGGGGAGTATCCCATATTCCTGAAATCTGGCAAGGGCGGGAGGATCACAGATGTAGATGGTAATGAATTTGTAGACCTCCTCCTCTCCTATGGACCTATAATAATTGGACACAGAGAGAAGGTAATCGACGATGCCGTGGTAAGACAGATGAAGAATGGTTTCTGCTTTAATCTCCCCCAGGTCTATCAGAATGAGTTGTGCAAGATGATGAGTGAACTCATCCCCTGTGCAGAGCAGACCATACTGGTCAGGACGGGCTCGGATGCCACGACTGGGGCAATCAGGATAGCCCGCGGCTACACTAATAAGACCAAGATTATCCGAAGCGGTTATCACGGCTGGCATGACTGGTGTGTGGAGGTGAAGGGTGGGATTCTACCCAAGGCCTACGAAGATACCATCGACATTCATTACAACGATGTAGAGACCCTCGTCTCTCTCTTCAAACAGTATCCAGATGACATCGCCGCGGTAATCGTAACCGGTATCGGGCACCCCCTCAACGAACCTGTGGTCGAACCCACAAAGGAATTCTTCAACACCATCAGAGAACTTACCACAAAACACGGCTCCATTATGATTTTAGATGAGATCAGGACGGGATTCAGGGTGTCCCTCGGCGGGGCACAGAAGAGATACGGTGTGACCCCAGACCTCGCCACCTTCGGAAAGGCTATGGCAAACGGATATTGTATCTCAGCCATATCCGGGAAGAGAGAGGTTATGAATGTAGTGACAGAGGGGAAGGTCTTCATCTCCTCCACATTCTTCCACAACTCCCTCGAGATGGTAGCCTCCATCGAGACAATCAAATTCCTGAAGAAGAATCGAGTCATAGAGAATATATGGAAGAAGGGTGAATACCTACTCAATGAGTTCAGAAGACTCATTGAGCCATATCAGGATATAATAAACCTCTCCGGAATACCACCTATGCCCTTCTTCACATTCCCGAGAGATAGCCAGGGGAAGTACAAGGAGCGCCGAAAGGCATTTTATACAGAGTGTATAAGGGCGGGCGTATTTATGCAACCATATCACCACAGTTATATATGCTACAGACACACAGAAAAGGATCTGAACCAGGTCCTGAACGCCGTAGAAGGTGCCCTCAAGGTCATAAAGGAGATTTAGGTACAATAATGCCATCAAATCTGACTCTCATCATAAAAGGTATCTCCCACCTGCGCTATAAGAGGCTAAACAGGGACCTCACAGGATTTATTAAAGAGGCAGACCTTGACCCCATCTCCCTCGGGGATGTGAGACTCTACGCCTCTGCCACCAACGACGACCCATCGAGATATTCAGAGGGCAGTATAATCCCTCCCCTCTTCGTAAGCCGTCTCATACACCCATTCCTGATGGACATAATATTAGACCCCCGCCTCAAGATGAATATCCTGAAGATGGTACACGGGGAGCTCGAGATAAAGTGGTTTGCCCCGGTATATGTAAACGACAGACTGAGGCTCAAAATGGAGGTCAAGGAGATAATCGATACAAAGGCAGGGGAACTCATCAGGCTATCATTTATGATCCTCAAAGACAACTCAGAGGTGGCAGAGGCGATAGCTGGGCTTCTGATCAGAAATCCGCAGGAGCGGGAGAAGAACAGGGCTGAGGATGAAGAAAAGAGGGAGATCATATGCACAAGGGAGATCAAGACAGACCCCGATCAGGCACTCAGATATGCTGTTGCCTCGAGAGATAATAACCTGATTCACACGAGTACTTTATTTGCAAAGATAGCAGGACTCAAAAGATCCATACTTCACGGGGTATGCGGCTTTGCCATCACCTGCAATGAACTCATAAAAGAGTTTTGTAACAACGATATCACAAGGATAGTCTCGATGAAGGGGAGGTTCGCATACCCGATTTACCCTGGTGATACCCTCACCCTCAATTGCTACAGGACAGAAGGTGATAAGGTGATAGACTTCGAGGTCACAAACAGAGAGGGTAAGAAGAATATCAGATTGGGCAGATTCGAGTTCAGATAAAATATCAGGATGTGGACATATACAACGAGATAGCAAAAGGGGTTGCCACCTCCGAGGGTGCTCCCCTCTTCGATATGAACGAGTTTACAAAGAGATTCCCACCAGAGGAGACATTCTCTGACTACAGTCATCATATGGCCACAGGCTTGTGGCAGAGGAGTTATAAAGACAGATTAAGCCTGTTGTTGAGGAAATATGCAGAGGCAGAGAGAACTAACTTGAAAATTCCCCTCTCATAAAGTGGCGGATGCCAAAGGCAGACGGGGTGTTAATCTCTTTCTAAAGAGGGCTGGCATTTAAAATCAATGGATGGATATTTGTTGGAAATCGTCTATAGAGAAAAACATTACATCTTATACGAATTTTCAAAAACTATAAACTCTTTTTCAACTACTATAATTGCCACCAGTATCTGAATCTTTATTATTGGACTCCATAAATGTTTGCAATCTACTGGCATAATTGATATAATAGTGAATATTAAAGGAGGTCGAGATGTCCAGATATTATAAAACAGTGTTTTGTCTATTGATGCTCCTGATTTCTGTTAATATCTATGCCGGGACTGACCCCAATTGCGAATACCCCAATGTATTGCTTCTTGTAGACAAGTCGGGTTCTATGGATGATAGTATCTCCGGGGGTAGAAAATGGGACATTGAGAAAAATGCCATACAGAGTATTCTGAATAACTTCTCTAACAACATCCGATTTGGATTGGCCCTCTTCCCCTGGACAGCACAATGCCAGACAGGACAGGTACTCGTAAATGTGGGAGACAACACAGCATCTCAAATAATGAATACCCTTTCCCAGAATGGACCAAATGGTGCAACCCCCCTTGCTGCATCCCTCAGGGCAATGAATTCATATTCCGGGATACACGACCCCAACAGGAGGAACTTCATACTCCTCACCACTGATGGTATGGATACCTGCTCGGGGGATCCCACAGGTGAGCCAGTACAGGCAGTCAGAGAACTCTATAACTCAGGCGTGGGCGTATTCGTTGTAGGTTTTGGTTCAGGCGTGGATGCAAATACTCTCAGCAATATGGCCAGAGCTGGAGGCTATCCAAGGCAGGGGAATCCAGAGTATTATCAGTGTGACAACGCCCAGGAGCTCAATCAGGCACTCAATGACATACTCAAGATAATCTCTCAGGAGATATGCGATGGCAAAGACAATGACTGCAATGGGGAGATAGACGACAAAATACCCCCTCAGCCCTGCTCAGGTATGTGTAATAAACAGGGTTTTAAGTACTGTGGCAATGGCAAATGGGGGCCCTGCAGGGACGCACAGGGGAATGAGATCCCGCCTGCTGGTGATGAGGGGAAGCCCTGCGACACAAAGAAGCCCGGCGTTTGTAAGGACGGTGTATGGAAGTGCGATGTATATGGGAATCTTTTGTGTGATCAGTTGCACCAGCCTTCTGAGGAGGTCTGCGATGGACTGGACAATGACTGCGATGGACTGACAGATGAAGACGAGAAGGGCCAGGCCCTAAAGAAAGTATGTGAGGATATGTGCGGGTTCGGTTATGAATATTGTGTCAACGGAGTCTACGACCCGAAGACCTGTGATGGGCCCAAGCCCAACAATGCCTGCGGGGAGTGTGGTCCCACACCCACTGAGATATGCGATGGAAAGGATAACGACTGCAATGGGTTCATAGACGACCTCGCCCCCTGTGAGGAGGGAAAGATCTGCAAAAAGGGGATGTGTATGTCCTTCTGTCAGGCAAATGAGTGTCCAAAGGGATATACCTGCAAGCAGGCAGAAGAGGGTATGCTCTGTGTACCTGACACCTTTCTCGATTGTTTTGATGTAAATTGCCCGGAGGGATTCTTATGCAAGAACGGCACATGTCAGCCCATCCCCTGTGAAGAGGGGAATTCTAAGTGCGAAAATGGTGTCAGAAAGGTTTGCAAGAACGGCGTATGGACAGACGCCCCCTGCAAGAATGGCCTTGAGTGCAAAAACGGAGTTTGTGTCGAGATATCCTGCTATACAAAGGGTTGCCCACCTGGCTATATATGCAATGATGGCGCCTGCAATAAGCCTGACCCCTGTGCCTCTGTTACCTGCAAGAGCGACGAATTCTGCAGAGATGGTATCTGTGTAAAGGCCTGTGGATTTGTAAAATGCGATACAGGTTACTACTGCGACAGTTATGGAAACTGCGTCCTTGACAAGTGCTATGGTATAAAATGCAAACCCAATCAGTACTGCAAGGACGGGGTCTGTTATGTAGACAAGTGCTATATGGGTGGTTGCCCCTACAACAGGACCTGCGATCAGAATACAGGAGAGTGTATAGACGACCCGTGTGTCTATATCGATTGTCCCGACTCACTCAAGTGCTATAAGGGGCAGTGCGTAAGACCGGAGGATATCCCGATAGTGATATACGACCCGAACATAGGGTATGACGGTGGGGTTGACACCTCAGGTGGCGACTCATCTATCACCCCAGATAACTCCACTACTGAAAATGACTACCAGAACTATTACGAAGAGGATACGGGTCAGATATCCCTTGAGGGAGGGTTCAATCCTGAGGCATTCGACAGTGGTTCATCCAGCGGGTGCTCCTGCTCCACCCTCTTCTGATGAATCTACAGGGAGTTTGAAGTAGAAGGTCGAGCCCTCGTTGTATCGACTCTCTGCCCACACATAACCACCGTATCTCTCTATAATCCTCTTGACTATAGCAAGTCCCAAGCCTGTGCCCTCTATCTTATTTTTCTTCACCTCCGATGCCCTGAAGAAATCGGTAAACAGCCTCTTAAGATCCTCCTCTTTTAACCCTATCCCCGTGTCAGCCACAGACACCTCAACAAAACCCCCCTTCAACTCCGCCCTCACCATAACCGAACCATTATCCCGATTGTACTTTATGGCATTGGAGATATAGTTGTGTATCACCTCGTCTATCTTCAAGGGGTCAGCCTTAACATAAGCCCTCTCGACATAACTCTCAAATCTGAGGCTTATCCCCCTTTCACTGGCGAGGGGTCTGAACTCCTCCACTGACTCCCTCAATAGTTGAATTATATCAAACCTCTCAGACTTCACCTCCTTCTCCTCACCGCTCTCGAACTCCCCTAATATCAGTATATCGGATATGAGCTGCCTCAAACCATTTATCCTGTTCAATATCCTCTGGAGCACCCTCCTCTGTTCATCGGTTATATTCCCCATATAACCATCGACCATACTCTGGATATACGAGGTTATCGTATTGAGAGGGGACTTCAGATCGTGAGTGGCTGACGCAAGAAACAACAATCTCATCTCATCCTTCTGCTTGAGCTTTTTATTCTTCTCCTCGAGCTCCGCTCTGATGCGCTCCAGATCTGCCTGCTTCTTTCTGAAATCCCTCATTATCAGAGAAGTTATTATAACTGACACCACCTGAATGAGTACAAAGGAGGTAATCGAGGAAACTATATAAAGAGACGAGGAGATATTCTCGGAGACAAAGATCTCCGATATGTGATAGTGACTCAGTACCCCGCCTCTTTCGAGAAGGGTCATAATAATTACCGCCGCAATCGAGAATACTGAGTACAGATAGGCTGATACACCCGAGATGATAATAGAGGCAAATATAGGATGGAATATAAAGACAAACAGGAAGGGACTCTCAATCCCGCCCGAGAGGTGAATCAAGAAGGTGAGTGCCGTAATATCGAGTATTATCTGCAAATGTGCTGATATCATAGCATATCGAACACAACTATCCCCTTTACAGTTCAACTGAGAGAGTTTGAACCAGATGAAGAGGAGCATATTGTACAGGATGACGACAAAACCAACAATGTAGATAGGGATGTAATTGAGTCTTACCCCGAATATATTTGTAGCCGCAAATGTCATTAAAAATATCGTAAGGGCAGCCACCCACCTCAATGATATGAACCAGTTCACATTATAAAGGAGGGACTTTTTTGCAAACTCGGACCTATCTTCTGTAAAGAAGATGTCTCTGATTCTCATCTTCTGAAGAGCCCCCGGGACTTCTTTGTAGTTTTGACATTACTCAACTCAGCCAGCTCCCTTAAAAGTCTCTCCTCCTCAGATGAGATCTTCTTAGGTATTGTGACCTTGATATGAACTATATGGTCACCCCTGCCGTACCCATTCAATCTGGGCATACCCGCCTCTGGTATCCTTATTGTGTCATCTGGCTGAGTCCCAGGTTTTATCTCTATCTCCCTCTCGTCCCAAACGGTCCTGACCTTTAATGTTGTGCCCAGTATCGCCTGAATGTACGATATGCTCACCTCAGAGTGTATATCCTCTCCATCCCTTTCCAGCCCTTCATCCTGAACCCCATTGATGACGA
>Ga0123519_10016128_pt1 | contig 10417 bp, 8 predicted proteins | sample YelNatPaOPRAMG02_FD_87396 | JGI IMG/M metagenome (GOLD analysis project Ga0123519, IMG submission 87396) | Hot spring microbial communities from Yellowstone National Park - Yellowstone National Park OP-RAMG-02 (version 2) | ecosystem: Environmental > Aquatic > Thermal springs > Hot (42-90C) ...
CGTGGGCAACGCCCTGGTGTCGGCCGCCGTCACCACCTGCGGGGCCTTTCTCATACTCGCCATATCGAGCCTCTCGCCCCTGCGCCGCTTCGGGATCATCACCGCCTTGGCCCTCGCCTGCTCCTGTTTCGCCGCCCTGGTGGTGGAACCCGCCTTCCTGACCACGGTGGCCGTGTGGAAGAGAAGGCGCAAGGCGGCAAAAGAGGGCGGGTAGAGGTCAGTGAGGGCGAAGGGTCATTCTCCCTCCCGGAGCTGGAAGTACTCGGCGGCCTCGAAGCGCAGGAGCCGCGCCAGGAGTAGCTGGGGGAAACTCTGGATGAAGTCGTTGTAGGCGCGCACTGACCCGTTGTAATACTTGCGGGAAGAGGCCAGGTCGTCCTCCAGCGCCACCAGCCTTGCGGATAGGTCGGCGTAAGCGGCGTCGGCCTTGAGCTGCGGGTACTTCTCCGCCAGGAAGAGGACCTCCCCGGCCGCCTGGGAGAGAGACCGCTCCAGCTCGCCCCGCTCCGACACCCGCGAGGCGGATGCCGCCGCGGCCCTCCGTCTGGTCACTTCCTCCAGGAGTTCGCTCTCGTGTCGGGCGTATCCCCTCACCGTCTGGACCAGCAGGGGGACCAGCCGGTGTCGGAGTTCCAGCTGCACGTCGATGTCCTGCCAGGCCCGCCGCACCCGGTTGCGCAACCGGACCATGCGGTTGAAGGCCGCCGCCGCTGCCAGGATGGCGAGGAGAGCGCAACCCAGCACGATATACCACGCGAGGTTCATGTCCAGATTATAACAGGGGTTCCCCCGGAGGCCTCACCGGGCGGGCTGCGCGGGGAGCCCCTCCTGGTGGGCGGCAAACGCCGGCACGGGCGTGTCCCCTGACTGGCTTATAATATCTATGTCTCTATGAGCGGGAGGAACGATGTCCGGATTGAGGCTGCTGCACACGGCCGACGTGCACCTGGGGGCGAGGTTCCATTTCCTGGGGAGCCGCGGGAGGGAACAGCGGGAACAGCTCAGGGATACCTTCTCGCGCGTGGTGGACATCGCCCTCAATTTCGGCGTGGACGCCCTGCTGGTCGCCGGCGACCTCTTCGACTCTCCCTATCCCGGCGGCGGCCTCTGGGAGGAGGTCGTCCACCAGTTGGGACGGCTGGACGCCGAGGGGATATGGACGCTCATCGTCCCCGGAACCCATGACCGCCTGGAGCCGGGAGGGGTGTACGACCGGCTGCAACGGGTCTCCATGGCCCACGTGCACGTCTTCGGCACGGAGGTGATGTCCCCCCTTCCCCTCGAAGGCCTGGACCTGGTGGTCTACGGCATGGCCTCCGGCCGCGAGGGAAGGGATGCCATGGCCGGGTTCCGGGCCGGGGACGAGGCGAAGTGGAGGGTGGGGATCCTCCATGCCTCGGTGATCATCCCCGGGCTGGTGGAGAGGGACGCCATGCTGGTATCCCGGGAGAGCATAGCCGCGTCGGGCCTGCACTACCTGGCGCTGGGGCACTGGCATTCCCCCTCCGACCAGAGCAGCGGAGGAGTGACCGCCTTCTACCCCGGACCGCCGGAGCAGTTGGAGATGGGGTCGGGGGAGAGGGGTAGCGTCCTCCTGGTGGAGCTGGAGGAAGGGGCCCCGGCGCGCGTGAAAACCGTCCCCGTGGGCCGCAGGCGTTTCCTGGACGTGGAGGTGGACGCCGCCGAGCTGGGGGGTCCCGCCGGCCTCTACTCGCGCCTGCGGGACATGGCCGATGCGGACCTGGGGCTGAGGATGCGGGTGACCAGGGCATGGGACGAGGAGTGGCTGGGGGCCGATTGGGAAAATGTGGTTAACGATTTGGAGGGCCGTTTCTTCTACCTCAAGGTCGAGGTCTCCGGCGCTCGCGGCGGTGGGTTCGACGCCGGGGATTACCCGGAGAACACGGTCACGGGGCGGTTCCTGAGGCTGGCATTCCAGGAGATGGCGGGCATGGAGGGGGAAGAGCTCCTGGCCGCGGAGGAGGCCGTGCGCCTGGGGTTGGCCCACCTGGCAGGGGAAGGAGAGTCCGGTTGAGGCTGGATGAGATATCGCTGCGCAATTTCCGCCGCTTCCGTCGGGCCGATTTCACCCTGGGCGAGGGCATAAACGTCATCAAGGGGCCTAACGAATCGGGCAAGTCCACGCTCATGCAGGCCGTCCTGGCGGCCTTCTACTGGAGGGCCGATTCCACCCGCAGGGAGATAAGGGAGAGCGTGAGCTGGGGCGCGGGGGACGGCTTCCGCCTGGAGGTGCGGGGAGAGGCCGGGGGCGCGCCTTTCCGCCTGGTCAAGGATTTCTCCACCCGCCGTGCCCTCCTCGCCTGGGGGGACATGGAGACCTCCGACCCGGTGCGCATCGAGGAGAAGCTCCGCGACTGGCTGGGGCTGGGATCGGAGGACGCCTTCCGGGCCACGGCCGGGATACGGCAGGACGAGGTGGCGGACATCGCCAGGGGCAGCAGGGAGATCGGCCAGGCCCTGCAGGCCACGGTAGGGGGATCGGAGGGGGGCGTGGGCGCGACGAGAGCCCTTGATTCCCTGCGCAAGGAGCTGAGCGATCTCCGCAAGGGCCGGAGGGGCACCGCCAGGACCCCCGGGCCGCTGGTGAGGCTGGAGGAGGAGATCTCCCGACTTGAGGAGCGGAGGGAAAGCCTGTCCGGGAGCGTTCGGGAGCAGAGGGAGGCCCGCAAGCGCCTGGCGGAGATTGCCCGGGAAGAGGCCGCGGCCCAGGAACGGCTGGAGATCCTGGAGGGCCTCATCCGGGAAGCCCAGGAACGGGCGGACATCGAGGAGGACATCGAGGACTTCCAGAGGCGGTACCGGCAACTGGAGTCCGCGGCCTCCCTGGCGGCGGAGGAGAGGAGACTGGTCGCCGAGGAGGAGAGCAGGTTCGCGCGGTTGAGGAAGGTCCTGGAGGAGAGGCGGGAAGAGCTGGAGGACGTCGAGCTGCGCCGCGCGGGGATATCCGAGAGCCTGCGCTCGCTGAGGGAGAAGCTCCAGGAAGCCCGAACGACCCGCTACGCTCCCTGGGCTCCAGCGGTCCTGGTCTCCGGGCTGACCCTCATCCTGGTAGGCGCCGCGGGCGTGCTGCTCACGCCTTACATGCTGGTCCTGGCCGCCGTCGGGGCGGCCATGGTGCTGGCCTCTCTCTTCCCCGGGGGTTACCGGTCCTTCCTGGGCAGGAGCAGGTCGGTGGCCCTGTTGCAGAAAGAGGTCGCGGAGATGGAGGAGAGGGAGAGGCGGGTCCTGGAGGAAGCCCGGGAAGCCCTGGCCATGGCCGGATGCGGGTCCTGGGAGGACTTCCGGAGACTGCGCCTGGAGTACCTGGAGCTCCAGGAGAAGAGGAAGGAGATCGCCGCGAAGCTCGAGGTCCTGGTGCCGGGCGGGGAGGCGGAGAAAGTGGAGGAGGAACTGCGCCGCCTGGCCGCGGAGGTCAGCCTGCGGGAACGCAGGCTGAGGGAACTGCGCGGCAAGACGCTGGACCCCTACCGGCTGCAGGAGGTCATGCGGGAGAGGGACAGGCTCAAGCAGCGATTGAGCTCCCTGAGCGAGGAGCGGGTGCGCTGCGAGGTTATCGTATCCAGGGATGACGGGGAGGAGGAGCTTTCCCGGGCGGAGGAGGAGATCGCGCAGCGGCGCGAGAGCCTGCAGCGCCTGAGAAGACGCGAAAGGGCGCTGGAGCTGGCCATAGGGTGGCTAGAGAGGGCCAGCGCCGAGGTCCTCTCACCCCTTTCTGGCCGCCTGGAGGAGATGATGGGAGGATACCTGGCCCGCATTACGGACGGTCGTTACGGAAAGGTCGCCGTCGACCGCGGTACTCTGGGCATCGCCGTGTGGTCGGAGGAGAAGGGAGGCGAGCTGGCTCCGGGGGCACTGAGCCGAGGCACGGCGGACCAGGTCTACCTGGCCGCCCGCCTCTCGCTGGTGGACATCATCTGCGGCGACCGCAAGCCTCCCCTGCTCCTCGACGACCCTTTCGTCACCTTCGATTCCCGGAGACTGGAAAGGGCCATGGAGCTCCTGCGGGATTTCTCCCGCGGCCGCCAGGTGCTGCTCTTCACCTGCGGAGATCACTACGACCGCTATGCCGACCGGGTGGTGGACCTGAAGCCGGCCTGATCGCGGGCGCATGGGTGGAGCGCGCCGAGAACGCGGTCCGGGTGACCGCGGCACGGACCCTCGCGGCGCGGGTAAGACGCGACGCGGAAAAGGACGGGAACCTGAGGCAGGTCAGAGGTGACCCTTCGGGAACGCTTCGAGGAGTACAGGCGGGAGATCCGCTTCAGCGACCTGGACCTGGCTTCCAGGGCCATGGCCCTTTTGTGGCTGAACATCTTCCGGGAAAGGGTCTTCCGCAACTGCTTTCCCCGCGTGGGCTCGCGCAGCCTGCTGCGGGAGGTGGGACAGGTGATCGACTCCACCTTCCTCGAGGGCTACATCCTGGCCAGGGCGGCTTACGGCCGGGGCACGGGGAGCGTCATATTCACCGACCCCGACCGCCCGGGCTCCGTGGAGGCGGGGTTGGAAAAATTGCGCCTCATGTACGAGGAGGAGGTGTTGAGCGACATGCCCTTTTCCGGCGAACCCCTGGGGGTGGAGGCCCTGGCGGAGTCCATCGTGCGGGAGATAGCCTACGGGCCCGTCCTCATCAAGCTGGAGGAAAGGGAACTGCTCAAGGTCCACCTGACCTACGCCCTTTGGGCGGGATACAAGCTGGCCGGCTTCGAAAGGAGGCTTTGCGGCGAGAAGGTATAGGGGGCGCGCGGTCGCCCGCGGCGAGGAGGAGGGCTGAGGATCATGGGTAAAACGGTGAGAGGGCCTTCCACGCTTTTCCTGCCCAAGCCGGTGGTGCTGGTCACCGCCGCCCACGAGGGCAGGGACAACGTGATGACGGCGGCCTGGGTGAACGTGGTGTGCATGGAACCTCCCCAGTTGATGGTGGCGATAAGGGAGAATCGGTTCACCCACCAGTTGATACAGGCCAGCGGGGAGTTCGCGGTCAACGTGCCCTGCCGTGAGATATGGCGCGCCGTGGACCTCTGCGGGATGGTCTCGGGAAGGGACAGGGACAAGTTCGCGCTTTGCGGCCTCTCCCGCCAGAGGGCGACGAAGATCTCCGCTCCCCTGGTGGCGGAGTGCCCCCTGAACCTGGAATGCCGCGTCAGCGCCTCGCTTCCGCTGGGCTCCCACTCCCTTTTCGTGGGCCTGGTGCTGGCCGTTCACGTGGACGAGGACCGCCTCGGCGAGGAGGGCGACATCGACGTGGCGAGTTTCGGACCCTTCGTGCTCAACCAGAGGGAGTACTGGTCCATGGGGGAGCGCCTGGGTGGCTACGGGGATACCTGCGCCGAGCTGGAGGTCATCCCTTGAGGGTCTGCCTTCATCGGGCGAACTCCGGCGGGGACCCCGCGCCATATCCGGGGGGTGGCGGGGGTTGAGCCCGTTCCGTTCGGAGCTGGTAGGTTTGCTGAAAGGCAGGATATCCGCCGCGGCTGGCGCCTTGCTGGGCCGGGAGGTGTTGACCCGGGACAGGCTGCGCTTTCTCTTGAGCCACCCCGCCATCGGCTACTACCAGTGGTGCTTGAGGCGCCGGGGCGTGGAGTGCGGTCCCTATGTTTGGATATCCGCCCCCGCCGACGTGGCCCTGGCCGGGGAATCCACGTGCAGCATAGGAGACGGGACCTTCATCCCCACCCCCGTCCAGATACGGGGAAACGACCGCGGCCGGATCATCATCGGGAGGAACTGCTCCCTGGACACCCTGGCCCGCCTCTTCGCCGCCAACGACGCCACCCTTCTCCTGGAGGACAACGTGGCCATAGGCCCCTACAACATCATCAACGCCTTCGACGACTGCACCATCCGCCGCAATTCCATGCTGGGCCCCTACGTGAACATAAACTGTGCCGATCACGGGCTGGAGCTGGGGGAGCCCATGCGCTTCCAGAAGGGCACCTATGGCCCGGTGGTCATCGAGGAGGACTGCTGGATAGGCTCGCACGCCGTCATCCTGAAAGGGGTGACGGTGGGGACCGGCGCGGTGGTCGCCGCCGGGGCGGTGGTCACCGGGGACGTGCCTCCTTACGCCATCGTGGCCGGGGTGCCCGCCAGGGTCATCGGGGACCGCCGGGAGAGAGGGCATAGGGCTTGAAGGAGCGCAGGTCCCGGGGACCGGAGCGGCGCCCGCCCCTTTTCAAAGCATGGCCATCCCGGCCCGGCAGGGGGGCGTTCCCGGGGCGTCACCGCGAGGAGTCCAGGTGGGAGATGAAACCCTGCAGCAGTCTCCCGGTGAGCTCGATGTGGGAAGGGTTTATGTTCTCCGGCCTGTCCGCGGGAGTGTGATAGAAGGGATCGTCTTTCACCTCGAGCCACACGGCGGGGATGCCCGCCGCCTCGAAGGGTTCGTGGTCGGAGTAGCTGCCGCTCTTCTGGTAGGGGAGCGGTGTGCCCGCGCGGGAGGCGTAGTCGAGAAGGGCGCGGCAGAGGCTCATGGGCCCCACCTCCATGGTGCGGGCGTAGAGCTGGCTCCCCACTCCCACCATGTCCACGATGATCGCCCCCGCCATCCTTTCCCTGTTGCGGGTGGAGAGATGGCTCACGAAGTACCGGGACCCGAAGTGGTGGAGGTCGGTCCCGTCCACCAGCCTCTCCTCGCCGCCGAAGAGGACGAAGACGGGTTGCAGGTTGCGCGTCCCGGTCTCCGCAAAACAGCGCGCCAGCTCCACGACCACCGCCGTCCCGGAGGCGTTGTCGTTGGCTCCCGGGCTACCGGTGCCCGCCTTGGTGTCGTAATGCCCTCCCACCACCAGCAGGGGCGCGCCGGACGTGGTGGAAACATCTTCCAGGTCCTCCATGCAGGCGATCACGTTCCGCGTCAGGCTCCCGTTGGGCAGGGGGACCTCCTGCACGGTCACCCGGTACCCGTAGTCCCGCAGCCGCGAGGCCAGCTCCTCCGCCGCCCGCCGTTCCTGTTCCGTCCCCTCCACCCTGGGGCCTATGTCCAGGCTGAGGTGGCGGATGAGGTCCATGGCGTTGAGGACCTCGAAATCCGCCCCGGGGAAGTAGAGGGGCCGCTCGGCCACCACGGGGTGGTCCGAGTCCACCCGGAGGGAGATGTCCAGGCCTCTCGGCAGCAGGGGGAGGAGGTTTACGGTGAGCCGGGCCCGGGCGGGAGCGGTGAACTCGCGCTCTTCCACGCCGCCCTGGCCCTTCAGGAAGGAGACGGTCACCCTCGCCTCCTCGGTGCCCGGGTTCAGGATGCAGAGGTACTCGTGGAAACCCGCGCGCGTGGTCCCCTCGGCCAGGTACCAGAGGGTGGAAGGTTCCTCGGCTCCGGTGGAGACGTGCCCCCCGCGGCAGGAGCCCCGGTAGTTGAAGTACATGGGCCGCTCGGCCAGGAAGGGCCGGTCTGCGGTCAGCTCCAGGGACACCCCCTCCTCCTTCCCCGCCAGCTGGTTGACGTTCAGGGTATGGCGGTGCAGGGGATGGAGCAGCACCCGGAAGGAGCGTTCCTCCCCGCTCTCGAAGAGACAGGAGACGGCCACCTCCGTCTCCTGCGGCGCATAGAGGCACAGCCATTCCTCGAAGCCCGGTCCGGTGTAACCCTCGGCGAAGAGGTACCTCTGCCGCGGCCGGGAGAGGCCGGAGGAAGCGTGGCCGCCCTGCCATTCCCCGTGGTAGAGGAAGTACATAACCCGCTCGGCGAAGATGGGTGAACCCGCCTCCAGCCGTGCGCTCACGTCCCTGCCCTCGCCCACCTCCTGGTTGACGAAAACGGTGCTCCGCGAGAACGGCGCCAGGCGCAGGGTGCGTCGCCTCGCTTCCCCGTCGCCGAGGTAGAAGTCGACGCCGACCTCCACCTCCCCTTCCCCGGGGTTGGCCAGGAGGAGCCATTCCTCGAACCCTTCCCGGGTGCACCCCTCGGCGAAGTGCCAGGTGGTGGAGAGGGAGGTGGTCCCACCGCCCACCGTGCAGCCCTTCCACCTGCCGCGGTAGGTGAAGTACATGGGGCGCTCGGCCACCACCGGCCGCTCGCTATCCAGTTTCAGGGAGAGCTCGCGGTCCTCCCCCGCCATCTGGTTGATGTTCAGCGTGGTGCGCGAGAGTGGCGGGAGGTCCACTTTCACCGTGCGTGGCTCCCCGCCGTTGTACAGGAGCTGGAGATCGAGCCGGGAGGCGGAGGAGCCGGGGTTCATTACGCAGAGCCATTCCTGGAAACCGGGTCCCGTGTAACCCTCGGCGAAATACCAGTATCTGGAAGCATGTTCAACGCCCGTCCCGCAGGTGCCGTCCCCCGCAGCCGCAGCTGGAACCGGCCGCCACGCCGGCAGGTCGAAGGCCGGCAGGACGAGGACGGAGAGGACGAGCAACGCTGTGAGCGCTCCGCGAAGGGCGGGGCGGCCCGCGACGCCGGTGGGCCGGCATGCCCGGAAGGCGGTGATTCCGAGGCGCGGAGGCCGCTTTGGGCCTCCCTCCCGCATGTCACGTCGCCGTCGCCACCGGAGCACGGGATCATCCCTCCCTTACCGTGTCCCTGGCGCGCGAAGCCGCCTGTCCCTTCAGCCGGGGAATCAACCCCGCGCCTCGCGCAGCGGCAGTTCCAGCGAGCTCTTGCCGTCCCCGTAGACCACCGACAACCCCCGGCCCATCACCGGGAGGACGAAGGGTAGGTTGCTCCCGCTCAGGGTGAGGCGGAAGCGGTGCCCCTCGCGGAGGAGGTAGTCGGCGGCCAGCAGTTCCATGCTCACCGTGCGCTCCTCGCCGGGCGTGCAGTCCCTCAGGCTGAGGGTACCGTAGGTTATGAGCACGGGCAGGCCGTCGTCGGGAGGCACGTCGTAGAGGTAGGCGTTCAGCTGGGCCTGCTCCCCCAGGGGCCTCACGGTGAGGCGCAGGACGGGGATTCCCAGGAGCTCGAAGTCCCTCTTGGAGGGCGAGGTGGTGAAAGAGAAGAAACCGTCCCCCGCCTCGCGGCGTGGTCCGGGGAAGGGGTACCCCAGCGCCTGGGGCCGGACGATGGAGGGCCCGGAGTTGGCCGGCGTGAAGAGCCGGGGCTTGAGGGGCACCTCGCCCCTCTTGCCCTGGGGACGCGTGGACATCTTGAACTCCCCGTCGCTCCTTCCCAGGTGCACCACGTGGTTGCGTACGCCCTGCGGCGGCCAGGAATCCTCCGTTTCCACCCGCCGATTCCAGGGCCTGTAGAGTCGGACCGGCGGCTCGGAGAGTATGCCGTTGTCCTCGCCCTTGAGCCAGTAGTCGAACCAGCGGCGCGTGAGCTCCCATATGTCCTTGCCCGCCCAGCGGGGTCCGAACCCGGCATCGAGGCCGTGTATACCGTTGCCGATATAGAGCATCTTGGGCCCCTTGAGCCTCTCGTAGAAATGGAGCATCTGGTTGGGCTCGAAGAGGTCGTCGTTCCAGGAAGCCACGATGAGCATGGGGACGTCGTATTCCCCGGCTTTTTCCAGGCAGGACCGCTTGCGCATGTCCTCGAGGTAGGCTTGCCGGTCCCCGCGCCCCAAAAGAAGGTTGGCTGTCCAGCGGTACAGGGGGTTGCGGGGGTTGAGCTTGGTGGCCCAGCTGGCGGTGAGCACCAGCAGGGCGCCCCAGAATATCTTCACCGAGCCGTTGGGCTCCAGGCTCGCGGCCAGGTCCGTCCAGCCGTTCATGGGCACCACGGTGCGCACCCGGGGGTCGTAAAGGGGAATGAGGAAGGAATGCCCGCCTCCGTAGGAGATCCCGGTGACTCCCAGGGCGCCCTCCTTCAAGGGGAGGCCGCTCTTCTCCGTCAGCCAGTCGATGGCGTCCCGCAGGTCGTTTATCTCCAGGTCGGGGTCGGCGCAGGCGACCTGCCCCCCGGAGGACCCCCAGCCGCGGCAGTCGTAGGCCAGGACCACGTAGCCGGAAGAGGCGAAATAGGGGGCGTAGAGATGGCATTGCCAGCGCGAGAACATCCAGGAGTGGACCATGATCAGCGCCGGGAAGGGACCGCTGCCATGCGGCACGTAGAGAGCGGCGGAGAGCCTGGTGCCGTCGCGCGCCGTCAGCTTGAACTGCTCCATGCGGTAGCCCCTCTTCTCGCCCCGTACCTTGGCCGCCCAGGAGGCGACGTGCGGCAGGACGGGGAGCGAGGCCAGGAAGGCGCCCTGCACGATCCTCTTCACTGGGATACTCTTTTTCTTCGTCTTCGCCGGAAGACTCTTTTTCTTCACCACGAGGCTTCCCCCCGACTGCTGCGCTTTACCGCTGTTCTTTCTGGACATCCGCCAAACCCCCCATGACCACTCGTGAAAGCCGCTTTTATGCTCAATGATATCAGAGCCGGAAGGCTCTTCCCCCCGACCGCGTCGCTTTACCGCTGTTCTTTGCAGGCATCCGCCAAACCCCCCATGACCACTCGTGAAAGCCGCTTTTTCTGCTC
>Ga0123519_10016133_pt1 | contig 10415 bp, 9 predicted proteins | sample YelNatPaOPRAMG02_FD_87396 | JGI IMG/M metagenome (GOLD analysis project Ga0123519, IMG submission 87396) | Hot spring microbial communities from Yellowstone National Park - Yellowstone National Park OP-RAMG-02 (version 2) | ecosystem: Environmental > Aquatic > Thermal springs > Hot (42-90C) ...
TGTAGAGAGGTTAAACCTCTCTACACTCTTTGATATAAATTTGATATAAATTAAGAAGGTTATATAAGCATTTAGAATGTTTCACCCCTTCCAACACATTGTTTTTTAATTAATAGTGTGCTTTAATTACTTAATAAGAAGTGCTATGAAGCACAAGGTGCTATAAAGCCCCCCACCCATGTAAAAGCAAAGATTTTTATAGAATTGAAAAATATAGTTTGTAAAAATTTGAATTTGGAGATGAGGGGATTTGAACCCCCGACCCCTGCCGTGCGAAAGCAGTGCTCTCCCGCTGAGCTACATCCCCTGAAGAATATAGTTTAAAGAAGTACAGTTTGGTATGTGACTAAGTGGAGGAGTGAGAAAATTAAAGTAGTTATACCCACTAAATCGGAGTATTCTTTACTTAAATTTATTATCCTTTCCTTTTCTTCAACAGAGATGTTTATATATTGAAGTATGAAATCTACTATTAAGATGACGCTACTCAATATGATTAAAGCTGAAGGTATCAGAGCACCAAGTATTGTTATATCAGCCCCTGTAATGCCAACTTTAAAACCAAAATTCGGGGAAAATATATTCCATATTCCCACTAATCCTCCAGATAAACCTATAGGTATATCAAATTTTTCTATTGCATTGAATACCCTTATAACATTGTAGTCATTGTTCGTCAATCTTTTTACAATATCACCGCTAACGATAATTCCTATTGTTATACCGCACAGAGAGAGAAGAATAACACCTAACATGCCAACTGTTGTAAACGAAAAAATTTCAAAATTCAAATAAGAATTGTTTGGAGTGATCCTTATATTAAGGTAGTTTAGACAAAACAAAGCCCTTAAGGTAGAGTGTCTCAGGCATTTGTATTGCCCATGGGTGATCGGGAGATTGCATAAGTTCTTTATCAACTCTGACCCTTATTCCTAACTCCATACAAGCGATTCTTATTGAAGCGATTAGATGTTCTTTTAATAAATTATAAGAGCAACTGAAAACAACAAGTTTCCCATTTTCATTTAAGAGTGAAAAACTTTTTTTTATGATATCTATTAACATTGGTAACCTTTTTCTAGATTCTGAAATACTCTTAATGAATGTAGGTGGATCCAGTATGATTAAATCAAACTTCTCTTCAATTGAATTTATAGCATTGAATGCATCACCATTTATAACCCTAATGTTATCAATTCCATTCAACTTGGCATTTTCGTTTATAAAATTGGCGTATTCGGTATCTTTCTCAACACAAACAACCTCAGCTCCCCTCTTTGCCAGGTATACGCCGAAACCACCAACATAACTAAACATATCTAAAACCTTTGTTCCATTCCCAACCATACCTGAAATAATTTTACGATTGAGGCTTTGATCCAAGAAAAAACCTGTTTTTTGCCCGCTAAAAGTGGGAAACAAGAATTTTACACCATCTTCAACGATGCTAATAGCATTAGGAATATTACCCTTAACTTGTATGCTTCGTGATTTTAAACTCTCTTCTTCAACTCTGTAATCTATATCACTCCTTTCGTAAATCCCTTTTGGATTTAATAACTTATCAATTCCATCAATAACATATTCCCTCAGAGATTCAATTAATCTATTTCTTATTTGGAAAGAAACATAATCACCATATTTATCAACAACGAGTCCCGGTAAAAAATCTGATTCAGAGAATACGACCCTAAAGTTGTTAGGATCAATTAATTCGTTTTTTATCATTTTAAATCTTTCCTCTAGAGAGGAAAGTAATCTTTTGCTGATCTCAAATTTAGTGTCAACCTCTTTAGAGTATGAAAAAACTTTTATGGGGTTTCTTGAGCGATTAGAATAATAACCTATACAAATAAAATTACCATCATGCGAAAGAACATCAACAAAACCTTCTTCTCCATCTAAATAAGCCTTTTCAATGTCATCTCTGAATATCCACAGATAAAAGTTCCTGACTTTCTTCTCGGATTTTGTTTTTAATAGAATTTTTCCTATCTTTTTCATAAAGTGAACTTCTAAGGATTAGCCTTCTCACAGGGTAGGTGAGAAAAATGAGCGGGAAACGGGACTTGGACCCGCGACCTCTTCCTTGGCAAGGAAGCGCTCTACCAACTGAGCTATTCCCGCAAGTTCAGTTACATTATAATAAACAAGCAAAAAATTTTTCAACTTATTAGGATTTTGTTTGGAAATTCGCAAGCTAGGCTTGCCTTTTACAGATTAAACCTGCTTCTTTCTCTATTAAGAATTAGCACCATTACTTTAAGTAGTCCCACCCACCCAATTAAGTAAGGGATGCTCCGCATCCCTTAACCCTGTAAGAATTATTTAATAAACCTGCGTCAAACTAGGCCTGCTTCTTCTTTAATTATTTAAGAAAGTTTTTTAAGTACATTACTTAAGCAATCCCCCTCCCACCCGCCCATTTTATCGTTAGAAGGCGAAGCATCTTTGATGCGTAGCCTTCCAACACCTTTATAAGCTATTTTATTAAAGAGTGCTCTAAGCACAAAGTGCTATAAACACCAAAGATTTTGATTAGGAAAAAACGAATTCTAATTGTAATTGCAGATTAAGTAACGAAGTTAACCCTGTAAGCACTTTTTCTTTCAGCAAGGAGGTAGGTATTGTGTACTAAAGAGTAATAATTATATAAAGAGTTGCTAATCAGAACTTAATTGAAATGGTGCTATTAAGCACTCCCACCCAATTAAGTAAGGGGGGCGGCCTCTCCGATGCCAAGCATCCCTTAACCCTTGTAAGAGAAATTGCTTAAACATAAATAAGAAAATGCTTCAAGCATAAAGTCAAGCATAAAGTGTTATGAAGCATAAGTTTTTATGAAGTATCCCTTAACCCTGTAAGTGATTATTAATTTAAGAGCGTTTTAAGCACAGGTGCTACAAGCACAGGTGCTATAAGCACAGGTGCTATAAGCACAAGGTGCTACAAGCACAAGGTTTTTCAACAGAATTACTTAGTAGTAATCAGGGGAATTTTCTTTTAGGTATTCTTTCATCTTTGACAACAGTTCTTCTTGGTTTTTGCTGTACTTATTTATTTTTTTGGTTGATATAAAATGGAGTATGTCTTTTATTGTTATCATGGGCACTATCTTTATTCCAAATTCCTCTTCTAATTCTTGGATTGCTGTTTTATTTGTTTTCCCTTTTTCCATCCTATCTACTGATATTACTGCTCCTATTACATGGGGGTTACCATTGGTTTTTAGAATTTCAATACTTTCTGATATTGATAAGCCTGAAGTTACAACATCTTCAACTATTACGACCTTATCTCTTTCAGTTGGTTTGTATCCAATTATTAAACCACCTTCACCGTGATCCTTTGTTTCCTTTCTATTAAAAGAAATGTTGAGATTAAACTTGTACTTCTCAAATAATTTTAAACTTACGACTGAAGCAAGTGGTATACCTTTGTATGCCGGACCAAATAGTAATGTCGCTTCTTTAAATTCTTCATAAATAACTTCAGCGTAAAATTTAGAAATTGTTGATAATCTTTCACCGTTGTTGTAATTCCCTGTATTTATGAAGTATGGGGTTTTCCTACCACTTTTTGTTATAAACTCGCCAAAGGTCAAAATATCGTTTTCTATGAGGAATTCTATGAATTCTTCTTTCTGTTTCATAAAATTTGTTTGTATAAAACATTTTAAATGTTTTGTATGTGTATTTTCTCTTTATTTTTTACTGATGCTTAAAGATATGTTACCTGTTTTTTGAAAATTGAATATTTGTCTTTTCTAGTGAATTAACTAGTTCTGGTAAGAAGCTTAAATTGTCTATCATGATATAAGGGTTGTAAGGTTCTAATTCTTCTTTAGTTAGATTACCGGTGAGGACAATGATAGATTTCAAGTTGTTAGCGTTGGCAGCAATTATATCCCTGTGTGAATCACCAATGACGATTATATCATCAAAGTGAGTTTTGTAATATTCTTGAGCTCTACTGATGACCATGGGAATCAATTCACTTCTGTTTCCTCTTTCATCACCGAAAGCACCGATAGGAAAAAATTTTTCCATTCCAAAGGGCTTGAGTTTCATATAAGCAACTTCTTTTATATTACCTGTTAGTAAAGCAGAATAGAAATTATTATAAATCCATTCTGAAATCTCATAAGCGTAGGGTAAGAGTTGTATTTTTTCGGGTGTTTCCTCAACTATCTTTTTGAAAAGGATTTTTATTTTGTTAAAAACTTCATGCATTTTAGTAATGGATTCTTCACCGCTAATGCCACTGTCATTTATAATTTTGTGTATAATTTCTATATCTGTTGTGCCAATCCAGTTTATATGTTCTATAGAAATATCCTTATTGAGTACTTGTCTCAATGCCTCCTGATAGACCCATCTACCAGTTTTATCAAGTTTAAGCAATGTGCCGTCAATATCAACAAGGAAAAGGATCTTTTTCCTCATAATATATATTTAGCCAAATCTTGGTTATCAACTAATCCCTTGAGTTTTTCATCAACATAGTCTTTTGTTACTAAGAAGGTACTTCCCTTTTTGTCAGGTGCCTCAAAGGAAATGTCAGAAAGTAGTTTTTCCATGACTGTGTACAGTCTTCTTGCTCCTATATTTTCTAGTTTTTGGTTTGCTTCGTATGCAACTTCTGCGATTTTATCTATTGCCTCATCGTCAAATTCTAGAGTAACACCTTCAGTTGACAAAAGAAGTTTGTATTGTTTTACTAGGGCATTTTTTGGTTCAAAGAGTATTCTTTTTAAATCTTCTTTTGAAAGAGGTTTAAGTTCAACCCTCACAGGAAATCTACCTTGTAATTCTGCTATAAGGTCAGAAGGACTGTTTTTTGAGAAAGCACCAGCAGATATAAAAAGGATGTGATCGGTTTTGACAGGTCCATAGCGGGTATTAACGGTGGTACCTTCAACAATGGGGAGCAGGTCCCTCTGTACACCCTCTCTAGAAACATTTGGACCTGTTGTTTCACCTTTGGATATGAGTTTGTCAATCTCATCTATGAAGATGATTCCATCCTCCTGCACCCGCCTGAGAGCTTCTTCTGTTACCTCATCGTGATCTAGATATTTCTCAGATTCAACCTCACTCAAAATCTTTTTTGCCTCAGCGACTGTTACTTTCTTTTTCTTCGCCTTATTATCTTGTCCTAGAAGTATATCAAAAGGATTTGCATCCATAGACAACATTTGAGAAAGATCACCAGATTCAAAAATCTCTTCCATAGAAAGTTGTTGTTTTTTGGGGAATTGAGATACTTCTATCTCTATGATAAACTCATCGTATATGCCTTTTTTTATTTGTTCAATAACCTCAGATTTGTCTAATTCCAAGAGCATCTTGTTTGCCTTTATGAGACTTTTGTATATAATCTCTAATACAGATTTACTGGCTTTGGAATAGTTTTTTGATATGAATTCTTTTTTTACCTGTGAATAGGCGACTGATACAAGATCCCTAATCATCGATTCAACACTTCGTCCGATGTAACCGATTTCGGTAAATTTTGTTGCCTCAACCTTAACGAAGGGTGCACTTATTATTGAAGCCATTCTGCGAGCAATTTCTGTTTTGCCAACTCCTGTAGGTCCGATCATCAATATATTTTTGGGTATGACATCCTCTCTGATATCAGGAGGAAGTAACTTTCTTCTGTTTCTGTTTCTAAGGGCAATGGCAACTGCTCTCTTTGCCTCATCTTGACCTATTATATACTTGTCAAGCTCGTTTACTATCTCTTTAGGTGTAGGACCAAGAGAATCAAAATTCATCAGAGTACCATTCATTCGTCATCATCCTCCTGAAAGGAATTAAAAATTTCAGAAAATGTGTCTTTATCCTCGGAAAAAGAAAACTTGACTGAGTATAAATAAAAATTATCTTTTCTCTTAAAAATAAAACCATCAACAATAACTTCAGGTAAAACCTCAATGACCTCACTCAGAATATCCCTGTCCCCCGAGCACTTTCCCCTCAGTGTCCAGTAGGGATAATCGTAAGAAATGAACTCTGGTGAAAACCTTGAAATCAAAAGATCTCTAACAGCAATTATTCTGGAGTTTTCCATCACCAAACCTCTAGAAAAATTATAATAATTTTACGAGTAATTAGCAATTTAAAAATACCTCATTATTTTAGAACAAACATTCCTATACAAGTCCTATATCTGTATTTCACTTTAAAAACTGAGAAGGTAAAACCTTTCAAAAATTATAGAACAATACTAACAAGTTTTTTGGGAACAACTATAACTTTTTTAGGTTTTGAAGTTAAGTATTTTTTGACAGTTTCATCACTCAAAACAATATTTTTTAATTCTTCTTCACCTGTGTCAGCGCTAACAGTAATTTTAGCCCTAACTTTACCATTAATCTGGACAGGTATTTCAATACTATCATAAACCAAGAACCTTGAATCATACTGAAGCCAATCCATAGTCGCTAAAAGTTGAGTATTACCCAACATTTCCCAAATCTCTTCTGTAATGTGAGGAGTGAAAACATGTAATAACCTTATGAGTTTAATAATCCCCTCTTTGAAAATAGTTCTCTCTACTTCGCTAGAAGGATTAAACGACTGCAAACTATTAGTAAGTTCCATCAAACTGGCTATTGCCGTATTGAAGCTAAAATCTCTCTCTATATCTTCTGTAACCTTCTTTATAGTCAAATTAATTTTTATGAGTAAATCTTTAGATTTTTTATCAAGATTGGAATCAATCTTTGAGTAATCTAAATCTGGTGCCTCCTTAATCATCTTAATATTACCTACAGCGAGTCTCCAAACTTTGTTTAAGAACCTGTACGCTCCCTCTATTCCCTCATCGCTCCAATCCAAATCCTTCTCAGGTGGTGCAGCAAAGAGAATAAACAACCTAACAGCATCAGCACCATACTTCTTTACCATATCGTCAGGGTCAACTGTGTTGTGTTTTGACTTTGACATCTTTACAGATTCGCCTATTCCCTCTTCAATCTCCCTCAAAATTTCATCTCTATTCGGTAAGTTAATACTTTCAAAAAGCAGTGATATATTACTGGCTAGTGTTAGATTATTTTCATTCATCACATCTTTGATAATTCTATTGTCATTAACTCCTTCAATATTTAACTTTTTAGCAAGGGTACCAATGGTATCACTTTCTGTCAATCCTAAATGATTCAAAAGCATAGAAATGCTTACCCACTTTTTACAAACCATTCCTTGAGTAAGAAGATTCACAAACGGTTCATCACTATCAACAAGTCCTAAATCCTTCATAAATTTGTGGAAAAACCTAGCATAAAGCAAGTGAAGTATAGCGTGTTCAACACCGCCAATATATTGGTCAACATCAAGCCAATATTTGCTTTCTTCTTTGTCAAAAGGTGCTTTATCGTGCTTAGGGGAGGTATACCTAGCATAGTACCAACTTGAATCAAAGAATGTATCCATGGTATCAGTTTCTCTAACAGCATCTTTACCACATTTAGGGCACTTAACATTTAAGAACTCTTTACTAGTTTCTAATGGATTACCTCTACCTGTAAAGGCTATATCCCTAGGAAGGACAACCGGTAAATCTTCATAAGGAACAGGAACATAACCGCAGTTACTACACTTTATGAAAGGTATAGGAGTACCCCAATACCTTTGTCTAGAAATAAGCCAGTCTTTTATTTTATAGTTATACTTCCTCTGTCCAAGTCCTTTTTTCTCAATGTACTCTATTATTTTGATTATGGCATCCTTGCTACCAAGTCCTGAAAATTCACCAGAATTAACGAGTATACCCTCTTCGGTATACGCTTCTTTCATTTCTTCTATCTTTAGTTCTCTGTCTTTTGGTTGAATAACAATTTTTATTGGTAGGTTGTATTTCTTAGCGAATTTGAAATCTCTTTCATCATGTGCGGGGACGCACATGATAGCACCAGTACCATACTCCATGAGAACAAAATTACCGACCCAGAGAGGCACCTTATCGCCTGTAAGAGGATTTATAACATACCTACCTGTAAATACCCCTTCTTTCTCATATTCTTCAGAGGTTCTTAATTTGTAATCTTCTCTCCTCATTCTCTTGACTTCTTCGGCAATACTTTGGTTTTCTTGTATTATCTTGTCTATTAATGGGTGTTCAGGTGCTATAGCCATGTAAGTGACACCGAAGATTGTATCAGGTCTAGTAGTGAATATTGGGAAATCCGAGCCATCATCTAGCTTAAAGTTAACAACAACGCCAAAGCTTTTGCCTATCCAGTTTTTTTGCATTGTTATAACTTTCTCAGGCCATTTTCCAAGTTTAGAATGATCTTCTAATAATCTATCAGCGTAATCAGTTATTTTTATAAACCACTGCTCTATATTTCTTATCTCTATAGGTGTATCGCATCTCCAACATTTACCATCTATAACCTGCTCATTGGCGAGAACAGTATTACAATGAGGGCACCAGTTGACGGGAGATGTTTTTCTGTACACCAAACCTCTCTCGTACATTTTCAAGAAAAACCATTGATTCCATCTGTAGTATTCAGGGGCACATGTAGCGATTTCTCTGTTCCAATCGTAAGAAAGTCCTAATCTCTTAAGTTGACTTTTCATTACATCTATATTCTTGTAGGTCCATTCAGCAGGATGAACACCTTTGCTTATAGCCGCATTTTCAGCTGGCAACCCGAAAGCATCCCAACCTATGGGATGAAGAACATTGTAACCTTTAGATTTTTTGTATCTAGCGATGACATCACCTATGGTGTAGTTTCTTACATGCCCCATGTGAATCTTGCCCGAAGGATAAGGAAACATAACGAGAACATAGTATTTCTTTTTACTATCATCTCTTAGGGATTTGAATAATCCCCTTTCTTCCCAAATTTTTTGCCACTTCCTTTCTATCTCATCAAATCTGTATTCCATAACAAGCCCCCATCATGGATTTAATATTTTAATTACCAGACAATGAATTTATCCATTTAAAAAGAGAGGCTAAGCCTCTCTTTAGTCTCAAGAATATTTCAACAAAAAGTGCTTTGAGCACCAAGTGCTTTAAGCACCAAGTGCTTTAAGCATTAAGTGCTATATAGCACAAGATTTTTTCCAACAGGATTTTGAGAAATTTGACATGAAGTAGGAAATCGCTTATTATTACTTAACAGGTGGGCAATATGAAATTAAACGATGAAGTTGTTGATTTTCTCCTGAATGGTGGAGGGAGTAATATTGTTTTGGTTTCTACGGTGAGTGAGTTCGGTGTAGTTAATTTGTCACCAAGGGCTATTTTGGATATGGATAGGAGCGGTGCTGAAGATAAGATCTACTTTAATCATGTTTTCCCTAACAAAACACTTTATAATCTCAGAAAGAATTCGAAAGCTAGCATTTCCAAATACATTAGCAATGTCAATGGTATCGTTAAGATGGTAGTAATAACAGGTAGAGTGAACAATCTAACCAGTGGTGATAAGTACGAAGAATTAGCAAAGCTTAGTCCTCAGAGGATGCCAGTAGTTAAAAAAGGAATTGTTAGTGCAGTGCCTAAGCCTGTAGCGATAACAGAGTTCATCGTTGAGGAAGTGGAACTTTATCCATAAGTTTTGAACTTTAAGGTATTTTTTATGGAGGTAAAATTATGGGTAGTGATGTTGTTTTGATAGATAATGATGTTTTGGAACTCTTGAAGTTGAATAATGGTATATTCGCACTTGGCTTTGTGAGAGATGGGTATCCGGTATGTTATCCCAGGTTTGCTGTCGAGGTTGAAGGGAATAGTATAACATTTATAGAAAGTGATGTTAAGGTCATAGAGAGTTTAAAGATTTCAAATAAAGTTGCCATCTCTCTTTTTGACTGGGAAGGAAATACAGTTAAAAGTTTTCAGCTTAAGGGGTGGGCAAAAGTTTTTGAGAAGGGAACACTTTATTTTGATGAGATAGTAAAAAAATTTGAATCAAGGACCATGAAACCTAGCTTCTTAAATGAGATAGCAAACAGAATGAATGAGAGAATAATAATTCCCAAGAAAGAATTTGTTGTGAAGTTGGATTTTAACATAAAGTATTCACAAGCACCATCAGCACAGTCTGCAAAACCTATCATAGCAATTTAATAAATACGCTAAAAATTGATTTTTACGCGTTTTTCATAGGAAAATACTACTTCGTTTAGGGTATGTTTTAGATAACTAATTCTTTGTGCTTTTGTAAGTTATCTACTTAACGAGAGGTGGGGAGTTTTTGAAACTCTTAATAATACCTTTTTGACACCTACTTTTGGGATTTCTAATCTTCTTTCCGTTTTTCATTTAGAGTGTGAATCATATATGTGCTTAAAGGTGCTTCATAACGCTTTGTGCTAAATAGCACTTTGTGCTAAATAGCACTTCCTATTAAACATTGAAGAGAGAAGAGAGGCGAAGCCTCTTAA
>Ga0123519_10016140_pt1 | contig 10412 bp, 7 predicted proteins | sample YelNatPaOPRAMG02_FD_87396 | JGI IMG/M metagenome (GOLD analysis project Ga0123519, IMG submission 87396) | Hot spring microbial communities from Yellowstone National Park - Yellowstone National Park OP-RAMG-02 (version 2) | ecosystem: Environmental > Aquatic > Thermal springs > Hot (42-90C) ...
CAAGGCGTCCTACCCGTTCTCGGAATCCCGCGTATGTCAGTCGTACGGTACCCCGGTACACGATTTCCTGATGCGGATTGTACACCAAGGGTGCGTAGAGGAGATGCTTGATCAGTAAAGGATACGTATAGGCTGATTCGGTTTTCCAAATGACGCTCATGGTGCCTACCTTATGTGTATATTCTATACCAAGGAAGGAGAAGGATGACTACTCTGAAAATTCTTGAAATTCCCATCAAGGGGATGGATTGTGCCGAGTGCACCCAGCATGTCCGAAAAGCCATCGAACAGCTTCCGGGGGTTGCCTCGGTCCAGGTGATGCTCTCCTCGGAAAAGGCGGTTCTTCGCATAGATCCCGACCGGGTGGATATTTCTTCTATCCGAAAGGCTGTCGAAGGCGCAGGTTATTCGGTTGGCGAATCGGAACATAGCCCTGCTGTTAACCAATCTTTAAATAGGGTTAACCAAAGAGCGGGATTCCTGTTCGGCCTCGTATTCGGCATTGTCATTGCCATCACGGTAGGGGGAGAACTGTCCGGTTTGTTCAGCCTACTGAAACGCATCGTTCCCCTACCAGTAGGGATCATTATCGTGCTCCTGGGGGGCCTTACTGTGTTCCGCCCTGTGATTGAGGCCGCATTCCGCGGGCAAATCACCTCGCATTCCCTCATGACGACGGGAGTGATAGCGGCCCTTGTAGTGGGGGAATGGGTAACCGCTGCCATCGTGGTTCTCTTCATGCATGTGGGGCGCAGGGTCGAGGGATTCACCGCCGAAAAAGCCCGCCATGCGGTGAAGGAACTCGCTTCCCTCGCTCCCCAAACCGCCCGTGTGGAACGACCGGAGGGAGAACAGGAAGTCCCCATCGACGAAGTGAAGGCAGGAGAGGTAGTCGTCGTTCGGCCTGGAGAAATGATTCCTATAGATGGGGAAGTGATCTCCGGACACGCTACAGTTAACCAGGCGACCATCACGGGGGAACCCATGCCCGTCGAGGTGGCTTCAGGTTCTACCGTGTATGCCGCCACCTTTGCTACCCTGGGAAGTCTCCGGGTAAAAACGGTCCGGGTTGGACAGGACACTGCCATCGGACAGATCATCAAGCTGGTAGAGGAAGCAGAAACCCATCGTGCAGAGGTACAGCGCTTCGCCGATGCTTTTAGCGCCTACTACTTGCCCGTAGTACTGGGGATCGCAGGTCTTTCTTATCTATTCACCCGTAACCCTCTTGCCGCCACCTCCGTGCTCGTGGTGGCCTGTTCCTGTTCCATCGCTTTGGCCACCCCCATTGCCATGCTCGCCTCCATTGGCGCCGGTGCCAAACAGGGCATCTTGATCAAAGGAGGCAAGTACCTAGAGGCATTGGCCAAAGCGGATGTAGTGTTGGTGGACAAGACAGGAACCCTTACCCTAGGGAAACCTCGCATTACCCGGGTAATCAATCTTTCCTCGTTGTCTGATTCCGAGATCCTTTCCCTTGCCGCCTCTGCGGAGCGGTACTCGGAGCACCCCCTTGCGGAAGCGGTTCGCGCCGCTGCTCGGGAGCGGAACCTGCCCCTCGTTGAACCGGAGGATTTCGAGGCTATTCCTGGCAGGGGGGTTCGCGCAACGGTACAAGGATACCGGGTCGAGGTGGGGAATCGCACCCTTTTATCCCCTTTAGTCTCCCTGCCCCCGGGAGTCCAGGTGCCCGACATCTCTAATTTACCCGCTAATGTAGCAAGCGAGACGGATATTCTCCCGGACTTTACGGAGAAAAGGATTCAGGAACGAGGGAGTACTCTTCTGTTTGTACTGGTGGACGGGAAACTGATGGGAGCCCTCGAAGCCTCCGATACCCTCAGGCCGGAAGTTCCCGAAGCTATCCAGCACCTTCGTGCCCTCGGACTGTCTCATATCGAACTGCTTACCGGGGACAACCAAGGAAGCGCGGCACTCCTTTCCCAGCGGATCGGTATTCCCTATCAGGCGCAGTTGTTGCCGGAAGACAAGATTCGGATCGTAAGGGACTTGCAGGCTCAGGGGCACGTGGTAGTGATGGTGGGTGACGGGGTGAACGACGCGCCGGCCCTTGCGCAAGCCGATGTCGGTATCGCCATGGGTGTAGGGGGAACAGACATCGCCCTGGAGGCGGCTCATGTGGCTCTGATGAAAGAGGACTGGACTCGGGTTCCCGACCTCTTCCGCATCGCTCGACGCACCATGAAGGTCGTCAAAATGAACCTGGTGTTCACCTCCCTCTACAACTTGATCGGGTTAGCCCTCGCAGCCTTCGGTGTGTTGCCTCCCGTAATTGCCGCCGCTGCCCAGTCCCTGCCCGATGTGGGGATCCTTCTCAATTCGGCCCGTCTGTTGCGAGTTCAGGACTTCAGGCATCCACCTTCTTCGATATGAAGTTTTGTGTGTATGAAGTTTCGTGCCTCTCTTCACCATAAATTTTCAAGGAGTGGCCACAGCCATATCCACAGCCAGAAGACCGTCATGCCCGTGATGATTACTGCAAGAAGGTTCCGCGTTTTCAAGCCTACAAGAAAGGACACGCCCGCACCGATTAGGTGCGGACTTCCTAGGCCGAATACAACCTCGGTTCCTCGGGGTATCAGCACCGAAGGCAGGATCATTGCCGCAAGAACCGCCGGAGGAACGAAGCTTAGGAGTTCCTCAAACCAGTCGGGAAAGGTGAAACGATGAGCCACTGCGAACATCAGATAGCGGATGGAAAAGGTCACTAGCGCCATGCCGGCGATGATGAGGTAAGTTTTCATACGAGGCTCCCTCGATCCATCCCCCCTCGCCGGCCCAGCAAAAGATCCATCCCAAAGCCGGCAGCGATCCCGGCACCGGCGGCCAGAACGAGGCCGATCTTGTTCGGCAATCCGTAGGAAAGGAGTGCCACCATGCCGGCAACGGCGGAGGCGGAGATCATGGGCAAGTTGCGGAGATAGGGGACCAACATCCCGATGAAAGTCACAGGCATGGCAAAGTCCAGTCCCCATTCCGCTGCCCCAGGAATCAGGTTCCCGAACATGGCTCCCGTAAGGGTACAGAGAGCCCAGTTTACATACATCAGTATGGCAGATCCGAGATAGTAAAAGTGCAGTGTGCCGGGAGAAGTGGCGTTTGCATAACGGGTCGCGACCACGGCAAAAGTCTCGTCTGTGAGCCAAAAGGCCATAGCCGCTTTAAGCGGTCCCGATAGGTGACGCACTCCTGGAGCCAGGGTAGCCGAATAGAGCAAGTGACGAAGGTTCACAACAAACGTGGTCAGCAAAATGATCTGCCAGGATGTACCAGAGGCGATAAGTCCCAGGGCAATGAACTGAGCGGATCCGGCAAAAACAACCAGAGACAGGGCCATGGTATGCCCCAGGGTAAGCCCGTTTTTGATCGATAAGGTGCCGAAGATGATTCCAAAAGGTATTGCCCCGATGATCAAAGGGATCGTATCCCGCATACCGGAAAGGAACTCACTCTTTCGAGTCTGGAACATGCCTAAGGAATACCAGAAAAACCGGGAAATGTCTCCTCTGCCCCTTGACACTCTGCGCCGGGAAGGATAGCGTTGTATTGTTCTTGTTGAATATAGGCGATGAGGCTCGCCTCCAACTGCCGCTGTGGGCTGATAGCCTCTACGGAGGATACACTTCCGTAGAGGCTTTTTTATTGAGGTTATGGATACATGATCACACAAGAAACAAGTACCCTGGTAAGCATTCTAGATCCCCTCCGGGGTGCTTTCTACGATACCCGGGAACCACCCGACTGCCTTTCCGACCTGAACCTGGATCAACTCATCGAAACCGTTACCGGGCCAAAGCAGGACTACACCCTGAAACCCTACTTCTGGTCTCCCCTGGAGAATACCGAGGCCATCCGGTACCGGCAGGAAGTGATGAAAGACCTGGAGCGACCTTCCCTACTGTCGAGGATCAAAGAGTTCGCGGAAAAGATGAGTGTGGTTCACCGATACCTCCGGATGGTAGAAAAGCTCGATTATCCCTACCACAGAAAGGGGTGGATCCTGGAAGGGATCCTTCTCTACACAGAGGCGGTGGAAACTCTCTGTGGCGCCCTGCAACACGAGCCGATTCGTTCGGAAGGCTTTCTATCTTTTCGCGGATGGCTCGAAAAGTATTTCACCTCCGAAGAGTTTCAATACCTTTCTGCCGAGGCACGCCGCTTGAAGGAGTCCCTCGCATCCCTTCGATACTGCGTGCTCATAGACGGGGGCAAGGTGAAAGTCAAGCGCTACGAGGGAGAGGCAGACTACAGCGTGGAGGTGGAGAACACTTTCGAAAAGTTTCGTCAGGGCCAGGTAGAAAGCTACCTGATCAAATACCCCGAGCGCACGGGGATGAACCATGTGGAAGGCAAGATTCTCGAACTGGTAGCCAAACTGTATCCTACACCCTTTGCCGAGCTAGACGCCTTTGTCTCTTCCCGTGAGCAGTTTCTCGACCCTACCCTGCTTGCCTTCGAACGGGAGATTCAATTCTACATCTCCTACCTGGACCTCATTCTGGAATTGAAACAGAAAGGGTATCCCTTCTGCTATCCCGCCTTGAGTGCCACAGATAAGGATACCTTCGTGCGTGAGGGGTTCGATCTAACCCTGGCTGCAACTCTCCTGAAAGAGGGCAAGGTTGTGGTTCGGAACGATTTTTCCCTTTCGGGAGCTGAACGAGTCCTCGTGGTGACCGGCCCAAACCAGGGGGGTAAAACAACCTTTGCCCGCATGGTGGGGCAACTCCACTACCTGGCCAGTCTCGGTCTCCCCGTGCCGGGCAGGGAAGCCCGATTGTTCCTGGTAGACAGGATCTTCACGCACTTCGAACGGAGGGAGGAGGTAGCGACCCATCGGGGGAAATTGGAGGATGACCTGCTCCGGATCCATGCAATGCTGCTCCAGGCCTCTCCTAGGAGCCTCTTCATCCTGAACGAGATTTTTACCTCCACGACCCTGCAGGATGCGGTCTTCCTAAGCAAGAAAATCATCACCCAACTGCTCGAAAAGGACGCCCTCTGCGTATGGGTCACTTTTCTCGATGAACTGGCATCCCTCAGTGAAAAAACCGTAAGCATGGTGGCTCAGGTGGATCCCGCTGATCCTACGATACGGACTTTCCAGGTAGTGAGGAAACCGGCCGATGGGCTTTCCTACGCTTTGTCCCTGGCCCACAAGTATCGTCTGACCTACGAACAGATTCGGGAGCGTCTCCCATGATGAAAGTCTTTCTTCTATACCCTGATCGGAATTTCGACAGTAAGCGAACACTTCCCCCCTTCCGGGAAACCCTCGTGCAAGACCTGGGACTGGAAACCATCTTTTCTGCCATGGCAGGGGGAGACAAGTTTATCCACGAGGTGGCCGAGCGGGTAATCTTCGATAGCCTGCGGGATCCCGCCGAGATCCTCTATCGCCAAGAAATCCTCAAGGACTGTCTAGACCACCCCGAGTCGATCCAGGAACTGTACAGGATTCCCCTCGAGTTCCTCGATCGGAAACGAAAGCAATGGTTATGGTTTTCACCCCGCCATTCCAGTCCCGGCCTGATCCTGAGCGGGGCGCGGCAGTTACTGGAAACTTCCCTCGATCTCCTCAGGAATCTGCGGAAATTCGCGGAAGTGCATGGGGAAGCTTTTCGATCGAGGGGGTTCAGGCGCCTCTTTACCATGCTGCGACAGGAACTAGACGATTCCTACCTGGCCACCGTAGAAACCCATGTTAAGGCCCTTCGCTTCCCCAATGGAGTATTGTTGAGCGCACGACTGGGAAAAGGGAACGAAGGGACCCAGTACCTTCTCTGTAAGCCCCACAATCCCGCGGGGAACTGGATCTCCCGCCTCTTTGCAGCGAAATCCCCTGTGTATTCGTTTTCCCTCCACCCACGGGATGAAAGCGGGGCTCGCATACTGCAAGATTTGCGGGACCGGGGATTGGCGAAGGTGGCAGACAGTGTGGCCCAGGCCGCAGAGCACATCGAAAGTTTCTTCCAGGTTCTTCGCTGGGAATTGGCCTTCTACATCGGCTGCATGACCCTGAAGGATCGCCTCGTGCAGTTGAAAGCCCCCTTCGCCATGCCCCTCCCCCGGCCTATGGAGGATTGTGGGCTTATGGAGGGCTATGGCCCTTTGAAAGATCGTAGCCCTGCGGAGGATGGTAAGCTTAAGGAGGGTCGTGTGTTAACCGCCCGGGGGCTCTACGATCTTTCCCTGGCCCTTTCCCTGGGGGAAAAGACCGTGGGGAACGATCTCGATGGGGATGACAAAAACCTCCTCGTGATCACGGGCCCCAACAGGGGAGGGAAGACAACCTTCCTTCGAAGTCTGGGTCAGGCTCAGCTCTTGATGCAGGCAGGCATGTTCGTCCCCGCCGAAGCCTATAAGGCCAACCTGGTCACCGGCCTATTCACCCATTTCCGACGGGGGGAAGACAGGTCGATGGAGCGAGGCAAGTTTGAAGAGGAGTTACAGAGGATGAGCCAGATACTGGAAGTGATAGAGCCCCACAGCTTCGTCCTGATGAACGAATCCTTTTCAGCCACCAACGAACGGGAAGGGTCCGAGGTTGCCCACCAGGTAGTAACGGCTCTTCTAGAAGAAGGGGTGAAAGTGGCCTTCGTAACTCACTTCTATGAGTTCGCCCGGCGTATTATGGAAGAAGAGGAAACGCACCTATCCCCATGCCAGCCCCATTCTGAACATCCTGGCCTGCCCTCTTCCCAATCCTGCCACCCCCTGTTCCTCGTGGCCGAACGGCTCCCCGACGGAAGGCGCACTTACAGAATCAAGGAAGGCATTCCCCAGAAGAGGAGTTACGGGGAGGACCTCTACCATAAAATCTTTCACCCTACCGTACAGAGGCTCACATCCGTATAGCCCCGGACTTCACAGTCTCTGAACCGATACGGTCGATCCCTGGAGCCCAGGAAAAGGATCTTCCGGCAAGGCCTTTGAAGAGTTTTCCCCAGGGTGTCGAGGGGGGAAACGAAATCGGGATGGAAGGTGGCAGAGCTTTTGATTTCTCCCAGAGTCAGAGTGCTCCCCTCCTCGATCACCAGATCCACCTCCAACCCCTTCTGATCCCGGTAGTAGTACAGGGTATCGGGAAGGCCCTGATTGTACCGTTCCTTGAGAAGTTCCGCCACCACGAAGCTTTCGAATACCTGCCCCCGCAGAGGGTGGAGAGATAGGATCTTGGGATCATAGATACTCAGCAAATAACAGAGTAGTCCGCTATCGAGAAGGTACAGTTTTGGACTTTTGACCAGGCGCTTCCCCAGGTTACCGAAGTAGGGTTTCAGTCGGTACACCAAACCGCTCTGTTCCAGCACTCCGATCCACCCGGTGATGGTATGATGACTCATTCCCGTTTCGTTGGACAGGGATTGCACATTCAGCACCTGACCTGACCGACCCGCTAGAAGTCGCAAGAAAAGATCGAATTTCGTCCAGTCTTTGATGTGCAGGATCTGACGGATGTCCCTTTCCAGATAGGTAGCCACATAGAAGGAAAGAGCTTCCGTGGGATTCAGTCTTTTGTCATGGATCCGGGGGAAGAAGCCTGTGTACAATAGGTCGTCCAGGGGCGGGATGGTTGCACCCGGAGATCCATAGAGTTCTGGAACGGAAAAGGGCAACAAGCGGCCAATGGCAGTTCTTCCTGCCAGCGATTGACTTAAAGTTTCCATCAATTCGAACTGGGAACTGCCGGTAAGGATGAATAACCCAGGTCGATCGAGGGTATCTACAAGTACCTGCAGGTAGGAGCAAAGTGCGGGGAACCGTTGCACTTCATCGAAAACGGCACCTTCCGGGTAGCGCTCCAGGAATCCCCTGGGATCTTCCCGGATGAGGTATCGAAGGGAAAGATCTTCCAGATTTACGTAGGGTTTACCGGGAAAAAGGTACTTGCAGAGGGTAGACTTTCCCGATTGCCGGGGTCCCGTTACCGTGACTACGGGATACTCCTGGGACCATTGAAGGAGTTTTTTTCCTAACAGTCTGGGGATCATAGTATCTGAAAGATTCTATACCCGAAAGGTACAAATTTGCAATAGAAGTGCAAAATTCTTTTCAACCAAAGGTGAGATAGATGAGTTGCTTTAATTCCATCAATCGATTAAAAGAATCGTATGGACATAATAAACTTAAAAAACTACGTCAACGGTCAATGGGTGGAACCCCAAAACGCTTCCTATATGGATGTGGAGAATCCCAGCACAGGGGAAGTGATCGCTCGCGTTCCCCTTACCTCCCGTGCGGACACAGAGGAAGCGATCGAACGATCCCATGAGGCCTACCTCGAGTGGCGGAATGTTCCCGTTGCCCGCAGGGCCGCTTACATGTTCAAACTGCTGCAGCTTTTGGAAGAAAACGAAGCAAAGATCAGCCGCCTTTTAGTGGCGGAAATGGGGAAATCCCTTCCCGATGCCCAGGCGGAGATGAAACGAACCTTCGAGAACATCGAAGTGGCCTGTGGAATGCCGGTGTTGCAGCAAGGGGACAAACTCGTCGGTGCTTCCTACGATATGGACGGAGAGGTGATCCGTCTCCCTCTGGGCGTATTCGGAATGATCGCCCCCTTCAACTTTCCCGCCATGGTTCCTTTCTGGTTCCTTCCCTATGCGATTGCCACTGGAAACACCTACATCGTAAAGGCGAACGAACAGGTACCCTGCACCATGAACCTCATCACCGAATTCATCGATCGCACAGGGTTGCCTCCGGGGGTATTCACCCTCCTCAATGGGGATCGGACAGTGGCCGAAGCCTTGATCGATCATCCCAAAGTGCAGGGAATCTCCATCGTGGGCCGAACGGCTACCTGCAGGGAAGTGGCGCGGAAGTGCGCTGCCGCCGGCAAGCGGTTTCAGGCGATGGGCAGTGCCAAGAACCATCTGGTGGTGATGCCCGATGCGAGGCTATCGGAAGTGATCCGCAACATGATCACCTCCTGCTTCGGCTGTGCCGGGCAGCGGTGCATGGCCGCCTCCGCGATCGTCTGCGTGGGGAACGAGACCTACGATGCTGTGTGTACGCAGTTCGTGGAAGCTGCCAAAAAGGTAATCGTTACGAACCCCCTAGATCCGACCGTCGCGAAGGAACCGATGGTGATGGGCCCCGTGATCTCCGCCAAGGCCAAACAGTTCATCCTCGATATGATCGAAACAGGGATCGGGGAGGGAGCTCGCCTGCTCCTCGACGGCCGTAACCTGGTGGTAAAAGGGTACGAAAAGGGATACTTCATCGGTCCTACCGTATTCGCCGACGTGAAACCCGGCATGAAGATCCACACCACGGAAATCTTCGGCCCTGTTGTGGTGATCCTGAAGGTAAATACCCTGGACGAAGCGATCCAGATCATCAACGAGCATCCCTACGGCAACGGGGCTTCCATCTACACACAGAACGGGTTCTACGCCCGGAAGTTCAAGCTGGAAGTGAACTGCGGGATGATCGGGGTGAACGTGGGAATCCCCGCGCCCGTGGCCTACCTGCCCTTTGGGGGGATGAAGCAATCCCAGTTTTCCGACATCAAGGCCCAGGGAAAAGCGGTAATCAACTTCTTTACCGAGGACAAGATCATCACCGAACGGTACTGGCCCGAGGAAGGATGAAAAGCGAGAAAGGCTGAAATGTGAGGCTCTTTCTTGCGAATCGAATGAGTGATGTTTCAAAGCATGAAATGATCGGCGTTCTCTAATGAAGCAGAAGCATGTAGAGGGGGATGATCACCAGGCTGCAGGCGGTGGTGAGGGTTGCCATGAGGCTCGCTTGCCTGTGGTCTGCGCCAAAGGCCTTGGTGACGATTGCCACCTGGGTCATTACAGGAAGGGAAGCTACCACGAGGAACACTTTCCTCATCAGCTCCGGAGTCTCGATCCTGGAAAGAACGATCCATGCGATCAGGGGACCCACGAAGAACTTCCCCACAAGTACGGCCCCCGTGAACCGGTCGAACCTCAGGCCTTTAAATCCAATATTAGCCACGGTGATGCCGATGATCAGCATGGAGAGGGGAGTGGTCATATCGGCCGCATACTTGAAGGAGGCAGAGAGGAAGGGAGGAAGTTTGACTTCCAGGAACACCAATCCGATGGCCAAAAAAAACGCTACCAGTACGGGATTGAAGATCCTCCGCACCGTATCCCAGGAAAAGAAAGGAAGGCTTTGGCCCGAACCTTCCGCCTTTTGTTCTTCCGCATCTTTTCGAATGTAGTAGACCCCGAGGGTCCAGAACAAGGTGGTATTCACCAGGTAGTAGAGAGTCACGAGGGGGACCGCCTGCTCTCCAAAGAGGGCTACGTTCACCGGAATACCCACGAAGATCGTGTTGGTGAAGGAGAACAGGGCCCGAAATGTGCCCCGGGCACTCACCGGAATCCGAAGGATCATCCCTAAAAGGGCAG
>Ga0123519_10016146_pt1 | contig 10410 bp, 9 predicted proteins | sample YelNatPaOPRAMG02_FD_87396 | JGI IMG/M metagenome (GOLD analysis project Ga0123519, IMG submission 87396) | Hot spring microbial communities from Yellowstone National Park - Yellowstone National Park OP-RAMG-02 (version 2) | ecosystem: Environmental > Aquatic > Thermal springs > Hot (42-90C) ...
GCCCCCATAGTATGGCCAGGCGGCATAGAATAGAGGACATGAAAATGCGAACGCTGGTGGTTACAGGGTTGCTCACAACCCTTACCCTTTGCGCTGCCGATAAACCGGGCAAATGGATCAAAATGTTCAACGGAAAAAACCTCGACGGATGGGAGGCGAACGAGCATCCCGAGAGTTGGTCTGTGGTCATTGAAGATGGCAAGCCTGCCATTCGGGGCAAAGGAAGCGTGAGTCACCTGTTTTGGAAAAAGATCGAGTGCGAGAACTGCGAATTCAAAGCTGATTTCAAAATCATGGACGGCTCCAACTCTGGCATGTACTTCCGCACGGCCTTCGGTAAAGGATTTCCCAAGGGCTATGAGGCGCAGGTGAACGCCACGCACAAGGATCCAGTCAAGACGGGCAGCTTGTACGGTTTCCATAAAAACTTGGTGTCTCCGACCAAGCCCGGCGAGTGGGGCACGCAGCACATCATTGCCGATGGCAACCACATCATCATCAAGGTAAACGGCAAGGTGATCACGGATTTCGTGGACGAAAAGAACACATACACAAAAGGCTATTTGGCCTTGCAGCAGCATGACCCCAACAGTGTGGTTTACTTCCGGAATCTGATGTTTCGCGCCCTGCCATCGAAGAAAAAATAGCATCCCCGAGCCAACGCACCGAGCGGGTTACAGCGCCTACCCCGATAGCAGGAGGAAGGGTGGGCGATAATAGGATTTGGAGTGCCGAGAATTGAAACTTTAGTAGCGAGCGCCCGGCGGCGCATGGTATGGAACACCGTGTTGGAGCAGGCGGCGCTTGCCGTGACCGCGGGTCTGGCTGGTTTCATCGCTCTGCTTGTCTTTGGCAGTGAAGCTTTGGACTGGCGCTGGATTGTCGTGCTAACCGGCGTGGCGCTAGTCGCCGGGCTATACCGCACGGCGCGGCGCATTCCCGGGCCTTACGAGGTGGCGCAGAGGCTGGATCGGAAACTTGAGTGTGCGGACGCTCTTTCGACGGCCTGGCACTTTGAGCACGAGACACGCGGCGCACAAGGCCGGCGGGAAGTCATTGAAGTCCAGCGCGCGGCGGCGGAGCGGCTGGCTGAGGCGGTAGACGCCGCCCGAGTGGCCCCGCTGACTTTCCCCAGGACGGCATACGCAGCAGGCATGCTCGCTCTGGTGGCGGTGTCCGTGTTCGGTGTGCGCTACGGCGTGCGGCGCAGCCTCGACTTGCGGCCGCCGATTGCGCAATTTGCGTTTGACTTTTTCGCCGGCGCGAAAAAGACGGAGGCAGCCGAAGATTCCAAGCGAAAAGAGCTTCTGAAGAAGGTTTTGGAGGAAAATGGAATTCCGGTTTCCGAACGCACTGAGCGGGCGCAACTGGATCCGCTGTCAGAAGCCGCCTACGCTTTCGACCAAGACGAAAATATGCCCCTGACAGCCCGGCGGCAGGAGCGGGCTAAGAACAACGAGCGGGATCAGCCCGACGATGGCGTCGATGACGCCGAGCGCTCAACGGGTGACGCCGATGAGAGCGACGGCGACGACGCGGATGGCTCGATGGGGACTCCTCCGCCCGACAGCTCAGCCAAACCATCGAAAAAGAATGCCGACGAAGAGTCCAGCCTCATTCAAAAAATGAAGGAGGCTATGGCAAACCTCCTCGAAAAGCTAAAGATCACCCCGCCAAGCGCCGGCGAGGGCGAACGCACCGAGCGCGCTTCCAATGGATCGAAAACCTCCGGCATGAAAAAGACCAGTGACGGCGGCAAGCAAATGCCAGGCAAGCCTCAGGCGGACGGGTCCCAAGAAGGGCAAGCCGAGAACCGTCAGCCCAGCGAAAGCGAGGATCCGGCTGCTGGCGGGAAATCCAACCGCGGAGAACGCGGAGGCGAGGAACGCGCCAGCAAAGAGGCTCGGAGCGGCATTGGGCGGGAGGACGGAGAAAAAGGACTGCGTGAAGCCGAGAACTTGGCCGCGATGGGAAAGCTCAGCGAAATTCTTGGGAAACGTTCCCAAAATTTAACGGGTGAAATCCTGGTGGAAGTTAACTCGAGCAAGCAGCAAACGCTAAAGACGCAGTATACAAACTCTAATGCGGGGCACTCTGAAGCGGGTGGCGAGATCCACCGCGACGAAGTCCCGCTTATGCACCAGGAATTTGTGAAACAGTATTTCGAGGAAATCCGGAAGGTCCCGCCCCCGAAAGTTTCTGGCGCCAAGCCATAATCACTTCTTCCCTGCTTTGTCGGCCAAGATTTTCATGGCCAAGTAGTTGACTACCTTTGCTTCGTTGCGAGCCACTTCAATGTAAGCCGCGCGCAACAACTGCTCCTTGCGGTTGATCAGCGTTTCGCGAATATTTTGTTGCACACGCGGATCGTTGAGCTCTCGCTGCCCCGCCGGTTCTTTCGAAATCATCTTCAGGATGCGATAGCCCTCGTTGGTCCGGATGATGGGGGAAATCTGGCCGGGAGTGAGAGACATCACGATCTTCCGCAGTTCGGGATTAGCCTTTTCCAGAGCCGAAGTTGGAATGAAGCCCAGGTCACCGCCGTTCGGGCTGCTGGCCGGATCCTCCGAATAGTTCTGAGCCAGCTGGTGGAAATCCTCACCCTGTTTCAGGCGAGCTTCAAGCATCTGAATCTTTTTGCGGGCTTGGTCGTCGTTCTGCGCTTTGTCGTTCTTCAGGTTGCGCACGCTAGGGTCCGGCGCGGGGGTCACCAGAATCTGCGCAATGTGGACTTGGGGCTCAGGAAGGTTGAAGCTTGCCTTATTAGCGTTGTAATACTCGGAAACTTCCTGGTCCGTGATGTTAATGTGCGAGGTGATTTCTTTGTTGTAGAGCTTCTGAACGCTAAGATCACGCCGGAGCTGCGCTTTGAGGTCGTCCGCAGTCATCTTGCGGACGTTGAGTTGCTTCTGGAATTCCTCTTGCGTATAAGGCGCCTTGAGCTCCGCCAGTTTGGCCTCCACTTCGCTGTCGGTCGCCAGTAAGCTCGCCTTCTCTGCCCGTTGCAGCATGATCTCCTCATCGATCATGCTGCGCAAGACCTCCAGTTTCTGGATAGCGATAGCGTCCTCGTTTTGTCCCTCCATTGGGGATGTGAACTGGCTCTGGATCTTCTTTTCAAGGTCTGCGTAGCTGATGGCGCGTCCATTGACGGTGGCCGCGATGTTGGCGGGGGCGGAACTCTTGCAGCTCCCCAACAGAGCGACTGCGGCGCTCACGAGGCAGGAAAGGATGTGCCGAGTTTGCATGACGTAACCACACCATTCTGGCAGATTTGAGCTCTCCGTAGGGCGCCGCGAACCCTTGCCACCCACTCTCGACCAACTCCTTGGCGCCCGCCCATAAGCCGGCTAGCGCATTCCATAAAATCTTCTAATATCGCATCCCTGTTGCATTTCTCCGGCTTGTTGGGTAGACTAACGTCTATGAAGCAGTGGAAGCGGGTTGCGGTTGCGAACGCCCCGGCTTCCTGTGTCTTCTCTCAAATCCTCATCGTAGCCATCGTAATCGTAATTATTATTGGGGTCACTGTAGCCGGCCCCGCTTGAGTGGTTCAGAGGATAACGCGAGTCCTCAAGGCCGCCAGCGGGGTGAAAGAAACCGGCTGGTGGCCTTTTTCAATTTTGGGACGCCAGAGTACGACCCAGCTTCAAGAGTTTTGGAATAGGAAGGTGAGAGCAAGATGCCAAGTTTGATGAGTGGCGCTGAGATATTACTCGAGTGCCTCATGCGAGAAGGGGTGGACTGCATTTTCGGCTACCCGGGCGGCGTGACGTTGCCGCTGTATGATTCGATGTATGAAAATCCCATCCGGCATGTGCTGGTGCGGCACGAGCAAAATGCCTGCTTTGCGGCCGAAGGATATGCGCGGTCCACTGGGAAGGTGGGTGTATGCTGCGCCACTTCCGGTCCAGGCGCGACCAATTTGGTGACAGCGCTGGTGGATGCCCTTATGGATTCGATTCCGGTGGTGGCTCTGACCGGGCAGGTTTCCACGAAGTTGATTGGTAGCGACGCGTTTCAGGAGGCGGACACGTTCGGCATCACCCGCTCTTGCACGAAACACAACTATCTAGTGAAGAACGTGGCGGACTTGCCGCAAGTGGTTCACGAGGCATTCTACCTGGCGTCGAGCGGGCGCCCCGGCCCTGTCCTCGTCGACCTGCCCAAGGACGTATTGCAGGCGCAAGCCCATTATCAGCCCATCACTTCCATCCATCTGCCTGGTTACAAGATCTATACGGAGGGTCACACCGGGCAGATCCGGAGGGCGGCGCAGATGATGTGGCAAGCCAAACGCCCGCTGGTTTATGCGGGTGGAGGCATCGTGGCGGCTGGGGCTTCCGAGGAATTGCGTGAGCTGGTCGAAATCCTGGACGTCCCGGCAGTATGCACTCTCATGGGTCTGGGAGGCCTGTCTTCCTCACACCGCAACTTTATCAGCATGCCTGGCATGCATGGCAGCTATGCCGCCAACATGGCGATGACGAATGCCGACCTGCTGATCGCCTTGGGAGTGCGCTTCGACGACCGGGTGACGGACAGGCTTTCCGCCTTTGCGCCGCACGCAAAGGTGATCCACGTGGACATCGACCCCGCTGAGATCGGTAAGAACCGCGCGGCGGATCTGCCGATCGTGGGCGATTGCAAGCGTGTGCTGGCGAAGATGATTGTTTTGCTGCGAGAAATGGCCCCGCAAGAGGCTGAGCGCGGGCGCGCCGACCGGGAAGCATGGTGGAAGATGATCCGAGACTGGCAGCGCGAGCATCCGCTGGTCCCTGCGGTTTCCTCAACCGAGATCAAACCGCAACACGTGATGAAGGAGATCGATCGTCTGTCCGCAGGCGAGGCGATCGTGAGCACCGACGTGGGGCAGCATCAAATGTGGGCGGCGCAGTTTATACGCTTCCATCACCCGCGGCGCTGGCTCAGCTCCGGTGGGTTGGGCTCGATGGGCTTTGGATTGCCCGCCGCGATTGGCGCGGCGTTTGCCCACCCGGACAAGACGGTTTTCGCGATTGTGGGTGACGGCGGATTTCAGATGTCCGTGCCGGAGCTGGCCACGCTGGTCAACCACGGCCTCAACGTCAAAGTGGTTATCGTGAACAACGGGTATCTGGGCATGGTGCGCCAATGGCAGGAACTCTTCTATAACAACCGCCTGTGTGGGGTCGAGCTGAGTGGATTTCCGGACATTGAAAAATTGGCTGCTGCATACGGGTTGCCGGGGCGCACGGTGGAAAGCCCATTAGACCTGGCGCCTGCTCTCGAAGAAGCAGTAGAGACGCTGGGTCCTTACTTGTTGAATGTGAAAGTGACCCCCACTGAGAACGTGTATCCTATGGTGCCGGCGGGCGCAGCTCTGAATGAGATGGTGCTGGGGCCGCCCCAACCGGCGCCGGTCCCGAAATAGTCCTGGGGGAGAGTTTCCATGCTGCAAATCATTTCCTTACTCGTTGAAAACAAGCCCGGAGCGCTGATGCGCGTCACCGGGGTTCTGAGTGCGCGAGGATATAACATCGAAAGCCTTACCGTAGCGCGCACGCTGGACCCGACCCTGTCGCGGATGACCATCGTCGTAGACGTGGATCCCAACCTGCGCCGTCAGGTGATCAAGCAGATGAACCGTTTGGTCAATGTCCTTCAAGCTACGGACATGACCGAGGAGCCGGCGGTGGCGCGGGAGATGGTGCTGCTGCGGGTTCGCGCTTCGATGGAGCAAAGAACCGCTATCCTGAAAGAAGCTGAGATCTTCAAAGCCCGGGTGGTGGATTCCTCCGTGGAAGGCTTCGCCCTGGAATGCACGGGCGATCCGGAGAAACTAGACGAATTCATTGATGTGATGCGAGCTTACGGCAATATCGAAGTAACCCGCTCGGGCATGGTAGCCGTGGCTCTGGAACCGAAGAAGCTGCGCCTGGCCGGCCCGATTCCTGCCGGCGCGAAAGCAGAAACTACGAATGGAGTTGTGAATGGCTAAACGATACTACGAAAAAGACGGTGATTTGAGCCTCCTGAAGAATGCTACGGTGGCCATTATTGGATATGGCAGCCAGGGCCATGCGCATTCGCTGAACTTGCGCGACTCGGGCATCCATGTCGTGGTCGCGGAGTTGCCAGGGACAGCCAACTGGGCGAAAGCGGAAGCTGCCGGCCTTAAGGTGATGACCGCGTCCGAGGCCGCTGCGCAGGCGGACGTGATCATGATGCTGGTGGCTGATCATCACCAGGCGGGCGTGTATGAAAAGGACCTGGCCCCCCATATGAAAGCTGGCAAGACCTTGATGTTTGCGCACGGCTTCAATATTCACTTCGGCCAGATTGTGCCGCCCAAGGATGTAGATGTGTCTATGGTGGCGCCTAAGGCTCCCGGTCACCGCGTGCGCGAGCTTTTCACCGAAGGAGTTGGCGTGCCGGCTCTGGTAGCCGTCCACCAAAATGCCACCGGGAAAGCTTTGGAGCGCGCATTGGCCTACGCCTTGGCATTGGGTTGCCTGAAGGCTGGGGTCATCGAAACGACCTTTAAGGAGGAGACCGAAAGCGACCTGTTCGGCGAACAGGTGGTGCTTTGCGGCGGCGCTTCAGAGCTGATCCGCGCCGGCTTCGAAACCCTGGTCGAGGCCGGCTACGCGCCTGAAATCGCCTATTTCGAATGCCTGCATGAGTTGAAGTTGATCGTGGACCTCATTTACGAGGGCGGACTTAGCTACATGCGGTTCTCGGTCTCCGATACCGCCGAATACGGCGATTACACGCGCGGACCTCGCATTATCAATCAAGAGACGCGTAAGGAAATGCGGAAGATTTTGGCGGAGATCCAGTCCGGTCAGTTCGCAAGGGAATGGATCGAGGAAAACAAAACCGGTCGCAAGAACTTCTTGGCCATGCGCGAAGCGGCGAAGAACCATCCCATCGAGGCGGTGGGTAGGGAGCTTCGCGAGATGATGACATTCCTGAAGAAGAAAAAGGAAGTTGGCGTTCCACAAGAATAGCCAAGTCAGGTAGGGGAGGCGGCCGCCGCTGCGCGCGCCCTCCTCCCCTTACCCTGTTCGCGCGTAGAAACGGAGAACTATGAGGATCTTTACTTTCGACACCACGCTGCGGGACGGCACGCAAGGCGAAGCCGTGTCCTTTTCGGTGGACGACAAGCTTCTGATTGCCCACAAACTGGACGAGTTGGGGATCGATTACATCGAGGGCGGGTGGCCGGGATCCAATCCGAAGGACAAGGAGTTTTTCGCGCGCGCCCGCGAGGTCAAGTTCCACCACGCCCGTCTCACGGCATTCGGATCGACGCGATTCGCCCGAAATCCGGTGGATCGTGACCCGAATGTCCTCCACCTGGTGGAGGCGGGAACGCCTGTGGTGTCGATTTTCGGCAAGAGCTGGGATCTACACACGGCCCGCGCGCTCGGCATATCGGAAGAGGAAAACCTCAAGCTGATCTCCGAAACCGTCAAGTATTTGAAGGACCACGGCAAGGAAGTCATTTACGACGCGGAGCACTTTTTTGACGGCTACCTTTCAAATCCGTCATTTGCGCTACGTACGCTGGAAGCGGCCAAGGCGGCCGGCGCGGATGTGCTGTGCCTGTGTGATACGAACGGCGGCACGATCACTAGCAAATTGGCTGAGATTGTGGCGGAGGTGCGCAAACGCTTTGATGGGGTGCTCGGCATTCACTGCCATAACGATGCGGACGTCGCCGTAGCCAATACGCTGGCCGCTGTGGAAGCCGGCTGCACTCACGTTCAGGGCTGCATGAATGGTTACGGCGAACGGTGCGGCAACGCGAATCTTTCTAGCGTAATCGCAAATCTGGAGCTCAAGCTCGGCCATACGACGATCGGTCCCGAAAAGCTAAAGAATTTGACCGCCATATGCCGATACATCGCGGAGCTAGCCAATTTGCCTCTAGCTGGAAACACGCCTTATGTAGGCCACAGCGCCTTTGCGCATAAAGGCGGCGTTCACGTCAGTGCAGTATTGCGCGAGGCGGCGACCTACGAGCATATCAAGCCCGAAACGGTCGGGAACCGGCAGCGAGTTTTGCTCAGCGATTTGTCGGGACGGAGCAACATTCTGTATAAGCTCGAACAGCACCGTCTCGGTCAGTTGAGCGAGGAGACCCGCCGGGAATTGCTCGAACGGATCAAGCATATGGAATACCAGGGCTACGAACTGGAGGCGGCCGAGGGAACCTTCGAGTTGCTGGTCCGCGAGGCCCTTCAGCCCGGCATCCACTTTTTCGATGTCATCAGCTATGAAGTGAAAACGAAGATGACGGCGGGACGCCCTTCGCAAACTTCCGCCACGGTGGTGCTGAAGGCTCAAGATGGAATCCACTCCGCTACAGCGACCGGCCATGGGCCTGTAAACGCCCTGGATCTATGCTTGCGCCAGTGTTTATCCTCGCTCTATCCGAGCATCACTAACGTCAAGCTGACCGACTATAAGGTCCGCGTCCTGGATTCCAAAAAGGGCACAGCCGCCAAGGTTAGGGTGTTGATTGAGTGGAGTGACCACAAGCGCAGTTGGGCTACAGTCGGCGTGAGCGAGAACGTGATCGAGGCGAGCTGGAAGGCGCTTGTGGATGCGATCCGGCTGGAATTGATGCGGCTTTCCGACAACGGAGCCGCCATCGAAAAGTCTGTCGAAGATTACTCTTGGGGCGTTTGAGTTGCGACTCTTCTTCAGCCGCCGGATTCCCGAGCCCCGGCGCATGCTGGTGGTGGAAAGCGGTGCGCGTGCGCTGCTGGATGGCTTTCTGCCAAGCCTGACCCAGCTTTATGGAGACCAGCTCACCGTGGATGTGGTGACTTGCTTCCCTGGCGAGCCGCAAGGCTTTCAGCCCCATAAGGCCAAAATTTACCGGGTGACCGACTATCCGGATGGCGAAGCCCGGCGTAAGCTCTTTCAAGAACTACGCGATAACGGCTACGACGTGATCGGGATTGTGTGCTCTGCGCAGCCCATCATGACCAAGTGGAAGTGGGCGCTGGCCTTCCGAGTGCTGGCGAAGCTCTTCATTCTGAACGAAAATGGCGACTGGTTTTGGTTTGACTACTCCAACTGGCGCATTATCCTGCATTTCATCGCGTTTCGCGCGGGATTGACGGGAGCAGACGCCATCTTGACGCCGCTGCGCCTGTTGGTGTTTCCCTTCACCTTCGCATATTTGCTCCTGTACGCTGTATGGGTTCATTTGAGACGAAAAAGGGTGCTGGTATGAAGGCAATTCTGGTTTTCGAGATCGGTGGTCCGGAGAAACTACAGTACTGCGATGTGCCCACGCCTCAACCTGCGGCTGGTCAAGCGCTGGTGAGGCTGGCTGCCATCGGGGTGAATTTCATCGACATCTACTACCGCACGGGGCTTTACAAGTCTGAGTTGCCGGTGGCGATAGGGATGGAGGGAGCGGGCGTCGTTGAGTCTGTCGGAGAGGGTGTGACCGAAGTGACGCCGGGCGACCGTGTGGCGTATGCCATGCCCCGCGGCTCTTATGCGGAATATCATGTTGTTCCAGCTTGGCAACTCGTGAAGCTTCCCGATGCAATCGACTTTCAGACAGCGGCAGCCGTCATGCTACAGGGAATGACCGCCCACTATCTGACGCGCTCCACTTTCCCGCTAAAACCCGGCGACAGTTGCCTGGTGCATGCGGCGGCGGGCGGGGCGGGCCTGATGACCGTCCAGATGGCGAAGCTCGCCGGCGCAACTGTGATCGGAACGGTGGGGAACGAGGAGAAAGTCAAAGTTGCTTCCGCCGCGGGCGCCGACGCGGTGATCAACTACAGCCGGCAGGACTTCGAAGCGGAAGTGAAACGGATGACGGGCGGGAAAGGCGTGGACGTGGTCTATGACTCCGTGGGGGCTGCTACTTTTATGAAGAGCCTAAATTGCCTGCGCCCGCGCGGGATGATGGTCACGTTCGGCAATGCAAGCGGCCCGGCGCCCCCTGTTGAACCTTTGTTGCTCTCCCAGAAAGGATCGCTGTTCTTAACTAGGCCTACGTTAGGGGCTTATGCCGCTACCCGGCAAGAGCTGCTTTGGCGCGCCGGGGATACGTTGCGTTGGGTGGCCGAAGGCAAACTGGCGGTTCGGATCCAAAAGGTGTACCCGCTTGCCGATGCGGCGCAAGCCCACATCGACTTGGAAAGCCGCAAGACTACCGGCAAACTTCTGCTGGCGCCTCGCTCCACGCCGTAGCTGTTCGGGTGCACCAAAAGGGAAAAAAGAGAAGCGGGCGCTCATATTGGGTGAACAGGGGTGAGTGCGCCCGCTATCGTAACGGGGATTTGACCATAGAAACGACGCACGTGTCTGAAATGTTACACCCCGCCTAGATTTTTTTTGGCTGACCGAACCTCCAGGCATCCCTTCTTCTCCCAAACACAAAACAGAGGCGAA
>Ga0123519_10016148_pt1 | contig 10409 bp, 7 predicted proteins | sample YelNatPaOPRAMG02_FD_87396 | JGI IMG/M metagenome (GOLD analysis project Ga0123519, IMG submission 87396) | Hot spring microbial communities from Yellowstone National Park - Yellowstone National Park OP-RAMG-02 (version 2) | ecosystem: Environmental > Aquatic > Thermal springs > Hot (42-90C) ...
TAATTCATTACCATTATATATCCTTATTTCTTTTAATCCAGTATCACTTTTTACATCTATATATGAAGGCATTACTGAAATAGGAGTGACAAATTCTTCTCCTCCGTATGTTATTACTCTATGGCAAACAGGCCAGGAATAAATTAAAGGACCATTTGAATTGAATACACCAACTCCATCATATTGATTTGTCCATCTCAGTCCATCTTTTAAAATTGTATTTAAATTTGTTGCCATAACATAAGTTAAGGCATTCTTATTTTCTATCTCTCTTTTTATTTCATCTGCTGAATATATCTCATTTATACTAAAAGGATTTGGTGCTATTGTGCATTGTGCTGTCTTTAAATACTGGTCTGTTAAGTCCTCTATAAGTTTTCCATTTTTATAATATCTTACTCCAGCACCTGCATACAACCTTAAATCCCAGATCTGCTGGCCATTTTTACTTCCTGAAAAATTATAAAAACATACATTAGATTTCTCATTGGCATAATTGGAAAGAACCCAGTCAATATATGATGTTACATAGCCAGTAAAGTTTCCTTTTCCATCTTCTTCTTGAATATATAATGTTTTCTTATCTTTTGTTAGAACTTTATCAGGTATCCAAACCGGCTCCTCACTGAAAAATAACATGTAATTCCCAACATTATTTTTTATTGAAAACCCAGGGACCAATTTTATTTTCTCATCTGAGTACTTATCACACTCTTCTTTCATCTTCCCAAGAATATCAGGAGTTAATTTCTCAAAATCATCTGCAAAAATAATAAAATCAATACCTGCCTCTTTTCCCTTTTCCGCATATTCTTTTATACTTGATTTACCAGAAGAATAGTTTGTCCTGGCACCAATAATTCCCCTGTACAGTTTACCTTTGGGGGGATGTCTATAACCCAGTACTTCTGGTTCATAATGCCAGAAATGGTAATCAAATTGTGCTTTTACACCAGGTCTTAAATTCGGTGGTAATAGTTTCTCTTCTTTTGTTACATATCCAGTTAATGTCTTTTCTTTAAATGAAACTTCCCCAAGCCAGCTAAATGTATTCTCCAGAAGTTTACCAAAATCACTATTTTTCCCTTTTAGTCCTTCTGATAATACTTCTCTGTTGTAAATCCATTTTGTCCCTGCTCCTACTGAAAACTGTCTCCATTGAGCAATTAAAGCAACTCTTCCCTTTTTATATTCCCTTATTGCAAAAATTACCGGCTCTTTTTCACTTTCTTTCCTTATCAATGGATTTTCTATTACTTCTGTACTTTTACTTATATCTACAGGTTCTGTATGGGATGTCTTAGATGCTCTTACTACTACTTTCCAGTTTTCATCAACTATTATTGGTGCTGTCATCTGGGAAAGATAGGCAGGAGCATAAGGATACCAGATTTGTTTTATCCCTTCACTTACAGGTGATGGTAAAATGTTATCAGTAAAGGCAAGTGGAACATTATAAGAAGCATGTGAAAGATAACCAATTTTTTCTTTATCTTCCTCAACTATTTTTTCAACAGGGATTTTTGCTCCAAACAGGTCTGTTAATTCAATTAGTTTCTGCCTTCCAAGATTATCTTCAGTTGGCATTAATAAAACACCACCACCTGCTGATACATATCTTTCAATCAGGTTCTGGAATTCTTTATCATACTTGCTTTTACCCTGATGTATCCAGCTGTAGAAAGGTGATTGAAATAGAACTAAAACATTGTAATTCTTTATCCTATCCCATGTTATCTCTTTTAAGTCCTCTGTATAATCAACTTCAAATCCCTTCTCATACAATTCTTTTAAATATGTAAAATCAATCCATCCATATCCTGGTTGTGGAGCACAAAATAAAATTGATATTCCTTTTGGCTCTTTTTTTGTCTCCTTTGTCACTTCTTCTATTGTCTTTAGCCCAACAGAAACATTATCTATTAAAAATTCTCCTGAAATAACTCTACCAAAACTATTAACAGGACTTATTATAATTTCATTCACTTCAAAATTATACTTAAAATAAACATCGTACTTCTTCCATTCATTTTCAATTTTAATAATTTGTGTTTCAGAACCACCCCATAATCTTCCCACTGATAAATATTCTGCACCTGATAACCTTTTTGCATAAAAACTAACACTTATATATTTCTCTTTATCAACAGGTATTTTCTCCTTTAAAATTCCAACAAGCCCTGAATTCCATCTTACATAAGAGTAATCAGAAGGAAAGTCAAGTTTTACTTTTAAACTCCCTTTTGAATTATCAGGGGTATCATTTGATAGGGAAATTGTTTCTGTGCTGAAAATTGGTTTATCATTCACCATTATTAATGTTTTCCAGCCATCTATTCCTTTCTCAAAATCTGAATTCAAAATTAAATTGTCTCCATAAACCAAAATTGCACAAAATAAAAAAATTGCCCACACTAATCTTTTCATAATTCCCCCTTTGTTTTTATCTGTTTATTTCAATAGGTTTCGTCTGCTTGAAGATAAAAATTATTGATTAAATCCTGCCTTGTAACCCATTGTGCGTGTCCATCCCAGCAGGAAATATTTCCTCCCCCTGAATGTCTTCCATCTATTCCATCACAAACACCTGCTTTATAGGGATACATATCTTTTTCCCATATACAATATAGGGTTCTTACATAGCCAGTCCAGGCAGGAGGCCAGTCAACCCTTGGTGAAGCATCTCCAAACATAATTGTCTTAGCTGATTTCTTAATTTTACTTATTTTTATAACATTATTAGATGTACCTATCGCAACTCTTCCATTATAACCATAATTTACAAAATGATAATATCTTTTTCCGTCTATATCAGAATATGCTGCATAACAACCTTTTTTTGATGCACAATGATATAATGGAAATTCTTTTACAATGTTAGGAGCCGGTCTGGAGATATAGTTATACCTCAAAAGTATATTAAACCAGCATTCAAGATTGTTATAATAAGGCATAGTATATTCATCATTATCCTGAGCATACATCAATACAGCAAGAGATAGTTGTTTTAAATTATTAATACATGTTGCAGCCCTTGCCCTTTCCCTTGCTTTTGATAATGCAGGTAATAACATCGCAGCAAGAATAGCAATTATCGCAATAACTACCAGCAACTCTATTAATGTGAAGCCATCCCTTCTCAAAAATCTCTTTTTCATCTCACACCTCCGTAAAGGTTATCTATATAAACAGAAGTTAGCAGAGAAAAGTGTCTGCCAGAGCTTCTGATGACGTAGTCATACCTTCTCTAAGACCCTTTTTTCAACACTACTTCTTATTATCAACTTTGGCTGTAATATCACATGCTCAGGACTTTTTCTCTTCCCTTCAATCTGGTTAATCAGAATTTCTGTCGCTTTCTTCCCTATCAAATATGTCGGCTGTTCAACAGTAGTAAGGCAAATATCAAAATGCCCTGCCATCTCTATATTATCAAAGCCAATAATTGAAATCTCATCAGGAATCTTCACCCCTTTTCTCTCTAAACCTTTCAAAATCCCTATTGCAAGCAGGTCCCCTACACAAAATAATGCAGTGAAATTCTTTATTGCCTCTATCTTCTCCATTGCAACTTTCAATCCGTCTTCCATCTCCACCCCTTCTGTCCCTATGATAAACCTATCGTTTACCTCAATCCCTTCCTCTTCCATCGCCTGTCTATAACCTTCCCATCTATCTAATATGAAAATCGCTTTCTTCCAGTCCCATTCAGCAGGTGCCACAAATCCAATCTCTCTGTGCCCTTTCTTTATAAGATGTCTAACCGCTATATAACTACCCTTTTTATCATCTGTAATTACATAATTGAGACCCCTTGCTTTCTTTTTGTCTACCTGAGGGAATACAACAAAAGGAAGATTTACATTATTTAAAATATCAAATACAGGGGAGGTAAGCCCTAAGTTACGCGGACATATCAAGATACCATCTACCTTTCTCTGCTTCGTTAATCTAACCACATACTCCACCTCTTTTTCCTCATCCCCTAAACTATTGCATAAAATGAGATGATACCCTTTTTTAGATGCCTCTTCTTCTATGCTTTTTACTATCCGGGAGTAAAATGGATTGTCAATGTGATAAAGGATTACTGCTATGGTTTTGGTATTCTCTGCTTTATAAGAAGTAATATATGTGCCCTGTGATTTGTTCCTGTATAGGAGACCTTCATTAACAAGGTGGTTCAGTGCTTTATTTACAGTCCATCTATGTATCCCCAATTTCTCTGCAATAATCTCCTCTGGTGGTAACTTGTCTCCAGGTTTTAATCTCCCTGAAGATATAAGATATTTGATGTGTCTCTCAATCTGATAATACTTCGGGATAACCTTCTCAAACCTTATTGCGAATATATCCGTTTTTCTCATATTTCTACCTTTTGTATATCCTTACATACATTATACCACATAAAAAATTTTTGTCAAGTCCAACCCTCTTTCAACAACATTTGACATATAAAATTGAAAAATGATAAATATAAGGGTGATTTAATAAATATTTACTGCTGGAGATATAAACTATGACTTCAAGGGAGTTAGTTAAAAAAGCAATACATTTTGGAATGCCTGAGCGGTTACCATTCACCGGCAGTATGGCAGAAACAGATTTTTCAGGCGACACAGTTGCTGTTTTCCCTGATTTCGGAATGAAATGGTGGCTTGGAGGAGGCGGCAAAGACGAATGGGGTTCTTTCTGGGAAGTCAGTCCGGGGCATAAAGATATGGGACAGGTTAAGAATACAGTCCTTGACAACCTGGAGAATTTTGCTTCTATTGTAATTCCAGATGCTCTTTCTCATAAAAGATATTCTGGATGGAATGAAATTCTTAAAAAAGCAGAGGAAGAAAATAAGTATGTAGTATGCTGTAACGGTCCGTATCTTTTTGAACGCGCACATTTTCTTTATGGGTTTGAAAAGACCCTCGTTGCTATAATGGATGAACCGGATAAAATGCAAACGTTTCTGAGGCATATCAGTAGATACCACATAGACACAATACATTATATCTCTGAACATTTCTCTGGACGTATCCACGGGTATCGTGGAACTGATGACTGGGGAACTCAAAGTTCCACCCTGATTCCACCTGGAAAATTCAGAGAAATATTCCTGCCTGTCTATAAGGAAATATTTGATTGTGCCCATAATGCCGGGATGGATGTATGGATGCATTCCTGTGGGCAAATATATGATATTATTCCCTTGCTGATAGAAGCCGGGGTGGATGTGATAAACCTGATGCAACCAGAAGTTTTCCCGATAGAAAGCTTATCAGTGTTTAAAGGCCGAATCTCTTTTGAAATGTGTGCAGATGTCCAGAGCACTCTTCCTGAAGCTAATAAAAAGACGATTGAAACTGAAATCCAGAGAATACTTAACTCCTGCTGTGCAGATAACGGAGGTTTTATTGAAATGAAACCTGACAGGATGTTTTACGAAGGAACTAAGATATCTCCTGAAATCGCTGATTTCTGCCATCAGGTATACCGTCGTCTGGATCCTTTTATCAGACGCAGTATTTCAGATAAACACTGAGGAGAAAAAGTATATGCGTGCTACAGCCATTGTTTTTTCTGGGGAGAACAAAGTGGAAATAGAAACCGTCAATCTTAGAGCCCCCGGGAAAGGAGAAGTTTTTATAGAAACTGTTTTTTTCTGTGTTTCACCTGGAACAGAATTACGTTGCCTCCGGGGAAAAGAAAAGAATGCACCTGCTTTCCCTATTGTCCCCGGATATTCTTTAACAGGCACTGTTGTTTATGCAGGTAAAGGTGTTAAGACATTTAAGTGCGGAGATACGGTTTTTTGTACAGGTACTATTCACGCAGGTCATTTGAACATTGGATGGGGCGGGCATATAAGTTATGCGATATGCAGGGAAGAGAACATTGAAAAAATTCCGGATGGAATTTCAATGCTGGAGGCATCAACAACAGCACTTGCCGCCATTGCCTTTCATGGTGTGAGGTTAAGCCGTCCGCAGATAAACGAGAAAGTCGCTGTGGTCGGACTGGGAATTATCGGACGACTTTCTGCTGCCATATATAAATTAAGTGGTGCCGAAGTTGTAGCATGCGATGTATCATCTGAACGCGTGGCAATGGCAGGCAGGAATTGATGCATTTAAATCCGTCAATAATCTCCCTGATTATCATAAATTTTCATCAATTCATCTTCAACCTAACAGATTTTTTTATATAGTGTAAGACATTTCCGAAATTGCCTATAATTCTTGCTTCACCCCTGCGATTACAATTTCCATTAATATACATCCCATATTTTTTCGCTAAGTAAGAAAAGTGCTCGGTGGTTGAACCAGGTATGGGTTCAAGATTTTTTTTTCTGCGGCTATTTCAACCAGTTCACACGAGTGAATGAGATCTTTTTCTTGGTTGTCTGCTTGCCTGGGTCAGGAAGTAAGAAACTTACAGTACTGATGATTCCCTTACGCATTTTTTACTCATTAGAAATTTTGGTTCTATAAAACATCCCTATTTCATCTTAAACCTGGGAGCGGTATATCCTCTCCACTAATTCCATTGTTTTAACTGCGTCAGAAAAATTTGTCTCGGGTAATTTTTTCTCTTTAATACAATCAATAAAATGCCTGTTTTCTGAATAGAAGCCGGCAAATTTATGAAGCTGGTTACTCTGGGCAACCTCTTTGCTTAACAAAATTTTTGGTTCTTCTTTGCCATCTTTATAAATTATTGCTTTGTCTTCTGGGTCAACAAAAGCTACAATTCCTCGGGCGTGCATTTCAACAGAATAAATTCTTTTACCACTCACCCAGTTAGTAGAAAGAAAACCAATAGCACCATTTTCAAATTCCAAAAGAGCGTTAAAACTATTATCATAATCAGCAAACAATGCTCGTACCGAACCACAAACTTTTTTTACTTCTCCTGCCATCCATCTTAAAATGTCTACTGAATGAATAGCATCACAGGTTAAAATATCAACCGCACCGTTATAATAAGGACCGCCAGAGTAGTATTTAAAAAAATTAGCCTGACATTGCAAAATTTCACTTTTTTCCCTGACAATTTCTTTTGCTTTTACCATCACCGGTGCAAATCTTCTTTGAAAGCTAACCATGGTAAAAACTGCTTTTTTTTCGGCTAATTTAGCCATTTCTTTGGTCTGATTAAGAGTAATACCAGGTGGTTTTTCAATAAAAATATGTAAACCGTTTTGAAGACAAAAAATTACAATGTCAAAAAGGTGATGAGGCGGCATAAGAATATAGACAGCATCCGGAGAAGTTTTAGCTAACATTTCCTTATAGTCAGTAAAAGTCTGGGAAATTTTGAACTTTTCAGCAGTCACTTTTAACTTTTCTGGAATTAGGTCACAGAGTCCTAATATTTCCACGTCTTCCATTTCCACCAGGGAAGGATAATGCACAGAATTAGCCATTACACCCGCGCCGATTAAGGCAACTCTTACTTTTTTCATTCGGTTCCTCCTGATTTAACAATACACTTGTAAAGTTTAATATTTTCCCTTCCATTTACCCTGACGATATTGATAAGCATAGGCTTTCCCATCGAAACCATTATCATATTCCAACCTATCAAGGTATACAATCTGATTTGTTTCTCTGGATAATTTACCAGCCAGTTGCACTTTAACACATTCCAGTAATTCCGAGAGAGGGACTGGCGGTTTTTTTGTAATAATCATCTCGTGGAATTTTTCTATTATGGGCGGAAACAATTTGGACTGGTCAGGAACTACTGTCTTCACTCCTTTCTCTGTGGTTATGGCAAAAAACCATTCACTGCTTGGCGCACAAAGTTGATAGATAACAATTGTTCCATCGGTATAGACCGCCTCAAAAACAAGGCCCCGTTCATTGCCAGGCACTTCATAAGAAAGATCCTTTCGCTCACCTAAGTATTTCACACTCTGAACTCCGCCACCGAAAAAACCCTGGAACATTTCAATCGTATGTATGCCATAACTGAAGAAATCACCCCTACCAGAAGCAAAACCAAAGGATATAGCACCAAATTCCACTTTTTGTTTTTTCAATTCAACAATCTCTGAAGCAAACCGCAGACTGGAACCACCCATAATAGGCACATCAGGATATTTTTGATGCAATTCGATCAGGCGGTTAATCTCAGACAATTTCCCTACAATTGGTTTATCAATTAACACTGGTTTACCTGCCTTAATAAAAGGTTCTGCCCTATCTATATGAACATCCCAATTAGCGCTGAAAATTATGACGGCATCTATTAAAGGAACCATCTCTTCAGGATTATCAACTACTTTTTCAATTTCATTCGTCCTGGCAAACGCATCCACATAACTCCTCGGATTGACTTCACCTGAGTCATACACGGCAACAACTTTCATATCCTCGTAAGTTTTAATTATTGGAACCCAGCATACAGGATGAGAAGTATCCAAATCTATCAGACCGATTTTAAACATTTTATCAGTGGACATTATTTATCTCCTTTCCATGAATTTTAGAGTTCAGCCAAACCTGCATCGGAAGTTCTCATCTTTTTTTAAGTATTCAATGAACACCGTCTCGTTTATTAGAGAACTTGACTATTCACTATACACAGACCATCTGATATTCATTTTATCATATAAATTTACAAATTGTAAACTTTAATTGTTGTTTAAAAGATAGAATATCGCCTTTGATTTGAAAGATATATTCAGTAGAGATAAAGAAGCAGTTTGAAGTAATAAATCTTTTGGTCCCTGGAGTAATTACAAAAGAGACAGGCAGCAAAGCAATTATCTTTGTTTACAATACAGGTTCAGATGATAAAGAGTCAAGCCATGGTACAATGACCAATTTATTGAGTATCTATCCTGGTAAGACACGACATTCTAACCTTCAAACTACATAAAAATTGACAGTTGAGATTAGATGGGGTATATTAAATGCAAACGCAGTTTACCGAACATTTACTTGTAAATTGAAAGTTAGAAGAAGGAGATTTTTAGATGGCAAGATATGTCTCCATCAGTCTCCTGGCACCACCGGCGTTGCAGTTTGAATCCGATCTGCAGGGGCAAAAAGCAGTGGAGCAGATGATTAAACACTGGCAGATGCAGGTAGCAAAAGTTTTGCCAGACAAACCTGATTTAGTAATTCTGCCTGAAGCTTCAGACAGTTACGTTTGTCAAAACTTCAAGCAAGTTTTGGACTATTACAAAATACGGGGAAACCAAATCAGAGATTTCTGGAGGGGAATCGCTAAAAAAAACCACTGTTACATTGCCTATTCCGCCTATAGGCAGGATGAAAACGGCAAGACATACAATTCTACCCAGATTATTGACCGGCAGGGAGAAATTGCCGGGATATATAACAAAAACCACCTGGTTATTGAGGAAAACACCCAGGCTGGTGTTTTTTATGGTAGGGAATCTCCTTTGATTGAATGTGACTTTGGCAAAGTGGCCTGCGCCATTTGTTTTGATTTAAATTTTGATCTTCTGCGTCAGAAGTATGTAAGCGCGCATCCAGACTTAATTATTTTTTCATCAATGTATCACGGTGGTTTGATGCAAAACTATTGGGCTTATTCCTGCCGGGCGCATTTGGCCGCAGCCGTGGCTGGCTTACCCAGCGCCATTATCTCGCCAGTTGGCCAGATTATTGCCTCCACCACCAATTATTTCCCTTTTGTTACTGCACGGATAAACCTTGACTGCTGCCTGGTGCATCTGGATTACAACTGGGCTAAACTGGACGCTTTGAAAAAGAAATACGGAAGGAAAGTTCGCATATATGATCCGGGTTTTTTGGGTTCAGTGCTTGTTTACAGCGAAACCGAAGAGTTTGATGTACAAAAGTTGGTGAAGGAATTTGAATTGGAACTGCTGGATGATTATTTCCGGCGAGCCCTTGCTCATCGGCAGAGCCATCTTTGTAAAAAGGATTGATTTCCTCAGTCATAGAAAAACTGCCAATTTATTGGTTCTTTCGTATTAAGTGTATAAGAATTTCTGTAGGTAATTGAAGATAAAAGATGTAGAGAAAAATGACACTTAGGAAGTGAGAAATGGTATAATTGAAGTGTTAGTTTATATAGACAGTGAGCTAATGGGCATAAACCCAGGTAGTTTAAGTTTTGTTTTCAGACCTTATTTTTTTATGCATTATAAATAACACAAATTCGTCTGGAAATCAACGATGGTCTAAGATTCCGAAGGCAGAAATTTTCTAATGATACTCAAGCTCAGGAAAATGGATTTAATGGGGTGCTGGTGGGGATATCTGAATATCTTTGATTTTTGCGATATAAAGGTCACATTGTCCAGGGACCTTATTTAATGGCCAGGAAACAGAACCGAAGCTACCAGTGATGAGATAGTTGCCATCAATTGTTTTTGTAATTGCGACAGCATCATCATTATCAGGTCCACCCCA
>Ga0123519_10016151_pt1 | contig 10408 bp, 11 predicted proteins | sample YelNatPaOPRAMG02_FD_87396 | JGI IMG/M metagenome (GOLD analysis project Ga0123519, IMG submission 87396) | Hot spring microbial communities from Yellowstone National Park - Yellowstone National Park OP-RAMG-02 (version 2) | ecosystem: Environmental > Aquatic > Thermal springs > Hot (42-90C) ...
CCCACGCTTCCCCCTTTGACTTCGAGATACCACTTTGAAAGATCAAAGTCCTTCGGAGGAACGCCGGTGGTGTTGAGATTGTCAATGGGGTCAAGGGGTAAAAGCGAAGCGTCCACCTCCGCCGGGTTTCATGTGGATGATCTGGGACTTCGGGGTATCGGGGGATAATTTCACCCGTTCTTTGGCCAATCCCGCAACGGAAAGCAGGACAGAGACCCCAAAAACCACAAGCGCCGTCAGGTATTTCTTCATCGTTCACACTCCCTTTCTGCCCCTCTAAAACCGTCCGGGAAGAACTCTATTCCATTCCTGATTGGTCGGCAATTGCACTGGCAGGAACTTGACTGCATTGAAGCCGTATCGGAGAATGAGGGGAAGTGGTGAACCCAAAACTTGGATTCAAGGCATGGAAATCCGCCGGGGGACGTTTCAGGATTTCGAAAAGGTTGTGGAGCTTTTACGCTTGGTCTTTCCCCAGGATGAACGGGGATACTACTTCAGCTTCCTGCGTTTTGACCCCTTCTTCCACCCCCGAGATGTGTGGTTAGCAGTGAGTGGGGAAGAAGTGGTTTCCTGCCTCTTCCTTCTTCGGCGGCTTTTCTCTGATGGTGAGCGGCTGCTTCTGGGCGGCGGGATTGCCAATGTGGCCACCCACCCCGATTTCCGGGGGAGAGGACTGGCCTCCTTGCTCCTTCAGGAAGCCATTGCTCAGGCGAAGAAGGATGGTCTTTCGTTCCTTCTCCTTGTCACCGAAATTCCCGCTTTCTACGAGCGTTTCGGGTTTCAGGACCTGGGGAAATTCGTGGCACGCATAGAACCGCAGGGTTCTGGACTCTCGCTTTCGGGTGTGAGAGGCGAGGAAATTCTCAGCACCTATGAGGCGTTCTACCGGAGCATGGGGCTCCTCGTCCCTTTTCGGAACCTCGGGTATCTGCGGGGGTTGCGGGTATGGAACCGCTACAGCTCCCGTTTTCGGGAGGGGAAAACGGTGGCTTCATTCCGCAAGGTTGGTGGGGTGGTGGGGTATTTCCTCGAGAGAGAAGCAAGCATAGAGGTTTTTGACCTTTTCGGTAAAGAAAATCTTCCGAACCTCCCCCAGATTCTCCAGAGCTTGGGGAAGCCTCTGCGCCTCTTCCACCACCTGGTGGTTCTCCGGCACCTGGGTGTTCCCTTTTCCCGTGACCGGGAGACGGTAATGGTCCTGTATCTTCGGGCCTTCTCGGGCGAGGTCTACCTCCCGGTGGCGGACTATTTTTAAAAAAGGAAACCTGAGATTATGCCACATCCTCCCCGGGTCTTTATCTTTTGCCGTTTTCCGGTTTGTTGGGGTACTCCTGGGTTGCGCATCGGTGCCAGGGCTTCCCAAAGCCACGTCCTTTCACCCCTGCCTGGAAAAAGCGAAGGGGCTTTCCCAGAGAGTCTACGGGGGAGCAAGGTCTCTAAGTTACCTCACCGCCGGCGTAAAATCCAGGCACGCCACCAGAAGAGAGGGTGGACGAGCACGCTGGTCGGCGGGGAGAGGATTTCCCGGAAAAGCCAGAAGGACGGAAAGTCCTGTTGCACCTTTTCTCCAAAGGAGGCAGGCTTTTCCGGTTTTCTCTCACTGTCCTTCACCTTTTTCCTCCTCCTTTCCGAGCCGCTCCCTCATGCGGGTGTCGGCCTGGAGGTTCTGGAGGGGGTAGTAGTCAAGAACCCCCAGTTTCCCCTCCCGCAGGGCGTAGGCTAAGGCTTTCGGGATTTCGGCCTCGGTCTCCACGACTTTGGCACGCATTTCCTGGGTATAGGCCTTCATCTCCTGCTCCCGGGCAATGGCCAGGGCCCGTCGCTCTTCGGCCTTCGCCTGGGCCACACGCTTGCCGGCTTCAGCCTGGTCCATCTGGAGCCGGGCACCGATATTTTCCCCAACATCAATATCGGCAATGTCGATGGAGAGGATTTCGAAGGCTGTGCCGGCATCAAGACCCTTCTCAAGGACTGTCTTGGAAATCGTATCGGGGTTTTCGAGCACTTCCTTGTGGGAATTGGACGAGCCGATGGTGGTGACGATGCCTTCTCCAACCCGGGCGATAATCGTGGCTTCGGTGGCCCCTCCAATGAGCCGGTCGATGTTGGTGCGAACGGTGACCCGGGCCTTCACCTTGAGTTCAATCCCGTCCTTGGCCACCGCGGCAACCACCGGAGTCTCCACGACCTTCGGTAACACACTCACCTGGACGGCCTCAAGGACATTGCGTCCGGCAAGGTCAATGGCGCAGGCCTTCTGGAACGAGAGGGGAATCCCGGCCCGCTCGGCGGCAATGAGGGAAATCACCACCCGGTCGACGTTGCCTCCCGCAAGGTAATGTGCCTCGAGAGCCCCACGCTGAGGTCAAGGCCGGCTTTCGTAGCCTTGATAAGGGGCAGGACAATGCTTGCGGGAGGCACTCGCCGCAGGCGCATGCCAATGAGCGTCAGGATGCTCACCCGCACCCCTGCCGCCAGTGCCGAAATCCAGAGCCCCAAGGGGACAAAGGAAAGGAACACCACAAGGATCACGAGGACCACAATCCCCGGAATGAGATATCCCAGAACGTTCACGATGCCGACCTCCTTTCTCTTCGAACCACAAGGACATTCCCCCGTACCTCATCAACCACCACTGCCTCTCCTGCCGCAATGAACTCCCCCCGGCTCATGGCATCGTACACCTTGCCCTCAATCTCCACCATTCCCGCAGGTCGGAGAACAGTCTTTGCCCGACCTTCCTTCCCTAAAAGCCCTGTGTACGGGGAGGCTTCCGGTGCGCTTTCTCCTTTTGGGCTTTGCTCCCGAAGACTGAGTTTTCGCCAGAGGGGGTTATAGGGGAGAAAAAGGAGGAAAAGGAGCAATGCCCCTCCGGCAAGGCAAGGTACCAGAAGGTCCCGAAAAGCGCGTTCAGGGAGAACAGTTGCTCGGTGGTCCGAAGAAGAAGATACAGGGATCCCCCCATGGCCGCAATCCCTAAAACCCCGGTGACTCCAAAACCGGGGATGACGAAAATTTCGAGAATAAGAAGGAGCATCCCGGCAAGAAAAAGTAGAAGGGGTTCCCACCCGGAGAGCCCCGCCAGGTACCTCCCACCGAAAACGAAAAGGAGCGAAGCAATGCCCACAATCCCCGGGACACCAAAACCCGGGGTCATGATTTCCAGGAATATCCCCAGAAAAGCCAGGAAGAGCAAAACGGAGACCACAGCAGGGTACGTCACGACCCGGGCCAGCGTCTCCGACCAGGAGGGATCAACCGTCACGACTTCTCCCCGGAGGCCGGCTTTCTCCAGTACCTCCTCTTGCCCCCGGGCGATCCCGTCAACGACTGTAAGCTCCAGGGCACGCCGGGCAGAAAGGGTGAGGAGCGTCCCTTTCTCCTTCACTCCCGGAATCTCAACTTCGCGGTCCACCATTCCGGCGAAGATCCGGGGATCCCGGCCCCGAGCCTCGGCAAGGGCCTCGATGTGCGCACGAATGGCCGACACCGCTTTGGGGTCAGGTTTTTCAATGTCCTCCCCACCAGAGCGGGGCTCGCTTGCCCCGATGCTCCCATCGGGAACGATGAATATCCGCTCGCAGGCCAGCGCAAGGAACACTCCTGCCGACCAGGCTTTGGAGTTCACAAAGGCAATGGTTTTCACCGGGGACCGGAAGATAGCGTCTTTGGCAAAAAGCATGGCATCGACCCGCCCACCAAGGGTGTCGATTTCAAAGACCACCGCTTCAGCCCGTTCCTCTTCTGCCTCTTTGAGCACCCTCTGGACGAAACTCGCCATGCCCCACTCTACGGCCCCAATACCGGGAATGTCCTTCAAAGAAGCCCAGAAGATGGTTCCCGAGAAAGCAAAAGCTGGCACAAAAAGAAGGACCGCCATCACCCCGGTAGCTGCAGCAACCTTACCCGTACCGGAGACGGCCTTTCTCAGCCAGCCCGAAGAGCACCCCACGGTCACTCCACCACAATCACCGAGTTTTCCGACCCGAATGCGTTGGGGACTCTCAGGGTGTTTGGGTCGGTGAACCACTGGCCGTCCACAACGTAGCGGTACTCATGCCGTCCCCGGGGGAGCGTGATGGTGATGCTCCAGTGCCCTTTCTTGGTCCTCTTCAAAGGGTGGCTTTGAGGGTCCCAGTGGTTGAAACTCCCCGCTATGAAGACCTCTGAAGCGGTGGGGTATTCCAGGCGAAAGGTCACTCGAGGCAAAGGACTTCCCTCCTTGAGGCTCTTTGCAAAGGACAACCTTTTCGGTGAGGGATTATTCCCTGTATCTCATTTGGGTCGCAGGGTGACAAAGGGAGTGGTGACTGAGGTGGGGAGAAAAACCAGGACACCCCGAGAGACACTGGTTTCTCGAGTGTCCCACATGATGTGGACCTATACACGGACTTGACCCTATCTCAAAGCGTGGTATAATTTTCCCTTGGGGATGAAGCCCCCCTTTAAGTGCCCTTTGAGGGCTGATGGCTTCTACGGAAAACGTAGGGTCATCAGCCCTTTTTTTATGCGCCGGGCAGTTTTGGGGCTTTTGGTTACAGACGGGAGGTTTATCCTATGGCGGCAGTAAGCATCCTCTTCCCTAAGGGATTCCAGGAAGAGATGGTTCAGAGAATATCCCCTGAACTTGACTTTTTCGTGGACCTCAATCTCGACCAAATCATTAAAACTCTAACCGCCGGTCGGGAAGAAGAATACTGCATCCGGGCTTTCTTCTACCTCCCCCTGCAGAGTGCCGAGGTTATTCAGTACCGCCAGGAAGTGATGCGTGACCTTGAAAACGAGACCCTCGCTGAAAGAATAAGGGCTTTTTCCCAAAAGATGCACTCCATGCGTATACAGCTTACCTTAAGTAACAAGCTGTATTACCAGCACAACAAGGAAGGGTGGTTCCTTGAGGGCGTGGCAACATATTGCGAGGCCGTCGAACAGCTAACGCAGGATCTCTCCTTGATCGAGCTCCGGTCTCGGGGCCTTCGTGCTTTCCGTGAGTACCTCTCCCTATACGTTCAGTCTGATCGTTTCATTGCCCTTAGAGAGACTACGAGAAACCTTCAGCGTGATTTATCGACTGTACGGTACTGCCTCATTATCAATGGGGGCCATGTGAAGGTCCGAAAGTACAATCAGGAGGTGGATTACAGTACCGAGATAGAGAAGACCTTTGCCAAGTTCAGGCAGGGTGCGGTCAAGGACTACCAGGTCTCTTACCCTCAGCGTGTTGAGATGAACCATGTCGAAGCGAAAATCACAGAATTTGTGGCTCGGCTTTTCCCAGAACTATTTTCTCGTCTTGAAGAATACTGTGTGAAAAGTGCCGACTTCCTTGACGAGACCATTGCCACTTTTGACCGCGAAATCCAGTTCTACCTTGCCTATCTTGAGTACATCGCACCGCTTCGGAGAAAAGGCCTGGAATTTTGCTATCCAGAGGTATCCGATACCTGTAAGGAAATTTACGCGTATGGGGCTTTTGATCTGGCACTGGCCTATCAGCTCATAAGTGAAGGAAAACAGATCGTTCCAAACGATTTTTACCTGCGGGGCAGGGAGCGGGTGCTGATGGTGTCTGGTCCGAATCAGGGGGGAAAGACCACCTTTGCCCGGACTTTTGGTCAACTCCACTATCTGGCGAGCTTGGGATGCCCGGTGCCTGGGAGAGCAGCGCGCCTTTTTCTGCCTGACCGGATTTTTACCCACTTTGAGAGAGAGGAGGATATTAAGAGTCTCCGGGGTAAGCTCGAGGATGATCTGGTTCGAATACATGCCATTCTGACACAGGCCACTCCGCGAAGCATTATCATTATCAACGAAATCTTCAACTCCACCACGCTGCGTGACGCCATATTCCTCAGCAAAAGGATCATGGAACAGATTCTCAGAATGGATGTCCTGTGTGTTTGGGTGACGTTTGTGGTTGAATTAACCTCCCTTGACGAGAGAGTGGTCAGCATGGTGAGCACTGTCCATCCAGACCATCCTGGTCTCCGAACGTACAAGATTCTCCGGAAACCAGCCGACGGTTTGGCTTTTGCTCTGTCTATTGCGGAGAGGTATGGGCTTACCCGGGACCAGATAAAGGAGCGAATCAAAGCATGAGAGTTTTCCTCATGTTTCGCGACCGAGACTTTGTCCCTCAAGAGCGGTTTTCTCCCCTTGTGGAGGAATTGGTGGAGGACCTGGAGCTCGAAGTTCTTTTTACAGCCATGGCGCTTGGTGACGATTACCTTCATAGAGTGGCAAGAGCGACGCTGCTTTCAAGCCTGCACGACATTGATACCATTCTCTATCGCCAGGCCATTCTGAAAGACTGTCTCAATAATGCTTCCATCATCAAAGCCATGTATGCTCTGGTAGTGAAGGCTGTCGAAAGTAAAAAAAGGACATACCTTGGGGGCATCTTCTCCCGCTATCCATCTTCAATCCTTTCAGGTGCTGTGGAACTCTTGCAGGTTTTTGTGGAGATGCTCAGGGAATTGAGAAGCTTTGCCGACAGATACGCTCATCGATTCACGTCAGAGGGCTTTGTGAGGTTTTTTACCATGTTGCAGGAGGAGCTTGACGATGCCTATCTGGCCAGAGTTGAAGAACACCTTAGGGAGCTGAGGTTCCACAGAGGGGTTTTGATCAGTGCCAGGCTGGGGAAGGGCAATGTAGGTGAGGAATACACCCTCTGCAGATTTCCAGAAACAAAAGGTATCTGGATAAAAGCTCCGTGGCAGCGGAGATCCCCAGTATATTCCTTCTCTATTGACCCACGGGATGAAGGTGGGGCCAGAGCCCTGTCGGAGCTCCGGGATCGGGGAGTCAATACTGCTGCGAATGCCCTGGCCCAGTCCCAGGACCACGTGATGAGTTTTTTTGAGGCCCTTCGTCTGGAACTTGCTTTCTATGTTGGTTGTCTCAACCTCTATGAGCAACTTACTGCCCTTGGTGAGCCAATCGCCTTTCCTCTGCCCTTTCCCCCAGAGGAAAGGAACCACTTTGCCCTGGGGCTCTATGATCCCTGTCTTGCACTGACGATGCAACGGCAGGTTGTAGGGAACGACCTTGATGCCTGTGGAAAAGACCTTGTTATCATCACCGGAGCCAATCAGGGTGGGAAGTCAACCTTTCTCAGGAGCGTTGGCCTTGCCCAACTCATGATGCAATGTGGCATGTTTGTTCCGGCCGTATCTTTCAGCGCCAGCCTCTGCGAAAAGCTCTTCACTCACTTTCGGCGGCGAGAGGATATGACCATGAAGAGTGGGAAGCTTGATGAGGAACTCAAGAGGATGAGCGATATCGTTGACGAGCTTACGCCAAATTCCATGGTGCTTTTCAACGAATCCTTTGCTTCCACCAATGAACGGGAAGGTTCAGAAATCGCAAGGCAAATCGTCGATGCGCTCCTTGATAGACGTGTGAAAATCTTTTTTGTGACTCATTTGTATGAATTTGCCTACAGCTTTTCCGTCCAGAAAATGGAAAATGTCCTTTTCTTGCGGGCTGAAAGAGGAAGCAATGGAAAGCGAACGTTCAGGGTTGTTGAGGGTGAACCTTTAGAGACAAGCTACGGAGAGGACCTGTACAGGAAGATTTTTGGAATACCAGAGGATTTGCCCCTGAAAACAGGGGAGACCTCCATACGGCCTTCTGTTTTGAGGTGAGAGAACGGTGGAGGTGAGAAAGCAGTGGGCGGTCTTCTAACCCTCTTTCTGGTATTTCTTGAGATAGGCGCGGTAATGTTTGGTGGGCATTATGCCATGATTCCCATCTTGCGGCATATTGTCATTGCCCGATACGCTTGGATCAGCGAAAAGGAATTCCTGGACCTCTGGGCAATCTCTGAGTCCACGCCGGGTCCTACAGCGTTGAATGCTGCCACATATATAGGCTACAAAACTCATGGGTTTCTTGGGGCCGTAGTGGCTACGCTGGGGGTGATTATGGCACCTTTTTTGGTGATGCTTATCGTGGCCATAGGTATACACAGATATTACAACCATCTCGTTGTACGGAGCATTCTTTGCGGTCTTCGAGGGGCGATTATAGCCCTGGTCGCTTCGGCACTGATATCGATTGTTACTGGAGTCTATAAGGGGCTCAATGTCTGGCAGGCCGGGGTGACAAGTGCTGTAGCCATGGCCGCGTTTCTGGCAGTAGCTTTTTTCAAGCAGAATCCATTGGTTGCCCTGGGGTTATCGGCTCTTGTAGGCCTTGGAGCCGGGTTCTTTGGTCTCTGGAGGTGAGCTGAGTTTTTGGATGAAGTTTCCCAGGTGGTGACAGAGTTTACTGTAAGACCGTTCCATGGTTGGTGATTTCTGTTGAGTCTGTATGCATATAGGGGGAGGTCGTATGAGTCAGCAAAAAAGCGTAGCTTTAGAAGGAAAGAGGACCATTTTTGTTCTCTTTGAAGAGACCCTGAGAGAAGTTGGATATCTGGGTCCCGACTTTGAGAGTGAGTATAAAACACTTCTGAGTCTTCAGGAGCGGTTGCTCGAGGAACGTTTTCACCTGGCAGTTCTTGGCCAGTTTAAACGAGGTAAGAGTACGTTTATCAACGCACTCCTTGGAGAGGAACTTCTCCCCACAGGGGTACTCCCCCTTACTGCTTTCCCCACCTTCCTTCTCTTTGGCCCAAGGCCCCGTGTGCGTGTTCTCTTTGAGGAGGGAAAGGAAGAAAGTTGGGAAGGGGACGACCCCGAGGAGCTCCCTCGCTTTCTATCCCGGTTTGTGACCGAAGTGAAGAATCCAAAGAACCTCAGGGGTGTGACCCAAGTAGAAGTATTTTACCCTTCTCCCCTTTTACAGGCTGGAGTTGTGCTCATCGATACTCCGGGTATTGGTTCTACGTTCCGTCACAATACCGAAGCAACTCTGAATTTCCTGCCGCAGTGTGATGCAGCAGTATTCCTTTTGTCTGCTGACCCTCCCATAACAGAAACAGAGGTTGAGTTTCTGAAACTGGTGCATTCCAGGGTGGCTCATCTCTTTTTTGTCCTCAACAAGGTCGACTATCTGCGCGAAGAAGAAATACCGTCGCTTGTCTCCTTTTTGAAAAAAGTCTTGCAGGAAGAAGTAGGGATGAAAGATGAACCTCTTATCTTTCCTGTTTCTGCTCGTTTAGCGCTTGAAGGAAGGATGAAGAACAACCCGGAACTTCTGTGTCAGAGCGGCATCTATGAGGTAACCCAACATCTTTTGACCTTTCTTGCCCAGGAAAAGCATCGTACCCTCCAGACAGCTCTGGCTAAGAAAGCTGTGGAGGCTCTGGAAAATCTCATCATGCACCTGCGTCTTCTTGTCCGCTCCTTAGAAATGCCACTTCATGACCTTGACAAACGCTTGCAAATTTTCACCGAAAAAATTCGGGAAGCAGAAAGTCAGCGTGTCCAGATAGGAGACCTCCTGACTGGCGAGAGAAAACGGATGGTAGCACTCCTTGAGGAGCAGGCCGAGGCTCTGCGCCAGAAGGCCCGAACACATCTTTTGGGGGTTGTCGAAAAGCACCTCACTTCGCCTGAGGGTGGATATGAAGAGGCAATCCGGAGCGATCTTGCTGAGGCTATTCCTGCTTTCTTCGAGCATGAGCTCAGTGAAATGACCCGCGCTTTCGAACAGAGGGTCACCGAGGCTCTCAAACCTTACGAGCAAAAAGTCAACGACCTTATAGAGACTGTCCGCCGGACGGCGAGTGAACTTTTTGATATTCCTTACTCCATGCTCAGAAGTTCTGAGGCCTTCGTGGTGCAGAAGCAACCGTACTGGGTCACTCACAAGTGGTACACTCATTTCAGTTTCCTTCCCGAAGGGCTTTTCTCGATGTTCCTTCCAGCGAGAGTCCGCAAAGCCAGAATTGTCCGGCAAGTCCAGGAAGAAATTGAAGAGCTGGTAACGAGCAACGTGGAAAATCTGCGCTGGGCAACACTCCAGAACCTTAACCAGACCTTTCGTCAGTTCCACGCTGCCCTTGAGGAACAGCTTGAGAGGACCATCTCAGCCACTTATGGAGCTATTGAGAGGGCCCGTCTTAAGCGTATGGAGAAAGGCCAGGAAGCTCAGGAGAACCTGGCTCGCTTTCGTGCAGCTATTGCGACCTTTACTGAGCTTCAGGCCGAATTCGCTGCCTTTTGCTGAGCAAATATTCCATGTATGTACCCGGAAACCATCCGGTGTCCAAACTTTATGGTCTCTACCAGAAAGAGCGATAGAGCAGACGAGATTTCTCGTGAGATCTTAGAGAGGTTGAGCTTTGATTTCAGAAAAAGCGTGTTTCTGCTCCTGACGGCAAAGTGGACACCCCCCTTGCAAAAGAACAGGAAACCGAGTAAAATACCACTTGCCCTGTTGGGCAAGCACCTTGACAAGTGAATACTGTCTGGGGAAAGCATCCTGCCAGAGTGCAAGGTTTGCGGTCAAGTTA
>Ga0123519_10016155_pt1 | contig 10405 bp, 9 predicted proteins | sample YelNatPaOPRAMG02_FD_87396 | JGI IMG/M metagenome (GOLD analysis project Ga0123519, IMG submission 87396) | Hot spring microbial communities from Yellowstone National Park - Yellowstone National Park OP-RAMG-02 (version 2) | ecosystem: Environmental > Aquatic > Thermal springs > Hot (42-90C) ...
CGCTGGGAACGCTGGTTGGCGTTGCCGTTTCCGAAGCGGTGGCTGTGAAAGTAGCCGTCAACGTGGGCGCCGGACTCGTGGTGTCAGCGATCGTGGTGGTGGAAACCGGCGTATCGGTGAAGGGCGGCGGTGGTGCCGCTGCGGATGCCGATGCCGAAGAGGAGATGGGGGCCGCGGCGCTGACGGGGGCAAGTGAGAGCAGAGCGAGGCAGACGCAGGCCGCTGCGGCCAGAATGCCAAGAGGGAATGCCTGACGCTGGAGCAGGGCCTTCCTTGCCGGAGAAGGCTGGCCAGCGTGGCTGTAATGCCGTGTGGTCGTCTTGTTCTCTACGTGAGCTCGCTCCACTCTCTTCCACTTCCAGTCGAGCTGTTGCCGGTCATTGCTCGGCCTTGGCGTTGTGGCACATTGTGCAGTCTTCGCGGCCTTGCACTTTGTGCGGGATATCTGCAGGAAGGTTCTTGGTCACACTGTGGCACATAGTGCATGAATCATTGGTCCGTTTGGCGTGGCTGGGAGGCAGAGGGCCAACCGCGGCTGCTGAATGGCAGGTGGTACAGCCCGGATGGTCACTCAGCGTGTGCGGTGCGGGCGGTATCTCCCGAGTGGTGTCGTGGCAGACCGTGCAGGTGCTGTCTGTGCGGTTGGCGTGACTGGCCGGCAGAGGCTGGGCACCCTGAGGCCGGTGGCACTCGATGCACGCCTTCTGCTCCGCCAGAGGGTGGGCTGGCGCGGGGAGCTGTGCGGCCACAGTGTGGCAGACAGTACAAGTTGCATCCGTGCGCTTGCTGTGGTCGGTGGGCAGGGGGGCGATCTTGCTATCGCCGTGGCAGGTTCGGCACTGTCCCCGATCGCCGGCGATCGTATGCGGGATGGTGGTCACGGCCACGGTAGAAACGGAATGGCAGACGGTGCACGTCTGATCGGTCCTCTGGCGGTGCGAAGCTGGCAGCAAGGCGATGGCGTCGGCAGCAGTGCTGTGGCACTTTGAGCAGGCTTCGTTGCCGGTGGTCTGGTGCGCGATCGCCGGCACATTCAGAGTAGTCTCGTGGCAGACGGTGCAGGTCCTGTCTGTCCTGCCCTTGTGCGAGGCCGGAAGAGTGGCGATGCTTCCGGCGGTCGCGTGGCAGCTGGTGCAGGCGCCCTTACCCTGGGCATCGTGCGGGACCGCCGGCACGGAGGCGATGACAGTCGTGTGACAGATCATACATGTCTGTATGGAGCGAGAGGCGTGGTCGGTCGGCAAGGGGGCCAACTGTCCCGGGGCATGGCAGGCAGAGCAATCCTGCCGCCCCTTCACGCTATGGCTGATGTCGGCTGGTTTGGCCGTCTCGGAGATGTGGCAGACGTGGCACGTATCGTTGCCTCGGCCGGCGTGCCTTTCGTTCTCAGACACCGGAAACAGCGACTGATGGCAGGCTAGACAGTCTCCGCGACCGGTCGTGGTGTGGGGAATCCGGGGACCGATCTCAGCAGGGAAAGGGGGAGTGGGGGTGGGCGTGGGGGGAATGGGCGTTGCTGTAGGGCCGGGGGGTGGGGTGCGGGTTGGCGGCGCGATGGCCAACGTGCCGGCGGCCGCGCAGCCAGTGAGGATGAGAGCAACGAAGGCTAGCGCCAACAGCAGGGCCGCGAAGTTGGCGTGTCCGTTGCTCCAGTTGGGTATCCTCGGTCGCTCATCCACAGCCGTGTCCATAGATATCCACCTGCCTAGCCGGCTTCCTAGAGTGCCCAAGGCGCGTGAGGGTCGCCGGTGGGAATGCTGGGGCGGGCCGGAATCGGGAGGTTACCGTCGGCCCACTCGATCTTTCCAGTGCTGTCCTGGAGAGAGGGCAGAGGAGAGGTGGCGGCAGCCGCCTCTCCTCGTGCCTTCGGCCAGGCAATAGGCTGGTGCCTACTTGTTGTGGCAGAGTTCGCAGACACCTCGGTTGTCGACCCGGAGCAGTGAGCTATCGAGATAGGTTCCGCCGCCTTCAGCCGTTCCGGGCTGCGGGACCTGTGCTGCCTGCCTGGTCATGGCAGCAGAGCTGCCGTGGGCGGTATGGCAGGTGAGGCAGGCAGGAGAACCGCTTGGCCATTTGGTCGGAGTGCCGAAGTTGTTTTCGACGCTGGTGCCTGTTGTCGCATGCCGGAACTTGTAGATCGCATCGCCGCTGGCGCTGGTGGCTGGATCGCTGCTGGCGTCGTCGGTGTGAATGCGGTTGTGGCAAGTGGCGCACCAGTCGCTGAGCTTGCGAAGGTCAGTGGTATAGGTTTGCCCATAGTAGACCTGGGTCGTGCTGTCAACCAGGTAGTCGTGTTCAGTCGCCGAGTCCTCGGGGACGGTGACTACTCCGGAGGCTGCGGGAAGCTTGGCAGCGACGTTCGACCGCAGCAGCCGGTAGGTGGGAATGGCGTTCCCGTCGGCATCGGCGCCGGACTTGCCATGCGGGTCGTGGCAGGTAGTGCACTGGAGGGTGAAGGTGCTGCCAGGGCCGCTTCCGATGGCGCCAATGCCCCAGACTGTATCGCCGGTGTAGCCAGTCATGCCCTCGACCTTATGGGCTGAGGTGGAGGGAGCGAGGACGCCATTAGGGCCGGTGGTAGTAAGGGCGGTGTTCATATAGGAGTTGACGAATCCGCCGCCCTTGGTGCCACCGACAGGTGGCAGATCAGGCAGCTTGGCATGGGTAGTGGGGTCGGTCTGCCATTCCACCCCATCCACTACGTCAAGTCCGCTATTGGAGCCGTGGCAGGACGTGCAGAGGCCATAGATAGTGTCGGACTTGATGAGCATAGTGCCGGAACCGGTGTGGGCGCGGTGGCAGCCGGCGCAGGCCCTTGTCGTGTTGGTGTAGTTGCTGTGATAGGTTGAGGCATCGGCGAAGGCGGCGCCGGCCCAGAGCGCTCCGGCCCCTAGGGCCAACGCAAAAGCGATGAGCCAACGTCTCATCATGTGTGAACCTCCCGAACAACTGATTCGCGCTGGGTGCAAGCCTCCGGCGCCGTAGCTGACCTGTGAACCCAGAGGTGACAGCTCGCGCTGCCGGAGCGTAACCGGGATCGATTCGGGGCCCGTGTGTGATGCATTTTTGGCCCCCACCTCCTTTCTCCATCATCTCGGCCTATCCCAGTCGCGGCTCGCCTGTCCTTGGCCGCGCGCCGAAAGGTGGCAATGGTAAGAGCGAACACCTAGGGTCTCCTGCTAATCGTCGGCGCCGGATGCATTCAGGGCGGCGGGTGTGCCGGGTATCCCGGCCGGGCCGTTGGCCGCCACTTGATGGCACCCTAGGCAGGTCTCGTTCTTGCGTCGGTAATGGTCGGCGGGCATGCTTGCCAGCCCTCGCCAGTGGCATTTGCGGCAGTCGGTTACTCCCTCTATGGAGTGCTCGACGGGGTAGGGAGGCGCGGGGGGCGTCGGCGGGAGCGCCGTGGCCCAGGGAGCAGGCGTGGATGTTGGCGCCGCGGCCGCTCCCTCGCGGATCCGCCGTGGGACAGGGGTGCCCAAATCGTTGCCTGTGGAGACAGCCCCGATTGCCGCTGTGGGCAAGGCGGGACGCTGGCCCGGGGTTGGCGTGCAGCCAGCCGAAGCTAGAATGATGAGCAGCCCCAGACCTGCGAGCAGCCAAGTTCTCACCTCAAGTCCCTATCCGTGGCCCGTCCCCTCCGGCCGCCTGCAGCCGCGAGCGGCTGGAGGGGAGATTCAGCAACTCAGTAGACCCATACCTGTATCCGGTTATTGTCCCGGTCCGAGATATACAGGTGGTCGTTGTCATCGATGGCGATATCGCTGGGGAAGGCGAACTGCCCATCCCCGGAGCCTGGTTCACCAAAGGAGAACATCTTCTCAAGCTGATCTTTGCTGGCATCGAAAACGATCACTTGCTGAGCAATGGTATCCACCACGTGCAAGCGCTGGTACCCGTCGATATCCATACCGCGGGGAAGACTGAAATCCGTTTCCCAAGCCTGAAGGAAAGCCCCGTTACGATTGAAGACTTGAACGCGGGCGTTGTTCCCGTCGCTGACGTACAGCCGCCCTAGGGAGTCTTCGGTTGCCGAATTGGGGTAAGCGCATTCTCCTGGCTCGCTGCCGGCGCGTCCGAGCTCGGAAAGAAGCTTGCCATCTTTGCTGAGCCTCAGCACTCGGTCCTTGCCCTTGCTTACCTCGGTGACCAGCAGGTGATCGCCGAAGGCACGCACTCCCAGCGGCATCCAGCCCTCTTTATATGGCGAGCGAATCGAAGAGCGATAGTTGCCGCCGGCGTCATAGATATCGATCGAGGCGCGCAGGCGATCGGTGACATAGACCAGGCCGGAGAGGTCGACGCTGATGTAGACTGGCAGGCGGCTGCCGGGAGGAGTGTTTGGTGGGCCGAAGGTGAAGAGCAGATTCCCGTCGCGGTCGAAGGCTCGCACCAGCCGCTCCCCGCCCCCGTCCACGGCGTAGATGCGCTCCCCGTCCGGGGTGACAGCGACCCCGTAGGGCTGGGTGACCCCGTTGATGGAGAAGAGGTAACGAGGTCGCGCTACGCTAGCGAAGACGGCCTGTGCTGGCGGCAGGGCTTTGGAGATCGCCTGGTGAGTGGTGAGGTAGAATGCCCAGAGTGAGGCGGAGGTAGCTAGCGTCAGGGAGAAGGCGGCGATCAGGGCGAGGCGCAGGCGCCCGAGGGTAACGAGGCGCTTTCCCAGTGCGCCACTGAGTGCAGAAAGCTTGGAGACGATTCCATTGCCGCTCATCGCTTGGTTGCCTCTTTGTTCAGCCGGGCCATCGCTTGGGTGGCGACTATGTCGTTCGGGTACGCTTGCAGGTACTTTTCCAGGGCGGCGATAGCTTGGTCACGCTTGCCCAGCTTCTCATAGGCGATACCCAGACCCATGTAGGCCTGAATGAGCCCTGGTGCCTGCTGAGTCACGGATTCGAGCTTGCTGGCCGCTTCTGAGAACCTATTGTTGGATAGCGAGACCATCGCCTCAGCGTAGGTTGCCTCCAATGCCTTGCCCTGGGCGGAGTAGCTGGCGGCCAATGCCTGATAGGCGTCAGCGAAGAAAGGGTCGAACCGCAAGGCTTCCTGCAGCTCGTGGATGGCGGCCTGGTGGTCGTTTCGCTTCTGATAGAGCGTTGCCAGCAGGTAGCGAGCATCAGCATCGGTGGAGTCTATTTCAAGGGCCTGCTTAAGGGAGGCGATCGACTGGTCTTGCTTGCCCTGCCGTTCGTAGAGCTTCGCCAACTCGTAGTAGACGCCTTCCAAGCGGGAATCCATCTTGGCGAACTGGTTGTCCTTGTTCAGATCGAGGAGGGTTTGATAGCTGGCGACGGCTTGGTCGAACTCTCCTTTTTTGGTGTAGGCGCGGCCGAGCACGAGCAGGGCGCCCTGCTGTTTGGGGTCTATCTTCAGTGCTTCCTGGCACTGCTGGATGGCGAGGTCAGTCAGCCCTTTGTCCATGTAGAAGGCGGCGATGCTCACACGCAGGCCCGCGTTTTGGGGGTCCTTCTGTACCATGGCTTCGATGTGCTGAGCCTCGCGGTCCAGGATCTTCTCGTCCGGGTGGTAGTAGCGGTCGTAGTAGTAGTAGGCGGCGAAAGCCACCAGCGAGGCAATGGCGAGGCCGCCGGTGACCCAGAGGGCGAGGTCCAGCTTGCGTGGCGGCGCGGCCGGCGGCGAAGGTACTTCGGCAGGAGGCGGGGAGGGCCGTCGCCAGGCCAAGCGCCGTAGCAGGCTTCCGAAAGGCGAATCAGCAAGCATTCTCAGCACCTACGAGACCTCAACTCGAACTGGCAGGCAAAGGCCAGCCGCTCGCTAGACGAATGGACCATTACTCTCGTCCTAGTATGCTCCCTAGATATAGGTACCGTCAGTCGGGAATGCCCTAGTCTTGATCGCCTGCTTATGGGGGATGTCCCCCGGGTAGCGCAGAGGGAGCACCCTATGCCTCCTTCAAGGGCCCAGCAGCTTTTCGATGCGGGCGAGAGTAGCGTCTTTGTCGATTACGCCGATCTGCATATCGACGATCCTGCCCGAACGATCTATGAAGTAGTGGGTGGGGATGCCGTAGACTTGGTATAGGTTGGTGATGGCGCGATCGGTATCGAGGGCGATGGGAAAGGCGTAACCGGTCGAAGCGAGGTAGCTCTTGATCTCGGCTGGCGACTCGCCCATATCTACCGCGATCATCGCGAGGCCGCGGTCCTTCATTTGGCGATAGATGGCGTCTACGTCCGGGTTCTCAGCGCGGCAGGGCGGGCACCAGCTTGCCCAGAAGCTCACCCATACGGGCTTCCCACGCAGGTCGCTGAGACGCACCGAGGTGCCGTCCAGCATGGTGGCTTGAAAGTCTGGGGAAAGCGAACCCGGGCGGGGCTGGGCATCAGGGCTGGCGCCGGAAACGGTGATTGGCTGGCTGGCGCCAGTGGTCTGCCAACTGCCCTCCGCCACGTAGGCTAAGGCCAGGATCGCCAGCGAAATGGCCGCGCTCGTTAGCAGGCGGGGGCCGAGGCCCGAGCGTGCGAGTATCACGTGCACAGGAAACCTCCCATCTAGACGAGGCCGGAGTAGCTATGCAGTCCTCCGAAGAAGAGGTTGCCGAAGTAGGTGAGCAGCGTGAGGCCGAAGCCTAACAACAGCAGAAGCGCGCTGCGGATTCCTCGCCACCCGCGGACCGAGCGAGCGTGCAGGTATCCGCCGTAGACCAGCCAGGTAACTAGAGAAGCGGTCTCTTTCGGGTCCCAGCTCCAGTACGTTCCCCAGGCCACATCTGCCCAGACGGCACCCAGGATGATAACCAGCGCCATCATGGGGAAGCCGATAATCACCGAGCGGTAGCTGAGCTCATCCAGCACGGCCGACGAGGGCAGCCATTCCACGGCGTCGTCGCGCTGCAGCAAGTAGAGGATGGCCCCACCAAAGGCCACGGAGAAAGCGCCGTAGGCCACTATCGCCACCGCGACGTGAACGGTGAGGAGCAGGTTGTTCTGCAGCGCGGGGACCAGGGGCTCGACGTTGGAGGGCACGGTGCTTGCGTACCACATCATAGCCACGGCAATCGGGGTCACAAAGGCGCCGAGCGCGCGGGCCTGAAAGCGTCGTTCAACGTACAAGTAGACGATCAGAATGCCCCAGGTAAAGGCGACGGAGAATTCATACATGTTGGCGAAAGGACCGTGGCCGGTAGCTATCGTTCGAAAAATGAGGGATAGGGTGAGGAAGGCCACGGCGTTGGCGGCCAGCAGAGTGCCGTACCAGCCAGCAGACGAGGACGTTGCCTCTGTGGTTACTCCTGCGCCTGGCGCACCAGTCTCGAGAGCCAGCAACATACGTGCGCGGCGGAGGCCGACGAAGTACCACGCGTAGAGGAGCGTGGCTAGGCCTAGGGCGATGAAGGCGGCGATGAAGGAATACTCTGACATCTTGAACATTCTGCTTACCTCCTCAGGTCTGACGTCAGCCGCTGACAGTCCGCATCGGGCAAGCCTGTGCTTTTGGAAGGCGAGGCCAAGAGAACTCGAGTCCCGTTGGATGTCTCGCGGCAGAGAGCCCAGACGCGACGGTGCGGGAACAGAAACACGGATAGCATGCCCAGGACGAACAGAACGCTGGCTACCCAGATGAGGGCGGCGCCGGGGTCATAGACGATTTGCAGGCCCGTGAATTGGCGCTCCTGCACAAACCGAATGTCCAGATTTCCTACCCGGGTCCATTGCCCTTGCTTAAGGTTGACGATGAGACTGGGGGTCTGGGCCTGAGCATCCTTGTACAACTGGAGCTGGATTTGGCCGGCTGGGATTTCGGCGTCGAATTCCCCCGACCGGGGCGCCGCCAATTCGGCGGATTGGCCAGTGCCAGGAATGACGAAGGTGCCGACCGCCCTTCCGTCGCTTTGGCGCTGCCACTGGAGCGCTACAGCGTCAGACAGAAGCAACTGTCCCTGGCTATCCTTGACTTCGATGGCGGCGGCCGGGCCGAAGAAGGCCTGGTGGAAGCGGATGCCCTTGTACTCCAAGGGCTCATTGACTCTAATGGTGGCGCGGCGAACCTCGACGCCGTTATCGTAGAGCACCACGTCGCTGCGGTAGTCTTTAGGCGGGCCCTCAGGGTAGTACTCGTCGGCGAACTTCTCCAGCTTGAGGGCGAGCGTGGTGCCGAAGCCGATAGAGCGCGTGGCCCCCTCCGGGACTACGAAGCCGCTGTCGCGAAAGCCCCAAAGGCTGCTGATAACGACGGCGGCCAGCACCAAGACGATACTGGCGTGGCTGGCAAGGGTGCCAAGCTTTCCGAAGCGGTTGAGGTCAGCGTAGAGGTAGGTGGCTGAGTCATCCCGTTCCACGAGGACGCGATAGCGTTGGCGGCGTAGCTCTGCTCGGAGCCTATCACCAACTACGGAGGCCGCTTCGCCGGCGATCACCCACTCGGCATGGCTGCCGGCTTGCCGGAAGAACGTTTCGTGCATGCGGACGCGAGGGTGGGCAATGCTGTGCCAGAGCCCTTGCCATCGGTTGGCCGTGCAGATGATCACGTTCAGGATGAGCAAGCCGAGGAGCAGACGGAACCAGAGAGAGCCGAAGACGTTGAAAAGGCCGAGGGCACTGAAGAAGTTGGTGAGAGCCCCGTATCTGGGCCGCACTTGGTCGAGCCAGGCAGCGTAATCGCCGGCGGAAGCCACGCCGGCTGGCACCTGGATGAGCAAGGCGCCGGCGAGAGCCGCGGCCGCCGTCGCGAGGATGAGAATCAGGGCCAGACGCACTGAAGAGAGGAAACGCCACAACCGGTCCACGGCGTCGTCCGCCGATGCGGCCGCCGGCGTGGGGGCCGGAGGAGGGCGACGATGGCTCGGGGGCGCCACGGTGCGGGCAACGGCCTTTCTGGTAGTCACGGGATTGCCTCCAAAGTAGTTGGCCAGCCTTTCATCACTTTCGCAGCCCCTCCAGGTGGGTGCGAGCGATCTGAGCCAGCGACGAATCGGGGGCGACCTTCACAACTGTTTCCCATTCGGCGATGGCAGCCTCAAGGTCGGGTGGGTCGCTACGGGCGTAGAGAAAGCCAAGGTTGTAGTGGACCTGCGGATCGTTGGCGTCTATAGCCAGGGCCTTCGTCCACGCCTCCTTGGCCGCGGCGTCGTTGCCGAGGTTGAGGTTAGCCGTCCCGATGTCGGTCAGAGCGTGCAGGTTCTTGGGATCGATGGCTGTCAGCTTCGTGAACCACTCGATCGACTTCTGCCACTCTCCAGCCTGGAAGTAGCTTTCGCCCAACTCGAAGAGGGCTGCGCTATCGCGAGGATTCTGCTTCACCCGAGCCTCCAGTTCGCTTATGCGGGCCGGGTCGACCGGCGTTACGGCTGGGGCAGAGAAAGCCGCCGGGGCGGCCACCACTTCCTGCTCGGATGGCTGGGCACGGTTTGCCCCGCTCTGGTAGAGGAGATAGACGGACGCAGCCAGAACCACCACTGCCAGGCCGAGAATGGCAGCTTTTAGAGAGCGTCTCATCGCAGAGGCAGTACCGTCGGCTGCCGAGGCGGCGCGCCGGGTCGGGAGTGCTTTCGCTTCAGGGCCGGCGGCCTTCCTGCTGGCCGGAGAGGCGGCAGGCTCGGCACCGGAGGGCTGGCGAAGGGCTGAACGCCGCCCGGCAGCGGCGGGCGAAAGCTTTCGGTCGGGGTCGGTGAGGACGGCATAGGCCGCATCCGCCTCGGCCTGCCGAACGGCAGCCCAGCGCCGCAGTCGCGGAGGCATCCGATCCGATTGCAGAAGATCCGAAATGGCGCTGTAAGCGGCTTCGACCTCGGCTTCGGTTGCCGATTCGCCAAGTCCCAGAGCCGCATACGGGTCAATCATCTCTATTCGACTGGCCATGGCCATCGTGCCTCCTCACGTTTGCCTCCGGACATAACCAACTCTAAGATTGAATGCAGCGCTTTTCGAGGCATCGCCAGGCAGCGACCGGCGCTGGCCCGATGGCACTGACGGCGCAACCTAACCTGACCTCCGACCCAGCCAAGGGATGAAACTCAAGGGATTCGCTGCCCCATCCGCGGCCGGTGCAAGCTCGGGGGCAAGCGGGTGCTCTTCTTGGTAGCGCTCTCGCGGCACTACGCCGGTGAAGATCGAGGTGTTGAAGGGGAACACATTGGGCGCGAGATGGGCGTAGAAGAGATGAACCAGGAAGATCCAGGCTACCGCCAATACCGCTTCATCGCTGTGGGCGGCATGTGCGACCGGTACGATCGCTCCCCCGATCATTCGACTCACTGCCACTGGGAACATCAAGATTATTCCGGAGCCGCCGATGATCACCATGCCCCAGGAGACTGCGAAGTAGTCGAATTTCTCCAGGTAGGAGAACCGGCGGAAGCGGGGACGCCTGGTGGTGAAACCCAGAAAGTACAGGAGATTCTGGCCCAAGTCCAGGAAGTCCTGGGGCATCGGGACCATCTGCAACA